>JAABUJ010003601.1_pt1 | contig 17217 bp, 14 predicted proteins | sample 5559131 | NCBI WGS metagenome assembly JAABUJ01 (sample SAMN10711875, study PRJNA513366) | rock metagenome | isolation source: Antarctica rocks | place: Antarctica: Victoria Land, Mt New Zealand nord | collected 2016-01-07 | reverse complement strand
AACTTCTTCAAAATCAAGCTTAAACAACAGCATTGTTAGATATATAACTCACGATAGCTGTGCTATTAGTGTGGTGCCACCTTTTGACAGGTTATGAGCTCAGGTTAGTGTGTGATAACTTGCATAAAGTGACGCCTAGGCCACCTCTGCTGGTGGTTCAAGTCCATGGTGAGAAAGTAAGTTCAAAAGGTCACAAGTTTGAACTGCCATCTGTGTGCACCCTTTACACCTGCAGGTCAGTTGCGGGCCGATCGCGGGTTAGAGAAAGTGTTAGATATATAACTCACAATAGCTGTGCTATTAGTGTGGTGCCACCTTTTGACAAGCATTTTAATGTTAAAATCACAACTAAACATTTATTTTTATAAATCTGAATAGATGAAATTATTATAAATATATATTTTTATTATTTATACAAAATTTATGAGTAACTATAGTGAAATAATAATGCTATTAGAGAACTTTTGCAAAGTATAAATAATTATTTACACTTCTAGAATAGGTTTAGTGAATCAGATTTTTATAAATCTGACTTTAGACAGAGTTCTGAAGTGTTAGTAATTTTTACAATGTGAAAATCATTAACACTTTATTTACACTATGAAACTAGTCTAGTTAGATCTAGCTTAATAGATTATTATAACTTTATGCTGTGATGAAGACTTAAGAGTTAGACATTAAATTTATATACTAATATTATATCTTTTATACTTTACTGTTATACAGATTATTCAATTAATCATATAAATCAATTAAACTTCATAACTTTTATTTTTAAGTTTAATTAACTGTTAAATCTGTTATCTACAGTTACATCATCTTCTTTATCTGTCTTCAACATCTTAATACTCATTAATTCTGTTTTAACTGCAGTTCTCATCACTTTCATTCACTTCATCATCTCTCTCATTACTTTCACTGTCATCTTCATTCACTCTATTACTCTCATCATCACTCTTATTCACTCTGTCATTTTTCTCATCATTCTCATCACTCTCATCATCATCATCATCTCTCATACAGACCTCACAGCCATGCATAATTCTCAATTAATGAAAAAGAAAAACACTATTTTGCTGTAGATCTATCTGCAAAAACAGTCAGCATATAGTGTTCTTAAAAAGAAAATGAAGTTTTAATAGAAAATTAATATAAAGTTTATTTACAAGGCAAAGTGATCTTATAACTTTTTAAAGTGTCATGTAAAATCATTAATAAAGAAAAGAAAGCAGTATCTAATTGATCTTGTTACTGATGACAAGAATTTGAAAATCAATCTCATTAAACTTCTTAATGTATAAATTGAGATAATAAAAAAAGATAAAGCAAAGAAGCAAGTAAAGAAAAAGACTGCAGAAGAACTGATAGAATAAGAATATTAAAATAAAAGCATAAGAGACAATTTGATGCTTTAAATGAATAGAAAAGAAAAGAAAAGATGATAATCAGAGTTCTTAGATGACTCTGACACAGAAGATAGTAATAATAAAGATTTATTTAATTTATGCAGCTCTTGCATTCATCACACTGTTGCATTCTTATGAGTTCACAGCTCATTCATCACTTCATTTATCACTTTATCTGTTGCTTTATCTGTTACTTTATTTATTACTTCATTCACAACTTTCTTTTACAGTCAATTCAGCACTTCAGCAGCTCACATTAAACTGCAGCAGTGACAGCAAAGATTCATTAAGCATTTAAAATGAAATTTTTTGCACACTGAGTTCTTTGCAGTTTAAGCTCTTATCATTATGTTTAAAAGTTATATTTAGTGAGAGAATTTAAGTCAGAACATGAAGACACACATTATAGAGATGAGAGTAAGAATCTTAAAAATAAAGATAAAATTGTTAAAGATTTAGATCAGAGTCAATGAGACTGAGTAAGAATGAATGACAGAAAGAAAGATTTTTACTTAAATTAATTAACTGAAAACTTAATTAAATATACAGACAAATCAGATATTAGTTATGTTAAGTGAGTTAAAGAAAAATCTTATTTAAATAGCTGATAAATATATCTTTAAAGTTGAAGATTTTAAAAGAAATTGACTTTTAAATGCATTGTTTTTTTCTAGACACATAAAATAGTTAATAAGTAAGATAGATATTATATAAAAAGTAGCAACAGATTGCTACTGAGATTGAAGTTAAATACTAAAGACATTAAACAGTCAGAGATTCTGAATCTATTTAAATATCTATTTTACAGCAATTTAAACACTGAAAAGAATCTTATTAAATGTTTATTACTGTTTATTGAAAGTTTAATCATCTTAATAAAGTCTTATGATATCTTAAAGTTGCTGATAAACTTAATTACTGTACAGATAAAGCTGTAAATGATTATTGCAGACTCAATAAAGATCTTCTTGTATTTAAGACTTTCTTATAATTTGAAGATTGTTTATCTTGCTTTTATAAGACTCAGCAATTGATTCAATAAAACTGTTTAAATATACAATATTCTGATATTTAAAGTTATAATGCTTCTTATATTCTGAGTAAAAGAATCACTGATTCTTTATTGATCAGTAAGTAATTCAAAATGTTTCATTAATAAAGCTTTAAATTATTTCTTTATTTATTCATTCTTCAACTCTCTTGATTGTGCAGACATATTGTTGAAGTCATTAATATTGAAGACTTAAATGTCATTGAAGCATTTACTAATATTGAAGACACAGATGCTTGATGATGTTGTTGTAAACAGTTAATAGATAGAACTCTGAGCATTTAAAAAGATTAAAAAGCTAAAAAAGTTGTTATGAAAATGACTGTTGAATCAGAACAAGACATAGAGTCAGTTTAAAGAAAGATTGATATTGTATTTATTATAAAATGATGTTAAACTTTAAAAATGAAAGAAGCTGTTAAATATCTGACACTGTAAATCTATACATTATTGTTAAATAATTGTACTGTAAATATTTGAATACTTTACTGCATATAATGATGCTGTGTTTCATCATTCATATTGTTAAGTTGAAATTCAAAGAAATTATACTTCATTAAAGCTATATATTGATGCTGAGACTGATTGTTAAAGACCTTAAGATGCATTATAATAAGCTTAATAAGCAGGGCAACAAGCAATGAGTTATTTATGTTGTGATGACAGTGAGATAAAGTGATATATTAAGATGAGAAGTTTGAGTGATGAGATTACATATTAAATGTTTACAGATTTTTATATTGTCTCATTAAATTTAATAATTAAAAGAATCAATATTCTGACTGAAAGTGCAAATTTACTTGAAGTGTAAATAATTATTTACACTTTGCAAAAGTTCTCTATTAACTTAATTAAATACTTTGTTCAAGTCTGTACAACAAGACAGTATTTACACTTAAAAATTATATATTTAATTATAACAATGAGTTTTTATGATAAATCTGAATAAACAGAATTATTATATATATAAAGATCTTTCATTTTTAAAGATTTTATGTATATTGCTTCATAACTGAAAGTGAAATTTATAAAATAAGCAAAATTTATATATAAATTTCTGTCAAAAACTGCTGCATATTACTGTCAAACTTATATATAAAGATTACTCAATAACATTGTTATTTCTCTATACTTTTCTACAAAAATTTAACAGTTAATAAATCTATATATATATAGTTATATTGTCTATTCAGTTTTATGGAAACTATTTGTTTATTGTGATTTTAACATTAAAACACTGAATTTGAGTGTGATTTTCAAAAAAAAGTTGCAAAAAGTTCTGAGTGAACTGAGAAGCCAACATTCTAGGAATTGCTGTAGGTGGGCATGGTGTTCGGGATTTCGTGCATGCAAGCGCATTATCAACGCTTCATGTTTAATTTACAGCACCAAGCAACTGCACAGAGCAGTAAGCTCTGGACAACGGTCTTACCATGATTGTTCAGCAGCTTCTTTTTCAAGACTCTACGCACCTCGATCGGAAGGTAGCAGCTCAATTGCTCGCCAACGCCAAACACATTGAGAGAAAGACATTCCCTACTATCGGAGTCTTCGATTTCGATACAGAGCTCAAGAAGCGCAATACTCATATCGTCTACGCGGTCAGAAACAATCAAGATCAAGAAAGAGATGCCTGCCTCGTTGCCTATCTAGTCTATGCTCGGACGGGGCGAACTGCACTACTACACAAGATATGCCTTGCTCAAGCGTACCGTGCTAAGGGCATAGGTAGGCAGATGATGACTTGGTTGCTCTCAGCGCTGCAAAGAAAGCGCTGTGAGCATGTTCAGTTGTGGGTGGATGAGTCTCGAGAGTCCGCTCGCGCCCTGTATGTTTCGCTGGGCTTCCGGCAGGTTGACTATGTGGCGGATTACTACTCACCCGGCCATGCGGGCTTGAAGATGGCTCTTCATCTTCAGAGTGGCTGAACACATCTCTCTTTTCGTTGGATTCATATGTCTTGGTATGCTACAATCTGGCCCGTGCAGGGCCCCTTGCAGCAGTCACATTCTGCTACCCTGCAAGCTCTTTAGCCTCAACCCGAGGAACGCGTCTTCGACACGACTTCTACTAAGGGGCTGGGCCGTGGACGCGTTTACCCCTGGTGACGTTCCTCCATGGAGGAATATCTGGGAGTTCTTGCTGTCTTGTGCTCCTTTTCGACTTCACGCTTGTATCGTCCGCACAGACTCTCATTGAACTTCGTGTGGAAAGCCTGCCGGACTAGCTTCAAGGCATCCAACACTCTTTTGACAGGTTGTGACAACAATCAATGTATTGGAGACGCTATGGTTACTGCAGCCGTTCTGTTGATGCTGGCGACAGTCGTCGGTGGGGTTCCGAGCATCACCTTCCCCATCAATTCGCAGGTGCCGCCTGTGGCTCGAGTCGCAAAACCCTTCAACTTTGTATTCTCATCTTTCACATTTACTTCGACGACAGCAAGTATGGAGTATACCCTACAAAATCCACCCAAGTGGCTGCAGCTGGATAGTGCAAGCAGAACGTTGTCCGGGACGCCGGGGTCAGGAGATGTGGGAGCGTTGATCGTTACTTTGACGGCCACCGATAGCACTGGATCCACTGATCTGGCTTCGACATTGATTGTATCTGCATCTCCGGGGCCCAGTCTTGGGTCCTCAGCATCAGAGCAACTACCCTCTTTCGGAACGACCCTTAACTCGACGACACTTGCATTGCACCCCTCCGCTCCGTTCGCCTTTGCCTTCAAGGCGAACACCTTCCTGAACACCGATGGAGATACTGCTTTCTATGCGGTCTCTGCCGGCAACACACCATTGCCCTCATGGATTCACTTCGATCCCGCCAGCCTCACCTTTTCTGGCAACACCCCACCATCAAGTTCGCCGTCGGCGCCACCAGACTACTTCGGCATACAACTTACAGCGTCTGATGTGGTAGGGTTTGCCGGGGCGACGACGTCGTTCACTATAGCCGTTGGGCTACATGAACTGCTCTTCACACAGAGGCAGCAGACTGTCAACTTCACCGAAGGACGCAATCTGGACTTTACCGACCTTAAAAGCCAGCTTCAGTTGGATGGGAAGATTATAGCGGATCAAGACTTGAGGCAAGCCACGGCAGACGTACCAGCCTGGCTCAAATTCGACAATAAAACGCTTGGGATTTATGGCACTCCTCCTCAAGGAACGACATCATTGACAATCTCCGTTGAGGTTGTTGATGTCTACGGAGATATCGCAAACACGACAGTATTCCTGCAGTCGACCTCAAATCTCTTCGGCGGAAGAGTTGGGAATTTGAATGCTACAATAGGACATGACTTCAACTACACGTTCAGCCAGTCGTTGCTGACCGATCGCAATACTTATATTAGCGTTGACCTAGGCAAGGCCTCTTCATGGCTAAGTTACGATCGTCAAACTTTAACAATACATGGTCATGTCCCGAAGGATATAACGCCGCAAGTTTTCGAGCTGAACGTTACTGCGAGCAAAGATGGGATGACCGACTCACAGACTGTCTTGCTCGCTGTGGGAAGTAGCGAGATTCCTATAATTCCTGATGTCTCCAGCAGCATATCGTCAACCACTGCTGCAACAAGCTCGCCTAGTTCATCATCAGTTTCTGCACCTCAGTCCACAGGTCTCGGCAACGGTGATTTGAGTAAAGGTTCAATAGCAGCAGCTGTACTAATACCATGTCTTACCATCATAGGAGCAATGCTGCTGTCACTCTATCTCTTGAGGAGAAGGCGAAGGGTCACAGAAATCAGGAAGTCGAACATTCGACCACTGCTGGCACAGGATAATCCTGAGCCGGATCCAGAGATGGCAGAGGTCAGGGAAAGTCGGCATGTCCGTGCCACATCCCCACCCAGAATCAACTGGAAGCCTAGTACAAGCAAGCGAAGCTCTCACATTCGCCTGCCAGGGGAGACCATCGAGGAGGAGAGCGGAATCCACGAGTTATCGGCTCCTCAAGACAGCGTCATAGACAGACACTCGCAGTATATGAAAGACATGAAGATCAGCTCTCACAGACCTGGATCAAGTGTTGAGTTTACGATCGCGCTCGATGACTCCGCTACGACCCGTCGAGATGCCATCCACAACCCTCGGAAAAGACCGACAAGCCGCCATTTGTCAGCAGCCTTGACGGACATGTCACAATCGAGACGCAACTCCCGCCGCACCAACCGCGACTCCGCCATGAGTTTCAAGAGTACCAGCAAGAAGCGAATGAGCGGCATCGGCCACGGCAAAAGCGCCTCCGGACCCACCAGCCGCGGCAGTCTGACCATCCGAACGAGCGTCGGCGGCCACGGCAAAGGCGACTTCGGTCCCCTCCATCATGGCATCGTCCGCCGCTCAATCTGGAATCCAAGAAGCACATGGACCCCCAGCGAAAGCAGCTCGAGCAACTACCAAGAGAGCGAAAGCACCATACCGAAAACCGACAGCTTCCCTCAACCGCCCCGCCCGTGCACCACCTACAGCACCACCACCCGACCGGGCATCCGCACCGTCACCGAACAAGACCAAACACCCACCCCGACCCCGACCCGGACCCGAAGCCAGAACCGGCTCTCCGCATGCACCGCGCACCAAAGCTACCTCGACAGCCGGGCCCGCGCCCGCCACAGCACCAACCCCTTCCTCAGCGCCGGCTCCTCCTCCTCCACGCGCGCCCTGTCGCAATCGTACCGCAGCCACAGCCGCCACCCGCTCTCGCCCACGAGTCCCGGCGGCACCACTACCAGCCGCTCGGGCTCCTTCCACCCCTCCTTCTCCGACCACCACAAGCATACGTCCAGCATCAGCATCTCGCGCGACCCCACGCGCCGTACCCTGCGCTCCTACTCCAAGTCTTCGTCCCTCGACGCCCCGCTGCGCCCGCCCTCGCGCTCGCTCTCGCGGAAGTTCTCCTCCCCGCGCAAGAGCATCGGCGCCCGCGTCGTGGCTAGATTGGCGCAGAGCCGGAGTCCGGTGCGTAGGGCCCTGAGCCCTAGTAAGGCGAGCGTGACGGGCTCGAGTCGGTTTGAGTCTGCGGCGAGCTTGAGGCTGGATTTGGGAGATGCGGGGGAGGATAGGGATGTTGGGCTGCTGGGGATGGGGATGGGCAGGGGCAAGGCGAAGGCGAAGGGGAAAGGGAAGGACGGGGAGAGGGAGAGGGAGCGGGAGCGGGAAGAGTGGCGACATACAGGCCATCTGAATCCGCTGGCCGCTAATACCGCGAATCCCGGGGACGAGGATGGGAACCCATCCGAGCGCGTCATCGTCGCGTCGTCAGACGCACCGGCCCCGTCGCGAACGACCCGCACGGCCGACGGCGAGGAGCGGTCGTTGCGGTTGAGTCATTTCCGGCGGACGCTTCAGCGGGCGTGGGGGCTTGAGGACAACGATGTTGGCGACGGCGAGGATGATGGCGAGGGGGACGGTGGCGTGTTTGGGGGGGGCGATGGCGCGGGGCGGGCGCGGTTCGTGGAGGAGAAGAAGGGGAAGAGGCCGACGAGCGTGGAGGTTGGTGCGGGGGGGCAGGGTCGGAATAAAAGCCTCCGGGGCAATATGGGGAATGTAGCGTTTGTCGGCTACGAAGGGAGCGAAGGGAGGGAAGGGAGTGCGGGGGTCGGCGCTTTTGTTTGAGGTGCGGTGGCTAGTAAGGTAGGTACGAGGGAGGTTTAGGTAGGGTTTTTAGGATTGCTGGTTCTTAGTGATAGAGACTTGGGGTACTGAATCTGCGTTGCGAATGGCTGGTAGAAACGGGCGTCGCACGGGTATCGTCAGATCGGATACTATACCGAGTCAAAGTCTAGTAATGCAGCCATCATTCTTCCCGGACCAGGCCAGGCGTCGCCGCAAACGAAGTATTTTTTGATAAGCACTGTTGCAACTTCAGCTCACGAATCGCCGAGTCATCGTAGAGGTGGGATTGATTCAGCGCGAGCGAAGATTTATACTCGCTGCTGGTCTCCAGACTTTTGCGACCTAGGGCCACCATGCTTAGGGCTTATGCGGGCCCGGCTGCAATTGCATGGAAGGAAGCTGCTGTCAGCCATCATCCACAAAATAGCGAAGTCCACAAAGCCACGTGATTGATAGTTGAGACTTCGTCAACGGAACTTGCTGTTCTAGAGCGTATAGACCCTTCTGCGTCGCAAGCTTCGCTATTAAGCAAAGCCAAGCCCTGGAGGCAGTGCTCTCAACCTTTGCACAGTGCGGAAAGACAGACACTCCAACAGCGGCGCTACAGTGCATAAGAGGATCAGCTGGTTGATGCGCTGTGGCGCCGCTGTTGGAGTATTTGTGTTTTCTAACGCTGGGATCGTCAGCTCACCGGATAGAGGTGCTTATATAGCCATCGTACTGGCTCGAGTGTGTGTAGCTGGCTGCTTGGGTGGACATGCTGTTTGGAACCATAGACTCGCTCGTGTACCGTGAGAAGTGGCTACGGTCCAGAAAGTCACGACCCAGGCTTGGCTAGGGTGATCAGAGATTTTGGATAGTAGTTGGCATAGAGTGTTGGGAAGTGATGACGTGTTTGGTGCCAACCTATTGTTGACACAAGGGTCTCGGGAGCACTAGGATTTTCAGACTTAAGTTGAGGAAAGAGATAGTCAGCAAAACGTAGAGATGAAGGCTAATAAAACCATTCTGCGCGCGGTAGTGATGGCCTGGTAGACAATTACTGGCTGCATTCGAAATTGTCGTCACTGTTAGCCCTAAGAGGTGGCCCTGAAGTGACACCTGCTTCAAGTTCATAAACGGTCCCAGGACAACAATATGATAAAAACCTATTCGTCTCAGTAAACAACTCTGTATTCCGCTGGTATCCTCAGCTACACACTGCCGCTCTAACGAAAGATGGTAGCTAAAACGCGATAGATAGCTGTAATAAGCTGCGAGAAATATGTAGCAACCACTATGCTAAAGCCATGCCGGACAAATCGTGCTAGATGGGGTCATTTACAGATAAAGAAGTTCAATAACAAGCCCATATCCTGGCCCACCATCGAGAAAAGCTAGGATGGTGCGTATGAAGTTACACATGGGCCATATCAGCGCTTCTTCGTCCCGAGATTGTACTCGCTCAAGTCCAGCTGGAGATCGTCAACATCCGTGCCATTTCTACCCTTCTTACTACTCTCATCCATGTCCTTAGAGCTAGCCGTCAAGAAACTGCTGGCTCTGCGATCGCGGGCCGAGATCTTGCGGATCGGTTTCGGGATGGAGGATCGCTTTGACGGTCGACGTCGAAGCTTCTTGGCGCCCGTGACGGGTAGAGTTTCGGACTCTTTGGTCGTGACGGTGTCGAAGATGCTGAGCCCTTTGGCTGTACTGCCTTCTTGCTTCACGACACTGACTTTCTTGTTGGTGTCCTTGGATTTTAAAGCGCTGGTGTCCTGCGTGTCTGATTTCTCGATACCAAAGGCCAGCAATATCTCCTCTTTACTTACGCCGGAGGCCTTCTTTGATTTCTTAGACGGACGCGTACCGGCGCTTCGGAGGTGTTCCTTTGCCGTTTTCCGCTTCAAACTCAGACTCTTGGATACTTTGTTGCGTACTGGACTCGCTAGTTCGTCGCCGGAGCTGGCGATGTTCTCGTTTTTGATAGCGAGGTCAAGTAACGGAATTGCATCGGAAGGTACCATGGTGAGCCTTTTCTTCCCTTCGGGCGTGTACGTCGGTTCGAGCCTAAGACGTGGAGTTGATCTGCCGTCAGGGCTGCTGGAGAAGAAACTGACATCTGGGTGCTGAGCAAGTCCCGAGATTGCTTCCGAAAACATTGAAGGCTGCTCAGCATCCGGCGGTGATAAGTCGGTCGTAGACTGATATAGATCCTCTCGATGGCCTTGCATAAGGAGAAGCTCTTGCATACTAGTTGGTCTACTCTTGCGACTACCGATATCAACGTCGAGGGCAGAAGAGCCTTGCCCGGAGCTGCCATGGCATGAACGATGACTGTCTGAGAAGCGATGTTCTAGCGACTTGTCTTTCTGCGAGATTCGTTTCATCCTCTCGTATACCGGCAAAGGTTTCCTTGGAACATTTCCGTCACCAGTAAGGGAGCGGATCTTAGGGTTGTTGAGGTTCGTGCCTTCAGCGATGCGACGGCTCATTCGATTGTTCGCTGTATCACTAGCGGTGTCAGGGTCAGGAGCCAGCAGACGGTTGCTGCTGATGCTCGATGTATCGCTATCCTGGAGACCCTTCCGAGTATTTCTCTCCAGGCTGTTGCTGAAGCGCTCAACAATCGCTTTCCCGGCCTTGGCGATTGCCTTTCTGCCTCGCTGCAGTCGATGCGTCCGGCTCTCAGCTCTCGACAAATTGTCATCTCTGTCTCTGATAGGTCCTTCAGAAGCTCCCGGGTTTGCTGCGGTCATAAGATCAGAAATCTTCTTGCTAAGATCCGCTGCACCTGTTGCGGTGCTCAGAGTGGTGACGGCGTCATCAGAACGGCGTATCGTTTGCAATTGATCATCTCCACCGAGGTTTAGCATATGCTGGATAGGACTGGATATAGACTGCTTAAGAGCCTTCCGGTTCCTACTGATGGCTTTCATGTTTGTAGTCTTTTGCGCCAGAGCAGCCTTCGCGGGTCTGGGTGAATTGCGTTCTGGTTGCACGGAATCCGGTGGAGACGACTGCGGAGGCTTGCTGAGAAACTTGGATAGAATGGTGCTTGAGGAACTAGGAGACCTCGTGGCCGGCGATGCGTAGCTACGAGACGAGGCTCGCGTGAGATCCTCAGAGGTGTCGGTCAAGGGTCCACTGGCTAGCTCGTCGATACTGCTATCCTCCCTCAAAAGAGCGGGTCGTAATGGCAACTTTCCATGAGCCTTTGGTTTAGGCAAGTGTGAGTTCGCTGACACCCGAGATAAGTCAGTAAGTACAGTGGATGTCAATGTGGTGGCACTTGCTGGAACGTTTCTTGCTGGCCTCAGATTTGTCCTTCTCATCCTGGAAAACTGGAAAGCCAGAAAACAGCCCTCCCTTCTTTCGTCCGTACGTAGTCATCACTGCCTATTAGCCTGAACAAATAGGTCACTTATATGGTCTTTCTGCATATACTACTCATGATGGATTCAATATGATGGGACGAGTGGTGAGGCAGAGACGTAATCATGGATATAGGTTCAAGTAGCATGCAAAGACTTTCGAAGTGCTCAAACATCAGACAGAAAACGGAAGGAGAGCCCTGTGTAATTGCACCGTGGCCACGATAGTCACGTGTGTCGACGAGGTAGGGGAAAGGAATTGGATCGGAAAGGGCATCACTGTAAGGAAGGAAGGGACAAGCGTCTGGATAATACTTTTCATAATCAGATTGGAGAACTGGACTATTTCTGCGGCTTTCGTCCTCGTTGCTCTCAATATCGTGAGACATCCCAGCCTGAGTCCGAGAGAGGGCTTGCACATCAGTCGTGATACGGCGGACAAGCGGCAAAGAACACAGTGTGAGGCAATCCAGTTATGAGCATCGTTACAGCTCAACGGCTCAACGGCTCAACGGATAAGCCAGACCCACAGCCTTGTATTACCTTCATCGTGGAAGCGATCTTGAAGCTATCTTGAAGCTGGCAATACTCCAGGGGTTGCTTTCTTTCTCTGGAAGCGTTGAATATGTCCCGTTCCAGCTATATGTAGGTAAGTTCAAGTGCTATGACAGGCCCGTCAAGATGACAGCTTGCCACTGTCTGTGTGTGAGCAATGTTCGAGTGCAGAGCACAAGTTACAGTCCCATCGAAGCCAAGAATCGACTGTGAATCTTCATCTTCATCAACCATACCTACTCAATATAGGTTAGGTATTGTTTTGATGTTGAAAGGTGGTTGATTGATGATGATTGATTGATTGATTCATAGGTGACCAAGGCTGCCTAGGCTGCCATACACTGCATAACTACAAGCAGCTAGCACATACTGATCTTATCTTCATTATCATCTCACTGTCATCATCACTGTCATCTTATGATTTAGCTAACTAATACAAATTCTAACTTTATCTTCTATAGCTTCTCATGTTTCTCTTAATTCTGATGCTTGCTAATCTTCTTTTCTTATGATCTAATGCTAATGTCTTTCTTTCACTGTCATCAATAAAAGATAAACATTTCTATAAACAATTAATTGTCTTTTCTGCAGTCTGAAATGTGTAATTGTTAAATTTTCTATTTCAGATTGCATCTAAGAATATTAGATCTTCTAATGTCTCTTTTACAGTCTGAAATTGTCTCAGAATATTGCTCTGTAACATAAATATAATGATCACTTTAATTAATGCTGAATTTCATAAAATCTTCTTTATGTTGTTAACTCATCTCAGTAATTTCTTTCTTAGATCTTAAGTTTGCAGACATTTCATCAGTACATAATGAACAGTCTGAATGCTTAAATTGTATAAATATTGTGAAGAGTCTGTTCAGTTTATAATATAAAAATAATAAGTTATGTCAATCTTTTTTGTACATAACTGAGTAATCAGAAAACTTATAAGTCAGTAAAGTTCTGTATATTTATTCAATATTCTTCTGTCTGACTGTTGCTTCATGCTGAATATAACTTATCTCACTATTTTATTCTTTTAATTATTGACTCATTCTTCTGCTACTTGCTGACAAAGTCTTGTCTTATAAATAGCAATTAAATATCAGATCTCTGTGATCTGTTCTTTCTCAGTGTATAAGTCTCTAATTTAAATCACTGTTTTAATCACTTTATTTATTTCTTCATTTTCTGATATCTCTATGTGCATCAGTATTCATCAGATTCATATCTGAATCTTTTGACTCTACAGATCATCTATCTTCTTCATTATGTACTGCAGTAAGTATTGATCTAATTATGTACTCAGTTTAATGTCTGATCAAATCACTACTTAATTATCTATATATATATTCACTACTTAGAGCTTCAGTTTCATCATTTTTATCATACTTATTATGCTCATTGTCATGATTAGATTCTGTAGCTTCATTACATACACTGTGAATGTCTCATCTATATTTATATACATTATGTGTCTCAGATCTCTTTTCTGTGTCACTGTTATTGCATTTATCTGATTCTTGATGTCACTGTCATTCATGTAAATATTTAACATCTCTCAGTTCTGACAAAGTTTATTAATATCATGTCTGTGAACAGCTTTATCTACATTGTCATTTATGTGAATAGTTAAGTCATTTCATCATAATAATACAATGTAGAGTGCTCTGAATTTCAAGTTGACTTTTAATGAGAGTTGTATCTGCATCTTATAATAAAGCTACAGACATTTCAGTGAACTCTTTCAGCAAAGCTTCTTTATAAAGTTAGATCTGATTTTCTTCATTAAAGTATAAATTAATGCAGTGACAATATGAAGTATAAACTTTTTCAGTGTCTTCTTTAGCTGCTATTTCATTAAGAAAAGAAAGAATTTCATGTTCAGTACTGAGCTCACTGTTGTGTGAAAGATCTTCATTATAATGACTTCTGCTTGTTACTGTATGACTATCAGTTTCTGAAGAATTCATTTTTATTGTATAATTGTTCTGTGTCTGCTGTCTAAACTGTATTAGACTGAGCAGCAGTACAGAATCTGCAGCAGCATCATTGTTACATAAAGTCTCTGTAGATTCTTAAATTTAAAGTTTTATATAAAATCTATCAGCACTGCTAAATCTCTGAAGCTTGTTGTGACTCAAGTTTAAATGTATTGTATATATGCATCTTATTTTAAATGTAAGTTCAAGATAACTCTCAGCACTCTGTACATCAGTAATATCTGTACTGTATATGTGTTTAGAATCAGCTCTGCTGTTATGTTATGTCTTATTGAAAGAAATGAATACTCATGCTATACTATGCCATCTAGTGAAACCTCTAAACTGTGTTGTCTATGGGCACATCTTGATTGAGAGAGTTACAGAAGAAGTAGAAAGAATGTTGACTGCAGTTAATGTAAGCAAAGTCTTCACTCAGTCTCTGATGCTAATTCTATTTCACTTCATAAAAGCAGCTAAAACATCATTTCTCAACACTTTTACTTGATGAGACTGCATCTATTGACTCTCACTGACAGCAAACACCAGATGACTAAATGCATTGTTAAGAGTTCAACAAATCATTTAAGAGTTTAACTAATCATTAACAGTGAATCTTATAAGTTTAATAAACTGCTTAAAGATTTGTCTAAACAGAGACTTAATAAGTCTGTCAGCAATCATCTCTTGACTGAGCACAAAGTCTATCTGAATCTGATTGTGCTTATGCAGATTGTGAATGTTGTGATAGAAGACATCAATATGCTTTGATTACTCATGTACATATGTATTTTTAATTAAGATCAAGATGACTTAATTATCTTCTCTGAGCTAAATGAATGAAGAAGCTCAATAAGCTTTATTCTTTTGAATGTTTATGCAGTGTAAATTGACTTCAAGATATTTACTTATGTCTATGTCTCTTAATATCTGTTCAAGCCAGATCTCAGTCTTTGTGCACATTGACATAATCATATATTCAGTCTCAGTAATTAAGATGACAATAAATTTCTGCTTTTGACTTGCTTACAACATTAATTCATCTTTAAACATGTAAATGCATTCTAGAATTGATTTCTAATTCTGCTTATCTGAAGTATAGTCAGAGTCAGAGTATTTAAGTATTGCTTGACTTTCATTAAAGCTGTACATGATGCTGAGATTGATGATTGATCTTATGTACTGCAGTAATCTCTTAAATGTGTATTCATAATGCTCTGCAGAATTGCTGAAATATTGACTTAGTCAATTTAGTGTGAAGATGATGTCTGATTAAATATGAATTGTTACATACATTAAACTTTTAATTATCTATTAATACTGTCTTTGATCTATTCTTTGATCAGTTGAGTCAGCAGAACAAAGAACATCATATTTGTTAAGTGAAATGCTGATGACTCTGTGCTTATTAAATTGCATGTGAAGATTCTTTAATATCTTGTTTATGTAGTGAGTCTAATTTAGGTGCAGGATTCTCATTTTGCAGTTATGTATGACTTGAATGTTAAGAATTTTCTGTATCTCTCTTAAGTTCTTGACTTTAAACATGTTCACAAGAGCTTGCTTAAATCAGAGAATGTATAGTAGATTTGCTGAAGTCACAACAATATTGTTTACATAAAGAAGCAGCATGATTCTTTTAATGCTGTGAAGAAGAAGACAGAAATCAGTTTTGCTTTAATGAAAACTTAACTTAAGCAGTTTGATGACACATTGTTCATGTCAGTTCTGTGTGACTTACTTAAGACTATAAAGGCTGTGCAGTATGTGCAGAACACAATTAGATGTGACATTGACTTCAGAAAAAAATATTATATAGATTGTTTTCTTTAGAAAGAATTCTGTGAAGATGTTATTAACATTTACTTGATGACACTCTAGATTCTTGAGTGCAACAATAGTCAGAAAGATTTGCAGAATGTTAAACTTAATAGTGAGAGTAAAAATGTTTTTATAATTAACATTGTATGTCTGTGAAAAGTCTCTTGTCACAAGTCTTGTCTTAAGCTTATTTAAGAATCTGTTGATGTTCAGCTTAAGTTTAAAGACTTATTTGCTGATCACAATGTTGACTTTTCTTAATGACACAGTCTCTTTCTATATTTCATTTACTGTCAAGGCTGTCAGCTCTGCATGAATGATGTTCTTTTACATTTCTTCTTAAATTGAGTCTCTCACTGCTTCAGCATAGATGACAGATGTCAGAATGTCAGATCTGATTATAGAATCTTCTTTGTCTGCAGAGAATGCTGCAAGTGTCAGCATAACTTTTAATATTTTAATTAAGAGCTTATCTGCATCTTAATCATTGTCATTGTTATCTCTCTTTTATTTTAAGATCTCAATGCACAGAAAGATTCTGACTTCTTTAAATGTCACTGTCTTGACTTAATCAGTGTTGATCTTCTTATCTGATGACTTATCTAGATTAACTGCAGTCAACTTGATCTCATGTTGTTTATCTTAAGACTTGTCAATCTTGATCATAATTAAGTTAGACTGCATCTTACTGTTCTAAGTTATGAATGTCTGATCTGAAGCTGTAATCTTCACAATGATTAACTTCTTTCATAAATGTTCAATAAATCTTCTGTTCAGAAAAACATTTAATGTCTGTCATTGTAGTTTAAGATCAACAGTGCCTTTCTTCTTGCTTTTAGCAAACTTCACAGCATGATTCTTAATGATGTGCTTAAGATCTGAAGCTCAAAGCTAATACTGCTTTGTGATTTTCTTAATGTAGTTCATGAAGACTCTTACTCATTCTTAATTCATGAATTTGTTGTGTCTGCCTTCAGATAATAACTTAAGATCAATGTAGCTGTAGCACTTGCATCCTCATATATAGATGTAATTGATGAATGACTTCATATCAGTGAAAGCTTTCTTGAAAGTCATCTATTTGCTGTCAATTAAAAAATCAGTTGCTGTTTAATTGTGAAGATAGGCATCTGTCTGTGCTGTCTGCACTCAGAACTTTATTGACAGTTATATCTCTTTAATCATGATATGCACTGAGTTCTTCATGATTTGAATGATTCTTTCAGCAACATCATTCTGAATTGACATGTAGAGCATCATGTATTGCAGTGTGATGTCAAGAAACTTGCATCAGTTGTTTAAAATGAATCTTAACTCTGTTCTGTTGTTGCTTTGTACAGCAAGAACCTTTACATCAGTCTGAAGTTCAGTCTTCAGTCATTATTTTTGCAGTGTCTGTGAGATCTCATTATGTTACTTCAGCAGTATCAT
>JAABUJ010003598.1_pt1 | contig 17218 bp, 13 predicted proteins | sample 5559131 | NCBI WGS metagenome assembly JAABUJ01 (sample SAMN10711875, study PRJNA513366) | rock metagenome | isolation source: Antarctica rocks | place: Antarctica: Victoria Land, Mt New Zealand nord | collected 2016-01-07 | reverse complement strand
GGCGAAGGGGGCGTACGGAGTAGGTTTGGACGTAAGAGCAGACCATGCAGGCGCGGAGGTAGCGGGCTTGGTTCGTGGGGACGAAGTTGGATGCGAGGGTTGACATTGTTGATGAATGATGGTTGGAGTTTGGATCGAGCAGTGGATTCAATTGGGGGGAGGATAATTGGCGGGAAGGTTGAAGAATGGCCGAGGTCGGTGATGGAAGTTCGCGATAGGTTGCTGCAAATGGCTTAGTGTGATGGGAGAAGTTGCCCTAGGAGAACCCTAAGATGGGACGAGGAAAACACGGAAAAATTTATTCTGAATTGCGCGACAGGTCTGGGAAACTTTGACATACGCACTGAGACAACCATTCCACTCGGCTATCCCATGTATTTGGCAGGGTTTTGGTTCACAGGACTGAGAAAAATTGGCTTTGCACTGTGGAACATCGTTTTGACGGAATGGCGATGGGGTTAAATACCCGTGATAGCACTTTGACATTGCGGCACTATTCCGAGACGTCGATGATTATGTCGGACATGCAGGAGGAGGATTTTGATTAGAGTGGCGGAGACTGTTAAGGAGCCACTGATTCCACTGTATGGGGCACTATACTACACCAGCTTTTTCCATCGCTCTCTCAAACATCTCCCTACACCTGACCCTCGACCCCAACCTCGCGCACAGCAAGAAAGCCCCACTCAGCTTCCTATGCAGACTATACGTTTCTTCTGGCGGCGGCGCCAGCCTCTCCCTCAACATTACCGGTATCAGTCCGCGAACCCTATCCGTGATAGTCTGATCCCTGAAATCATATACCTCAGGCGAATCCCGCCGAAAGGGTTCCGCGAGCGTCAGGACAGAGCTGACGTGCGCCTTCACCATGGCCTGAGAATCATGACCCGTCAGGTACCCAAGCTCGATGCTGAGATCTCGGACAGTGTCTCGATCCGAGCGCGAGGCGGCTTGCAGGACTTTAACGTAGGGTACGATAAACTTATCTGGGTATTCGCGTGAGGCGCCGAAATCGAGGAGCTCTATTCTATTGTTCTCCGGATTATAGAGGAAGTTTGTCCAATTAGGGTCAGTCTGCATGTATTTGAAATCAGTGATTTCTCGAAGGCACAGGCGGAGGATCTGTGTGCCAATCCAGTCCTTCTGTTCTTGGGTCAAGTTGCGAAGCTTCGTAACGCCTGTTCCTGTCATCATCTCCATGGTTAGGACTTGAGCGCCAGAGGCTTCGTCAAAAATTCTTGGAACCGTAAAGGTATCCTGCTCATCGCGGAGTAGCTGTTGGAAACGCTTCCCGGCTTCGGCTTCGCGGACATAGTCGCATTCCCATGCCAGCTCCGTCCGAGCATTTGCGATTGTCTTATCGAGGTATAGACCTTTGGGTAGTAGGCGTGATGCGTTTAGGAGAATGGAGAGGTTGTTTAGATCAGAGTCGATAGAGTTAGCTACACCAGGATACTGGATTTTGATTGCTACTGGCATTCCAGTGGACTTCAGGACTGCGCTATGCACCTGACCTATCGATGCTGCCGCCATAGGTTTCTCCTCGAATGATGAGAAAAGGTCTCTCCAGTCCGATCCTAGGTTACTTGCCAGAACTTTGTTGCGTTGTGATGCAGGCATGTAATCTGCACTGTCCTGAACCCTCTGGAGGACTTCATTGATGGGTCCTGGAAGCATTTTCGAGTCTAGGAATGTTAGTTTAACGGTGCGAAAGGATCAGTAGCGTATTCTCTACCTTGAAAACTCATCATCTGCCCCAATTTCAATGCCGCACCTCGCATTCGGGACAGTTTGGCTACTAGTCGATCCATATTGGCAGCGCTGAGGATCAAGGACCCGCCAGCGCTGTCGCCACCGGTAACACGACGAAAGCTCTCGCCTACAGCACCGAATGCCATAGAAGTCGCTAGACCACCATATTGCCAGAGCCTACCGAATCTTGAGGATGGTACCCGAGATTCATGCATCTCGTATGGGGCCTTAGGAGGTTGCGAGGCTACCTCCGACGGCTCCTACGAAAAGGCTGTCAGTGATCAGTAAAGGCATCATGACCGAGAATCTGTTATCGAAGACTTACTTCTGCGTTTGTAGGACCCTTTTCAGCGTCTTTGGCTAAGTCTTCAGCGAATTGTTGAGTCTCATCCTTCGAAAAAGTATCCTGTGGTTCTGGTACAGTAGCTGACTCCGTCTGCCTTGCCGCGTATTCACCTTGTGTTGTGCGCAGATCGAAGGTGGCCTGGTCCTGTTGTTGCGATGGCTTTGTCTTTTCGGGGCGCACGTCTCCAGTATCCGGCAGATCTAGGCCTTTTGTACTCTTGCCTTCTCGAGGCTGTTCCCTCAATATCTTTGCGACCTTGGGACTGTGAAACAGCTCGGAGTACATATCTTCTGAAGGGCCTTCTTGCCCTGGTACAGCCTGCACCTCTGGAGCTGCCTCCGATTCGCTCGCTCGATCGGAAGAATAGAAGACATCCTGATTGATCTGCTCATCGGGAACACGCGGATCACTTTCTTGTGACGCCGCGGTGGCTCTAGGTAATTTTACTCGAGGTAGAGCAGAGAGTACCTCGCCGGTCTTCGATGATGGCGAGTAGAATGTATCTTGTCGTTGATCCACGCTCGAATCCTTAGCTGAAGCCGCTGATGAACTTGCGATATCAGGAGTTGAGGCTTCTGTGGATGGAGGTTCAGCGGCCTGCGAGGGGATCTGCATCTCAGCTTGCCGCTGCAATCTCTTCGCTTCATCTGCTGGAGGAGGCTTCGTGCCTGCGCTCGGCCTCAGTATACTAGATCTTGCTGACGAGGTTGGCTTCAAGGCAGAGTCGGCTTCTTGAGAACGTTTGGACAAGGGTTCCTTTGCCAGCTCCGTGGGTGGTATACTTGAGTATACATCCTCGTCGCCCTTTGCTTGACCAGCTCCAGCGCCCACGGAGAGAATAGAGCCATCAGGCAGAGGATTGCTTGTTGCCCGCTCTTGTGTAACGCCCAACTGCCCATCTTGAACCGGCTCTGCTGTGATATTTGCCTGAGAATTTTCATAGAAATGGTCTTGCTCTAGCCCCTGCGGCTTCCGAGATACATTTGCAACTCCTTTGACGCTCTTCTCTGAGGGGAGCGATGTATCCCGTTCAGGATTGCTTGGTGGCTTCGCTTGAGTAGAATATCCAGGTCCAGGGCCATTGAAGCGTTGCGTGAGAGCAGATGCAGCACGTACGGTGAGAGTGACGCGGTCTGATTGGTTCTTGACGGCCCTTGCTAATGTCGACGTCTTGCTGTAAACATTCAATTGGTGCCTACGAAGTGCAAAGTACTTCGCTGCAACCCCTCGGGAAGCTTTGTATACTGCTGCAGCATCGAGAAGACGCTTTCCTGACATTGCCAGCAATGTCCTCACTCAATATTCATGGAAGCCATCCCAGATGTGATCCACGCGGCGGGCCGACTCATTCTGAAGTCACACGCAGTCGGAGCCATCATGTATCGGCTATCGTTGCAGAACAGAAATAATCTATAGCATCGGACTGTACGGTTGAAGCATGATGACCGGTATAATACGCCGGCCGAAGTGATCGTCCCGCTGCGCCAAGGCTGCCACATGCTTTCTGACGGCATTGATCAGGAGAACGTTGATTCAGCTCTCGTCCTGGGAAGATCTCCTACAAAACCTACGTACACTACCTGCCTATGTCGCTTCCTTCCTACGGTCCACGGTGCTTCGTTGAAATCGCACGGCCGATATCGCAACACCCGTAGCATTCGGTTGTTTTCCAGCAGTGGAAGTCGCCTTGGGCCTTCTCTCATCGGTCTTTCTATGCGGCTGCTCAGAATTGGAGCTTTTCATTGTCGCAATGCGTCTATCGTTTCGGTAGCATCGCTTGCTACGCTTTGTCATGTCGTTGCTTTCCTTTCGCTCTTCAGTCATGCCTCTGGCGCCGAGTCGATAAGACAGGAGGATCATAACCATCCGAGGATATTGGACCGTCGGCCAGACCCCGTTGGATCGCCGAACCTTGATACGGGGTTCGAAATCCACGATTATGTATCTGATTTCCATGGTCTGGATAGGAGCATCATTGGTAGAGTGGACGACGTAACGCCATTGCACAACAATGTCCCAGGGAAAGGAAATATCGCCGCTGGAGATTCGCAGTCCTACACTTTTTCCCAGGGTGATGTCCGACGATGCTCGCAGGCAGCACAGGAGGCGATTTCACCATCTAGTAGCTTGGCCGAGCGCGGCACTGAGGAGAGCTCCCTCATACTCGATGGTTCCTCTGAAAATTGGCAAGATGGACATAAGCGACGGCAGACAAATCCACATACGCTCTACGTGACGTTGAACATGTGCGATCAGCCAAGGTCCACTTCACAGACGCCCAACGGGGTCCCGCCGCCTCTACAACTGTACATTTCGACCGATACAAAAAACCCCAAGCCGACCATCAACAACAATGATGTTGCTGTGCCAGTAGACGACGGCTTGGGCTCGCACAATATGACGACCTTGAGCGATGTCTTTTTTACAGTCATCGCGCCCGCTAAAAGCCCAAACTTTGACGGTCTCTACAGCTACGAGCTTACGGCTTCGACCGACAACCCCTATACTACTTACATCAACAAGACAGGAGTGGTACTTGTTGATAGCGACAAAAACAACGCTCTTCTCTCGGCGGATGGCGATGCCCCTTCACCTTCCTATAGTATATTCGTTCACAACCAGGAAAATCCTGCAATTCGGGGTCTCCAAAGGTCATTCTGTGGACTCCAAAACCAGGCCCAAATCCAAGGAAATATCAATGGCTCGGCGACTGGCAATGTGAAGGTAGGCATGATGTCTCTAGGTGCAGCTGCACCACGCCAGCATTTCTACGTAAACGAGTTAAATGGCAGTTCTTCGTATCACGGCATAATGGCCATTGATGGTAATGTCGAAACAGGCAAAGCTGGTAGCGGCATCGTCGGTGGAGGAGGAACAGTGTGGAGTTCTCTGGACTTCGCAACCATATCCTCGGACAATTGCGCCGTCATCTTCAATCTGTCATTTTGCTCCGACGTCGCCTACGCGGTCCCCTCGAACCTAACCAGTCAGCCCGACCTCACGAATCTCACGCAGCTTTACGACAAGTACGCCAAGGACTACTATCAAAACTTCACGTACTCACTTCAACAGATTCCTTGCAACACTACATCGTCGGCGCAGTACTCCCTTGCAAAGAACTGCGCCGACTGCGAAAAGGCGTACAAGACTTGGCTCTGTGCGGTGACAATACCCCGGTGCGAAGACTTCTCGAATAATGCTTCCTTCCTCCAACCTCGAGCGGTCAGCAACACGTTCTCGAATGGTACCTTGGCACCTCTAGACGCTTTGTACTCGAACTCATCGCGTAATCCAATGATCGACCAAAAGATTAGCCCAGGCCCTTACAACGAGATTTTGCCGTGTGTCGATCTTTGTTATGACTTGATCCAGAGCTGTCCGGCAAGCTTGAAATTTGCGTGTCCTATAGAGGGGCATGGTCTTGAGCATTCTTATGGCGAAAGGGAAACGACAGGAGGGGAAGTCACTTGCAATTATCCAGGGGCGGCGTACGGAATGAGCGGAGCGATGGGACGGCAGAGGGACGTCTGGTTCATTGCAATGGCGCTCTTGATGAGTCTTGGTACTGTTGTCTGATGTGTTTGGTGTTGGATGGAATTGGCGCTTGAAGTTGGGCTTGATACCTTTGGCTCAAACGCTTTTCTAGGTGGAGACCTGGTGTTGGAGGCGTTAAGCCTACGTATCATCGAGGCCGTCAAAATGTTTACATATGTAAGAATGACCACGCTCATATATCCTGTGCTTTCTCTCCATACAAGCGGTCTCTGTGGATCCCATGTTTCTCATTTTAAGCCATTCTTGAGCGATTCTATCGAGTACCTTATCATTGTTATTGAGTATGCTCGTAAGATACGATTAGCTTGTATTATACCTTATCGATTGCAGATCCCTCTGACGGACCTCGATATTTATCGCGAAGCTCGAGGGAACTTCATCGACCTTCAGATCACCACAGTAACCTGCACCTCTGTCGTCCGGACCCAATTGGCAAACTCCCGCTCTTTGGACCTGCTCAACGCACGTCTGACCTACTAATTGACTGAATTTCCTTTCCAATACACCACCCAACCTCACCACAACAATGCCCAAACCCAAGGTCTGCCTCGCCTACTCCGGCGGCCTCGACACCTCCTGCATCCTCGCCTGGCTCCTTCAAAAAGATTACGAAGTCATCTGCTTCATGGCCGACGTCGGCCAGCAAGAAGACTTCCCCGCCGCGCGCTCCAAAGCCCTGAAGATCGGCGCCTCGGCATGCCACATCAAAGACCTGCGCAAGGAATTCGTGCAAGACACCTGCATCCCCGCCATCCAATGCAACGCCATCTACGAAGACATCTACCTCCTCGGCACCTCGCTCGCGCGGCCCATCATCGCGCGCGCGCAGATCGCCGTCGCCAAGGAAACAGGCTGTGGGTTCGTGAGTCACGGGTGCACGGGCAAGGGCAACGATCAAGTACGCTTCGAACTGGCCTTCTATGCTTTACAGCCGAAGATCAAGGTCATTGCGCCCTGGCGGCTGCCGGAGTTCTATGAGCGCTTCAAGGGGAGGAACGATTTGCTGGAGTTCGCAGCGCAGCAGGGGATCCCTGTCACGAGCACGAAGGCGAAGCCGTGGAGTATGGATGAGAATTTGGTGCTGCTCCTATGAGGCGGGGATCCTCGAGGATCCGGATGTGACGCCGCCGAGGGATATGTGGCAGCTGACGGTGGACCCGATGGATGCGCCTGATAAGCCGGAAGATTTCCAGATCACATTCGAGAAAGGGGTGCCGGTGAAGCTAGAGTGGAAGGACGAAGGCAAAGACAAGGTGGTGCAGGATCCGTTGGAGCTGTTTTTGGCGGCGAATAAGATCGGGGGGAGGAACGGGGTCGGGAGAGTGGATATTGTGGAGAATCGGTTCATAGGTTTGAAGTCGAGGGTAAGTAAAATATCGGAGCATATCTTACCTCTTTCTGAGGTTCTCAACAAACTGGAAACTTGTCTCAGCAGCGCTAAAGGCATTGACTTAAAGGAGGAATGCTGACTCGGAAACTTACTCAGGGGTGCTATGAGAGTCCGGGGATGGAGCTGCTGCGCTCAGCGCATTTGGATCTGGAGGGCCTGGTGCTGGATCGGGAAGTCAGGTCGCTGCGGGACCAATTCGTGACGTCCAACTTCAGCAAGCTGCTGTACAACGGCTTGTGGTTTAGCGCGGAGCGGGAATTGTACGTTTTCCATCCTTCTCTTGGTTCCCCCCCTCTCAGCTTTCCCACGAGCTCGACCGGGGAACATGCTAACAGCAAAACAGCTTCTCCGCAAGTCTGGCAGCAAGCCAGAAGGATGTCAATGGGATTGTGCGATGCAGAGCATACAAGGGGAAGATGACGATATTGGGACGGAGCTCGAGTACGGCAATACTATATGATGCGAGCGAGAGCAGTATGGATGAGATAGGCGATTTCAACCCGTCGGACACGACGGGCTTTATTGGCGTTCAGGCGATTAGGCTGAAGAAGTATGGGAAGGCGAAGGCGGAGAGGGGAGAGAAGATGTGAGGCTGCTGATACCGTGGATTTCGAGAGGCATATTTGATGATTTGAAGCTCTGGCGCCTGATAGCGGGTTTTACAACGACAAAGCGGTTTGACTAGACGTGGCTTCGAAAGGGCTCACACGATGGCCGAGGTCCTTATAGAAAGGGCAAGAAAGTGAATGCAATATGCAATGGTTGGTAAAGCAATTGTGGTTCTATTCGAATTGGGGCTGTACTCAGCGATAGCCATGTCGAGGCAGTACTATTTCACTGCGCAACAGTAACTTCCTCCTTCTGTCCAATCTCAAGGCAGAACTGCACATGGGAGCCTTGGACTCGTCTGCATGAAAGTGTTTTGTGATTCTGGCAGGGCAATCCTGCGCACGAAGACTTTCTGATAGCTCATTGATGCCCCTGGGTCTGCTCATCGCGTCAACGGAGTCGGACGCCACGGTCCGAAAAAGATCTGTGTTGTTGGATGATCTATTGGTCGCCCATTCATTGGTCGTAACGCCCGTTCTGCTTTCCTGATATCGGATGTTTCTCCGAAAACAGTCGGCTTGGGACCTCAGTCCAGTCAAGCTTGTAGTCTGGAACCGGCAGCCAACATCATGCCAATTAATCAATCAATATAGAGTCCGTTTGTGCCAATATGACAGGCGATACTCATCCAGTCGAGGCCTTCTGTACCGGCGTGAAAGCATTCCTGAGGCCTGACCGCCGCACGCTCTGGCCACCCTTGCCCTCCCAACCATTCGGCATCTTTCCACCACCTCCAATCTTCCCTAGCAATCTCTGCGCAGCTGGCGTTATCCCACCAGTGCCTATCCTAGGACTACTGGCGAATCGAGGCACAGGCGTCTTAGACAACTCACTCTCCCTCTTGACCACTGCACGCTTGCCTTTAGCTACCTTGTCGACCATTCGATGGTGTAAAGCTTCGCGCTTGCTCCCCTCTTTGATCTTGAAAGGGTTGGGTGTTGCATCACCACTACCGAGCAGGAATGTATGGTCACTGCTTTCCCATGTCGAGGTAGGTTCGGGCGGCGGCTCTGGATCAACAAATGCGTAGCCGTTGACTCGAGGTGTAGAAGCGCCGTTAAGTACCGCTTCGGAAGCAGACGGCCGAGGTCTGCCCGCTATTGCGTCTTGGACAGCGGATAAGGAAGGTGAAGGCGGAGGCTCGTCGGAGGAAGGGTTGGATGTTAAGGTGGCAAGGCGGGTGTTATCGTATACGACAGCTTTGGGAGGGGCGCGTGATGTTTCTTCTGCTTTCTGCTGTATGGTTTGATGGGTGTCTTCTATAGATGTTGGCTCGAACATGAGATTGTTGTCGGGCCGCGAGCGCCAGGTATCCGGCATTGCTTTGCGTGTATCTGAGGAGTCGAATAGAACGACCGCCTTCCCATCCGATTGCGCCTGCGACTCTCTATCGGCCAGAAGCCCCGCCTCTCGTTTTCGATATGCAATTTGGCGTGCGGCGGGGATCTTGTTGTCTGCCCACATCCAAGCGTACTTTTCCGACCTCTTGACGTTCTGCTTATCAAGTAACTTGTAGAAGCTCTCATTGTCTTCGCTCGTATACTTCGTCTGGAAAGCTCCGAGGCTCATGTTCGTATCTATCTCTGGCCTCTTCGATGCCTCCGTGCCATCCGTGGCAATCGATGTCACTGACCCTGGCGTATCCCCCTGCCACATTCTAGGCGTCTCTCCGCCTCTTCCATGTAAGCCAGTCATCGGGGTCATACTCGTTCCTCGTTTGCCACGAAGGCGCCGACCGTCTGGGCCAGGAGTCATGACTTGGGTGAGCTTTCTGCCTGCAGTAACAATCCATTCTGCGTCTCGCGAGTCTAAGGCGTTGAGGTAATCTTGCTGCGACTCCGTCTCTACAAGCCCGGGGAAGAAGTCTCGAGCTATGATATGAGATAGTGCATCCGTATAGTCGTCCTCATCCAGGATCTTGACAGGGCGCTTTATCCGCTTTGGAGGTGGCGGTGGGGGCATAAGGGCAGCATCTTGAGAACGCTTGGTGAGCGTTTGAGACGATTCTTTGGAGGCCATGCTGGCAGTCGTGCTGACCCGCCAATAGACGATATTTCTCAACCTGAGGAGGAAATCGTTATCATATTCCAATGTTTGTGATTGATGAGGTGCCGTAGGTACTTTCCAACGGACTTATGTGTATTATTACCGCCGTATTGAAAAGACACTATTTTAGCGTCTGTGAGTATGACTTATGATGCCTGAGGTTACCCTTGAATGAAGTCAATCTTGGTGGATCTATTGTTACCACAACTAAGATCGGCCTAACGTAGGGTCGGGGAAGATCATCTTATGGATATACTCGTAAGACTGTGGAATAATGCCTCAACGATTTTGACAGGGTAGTCCGTGGTTTTGAAGGCGAGTGCATTCTACCTACTCTGTCGTGCCACCTAGCGACAGGTCAATCGAGTCGCACGATAATAGTCACTTCGAATATGGAGTAGTGTATTCCCTGATCCAACCTATTATCCTAGTATCTCGATATTCCATGATCTAAGGTCCACCTCTGGTCACATTTCATGGCCTCCGATATTCTCAAGCATCCATGACCGTTTAGCAAGTCCCGAAGATCCCCAACATGCCAGATATCCAAGCTCTATTTGATCTTCACCAGATCCCTTCCAAGCTTTTGCGCTCTCTCCTTCCGCCCCTCCTAATGACCATTTCCCTCCTAATCTTCCTGCCTCTCGCCAGCTCCGCAGCCGCCATCAATGACCGCCATCTGTCATCCAGATCTCCTGGTGTTGGTTGCAGAGCACTCCAAGCTGTTTCGCGCAGCGAGAACTTCTCCACTATGAGGGATACGAGTGCAGAAGAGTAGGTCGAAGGGCTGAGGGCTGTAGATTGCGCATAAGATCGTGCACAATATGGCGCTTCTGGATGAATTGTCGCCTTGGCAAACGGTGTCGTGGGAGAGTTCGGGGGTCGACTGGACAGAATATCATCTGTCGCAGGTGTATGTGATAGGTTGTCAAAATCCTGTGGTACGAGACCAAGAGGTAAGGAAGGCGGCGCAATGCGCTGGCGCTTGGGGGTTGAAGGCATATTATTTATGTTTTCGCTCGCTGAGTCGCGACTCTCATGGTCGCTGATAGACCTACGACGCTTTTTTGTGCCCCGTGGTGGACCTCGTGATGTTTGTTGAACCGCGCTCACTGCATGTTGTGATTTAGTCGAAGACTCTGGCCCGAAATGCTTTGAGTGTGGAGTCTTCGCAGTAGTATCTAGAGTCGGGCTTGGAAGAAGTGTAGGCGCGCGAAGGGTGCGCAATGGCGACTGCGAGATATTCGACGAGAGGCGTCCTTGAAGAGTGCGACATGTGGTGTATATGTCCGAAGAGATGGTGCGTTGGTGTCGAGAACGCAAGGGCGATGAAGGGTAGGTAGATGCGCTGGAGGCTTCGAAGACGTGCGAAGACAGCAGTGGGCCGTCACAGGGAAAGGCAGACGGTAATAGCATTATTGTATGCGTTCAGGCCAGAGATTTGTCCACTGCGGTATTTGTTTGTCTTTGCGCGTAGGGAGGTACGAGGCAAGGTTTGCGCCTAAGGCAAGAACAATTTCGGCGCTGGTGAAGGTTCTATCGAAAATTGGAGGGAAGGATCGCAAGTGGTTGGCGACCGACTTCTAGCAATGCGCAGCAATGAAGAACGTGGTGGTGTGGTAGTGAATGGCGATGAAGGTGAAGGCAGTAGTATTTTGGTGGGAAGCCGAGGGAGCTGCCCGGTGACTCAACGACGGATCACGGTTTCCCCCCCATGGCACACTAACAATAAGGTAACACACCCTAGCACTCAAAACACGGCAAGCCTTCACGCCATCAGGCGACGGGCCCTTTCATCTTCTCCCTTAAGTCTGGATAGCCAATTGGATCCTGGGCCGGCCACATTGTTTGGCTTGACCGTCAGGTAGTGATGCACATCCATCATTTACCTCATCGCTTACTAGCGATAATTATCGTAATTGACGATAAATAAAGATCGTTATTTACTGTCAATAACGCACTAGTAGGGGGGTGCCCTATTAACAGTATATCTGATGCTTAACGACAATAAATAGTTATAAAATCTGGAGATTTGCTATTATCGACAAAACTTCTAAAATCAATATAGCATTCGAAGAAGAAAATAGAGAAATTTCAGAGTTTTTGATATATTTTTAGTAAAGATTTGATTGTTTCTTATTAAAATCTCGAAGACATAGTGCTATTTGCATATTTATCGAGTAGACTTTAATAAAAATATATCAAATTATAAGAATTATACAATATCTCTTTTATTTTCAATGCAAATATTATTAAAAAACAAGAAGAAGCAGTTAGTATTTTAATAGATATATATATTTATTATATAGATAACTACTAAAGCAATTATAAATCAATAAATATTTATTTTATGCAACTTTGTTTATAGTATTATCAAAAGTTATATTACGATAGTTGTTAAGAGCGTTGTTATCGCGATAGATCGCGATAAAGAAGACAGTAACAAGTACAATAAAGAAGATAATAACGACTACGATCGCACAAGAATTGTATCTATATTTAGTCTAGCATCTTTTATAGAATAAATGCTTGCTTTCTAGAACTTATTCTTTGCATTATAGTGCTTTGTTTATAACAATTTGATAGCTTCAACAACAATTTGCACAAGTTGTAGATAACTTGTATCGTTCTTCTACTATTCTTGAAGATAAAAATAGTATTTATTATTGCAATAATTATTATAGATAGTTTATTACAATCTTGCTTTAGTTACGAACAATCTATTCGAACTCTTTCGAGACGTTAAGTTGACTTTAACAAGCTTACTATTATTCTTGAAACTTAATCAAAAGATTATTAATATTGTCTTTGCTTTCTTAGCTTTTCTTTACTTTGATTATTTGTTTGCTAAAGAAGATATTGACGAGCTCTTCTTTACAATTTAGATTATTACTATCTCTCGCTCTTAATCAAGATTCTCTTATAGTTGTTTATTAAGAAAAAGAACGAGAAACTTGTTCGCAAAGTCTTTATTTTTTTCAAACAATTAACCAATCGATCTCGATAATTTCAAAGCGACTACTCAACAATTTCTCAAATTAACAATTAAATGTTGCTCTAATATTTAGTATCAAAGCTATTTATCGCAAAAGTCTATAGTTTCTCTTAACTTCTTTACATACTTTATTGAAGTTACTCTCTCGAAATCTTCAACAAAGCAAGCTATAACAAAGTTAGAAAAGAGCGTCTATTTAAAAGATTTTAAAATAGAAAGTTGTATTACGACTTCTATATAATCTATTAAATCGATTAAGATTGTAATAAGTAACTCTTGATATTATAAATTAACAATTATTACTAATAATCTTTCGAGTAAAATTGTCGACAAGCATTTTAAAAGAGATTTTGCTATTAAAACGTCTTCTATTAAGAAGACTTATTAAGACAAAGAAATCAATATTATAATTAAATTCTTTTTTTTGAGCAATTCTTTTTCAAACTACAACAAGACGCAATATACTAGAAATTGCGTTGTCTTACTCTATATAATGCAAGCTCGAGAGTAAGAACTTAAAATGTCGAACTTTTATAGTATAATTATTGAATCGAATCGAACACTTTTTTCTTAACTTAACTTATTCTCTTGAATCTTATAGAATTGAGCTAGATTTAAGTCGCGAATCCGATCCTAGAATCGAGTTTCGTCGAATTGATATCAAAAGCTTAATTTAATCAAGTATAGTAAGTTAAGCGAGATGCATATCTAATAAAATCTTTATATATATATATAGAACTCTATTATCTTATTAATTACAAATGTAATTACTAGAGATAACGCATTAATTTTAATTTTAATTTCGAGAGAAAAGCAATAGAAATAAGTAGTAGAATCTCTAGATTAAAACTACGTATATATATCAATTTGTTGATCTTCGTTCTTTATATCTTTGACAAGTTGTTTAAGATTTTGCTTACTCTATCTTTGTATCTATGTTTAAAACAAACTTCTCTTGCATTTGCGCTTTCTCGAGAAGACGTTATACAATTGCAAGACGCTTATGCAAAGACTTTCTTGCTTTGTTATATTTAACATAATCAACTAGAACTAAAATTGTTTAATTAATTGTCAAACAATATATAGAAACAAGTATCTATCTTTGAACAATTTAATTAAATATGTCTCTACAATCTTATGCAACGTTTTTATCGCATCGTCTTGCATTTAATTAATATAATTAACAATATCAATTTCTAGCAAAACATCTCGACAATAATAATAAAATTGTTGTTCGAGAATTACATGCGATAGCTTTTGCTAATAATTAATAATTTTCTTTAAAGCGATATCTAGTCTAGATCTTAACAATATTAATTAGCAATAAAAAGCAATAAACTTATCTCTTAGTTTGTCGTTAATACGTAGTGTAATTGTTAGATCGAATTAAACACCTTTTTCTTAATCTAATCTATTCTCTTAAGTCTCGTAGAATTGAGTTAGAATCAAAACGCAAACTCGATTCTAGAATTGAATTTTGTCGAGTTAATATCAAAAACTTAAGCTAACTTTGTTGCGTTAATATTCGCTTATTTTATCTTATCTTATTTATGCGCTAACTCGATTGAGCTAGCGCAAAGTTTACGCTAATCGTATATAATTAGCGCGTTACGTAACGTTACGTAATCGAGCGAATTAAATTGAGCGTTCGACGCATCTTATGCGTTCGATCTATTCAATTAAACTAGAACTTTTGCTTGGTTCTAGAATTAGAGTTGAACAAGTCAACTTGTTCGAATTGAAATTTAATCTATCGATTACGCTATTAATGCGAGCATTTATAAAGAGACTTAAGAAGCTAGATGTTTATGCAAACAACTACTTAATACTCTTAATCTAAAGAGTTAACATCGCGCTTGTGTACTTTCTTGTTGCTAAATTTATAAAATCGAAGTTAATAAATTTCTCGAATATCTTTCGTAACGCAAATTCTTTCAAGTATTAATTTTTCTCTTTTATATTATTGTCTTGATCTAGATTAAGACTTCGATTACGAGTAAGTCTTAATAACTATAAGTTAAAATTTAATTCAATAATTTTTTTTAAGTCTATAATCGTAAGTTACAACGTATAGAATGCAAGACAAAAGTATATACTTTTTAAACATCTTATATTTGTAATAAAATTGTCGATTAAAATAATCAAGTTTTTTTGATTACTTAACAAGAAATGTTGCATAGAATCTAGCACTTATTGATTGATATTTATAAGCGAGCTCTTATTTGTTATAGTTATAGTAACAAACAAATTAGCTTTTCTTAATTAATTTAATTTAGTAAGAGATAAAAGCAATATTAATTAAGCAACAATAATTAAGAGCATATCTTTAATATACAAGAAGATTGTTGTTATTAAATTAATTAAGATCTTGTTTGTTTTATTGTTATCGCGTCTTGCAAAAAGTAAATCAAGAAACTTACTATATTTACTTGACTTTACACTCTTTAAACAATCTAATTTTCTTACATTATTGCAATATTTACAATAAGATGTTTAAATAATTTCTAGAAATTCGATCTTTGTTGTAAAAAAGTCAAAAAGACAAATAATAAGAGTTGCAATTTATATAATGGAAAATTTTGATATTAATCTTATTGCAAAGAAAGATTACATAAATAATAATAATATTAACGCAAACAATAACAATAGCAATGCGTTAAAAATTAAATCGTTCTTAACTTTATGTAAGAGAAAAACTTTTGCAACTTGCTCTATACAATCAATTTTTTTATCAAAGATATATATTGAAGCTTTTAACAAGTCTATTATAATTAAGAAAAATAAGCATTAATATATGCAATAATAATAAAGTATATTTTAAAATTTTCTAGTCTTAAACAAGCATATAAAGATATATAATCGCTTTATTCGAACAATTAAGAGATTTAAGAATAATAACTTTAATTTAAATGCAAAGATCGTGCGTTAATTCGAAGAACAAAAAGATAAGCAAGATTATTTATTGCTAATAATAGACTTTGTATTGTTTGTTACAAAAAATCGCACAAGCAATTGTCTAAAGACAATAATAAAAATAAGTTTATATTGACAAAAGCAAGATTTGCAAAACAAGTTATATTTAAGAAGATTATAATTGTAAAAAAGAAATTTGTGTTTAGTAAATTTGTTAAATCGACGTTTGCTAAGTCTTGCAAAGCGATAATATTTAAATCTAGCATTAAGAATCTTGCGAATACAAGAAATTCTATATTTGTTAACAAGATATTACAAATATGCATTTTTTAACGCTTTTATTACTAATTTTTATTACTAATCTTGTATTTTTTAGAACAATAAACTCAATTACAATTGTTTGCTTTATTCGATTGTTAAGAAGATTGTTAATATTGTGTTACGTCAAAAGCAATTAATTTGTTATATAAGATTTACAAAATTAATAAAAACTTAAGACGCAAATTTAAAGAGCGCATTAAATATATTTATAAATTAAATGCAAAATTATAATAATGCAATCAAGTTGTTCTAGTAAGTTCAACATAGATTAATTGTTAATTCGATTTTCGATTTCAACTTCTAGAATCGACTTGAATCGACAATTTAACTTTAGAAATCGAATCGAAAATCGATTTAACTTCAATTATTTTGAAATCGACTTAAATCGAATCAAGTCGATTTTCGATTTTAAAAATTAAAATCGAATCGAATTGTCAAGAAATCAAAAATTACATTATTAGTCAAAAATTACTATTTTTAAGTTTATATTATTATAACTTTAAAATTTTGACTAGAGTATAATTTAATATATTTCGAAATTATAATCAAACTTGTTTATATTATTATATAATAATTTATTCGAATTAATTGTTGTTTACATTATTATTTTGCATTATTCTTTTATTTTAGAAAGATTCTCTTAACATTTTTGAGTTTACAATTATATTTTATTTTATAATGATTTGTTTAATTTAATTGTTACTTGCATTATTATTTTGCATTACTCTTTTATTTCGAAGAAATTCTTTATACATTATTTAAAGATATTATTTTTATTACTTTTGTTTGCAACATATCTAATTCTTTAAAAATTTCAAATCAATTATTATTTCTAATTGAAAATAATTCTTGCAAATCTATTTTGCGCAATTTGTTATTTAGTAGTTTACGTTCTAATTAATTTGCGAATCAATTTAATTAAAATTTTCTTAATTTTATTTTCGATAATAGAAAAAGAATTCTTTACAAAGCATTAAACAAAATTAGAGACATTTTTTCGTTATTTATATTAAGAGAGAAAAACGAATATGTCGAATAAAGTTCAAATACTAACATTTAATTTCAAGAATAATAATTATAAATTGCAATTAACAAAAGTATTTTAAACAAGATTTAATCAAGACTTGTTAATTTACGTTAAGCAAAAAAAAATTAATACAAAAGTACAATTTAAGTTTTGAAATAAATTTGTTCAAGTAGCTTCGATTGTAGAGAATTTTTTTAAAATTATTTGTAAAAGTTGTTACAAGCTTTTAAATTATTCTATTGCTTATAATTATTTAGGCACAAA
>JAABUJ010003597.1_pt1 | contig 17219 bp, 8 predicted proteins | sample 5559131 | NCBI WGS metagenome assembly JAABUJ01 (sample SAMN10711875, study PRJNA513366) | rock metagenome | isolation source: Antarctica rocks | place: Antarctica: Victoria Land, Mt New Zealand nord | collected 2016-01-07 | reverse complement strand
ACAATAATGCACGTCAAAAGATAAATAATAATGCGAAGAACGTCAAAGAGCGAATGTAGACGTTTTCGATTAAATGACAAAGAATTTTCAAGAAAGACAAGTCGAGTTATTGAAAAATAAACAATAGCGTCTAAACTAGAACGCCAAGTTAGTTAAAGTAATATATCGATTGTCTTAAGTTAATTGAAGAGTTCAACAATTTAGTCTTGAGACACTTAACGATTAAGACAATTCAAAGCATTAGATGTTAAGTTTAAGGCACTATAGAAAAAGAAATCAAACGCAACAATGCAAACAATTTAGAAGATCACAATCGTCACGTTAATAGCTATTTGATTATACATAATATAGCGATCGATTAAGAGTCGCTTTAAGGAAAGACGACTTAAACAAATGTTATCGCTATAAAAGTTCGATGTAATAATTATAGTACATGGCGTTCCAATTCTTAAACTCGAATAATTGATGACAAATACGAAGATCGTCGAAGTAATTGTGTCTAAAGAGTGTATAACGTACATAATAGCAATAGAGAGCTAGAAGTTTAATCATATTAAAAAAGAATAATATTGTCGATATAACAATAGTCGACGCAAAGAAGTACAAGTTAACAATATATAAATTGCGATTTTGCTCTTCATTCTTTAGGTTTACAAAGATTAGTATAAAGCAAAAGTTGTCATTAATTAATATAAAGATATACGTCAAATATTAAAATAATTTTGTCGCGTATAACAATTTATACATTGAGCATCTTAAAAAGATTATAAAGTTGCAACATATAACGACAACAATTAACAATAAGTAAAAGCTAACATTCAAATCGAAGTTTCTTATATTTATTGACTTCTCTATGATAGTCTTGCTTGCAAACAAGATATATTTACTTAATTATTTGTCTTAAGAACGCAAAAAGAAGAGAACGAACGAAGATAACACGTTAATATATTAACAAACAACTAGTGATTAAATTGCGTTATAAATATTATGTCAAGTTATTTTTAGTTTAACTTGAACAAGAAAGGGCGCGAAGTTTTAAAGAACGTCTATTAAAGGAAGAAGAACTTAAATATTATAGAATTGTTAGACAAATACAATTCTTATGCAATTATTAAGACATACGTTCTCGCTAAGGGCTAGAATTTAAACAAAGAAGATTAAACGTTCACTATGAAATTGCACATCAAGTTCGACGAAGAATTTCAAGCAACAAGACATTAACATCGCTTCGTTCGAAAAAACGATTGCTAAATAATTTAATATATGATGTCGACGCTACTAGAGAAGAAGCTAATCTTTGTTCGAATTAACATTAGGTCTAAGGTTACGATCAAAACAATGCGAGTTAAAATTACGAAGAACAATTAGATAGCTTTAGTAGCGATAATAAGAGATTCTTTATACAAGAGCGTGAAGCATAAAGTTGTAATCAAAAATCATAATTTTAGGATCTAATGCTAGGATTGCTATAGTTTTATACTATGAATTTCGCTCTAACTTAAGAAAAATTATCTTTAATCTAATGCGATCTAATCTAATGCGATCTAATCTAGTTTAATTAAGTCTAATATAATCTAATCGAGTTTAACCTAATGGAATAAATCGACAATTAGCGAAATAAGAATTCTACGTACAAGGTCTTCCTAATATTATTCGAGCATTATTATGAATATTGTCGCGTATAAATTATCTTGTTCGAGACTACATTTAATTCAATTACGAACGACAAAATTAAGTTAAATGCTATAGATGTCTTGAAGCAAAGTACTACGAATAATATGAAAGAAAGATTTCATTAAAAGTACGTAGAGACTCGACGACTTTACATAGCAAAATAAATTTAATTTGATATCTTTGTTTGCTAAATTAGCTATGCAATAACTATTGTGTCAAGTCTAAGTCTTGAAGAAGTAACTATATTTAGTTCGTAGATTAAGATTATACAATGTTAATTATGAACGCTATTGAAACAAGATTATAGTATTAACAATGAACATGCGTTGTCGATTGTTCAAACCATGATAATATTGTGAGTTTAGCGTCGACTAACGCGCATTAAATTAAAACCTCACTTAATTGTTTTAATTTAACTTCTTTTTTTAATTAATAGACATTATTCGTTCTAGCAACCACTTTAAGTTGTACTTTTACTTGACGATAACTATCGCATCTTTCAATTAGAGTTTAGACCTTAACTTTAATTTATAACTAGAAAAACATATTAAGCAAAGAATCATAATTCTAAGTTTTATGACAAGAAATCAATTTTAAGAATTGAAGAAAATCACTTGAACCTAGCTTCAAGCGCAAAATCTTATAAGCGCCAAATTCCAAACAAAAGATAATAAAGAATAGCTAAGAATACTTATAAATGATTTAATAACTACATAATTTTATTTGTTAATCTCGCCCAAAAGCAACGCAACGTAAATTTATAAAGCGCTCACTTAGCTTAAGATGCAATGCGTCTACGCATCTCGAAAAACTATTAAGAAAAAGACGACATCAAATGTCGAGTTGTTAACACTAGCGCCAATAGTTAATCTACTTCCTTTCGCGTCTTTATATGCTTCGATATTTGTGTTATCTTTGAACGTCTCGCTCTACGCTCATAATGTTTTATCATATATTTAGAACGTTGTTACGCATAGTTCACAAGCATTTGAAGTTTTCGATCGAAATTAAATCGCGACATGTGCTTCTTTTAATATTAAGAATATCTTAAACAACGATTTTGCGAGCTCTTCTATTACGATATACAAATGATTTGATCTTTTATTTGTTAAATTTCTTGCGAAGATTAATAATTAAACGCTACAAGTAAAAGAACTCAAGATTTTTGTTAATTGATTAAAGATTTAAAATTAGAAGAGCTTTACAACGCAATGTAGATTGCAATAAAATTAGAAAATCATTCGATTTAACATAAAAAATGCGAATGATGTTGATAAGATCTTCACATAAAGCTTGCATAATAGCGAATAAACTAACAAGTCTAAAAGATATTATGAATTCTAGAATCAAAGAAATAACAAATCACTTAAGCGAGTTGTTAAATAACACTTATTATAGATTATCATTCTTAGATGTCTCTTTAGACAATGAACAATTATTATTATTTTTAAAGCTTAAATTCGTGCGAAAGCGAAAAAAGTATAAAGAAGACGACTCGAACAATGACTCGAACTACGTGAACGAAAAAAAATCAAAAAAGAAGAAACGCTTCAAGAAATAAGATAAAGAGTTCAAGAAATCGACTACTATAAAATAGAACGAAATCGTCAAGTCAAATAAAGACAAAGAGATAGTCAAGACTTTTGCAAACGTTTAAACAAATGCGTTCGATGTCTTTGCGATCGAACACGAAGATACATCGACAAATCTAAAATAAAATAAAATCTTAACAAAGAAGATCGAACGAATGACAAAGATAATAAAATTAAGTGATTTAATTATCGTGTAAGTTATATTCGACATTTTTGCAATGAAGAAAGCAACTTATTTTGATGCTAGTTTTTATTATATAAAACAAATTATAATCTTTGATTATATTATAAAAGTCGAATGAACAACGTATTGCAAATTGTTCATGTGCAAGCTTATTAAATCTTTTAAAAAAAATGCGTCGCAAAAGATTAAATTAATAAGAGTGAAAGCACAATTTAATAATTGACAAGTATAAGTCGTATATTAAATGCTAAAGATCGAACGAAAGATCGAAGGCGACTTTTTATGTGACGACATAAAATTAAATAAGATATGTAATCTCTTAACTCTTGTCAAGTGTTAAAATAGATCAATCTAATAAATTTAGACATTAAAGATGACGACTCTCTAGATTATAAGTCGTTGAATTGTAGTCGCACATCTTCGATAAATTACGAAAAAAGACGATTATACGAAGCATTTAAAGTTATTCATAGACGATAAGTTTTAAATCTTTGAAGCTTAATGTTTCACTCAAGATATCTTGAATGTTTTGTGTCTATATGTAGAGAGTGCGACGACGCACGACTTCCAATTAGTACTAGATAACACTTTAGTTATTAATTTAAAGAGATTGTTAAATTATTAACACAAAGAATTCTTCAAATAATATAATAAAAGGTTTCACGTTGTGCTACAAATGAAAGAATATATTTAACATAAAAAATTAAGACTCTAGAAGAAAAGAAACTTATCAAAGTTGATTTTTACGCCAAAATATGTTCGCAAGACGATCAAACAAAAAAAAAACAATGAGCGAATCTTTATTTTTACGACGCCAATATTATATAGAGTCTATGTGAAAACATCAACGAAAATAATTGCTAAGCATAAGTGAACGAAGAAAGATAAAGACGATAAAAGCATAGAGTTGATCTATATCTTGTCGAGTTCGTAAAGAGACGTCTAATGAAAACAAGTTATTTAAGACAAGTTTTATTTTGAACGCAAGTACAATTCTTCTATTATTCGAATCTTTAGAGAATTTAATAGCTATGACGAACTTTCGACTTTACATCGAACGAAAAAATATCATTAGACACTACGCGAAATCAAGAGTGAAAACAAGAATGTTAAGAAGCGCACAACTATTTTAACAATTAAGTGACAACAAATTACGAAGAAGAACAAGTTAATTCATTAAGATATAAATGAAACATCTTGAACTTAAATCCTAAATTAACTCGAATAATACGTAAATTGCATGTAGATAACGAAATGAAAAATCGATTTTAAGTTGTAGCATTCAATAGTGAAGACAATACAAGCATTCGATGTAAAATTTAAAGCATTGCAAAAAAAATTTATTAGCAACGATGCAAGAGATTTAGCAAATCACGATCAATTCGTCAATAATTATTTAATCTTATACAATTAGAAGATTTGACAAAAGTCAATTTAAGAAAAGAATACTTAAGAAAATGCTAGCATTGTGAAAGTTTAATGTCACAATAAGTCTACAAGATAATTCGATTTCTAAACTTAAATTAACAATTAATGTGAAAATCGTTAAGATTATTGTACTCAATAAATACATGATTTATATGAAGAAACTAAGAGCGAACAACTTGACGACGTTAAAAAAGAATCGACTCGCAAATAAAACGACAATCGATGTCAAAACATATTAGTTGACGACGTATAGAATGCGCGTTTGCTTCTTATTCTTCGCACTAGCAAAGATTAGTATGAAGCGAAAGATAGCATTGATCGACGTAAAGATGTTCGCTTGTCGTTGAAATGATTTAATTACGTTTAATAATTCGTATATCGAATACTTTGACAAAATTATAAACTTTAGCGCAAAGGTTAAACATATCGTCGCGATTATTAAGAACAATTTAAAGCTAACTTTAGAAATAAAATTTCTTGTGTTTAACGACTTTCTTGTAGTTGTCTTTCTTATAAACGAGATATGTGCTCTTATCTACTTATCTTAAGAACGCAAGAAGAGAAAAACGAACTAAAATAATACGTAGATATACTAACACACAATTAGTGACTAAATCGCATCATAAACATCAAGTTTAATCTTTTTCATTCTAGATTAAGCAAGAACACGCGCAAAGAACTAAAGAGTGCATATTAAAAGAAAAAAGATTCGAACATCTTGAAATTGCTAAACAAGAACAATTTTCGAACGATTGTCGACGCATACATTCTTGTCGAGAAGTAAAATTTAAATCGAGACAACTAGACATTCATTATAAAGTTATACGTCAAGTTGAACAAGAAATTGCAAGCAACGAAGCGTTAGCATCGCTTTGTTCAAAGAAGAAAGTGCTTCGTAATTCGATATATGATGTCGACGCTATTAAAGAAAAAATTAATATTTGATCGAACAAACGTTGACTTAAAGATTATTAATAAGGCGATAAAAATTCGCATTACAAAGAATAATTAGATGAAGTTCGTAAATAATAAGAAAGAAAAGTCGATCAAGAAGAAGCGTTCTATGAAGCGAGACGTTGTTAATTTAGATAAGAAGTAAGAATAAGATAATGTAAGTAAATCTCTAGATGTTGAGCGATGCGAGAGTGGCAACTATAGTGTTGCCAAGTTGTAATTAATTTATTCACACGAAAGAGATATAATTTGTCTAATAATGTTCTATTTTGTTCGAAATGATCTTCTAAAGCTTTGCAAATCTCTTTATCGCTACTTGAAATAAAGATATAGAAATAACTTATGTTACAAACAAGATTATAATATGAAGCGCAAAGCTCTTGTTAAATAATCTCGAACGAGTTAGAAGCGATTAGATTAGATTGACTAATTATGCATCGAAAGAATACAAGATTGACACGCTATAGAAAGACTAAATAAGTTTGTTTTGATTTTGCGATGCTCTAAATGATTAATCTAACTTTAGTTTAATCGCTTTTGACTTGATAGACTAATCTCTCGTTCGCGTCAAACCTTAATAGTATTTATTTGTCTTAACTATGCATGCAACACAAATTTAAGCTTTCTTAATTAATTGTACATGCAAAATTACGATCTACAATTAAATTCTTCACGTATATTTTAAAGCAAGTAGAATGACAAGAAGAACTAACGAAAAGCAACAAGGCTCAAGTGTTAAGAAAACATAGTTATTAATTCAAAAAAAGAAAATCAATGACTCTTAGAAGATCTCGAACAAAGAGAAATCGAACGCAATTGTTATTGCTATAAAGATGTCGACGATAGTCCCAAAGATAGCGAAGAAGACAATAGATAACTACGCATTCTTAGCAAAGTCGTTGTTCGATCAACGCGTACTAATGAGCAACGAGTTCGAGATAAAGTTACTCGACAAGACACAAAAGATATCTAAGAGATCGCTTTCTTTAGATATAAACGTGAACTTCTTAAAAATAGTTTTTATCACTATTGTCTTTTGCTAACACGTGATTTCTAAATTCTTAATTTCACTAAGAGCAATTACACTTCATTAAACAAGAGAACGACGAAGAAAACGCGTCTTGGCAATAATTCTTTTGTAACAACTAGTATTATGAGCAATGCGAGTCACGATGCGACGCGAATTTACTTAGACGTTCTTGATTCCCTTCTAGGCGCAACACATAAGTAGATGAAAATAAGCGTATATTACGACTTGATGCAATCACAAAGCGTCACAAATGAATTAATTGTGCCTAAGTTAATTGTGAAGAAGTAGTATTAATTCTTCGATTTCGTATTTAGAAAAGAGACTCTTTATAACAATAACAAACGAGATATTTATCGATAGCAAAGGTCTTAAGACAACGTTACTTAAAGCCAAACACAAAATAGAAAATCTATGCTATCGACATATTCGTCTTCGATCGAACGACGTATTTTAGGCGACAATGACAATTCAAGAATCTTGATCATTAAATTGTTAAAGAATGTCTTGTACAATCGTAATTAAGACATAAGCTTTGATCACGCCTTAGCTTGACTAATAGCGAGAAATCGCTATGATAATTATTAATTTAAAACTTATTAATAAGACAACGAACATATGCTCTTCTTCTCGCAATCTTGATTCAAGAATAAAAGATAATCTTCTTCGTATTCAAATTAACGTAATGATAAATTATTGTTTTTCGATTTTTTTGAAGACGATAACATAGAGAGAACTAGTATCGACTTCGATAACAATGAATGTGTGTAAATCGATATTAAAGAAAGATTTAACAACGATTTCTTCAAAGAACACAAACAAGTCTTTAGATTAATTAGATCACTTATAACGATTATGATATTATTAGATTATTAAAACTAGATCGAAAGCCTTTAACTCGAAGAGAATTCGATAATCTTCGATCGTCTTATTTGTCGAAAGTGGCTAGACGTCGTTTAGAAATTTGGCAACGAACGTTTATCTAAAGACGTAAACGTCACTTCGACGCCAAATGAAGCAAAACAAGTAATTGCTCTATTTCGAAAATAATTACGTCGTCGCTAGTTAATTGAAGAATATTCTTATAGCTATTTAATCAAGTTGACATCGATCAAACACACATGCTAAAGAGAGTTCGAGATATTGTTCACAACGTCTACTCGTATAATTTCGCAAGTTCAAAAAAGACTATACGTTATATCAAAGACATATTGACAACAAATAAGTTTTTAATAGAAAGGAAACTAGAAGTTAGTGTAACTTTCTCTTGAGCAATTTGATTAATAAACATAAACAAAGTTAGTGTTGTTTTTATCTCAAATAATGATAAAGGCGATTTCGATCATATTTTTTCATAGTAGCATCAACGACTTGGAAACAAATCTCAAGTATCAAAGAATATTTATAACGTTCTCGTTAATTGCCATGACTTTTATAGTTATCTTGATGTACTAAACTATCAAAGATTAAACATTAAAACAAAGAGAATACAAAATGATAAAATTGAGACTAATTACTCGTATATTGATCGAATTCTCTTGATTAAAGATTGTTAACAAAATAGCAAATTACTACGATCGATTTATGTCTACGCTAATACAAATCGAATCAACATTGCGAACGAGAATAGATAATCGTTTACGACGCAAAACGTTCTAATTTAATGATTAAAATATCAAGAAGATCTTGTTCATAATTTAAGAACTACTTATTGACATCTTTGATCTATGTATAAACGATTTTGTTAACAACGACGAAGAACAACGATTGCGTCAATGTCATTCGCGTTAGCGAAATATAAGACGTCAAACGATCGCAAAAGAAAGCGAAGAGAAGTCGATTAAAATATTTTCTCTTATATTAACATAAATCAAGTTAGATTAACGTGATTCGCTTAGTTTGGGTTAAATGATAAGTTACACGAAGTAGATGTTTCTCGTAATCGCTCTAGAATTTCTTAGAAAACTAATGAAAAAAATGATGCAAAAATCTCGTTAAGCCTTAAACGACGATAGAGAGAGCTTAGACGAGTTAGAAGATCTTAACAAAATTAAAAACGTAAATATTCGAGTTTTCACTATGTTTGTTAGCAAAGACGTGAGCAACGATCTTAATGAAGATAAACTTGAAAGCTAACGATAAGCTTGTACATTAACTTAGTCATAATTTTTCGATCTTATATTGTGATAAATACGTTGACTTGCAACGCTCTAAGATAGCAATCAATTTATTGGCAAAACGTAACTTATTAACTATTATAAGCAAATAAACACTTCGAACAATTACGATTAGATCAATTTCTCGAAGAGCAATGATTTAAAGAATTTGAATGATGATTATATAATATTTTTCGATCGAGGCGAACAATTGATAACGATTTCTTTAATTTACATTTTGATCGTATATCGTAAGATCTTGAAATGCAATAGCAACGCTTGTCTATGATATGCGATCAATAATTGAAAAGATGATAGCTCGCTCAATTACAAGAATAAGTAAGACAAATATATTGCGACGATTAAAGATTTAACATCTTAGAAATTATGTACGTATAACGAGATAATCATTGGAGTAATAATAAGTAATAAAATTTCTAGCTATTAGCGAGAATTAGATGTATATAGATAGTCGTAAAGGTGATACAATAAGTTGCATAATGTTGTAGTATAGTTTAAAATTCGATGTCGCGTCGATGAACTTTATCACATGCAAGTTATATGACTAATAAGAAGAATAGTAGCGCCAATTGCTCTTTTGTGACTTCGAGTGTCATATATGATGCGACAACTACGAGAGATACAATGAGTTTAACTACTAGAAGTCACGATAATACTCTTAAGACATTGGGCGTTCGAATGACATAATTTAATCTAATTTGCTAAGCAACAAGAATTTATTAGATGACATGATTTGATCTAATCTACTAAGTAGCTAAGATTTATTAGATAATATGACTTGACTTGATCTAGTTTAGAGCTAATTATCATTAGATAATTTGACATGCTTGGAGTCCTTTTGTTGCATAGTTTGCCTAATCTACTTGAAGAACTAGTTTGACTTAAGACTAGAGAAAATAAAAGATACGACAAAGTACTACAATTTATATAAGAGATACAAGATTATAGATAAATTGAGCAAATATAAGTACGAATAGTAAATGTGCTTTCTAGTTTTGAATATTAGTATCATTAGTAGATATCTAAGCGACATTTCGCTCTTAGAGTAGATAAATATTGACTTTTGTTAACCCTAGACTTTAGTACTAAATTAACTAATAGTAGATTCAACTAAATGCGAATGATATAATAGATAGTGCTTGCAAATTACGTTCGACGAATCTTGACAACACAAATAATATTCGGATAATGCTTAATATATCTCTTAAATTTTTGATAATGCTTAGGATCTGCTTGGAATTAACTAGATCTACTAATATAACTTTAGAGCTAAGACATCGACACAACAACCTTGGGAGTTCTAGATCGCTAATAGAGTCTTTAGAGAATTATTCCGAATTGTCGATGCAAGCTAGTTCGAGTACTTGTATTTATAACAAGAAATTTTTCGCATTTTTTATTTTAATTTTAATTGATATATAAACAATTAAAATATTTATTAATACTTTATATTAAAATATTGCAATATACTTTTTTTGCATTTTGCTTGCAATTAACACTTTTTTATAGGACTAAAAATTAGAAATATATATAATAATAAAATATATTTTAACTACTATTTTTTTGTATTATATTTGCAATATAAGAAAGCAATATATAGAAAAATTGCTAGAAATCTAGATATACTTAACTTGCTTAACTTACTATCTAGAGCTAGTTTTTAATAACAAATTGCTTAGTTAATATGTTATTAAATTCGAGTATAATTTGCAAATAATTTAATTTTAACTTGCGCAAGATTTGCTTTAACTCGAGATAGATTTAACTCGAAGCAAGTCGAATTCTTGTAGTTTAATACTCGCTTCAACCTGTCTTGTTTCGCGCAATAAATCTACTATTCTTAAATTAAAAATTGCTCGCAAAACTTATTAAACAAGATATAGACAATATTTTTGCAATTACAATGTTGTTGTCAAACAGTCTTTAAAAACTCTATTTAGCGAACAATCTCTATCTTTAAGTTAATTTTCGATCTATTCTTCGATCAAGTTTTTAACAATTAACTCTCTATTTAACGTAGCAAACAAGAAGATTGCTAGCAAAATAGTTGTTAGCGAGATAGAGAAGAACGTGCAAGAGAGATAGGACTTACAGAAGCAAAGAGATAAATTTCAAGTGTTTCGATTTTCTATATAGACAATTTTTAGATGTAATTAGAGATGCACATAGAGGTTGATTCTAAGCATGCGAAAGATATATTTTAGGTTTGAATTTGCATTAAGAGGCCAATAAGAAGATACATTAAAATTGGTAATAAATAGGCACAAAATTAAGTATCTTCTATGGGCTCTCTTGACTTGTTAATCTGGTTTGTTTACGGGGTCGCCGAATTACTCAATTAGGCTTAGTGGGGAGGGGTGGTGTGGCAGCAAAGTAAGGGTGGTGTGGCAGCAAAGTAGGGTGGTGTGTGCCTAGTGGTTACCGAATTGAAAAGCAGTGGAATAACTCCTTTGAGAACACACCTACTATCTTGAGCAAAGTCTTCCGATTGCAGAAGCAACAGCACAACCTCATTCCTGTATTATCTTGAAAGAGTCAGTCCCATCAAGATGCGTTACCAAGTCCTCGCTACGGCTATTCTAGCAACCTTGACTGTTGCGGCACCAGTAGCACGCCCAGCCAGTACGCCTCTATCCTACCCTAAATTTAAACGCCTGAATTTATCAAGGAGAAAAGCCAGACTGATCAACGTCAGATTTCGAGGCGGATTCACTGCTTGCTGTCGCCCAAGAGGCGGACAGTTCCTACGCCACAAAGAAGCGAACCAACTTCGAAGCCGACCCTATGCTCGCTGTTGCTCGAGAGGCGGACAGCTCCTACGCCAGAGACAGCTGAGCGAACTTCGAAGCCGATTCCATACTTGCTGTCGGATCCAGAGGCGCTAGCTCTTTCGCGTCTTAAGCAAGCCTTGCATCGGCGAATATGTCTAAGGGTGTGCCTTCGCGTACCTTTACAGGCGGTAATGAAAAACCTTTCTTTTTGTGTCGGTCGGAGAGGCCGTGAGAGTTTGACGAAGTACCGAGGTAGCTTTGCAGGCAGAGAGAAATTATCTACGTTCTACCAGTATGCAAAATAGCTTTCTGACAAGACAGAGAGCAACTAGAGGGTATCACTACCAAAACATCGCAGACGACGATAACCTTGAAAATAATATTCTAGCTTGCAAGTTGCAACGTCCTCCACGGATGAATTCTTCCCTTAGAAGCCCTACGAAAGTAGACGGGCCCCCAAGCAGATCTGCAAAATTCTTAAGCGAAGACCCTAGTCGAAAGATTGAAACTAGATTTCTTGAGTGGGGCCCCACGAATCGCAATTGAAAGATTCAAACGGCTTCCTTGGAGTGGATGGGGCACGCATGATGCATCCTTTTGTCGCCGGAGTAACCCGGCATGCAGATCTCATGTACGTGAGCTATGAGGTACGGGCAGCTGAAACGATCTCGGGAAATGATCCATAGCGCTAGTGTATGCATAGCCGGATCTCCATGCGCGTGATGCCATAGAGCACACGTGAGCACTGAGCTCCCCACCTCCATCCGCTATCGACGATAACTGCAGCCAATCAAACAAATAATAGGAATCTCTCCGGGCATAAGGTTAGCTAAGGTAAGGTAGTTCCCGGTGATCTGCAAAGGGACGGAGTCGGCCCCCTCGACCCGAGGATGACTTCGTAGTCTTACGCTAGAGAAAAGACAAAAGACGAGACGAATCGACGATCAGCCTTGAGTACTTGACCTTATCAGTCGGACCCGTTTTCTGCAGGATTGTCTCAAAACATAGCAACTTTAGCATGCATCAAGGAAAAATACCTCACACCTGCACACGTGTTCAGAGACCAATATTGTCCGAAAAGATTACCTAGGAGCTGTAAGCTGCGGGTGTCGGGTATAGATGCTGTTTATTTGGTCAGTTGCCGTAATTGCAGCTATCATGCTGTGCGTCAGCCTCACCTGAGACTGCACATCACAATAGCGAGAAAGATGATGGGTGCGGCAAGAATACTCACTGTGTGTGCTCACCATTCCTTCGCACAAAGCGAGCACACCCTACCAAAGTGGTTTCAAGGCATGCTGTAGGATGGACCACCCAAACTTTTTTGAAATCCCACTCTCTAACACAGGGATTTGCATCCTTTCAACGCAACAACTGATTGGGCGTACCAGTCACCGCTGTATTCACATTGCTCGGCCTCATGTCTGAGACTAGCTCAGCTTGTATGCAGTGCTGAGGAAGATGCAAAATTGCGTCAGCGAAGAACGCTCCTCACGCGAGCCATCAAGGTCTTCGTAAATGAGTTGGAGATGGCTGATGCTGATCAGGGTCTGTGGGCGGCCCAGAAAATGGCGGAGGCAGCACCTTTGCCGGCTTCGCCGCATAACAGCAGATCCTTCAGAGGAAAGGCATGCTTGATACATCCTTGAACCCCTAAACTTTTTCTCCAGCTCATTCGATCTTCTTTCAGTAGTCGAAGAAGGACCACTGTGAACAACGGACTCCAACTGATTCTGCACAATCAGCTAGCCGTCTGCTCACTGGATTGATTCTTCCCTAACGAGCATCGCTAAAATGGGTTTTCAGCACCAAAACAGAGGTCCCGAATTTCTTGCCATATTCGGTACGGGTACTGGCATTGCAGCTATTACCGTCATTTTGAGATTGTGGGTTAGATCTCGCATCATCCGAAAAGTAGGAGCCGACGACTGGGTTGTAGCTGCTTCTTTGGTAAAGACTCACCTTTTTGATATTTCACTCTGAAGTCATGGAAGTGAAAGCAGAAACAACAATCTGGCTTAAAGATACCATGCTAATTCGACGTGATGATCTAGGTCCTTGTATTCGGATCACTGAGCTGCTTAGCTACTTCGGTTCATTATGGTCTAGGAAGACATACAGTTTTCCTATCCGACGAACAGGCACAGACTGCCTTGAAACTCCTATGGGCTGGATTTTGCATCACCCCCTCTGCTGAAGCCACTGCAAAGATCTCAATATCTTTGATGCTTATGCGTGTCACGACAAGTGCCAAGTGGAAACGGTTCTTTACTTCTCTCATAATCTTCTTTCTTATGATAACCATCGCAAGCCTATTTGCCATTCTCATGTCATGCAGGCCTATCGGGCTTCTGTGGGACCCTTTGTTAGAGGGTCACTGCGATGTCAGGGAGAGGACTATTGTGATATATATTCAAGGTGGTACGTTTTTGTTCCATTCCTTTCTAGGCCACGAGTTTGTTGATTCTGATGAAGAGTTCAGTCATGGCTGCTGGCTACGATGTCATACTCGCTACTTCGCCGATCTTTCTATTGTGGAAAGTGCAGATTGGCCGCTATACAAAGATACTGCTATGTGGCTTACTCGCACTTGGATTTTTGTAAGTGGTCCCCATCCAGCGCTATGCTAGGGTTATGTAACTGAAAAATGTGTAGCACAAGTGCAGCCGGCATTCTCAGAACAATATACACCCCTGAATCCACACGTAAAGACGACGCTACCTGTGAGTATTATCCAGACAGATTTTCTGGGTTGTCCGAGCTCACAGATATGGACAAGATGTTGTGATGAATTTCTTAGTATGGAAGACGTAAGTGATTTGTTGAATCCAACCAAGCATAGCTAATGAGTTTTTAGCGTTGAACTACCTCTAAGCATTATCGTGGGTTGTCTTCCGACACTACGCCCCTTGTTCAATAAGTCGAAGCTAGACCAGAATCGTCGTTACCAGATTCAAGATGACACTTACGTCCTCACGGATCATCATAACGGGAACAAGATTACAAAGACCACCTCTATAGATCTGAATGTAAGTGGGGGGTCATTTGGTGACTGCCACACTTTCGGGCAGGATTCATGGAATGTCGAAGACCGGGGCTAAGGATAGACCGGATTTCTACCAAGCTTTGAATGTTGTGCGTGGAAAAGGTCAAAGCTCTTTCCCATTATTTTCTGTCTTCTGGGAGCCATTTGCGAGGTAGAAGGGTAGAGACTGTCTCATTCGGTAGGCATGTGCAGGCGATGGGGATAGTCGCAGGAATGTGAGCTTCTAGCAACACTCTGAGATGGTCAGTGGTCCCTAGACAGATATGTTCCCGGTATGCCGAAAATAAACGTGGATATCAATGCGGCTTGAACGATATGCGTAGCTAGCAAGTAGACATACACGAGCATGTGTTCAAAACAAACAGGCCTGCTTGTAGAGGAGCCTTTCCTGAGAAAGCCAATACAGTCTTAGCAATTTCCTTGTTTTCATCCGGAATGGAATGGGTTTACCCCGCACTTTGTATCGAGCTGGGGACGGCTACACTACATATACGCAGTCTAATATTTCGATTATCATTTATCCCGGACTGCTCTTAGTGCTGAATCGTAGTGATTCCGCCCTTACATCCACCCGAATCCACGAACCTTTCTTCGGCCATGGACCCCTCCTCCAACGGCTTCAACTTCGTTGTCTATAAAGGCTCTCCAGATCGGCGCGTCATCCAAGGAACCACGCACCGTAGCCAGCTCAATGGTGACGAAGTCCTCATCAGGATCACTCACAGCAGTCTTTGTGGCACAGATGAGCATTATCTGGATGCAGACATGTGTTTGGGGCATGAAGGTGCTGGTGTAGTTGAGACCCTTGGCCCAGATGTCAAGACTTTGGAGATGCATGTTCTTGTCCATTCTTGGTTCCATCCAGCGCTTGTGCTCTATTTAGCGGACTATCTTCACTGACGATTTCGATTTTGCAGGGGTGACAATGTTGCCTTTGGTTACCAAAGATCGTGCTGTGGCTCCTGTGCCCGATGTCTCGGAAGCCTCGAAATGTTCTGCCCATCACGCGGGTTCTACGGCTTTAGTGAGCTGGACATCGGATCTATGGCCTCGCACATTGTCTTTCGTGAATCCTTCACCTACAGGCTACCTCCCGCCATCTCCAATGAAGCTGCCTCAGCTCTCATGTGCGGCGGCGCTACCGTGTTCAATGTTCTGGACATGTTCAATGTCAAACCAACCGACCGGGTGGGTATCGTTGGTATAGGGGGATTGGGCCATCTAGCGATTCAGTTCGCAGCAAAATGGGGCTGCGAGGTGATCGTCTTTTCAGGAACCGAAGACAAAAGAGAGCAGGCAATACAATTGGGGGCCACAGAGTTCCACGCCACAAAGGATCTGGACAAGTTTGAGAAAATCGCGCCGATCGATCATTTGATGGTCACGACTAGCATGCAAATCCCCTGGCCTCTTTATCTACCAATCATGGCGTCTCCAGGAACTATATATCCGCTCACTGTCTTTGACGGCGACCTCAAGATTCCCTATATACCGTTCCTGTTCAGTGGGCTGAGAATTCAGGCCAGCATTGTCGCACCAAGGGTTGTCTATAAGCGTATGTTGAGCTTTGCAGCATTCCACGGAATCGGGGCAATTGTCCAACGATATAGGCTTGATGTGGCCGGCATTGAACAAGCGATGGCAGATTTGAGAGAGGGAAAAATCAGATTCAGGGGTGTCCTGTGCCGAGTGAATGAACCAAACAGAAGCCCTCTCGGGTGATCTGTTGGTCTCAATGAAGAAGGCATGGCCAAAAGATTTGTAGAAGTTGAAGGAAACGAAGAGATCTATATGCTTTTTGCGGCTGATGGCTCCGCACTCTACTTAGCATCAATTCCTTCCCAATCACCCCGACATCTTCATACTTTCTTCCAGAATCCTGTGCCAAATCTTGCCATCCGTGCTCCCATTAATATCATGGCTGCGGCTAGGAGCAATGACCCCGCCCAAGCCTGCAAGCCAACCCAGCCTCCATGATCTAGTATTGCCCTTTGTTTGCTTTCTTATCTTTAAACAATTGTATTTTTTAATAGTATTCTCTTTAGTCTAAACTTTTTTGTTATAATTACTAGCTTATATATATTTGTATTTACTTTTACTTTGTTGTTATTCTATTTAAAATAATAAAGATTAAAGTTTCTTGTTACTATATATCTGATATTTACTTTTTTCGCTAACATTGCGTATAAAAGTAGTAAATTGCTTTTATTTTTATTATTTTTGCACAAATTATAAATATTGTATATATTAATTATTCTTTTCTTTATTAATTTTAAAGTAAAAGAGTAAAAATGTAACGCCCCTAGAGTAATAGATGCTTAGAATCTATCGGGTCAAAAGACTACAGTAATTATCTTCTAACAAGA
>JAABUJ010003596.1_pt1 | contig 17224 bp, 12 predicted proteins | sample 5559131 | NCBI WGS metagenome assembly JAABUJ01 (sample SAMN10711875, study PRJNA513366) | rock metagenome | isolation source: Antarctica rocks | place: Antarctica: Victoria Land, Mt New Zealand nord | collected 2016-01-07 | reverse complement strand
GTTATTTAGATGTGCAATTTGACTGTTGTATAATTGTATATAGTTTTTAATTAAAATGAGATACAGTAATTTAAGTGTCTAGAAAGTGAGAGAGAAAGATCAATAATGATGTAATTAACAAAAATAAAAGAAGCTTGCTTGTCTATAAAGTTGAGTTTCTTTCATTAAATAATTTATAATTTATTTAAATCATCAATGTCTTCTCTTCTGTAGTCTTTCTGATAAACTTTCAATGTATAAGAATATAAACTCTTAAAGAAGTCAATACAATTAAACTGAGTTAAAAGTTAATATTTGTTAACTGCTTTCTTAACTGATGTGCAAAGCTTAATGATAGAGTTGCTGTAATTGTTAATGAACTTAATAAGAATGTTATTTTCATTGATTTTGAAGTAGTATTTAAACATAAAAAGAACAGATTTGAATAGAAGTAAATAATTATTGTATAGTTACTGAATTCATTAAGTAAGAGCTGACTCTGATGATAATATAAATTCAGTAAGAAGAAAGTGCATTGTTTGCTGAAAATTAATTTAAGAGAGAAGTATATATTCAATATTATAATAATTAATTTGAACAATGATTTTCTTATAGAATCTATATTACACAATAGATATTAATAATTAAAATTAAAATAAAAAATCAATTTACTTATGCATTATCTTTTCTGCAAGAATGTTACAATTAATCATAGTAACATATTCTGTAGCTATGTCTGTATAGTATAAAGCTATATAAACATTAAGAAGACTCTTTTTGCTTTTGTGTTTTTTTATTTTCTTAATGATTGTTGTTTTAATTATAATTGTAACTTTCAACTTGTTAAACTCATTTTGTAATGTAATGAAAGAAAAGTTCATTGTTGTGACTGCTGAACTTGCTAAATGTAAAAAGAGATAAGAAACTCAATGATTTACAGCTAAAGATAAGCTTTGAGACTGAGACTGTAAATATAAAGTAATAAAATAAATAACTATAGCTACTTTCTGTAAGTTCTGATACAGTCTTTAGCTCATAATGATAGTGTCTATTATTATAGCTTGATTTTTAGAAGTCATTGATACACTTATGATCAGTGTGTTACTTTTTGTCATTGTTATGAACATAGTGACAATGAGGTTGAGCACAGTCATATTGAAGTGCATTATTGAATTATAATAGATTATTTTTACTGTCATTAAATACTTAAATTAAATGTGCTGTTCATTCAATCAACATTGTAATAGAATGAGAAGAATAACAGAACATTATATATACTTTTATATTTAGAAGCTTTATAGATGATGCAAAGAAGACTGTAGCTATTTTTATTTTAAAAAGAAAGATTATTTTTAAAGCTCTGTAGCATAGACTCACTATTCTTCTTTAATAAAAATTACATTCAGCAATAAATAATATGTCTACATTGTCATCTCTATATATTCAAAGTGTACTGCATTGACTAAATGTATTTAAAGTATATTCAGAGTTAAAACTATCACTATTAATGAGCTTTATTTCTTTCTTAAACTTCACTTATCATATATAATCTTAATTATCTTTTTAAATCAAGTCAGAGCTTTCTCTGTCTTCTATCTTAATTGCATTATCTTTATATAATATTAATCACTAATGATTATATTGTAGTTTAGATGACCTCTTTCTTCTTTTAATATTAAGTAAAATCAACAGTTATGTTTAACTGACTGTCATTTTAAGTTAAAGTTGTCATGTTGCTGCAGCATATCATCAATAAATGTAAAAGTAAAAATATATATTATCTTGTATTCTTTAGTTATGCTTATCTTTATGCTGCAATTCAGATATATCAGAGATTATAAAGCTGATATAATGTTCTTTATATTATTACTGTGAGATTCAAGAATAACAGAAAAACTGTTGCTCTTTAAGCTTACTAGAAATGATTTAGAGAAGCTAGAATAATATAGATTCTCAGTAAGAATCTATATATGTTTTAATATAAATTAAAGTCATCAATAAAACACAAAAACAATAATAAGAGATACTTATCAGATTTAAATGTCTTTATCAGATACTGACATTTATATATAATAGTTTTAAGTTCTTTTTGCAGCAGTGCTGATTGTAAGAGAGAATGATAAGTGCTGATGATTTTATTAAATAATTAATGAATAATAAAACAATCATATCTTCTTAAATTCTTAAGTCTTAACAAACAGCAATTACTGAAATGATAATTAAGAAAGAAACTGAGCTTTATTTTAATTATATTTCATTTTAACATATAAGTAAATGAGTTCTTCATCATTAAAAGCTTACAGTCATTTATAAATTAAAAAATAAAAGCATTTTAAACATTTAATGACAGCTCTGATACTTAAAGAAGATGCTGAACTTAAATAATGATCTTTTAAAAAATTAATGTATTATTAATATGATTATGTTCAATAGTCATAATCTGATCAATGTACTTCAGATAAGAAGATTCTTGATATAAGTAACTGTCTTTAAAGCAGTTATAGTAAATGATGTTGAATGAAAATATGAAAGCTTCATTTAAGTAATGAGCAAAATTACTGAAACATAATTAAATAGAGAATTCTCAGTCTTAAGAATGTTACAGCTTCATAGATTTATTAATAAAGTCTATCATTTTAAAGTGCATCTTTATCAACATATTGAAGAAGAACAGCACAGCTTGAAACAGAGTAACTAACTTAATTTAGTAAAGTTAAATGATAAGAAAGAATAATGATTATATTTGCTGTTTAATGAAGACAGACAAAGTTGAAAGCTTATTAATAGATAGAGAAATTTTTAGTTATTATATTTTAAGTAATGATAATTGCATCTTGATGTTGCACTTAAGTGTGACAAGTAATTAAGACAAAGACTGAAGTTTAGATACATTAATGATGAAATTTAATATCTTTAATAAAGTCTTATATTGATCTTTTGTAATGTTTGTCTCTTGCACTTAAAGACTCATCAGAAGCATGATGTTTAACATTTTATACAAAAAATATTGATAAGAAACTTCTTTGAAGTTGTTAAATATCTTAGTGATGAAAGATTGCTGAAATAATGAAGTCATAATTTTTAAAAAATTATTATTTATATCTTTAAGTTAAAGATTATTATCTATCTCATTGTCAACTTCATCAGCTTCTTTTACTGTTGTTTTTAGATTAAGTTATTACAGAATTGTTTGTACTTTCAATAGATTTAAGTTATTTAAAGTAAAGAATTCATTATTCTTAACAGATAAGAGATTCTATTTATTGAATCAGTAAATATAGATTTTATACATATAAATACATACTATCATCTCATTCTTTTCAAACTTCTCTCTCTGTAAAATCATCTTAAGTATATCATCATCTTATAATCAGAGAAAATCATCATTCTGTATTTTTCTTAATTTATTATCTTCTCATTGCATCTACTGCATCACTGCATGTCACTGTGCTCATATAAGTAATTGTACAGACAGTAATGTTGTATTTATAGTGTTACAATTAAGATATAATGTATACAGAATATACTGAGTGTTGAAGAGACAGCTATAACAATAGTGTTGATGTTGCATTGTAATATTGTAGCTGATTTGAAGAACAGATATGTAAATGCTTTAATTTCATTGTTAATTTTAAATGCTTTAAACTTTAAAGATCTTGCAAGATCTGAGTTGCTCAGTGTAACTTAGACAATAATAGTTAAGAAAGAATTGCATAAATAATTTAATTGATGCTGAGTTAGTTTTGAGAATACTTAAGAATATTAAAATAAATATTAAAAAGCTGTTAAATACTGTTGCTGTATGACAGAGAGTGAGTGACAATGAATGCTGTACAGAATTTAGTATTAATAGCAAATTAAAATGTTTTTAAATTGCATTTAAAGTGTTATAAATATCAAGAAATGCTGAATGATTTTAAGACACTTTTAAAGATGTTAATAGAGACTGACTAATGTTTAAATATTATAAGTGAAGTATTTCAAATTTTAAAGAAGTTAACAACTTAAGTTTTAAAGTCTGTCATTATAGATCAGTATACTGCTTAAGTATACTGACAACAGAAAAACAATAAAATAAATAAGTTACTGAGAGTTTAAATAGTATATTAAGTTAAAAGTTACAGTATATAATTAATTTAATTCTGTTTAATGAAGCTTTAAAGTATTATTCTTCTTATTAAGCTGCTATTTAATGACAATGTACTCAGTGTGATGTTGAGTTTCTGAGTTATGTAATCTTCACATTACTTCACTTTCTCAGAGACAGTGAATTCACACTTTATTTTAATATATTGTTTTACAGTCACAACAAAAGATTAAGAACTTTCTTTTATTACTTCATTTTTGTTTCTTATTTCTTATTTATATACACACAATCAGACAGCTTCTACTCAGTATTACAATGTTAATAGATCTCTTTTTAAGTAATTAAAGTAAAGAACTATCATCTTTCAACTTTACAGTTTCTTACTTACTTTATTAATCTCACTTAAAGTCACAGCAAACTATATCTAGAACACTATTACAAGTTAAAATAACAATATCTCTTAAAAATAAAGTTAAAAACAAATTAATGAGCTTAAAAAGAGATAAAAGTGAATAAAGATTGTTTAGACATTTGTAGAAAATCTTTAATTAAAAATAAATATCTGCAACAGAAAAGCTCAGTAAATGATATTATTGAAGTTCTTAAGTTAAAAAGCTGACAACATTATTAAAGAAGTATATGAAGAGAATATTAATCTGAAGAATCACAATTACAATTATGCATATTAAATGATAAAGAATTATGCTCAGACATATAAATATAAGATAATTAATAAGATATTAATAAGTTCTCAAGCTTTTCTACTGAAGCATAAGCTAACTGTAAGTGTTTCAGCATTATGTGTAGAAATGTAAAAGAAATGAAATGAATATATATAAAGAAATTACTTAACTTAAAGATGTCAAAACAATTACTGAATACTTCTGCAGTATCTTTTGCTGTAAGAATATTTTAAAGATGTTTTACTTCATAAATAATTATATAAATATTGATTATTCATTAAGTCTAAAAAAATATTATTTTAAAAGTATATATCTTCTCTTTATCTTCTGTGTCTGAAGTCAAAAGCTAATGATACAGATATTTATGTTAATTTAATTATGCAATGTAAATTACACAACAATAAGATAAAGTGAAATGAGAGTGAGCTAAAAGATAGTAAAGTGAAAATTAAAGATTTTTAAGATATTATGACTCTTAGCAGCAACTATAACAGTGTTAATAAAGCTTAATTTTATAAGCTTATTGACAATGTAAGCAATCAAAATATCTTATTAAAATCATTATTAAAGCTTCTGTCAAATAATAATATATTGTTCTTTATTGATAGATCTTCATTAATATCAACAACAATAACAGTATTCTTTAATGATGAATCTTTTTCTTTTTAATATCAGTAACTTCTTCTCTACACTTAATTATCAGCACTGAAGTACTTAAAATGAATGCTGTGCTTAAAACTGACTTTAAAGTTATTGAAATTGATGTTGAAGTAATTATTTATTGATATTAAAGTTACTTAAAACTAATGTTAAGCAGTAATTAAATTTTTGCTTAAATAATATTTTTATTGTGTTGCTGAGCTTGATCAAGAAAGATATCTTAATGACTTTACATAAATTATTAATTTTACAGAAATAACAATATAATATAACTGCTCACAGTTATCTTAATAATATTATTATTGTTATTTTCTTTTACTTTTTATTCTTTATCATTCATTATTCATTGTTTGCTCACCTCATTACACATTAATTATTAAACAATACTCATTATCAGCTACTGATAATTACTCATCATCAACAACAACAATTACAGTTAAATTCTATTGCTAATTCTGCAGCAACAACTTTTCTTATTATTTTCTTCTTTATTAACTTTTCTTATTTTATCAATATCTTTTCTTTTCACTATCTTCTTCTTCATCAACTTCTTTTCTTTTCATTAACTTCTTCTTTATCAGCTTCTTTCTATTAACTCTTTTTATTAACTCTTTCTATCAACAGAAATTTCTTTACTGACTTCTTCTTTACAGCTTTTTTTAGTTATGTTATCACTGTATTAATATCATAATGTCATCAATTTGCTATAGAACATCACAGATAAATTTTAAATATGTTAAGTTAAACTATTATTTTTCTTATAAAAATGATCTTATTATCATTGTATAATTATAACACTTACTCAATAGTAATCATCAATAAGATATTTATAAATCTCATTACATTATTATGTCTTTATGATGTCATCATCATGTTCATACCTACTGTCATTTAGAGACAGTCACATATTAAATTGAGTAATTGAAACTGAATATTCATTATAACATGATCACTATTTATGATATCTATCATTATGACATAATGCACTCTGGGTGCCTGTCACACCATAGTAGCGCTGCCAAATTTGGCTACTGCGTCTGGCCTGTAAGGTAGGTGCCAGGTATGAATTGGATGACTGTTCTCCTGCTGTCAAAAGCCAATCGGGTCGGTTATGTAAGTTAGTGGAGTCTAACCCCCTATCCCCTTTTCCTATTCCACTGCTGTGCGCGCCAATAAGATTCAAGGGTTTTGACTGCACTGCGATGCTTCTTCTTCACTTTCAACATATACTGTAGCATTCGTCCTGTGATACGTGCCCCTATTTCAAAAGTAAATATGGGGCCACTTCTTGGTACAGTAATATAATATTGGAGAGTCTGAGCGCATGTTGTAATATCCGCGAACATCGGAGTATCTCGTCCCTCTCTTGTACTGTAGCGCGGCGAACTCCACACCACGTCTTGCCAATCCGAAGCTTCACATAAAGATAATATCAACCTCTACCAACCTGGCACTGTACTTGTATAGGCGATGGTCATTCATGTCCTCACACATGTGATCAGGCAATGCCTCCCTGATCTAGAGGCCTACTAGGCCTGTTGGCAGCTGAAAGAAGAAGAACCACCCAAGCCGTCCCCACATCTGCCGCATCCCGTGCTTGTCATCTGCACGCCCACCTACCTTACCTTACATTAGGGATCATGCATTGAGCCTACACTCATACCTAGTTTCTACGCTTGTCACTTTGTGCAGCATCGACACCATCCGGTCACGATGGAAGGCGCGGTACTTCATCCCGTCATACCCGCGCGAACGTCCCTGCGGCCCAGGGATGCTCGTCATCGTCGGCGCTCTTTACCCCCTCCGTCTTCTGGAGGTTCTCATCATTACTCCGCGAACCGCGTCAACGTGCAGCCAGCCTCACCAGAAGTCATCTCCTCGCTCCTCTCTTCGCTGTCCGCCATATCGTGCCCCGCGGAGAACCATTTCAACAGTTTTCCCACCATAGAATCTAGTCATTCGACACCTTCATCACCAAAATATCGTCCGACAGACTTGTTTGGGACACATAAACAGGGAGGGTGGGTAGACCGGCTCGATTCAACACCTAGTACTGGCGGAGGGTTTGGCATGGATTACGGCGCATACAGCAACCCCAACAACTCGCGGGAGAACTATTTCCTGCACCCTGACGATGCCGCTATACCGCCAATTGTGCGGACAGCAAGGCCTCCATCGGGTCTCTCTCCGCTTACAGCGCCTCAGAAACCGGCATCTCTGAAGGCCCGGTTGAGACCAACATCAATCGGCTCCCAGTCAACAGGGTCGAAAGATAACGAGGACATGGTCAGCGTTGGAAACATTAGTATCGAGCCAGGAGTGGCACCCGCACGCTATTCGGCAAGTATCAATTCAGCTGGGAGTGGAGGGAGGAACTTCCTGAAGAACCGCAAGGGATTATTGTACATGGGTTCCAGGGAACGATTGCGAGAGAGTGAGAAAGAGAAGGAGCGGAAACGTAACACTCTTGACCTCGGCGAGGAAATAGGTGGACTTGGTATAGATATTGGCCAACGTGACAGAAACAGTATACCTGCGGCAACGCCCGAGAGTCCTCTCCAACATGAAATGAGTGAGGACGCAACAGCAGCAGGTGACACCTTTACAGTGGCTCACAGAAGTTCTCCTGATACAAGTCCCGATCTGAGGGGCCCAAGCGCGCATCTTGATACGAGACACGGCAGCCCTGGAGGTATCGGCAGTGGGAGGGTTATACCTACTAGAGACTCGTCACTACGCCATGCTCACACGGAAAGCTCGACGCATCGAAAGCGTCGATCACATTATGCCAGTGATGACTTATCTAGCGTGCCCATAGAGGTGGAGACTGAACATGAACAGCCCGAGAAAGTGACCGATAACACCGACGAGGACAACGTAGCCAGAAGAATACGAGAGTTGAAAGCGCAGAAGAAGCAGAGAGAGGACCAACCGGTCTCGCAAACGACAGATGCTTCATTGAAGGCAGAAGGGTCGGTAGGGCCACTGCTTTCTCTCCCTCCACAACCACCAAATGACCCACCTCAGAGCGCCAGCGCCCTTGCCAGCACGCAGATTGAGCGAAAGTCCCAAATCCGACAGGTTCAGATCCTAGAGGATGAACATAGTGCGCCATCTCCTGCCATTGTCCAGAGGACCAAACGAAACAGTGGAGTAACCTTCGGTTCCGCGAACAGCAAGCCAACGAACAAAAAGTCCTCTTCTGCCAAGACATCTTTGGACGTACAAAGCTCCCCGCCAACTACTGTGCAGCGTTCAAATTCTCGTTTCAAACGGTTCTCGAGGCCCGCAAGCCCTGAGAGGTTAGAATCCCACAGGAGGACCCTGTCCAACCCCCTGGCGCCCCAAGGGCTAGGTCCACAGGTCGCTGAAGAGCGACCATCGAGTGCCGATTCGATTGACTATGCCGTCGATGAGTATCTGAGCTCACCACGACTATCCCAGGTAATACGACATCCTCAGACAGGAAGAGCAATCTCCTTCTCGGAAGTTGGCGATCCGAATGGGTTTGCAGTGTTCTGCTGCGTCGGAATGGGCTTGACAAGATATATCACTGCGTTTTATGACGAGCTTGCACTGACCTTGAACTTGAGGCTGATCACCCCTGATCGTCCTGGAGTCGGCGAGAGTGAGCCATACGCGCACGACACAGGAACTCCACTGGGTTGGCCTGGTAAGACCGCGTTGCATCTTGATTCAAATTTCAGTTCTGCTAACAAGTTATAGATGATGTTTACGCCATGTGTCAAGCACTCAAGGTCACAAAGTTTTCCATCCTCGCCCATTCCGCAGGAGCCATTTATGCCTTGGCAACAGCACTTCGCATGCCGCAACACATCCGCGGTCGGATCCATCTCTTGGCTCCCTGGATTCCCCCATCCCAGATGTCATTGTTCGGTTCACAACAAGATTCGTTGCCTGCGGGTGCCGTGCCTTACTCGCAGCGGATCCTACGATCTCTCCCGACAACGTTCCTCAAAGCCGCGAATTCAAGTTTCCTCAGTGCTACGAGTGCCAGCTTAACCAGTAGTCTGCCAAAGTCACCGCGCCGGGCAAAGCGCAAGGGTTTTGGAGCTAGCGGTAGAGAGACGCCCGCGCTCGGTGGACGTGAGAGTCTCGGACCTCCTATGGCCAGCCGCCGTAACTCCTTCTTGTACCCTCGGTTCCAGCCCAGTAAAGCCGATACCGAAGCCGTCGTGACACCCGTCGACCGCAAGCCCGACGATACGATCCCATGCGCGACCGCCAACACACTTGCCGAGAAGGAGCGCCAAACGACCTATGACACACGTCTGACGCACGCCATCTGGGATCTCGCCACCACCAACGCCAACCCCGCGGTTGACTTACTTGTGTGCCTCGAGCGACGACAGACGATTGGATTCCGTTACGTCGACATCAACCACGCGGTGGTGATCCACCACGGCAGTCGGGACACACGGGTACCGGTGGAGAACGTCAAGTGGCTCGGCAAACTGATGAGGAGATGCGAAGTGAGAATCCTCGTGGGAGAGGGCCACGGACTCATGGCGAACGCAGGAGTGATGGGAGGGGTTTTGATGGAGGTGGCGAAAGAGTGGGAAGACTGGATGAAAGATGTTCATGGCAAGAGGGGACACGAGAAGAGAACAGCGGGCAGTTTAAAGAGAGGGGAGGACTGATTGACGGTGTCGGAGGCATTCTGAATTTCAAGCGAAGAATTAGTGACTCGGTAAAGGCGCATTAGCGGGTTATCTCAGCGATTACGTGGCATAAGGGCAGGAGCGGGCGTCTCATTTGGTGATCGCGGAGATGGCTACTTATCTACCTTATGTATTTACGGCGAGCGCTCTGGCAGATGCTCACGCCCATTCCACGGCGGATCTATGACTGGTATATAGTACTTATAATGTAAAATTAATAATGTGGCTGGCAAAGTTGTAGCTAGATCGGACGTACGAAGTAGTTCCTGTTCTTTGATACAATGTGGCCTCCGCAGTCACGGATAACAAGGTAAGATACCTAAGGTAAGTAACGGTTAGGGCAGCTGACCTAAGCAATATGAAAGTCCACGGGAACTTCCGTCTCCGCTCGCCCTGGTAGCAGGTACTTAGGTACCTACTCATCGGCTGTGGGGAAGATCCCTGTTGAGTTTTCGTGCCTGATCGAAGCATGACTGAATGTGGAAAGGACTATCGTTAACGTATCTTTCCATCATTAGTAATACCAACTAAGGTATTGGCCCCATGTGACCTTTCCAGAAGAAGCACATCTCTTCTCACATCTCACAACCCTCCTTTGATTGAATTCTTAATCTCCAGGTATCATTATTCAAGCGGACAGTGCACGTCTGTTGCCTCGGCCCTATCGTCGCTTCCACGGTGGAGACACGAAGGTAGCATAGCCCAGAAATACTTGGCTGCGCGCAAGTGGTCCAACAACCACGTTATCCTGCGTCGAGCACTTCACGATTCATATACCTGATAAAAGCACGGCGATTACTATCCTTACGAATATTCTCTAGCTTTTGACTTTCGCGCCCTTTACAGTATCCACCTTGACGTAAACCCCGCGTCATCGCAATTACTTCAATCAACGAATCGTAGGACCGTTCCTTCATCTCGGCGCAACTGTATAGCCTTTCAACGAGACGAAAGAACACAGCAGCAAACCACACCCCGTTCGAGGGCGGAGGGGAGGAAAACCCACCACCGCCATGCCATCAACACGACGCCTCCGGGTCTTCGGCCTGGCCATGGCCTGTCTCGTCCTGCTGATCCTCTACTTCAGCGCCGACTCCCGGCGCACACACTCGCACGACTTCTACACCTCGACCGTCAAAGCCATGGACGCCAAGACCGCCGCCGCCGCCGCCGCCAAGGACGCCGAGAACGCCCAGAACGCCGACGTCGGGCAGCGGTTACGGGACGCGGAAGCAGCGGCCAAGAAGGCGGCGGATGCGAAGACGCCGAATCCGAACGCGGTGGTGGCGGCGGTGGAGAAGGAAGTGCCGATCCTGGCGGACGCGGCGAAGAACGTCGCGGGGCGGATCAAGGTCAAGGGCGGGGAGAAGTGGGACATGGGCCCGGGGGAGGAGGCGGCGGGGGTGGGCAAGGAGGGCGGCGGCGGACAGGCGGAGGGGAAGGAGGAGCCGGCCGAGACGCAGGAAGAGCATGACGTCGAGGTGGAGCTGAATTTGATTCTCAAGCGCTCACCCAGTACGTTTTCCCTGCCTGTCCGTTGCTCTTTCCCGCACATTCGCATGTCGCATGCGATCCCCTCAACTGACCGATCGCCAAAAAACAGTCATCATCTTCTCGAAATCATACTGCCCCCACTCCGCCAAAGCCAAGGCGATCCTCGTCGAGAAATACACCATCGTGCCTGGCCCCTTCGTCGTCGAGCTCGACCACCACCCGCTCGGCCCCAAGCTCCAGGCCTCCCTTGAGAAGAGCACCGGCCGGCGCACCGTGCCGAACGTGCTGATCAACGGCAAGAGTATCGGCGGCGGCGACGATGTCGCGGCGCTCGATTCGGGGGGCACGTTGGTGGAGAAGATCAGGTCGATGGGGGGGAAGAGGATCATGGAGGCCAAGGTGAGGGATAGATAGCGCCTGGCTTGACGACGGGTGGAGGGTCAGCGTGTGTAGGAGAAGGAGGGGAGAGACGAGAGGGTTGTAATTGTTCGCAACGCAGCCGGGGGAGGGAGACTGCGAACATGGGATTTGAGTCTGATGCGCGACACGGCGTTTATCCTTTCTTCCGATTCGGTTGGATTTCGGCGGGTGGCCTTCTGTGAACTAGACTCGTCCATGGGACATTGTAGGATACTCGACGTCTGAGCAGCAGCGGTTTTCTGTGGACCGTGAACAGTGTGAGCGAGAGCAGTTTAAACCGGTTGTTGCATCTTTAGAGGGGAATGCTGTGACGGCTACCTCGTCGATGTCAAGGCTGAGGTTGCGCAATCATGGACTACATTGTCGATAGGGACTCGGATTCCGCGCAACAGCACTGAGGTATCAAAACAGTCAATCTGGCCTCTCCAGACCAGGGGGACTAGGGATTCTCCACGCCATCGTTCAGATACATCCCAGTAAGAATAATGTGACAAAACGCCAGCCCCGCAATCCTCCCTGTCCCAAAGCCTGCCAAACACAAGTTTCAGAACCGTATCCGACTACCAAGAAGGTTGAAAGGCAACGCCTCACTAAACATCCCGCTCCGCAAAACTCCGTATCATGCCCTCCAGCGTCGGCTCATATTCCTTGAGTACCACCGAGTCTCCATCCAACACCGTATTCGCCTGGACGAAAACCTTCCGCGGCGTCTTCCTCCGCAGCACCTCCGCCCTGACCCTCCCACCCCACCACTCATCATCCACACGCGTCATTTCCTCGTACAGTCCCCTCCCGGCCTCCAGGTCCGCCGTGCTCTTATAAACATGCAGTTTCTGCAAGAACCTCTCCACGGCGGGACGTCCGTGCGTCAGGGTCTTCGAGCGGTCCAGCTTGATCGTCAAGTCCGACAGGTCCTCCTTCGAAGAGTCCAGCGCGACGAAGCCGTCGCCGGCGGAGAGGAAGGTCCGCAGGATGGCGAAGCGGGCTTGCATGTGGATCTGGCCCCACTTCCTGCTCGCGGGGTCCCAGAACTCCAGCGCAACGACCCCGGCACGTGCCATCTGCAGGTAGGCGGTGTAGAGGACGTCGCCGGCGGGGCCGTGGAGGTCTGGCTGGCCGGAGCCGAAGCCGAAGATGGCGAGGATGGAGAAGTCGCAGCTCAGGGCCATGGCGACGCACTCGGCGCGGCACTCTTCGTACGACGAGGCCGTCGAGCCGAAGACGCTGCCCCAGGTTTGGCCGGGCTTGTACCATGTCGCGACGGGCTTGTTGGTGACGGGGATTCACGGGTGGGTTGTTGATGTCGAAGTTGTATTGGCCTGGGGAGGTCTCCTGCAGGAGCTTGCCTGTGCCGTGACCGAGGAGTTCGTGGATGCCGACTTGGACTTCGAAGGCGGCGTCGCGGTTCTTTTGGTAGATGTCGAGATCCGCGGGGCGAATGAATGGGATAGGTTCGTTAGGGGCTTTGGCGCCCAATACGTTGCCCAGCGATACGTTCTTGAATCCGATGTTCTGTCTGATGTCGTCAAAGTTTGGTATGTTAATGCCGGCTGGGATCCCGGAGCCGGAGAATGTCAAGACTTCAAGTGAGGTGAAGTCAGGACTGAGGAAGTGATCTTTCTCAAAGTCCCCGCTCCAAGGCAGTTTCGGGATCATTTTCTCAGCGCTTTCCACCAATCTTCCAAAGGCCCTAGTTCTCTCTTGGTTCACCATGGCCACTAAATACCGTTAGCAAAGTGAGAGAACACGGGTGGCAGGTGGCATGAGGGTTGGCTCGAAAAGGAGCACTAAATACGCACCGAACCCTTCCCATTCGCCACGAACACCGTGAGGGTCCCTGTACGTCTCGACAAACCCTATGTCGGACTCCACCATGGGCCCTTTATCTTGGATCCAAAATCTCTGACTCTGCTTGTAGGCTTTCATGGACCCAGTACCGAATGATTTAGCGTACTCTTCGTGCATCTTTCTTTGGATCTCATTTGCGGCTTCCTGCTCAGCCTTTTTGATGTTTAGAGCAATCTTGGCCATCTCTTCAACATGGTCGCCAAATATCAAACACACGGTCTTCCCTTTGAGTGGACCATCGAGCTCCCACCGCGTTTCCTCGCCGAGATCGCGGGCATCGGCTGGTGGTGACTTTACGCCGGAGGCAATCAAAACTTCGAAGTCTCCTTTCTCCGTCTTGCGAAGTCTTGTGTTCTCCGGCAGCAACCTCTTTTTGTCTAGAAATTCACCTACATGCGTGATCTCTTCCTTCGTGATGCCTGGGGAGTCGGGGTAGTATGTCGACATATGTCCTGGATACCCGAAATGCATAAGGGCGGGATCCTTCGTAGCGTACAAGCCACCTCCCACCTTCGTCCTCTCAAAGAGATGCTTCGTTTCTGCGGAGGTTGCTGCTACGGCCTCAAACACCTCCGGCCGAGCTCGCGGAATGAACTTTGAATCTCCAAAACTCTTGTATTTACCACAGTTCCCAAGAAACTGTGCGGCATACTCCAGAAACCATCGAAGCTCATCGTCAGTGACGCCAGAGTGACGCTGCAGTTCCTTCCAGTTGCCATTGCAAGCGTGGTAAAGTCCTATAATGAAATCATAGATAGGCTCAGATTCAGGAGACACTTGGCGAAGAACAATTCGAGTTCCAGAGAACGCCGCACTACTAGCGATCAGTGTACGCTTGCTCTTGTATGAAGAGCAGCATATATAGACTGTGTTTTTGTGAACGACTTAAACAACTCAAGGTATGGCTCAAGCATCGCCCTCAATACCAAAGAGAATGTAGGTCATTACATGAGGCGCACAAACTTCAACGCGCCCATAATCGAGATACCTAATGACGAGACTGACCGACTGATATGGTGAGCATAGCGCTTCTGCTGTTCTGTCAAGGCATCAAAGTGTGGCTTTATTTCGAGCCGGACGACTGTTGGAGGCGAATCCGCTTTGTACTGCTCAATCGCTACGCTGTCCATTTGCTGGGATACAAATCTTCTAGAAAGATACCTGTATGGCTTGACCTGCTAAGGAACAGTTGATGTTTTGAACCGAAGACTACCTCCTTTGGTAGGTAGGTATGTTCACGACTCGTGAAAGTCGCAGAGTAGAGTTGAGTTGTACGGAGTACATCGCGTTCGTACGGCCTTAGCGTTGGAGCCCGTACATCCATTGCACGTCTACAGATTTGTGTATCTTCAGACCGGATTCATGGGTCGATTCCGTTGCATAACTACCTTACGTGAGTCTTCTTTGCAAAAGCTACTCTTCGGACCACCAAGGATATGTACATCTGCGGACCAGGCTCAGCTTAGCCCTACTCAGGTGACCAAGATAACCCCAACTGCATGCTTTCTATCAGAACCTGGTGGTTAAGAAAGAGGCTTCTATAGCTCGACCAGACACGCGAGGAAGTATGGTACCGATTGCTCTCGGGAATCTATTGTCCGCTGTTCTCTTCCTCCACTCACATGACTCCAAGAAAACGCTCTATACCGATTCTGACGATTGCAAAGGGGAAGTCAAGATATCTATATCTTGTATCTAAGGAGAGTCAGCGGAAGCTCGTCACTACGGGATGAAATAACACACCTCCACTTATGCTCCTCGTCACCGTACTGAATGCTCTCAATCCAACCCTTCATCGTCGAGGCAATCTCTCCCGCCTCCTCGTCCTCTTTCAATCCACATTCAATCAATCTCCCTTTCCAGCTTATCCGTCGAATTGGGCTAACCACTGCTGCTGTACCGGCACCGAAGGCCTCGATCAGTCGACCCTCATCCGCTGCATTCGCTATCTCGCTCATTGTGAATTTACGTTCGGATATCGACCATCCTTTGGGCTGGAGGCGCTCGCGAGCCAGTTCCAAAATCGAGTCCCTCGTCACACCTTCCAGGATGGTTCCGTCCAAGGGTGCCGTGAGTAGCTCTTTTTGGCCAGTGTTCTTATTCTTCATAGCTACAAAGAAGTTCATCGTCCCGACCTCTGTTGCGTACTGTTCTTCGCCGAATAACCAGAGGTTCTGGTGAAATCCTCTTTTCGCTGCTTCCAGTTGCGGAACTATACAGGGTGCATAATTTGCACCCAGCTTCTTGTCACCGACACCGCCCGGCCAGGCTCGCACTGCATAATCTGTAGCTTCAAGAGACACTGCTTTGAAACCAGTAGGGTAGTATGGTCCGACAGGTGACGCAATTACATATAGAAGCGCTGAGCCTGGAGGCCCTACGCCCAGGGTCCGCTGGGTACCGATCATCGTTGGTCGAAGATATAAGGAGTATCCGCGGGCTCTGCAGTCAAAATTCAGTACCATCTTTGGAATAAGGAATGCAATTTAACTTTACGCAGGGATGAATCGTTCCTCCAAGGCAACGAATCGGGAAATAAGCTTAATCAAAGCTGATGGTTCAACGGTAGGTAAAGCAATCCTCGCCGATGAGCTGTTCAGCCGTGCCATGTTCTTGTCCGGCCTAAAGAGTCCGATTTCGCCATTCTTTTTTTTGTACGCCTTCATGCCCTCGAAGCATTCGAAAGCATAGTGGAAGACACAGGTCGCAGGATCGAGGCTTAGGTTCTGATATGGAGTTATCCGTGGTGGTAACCAGCCCTCCGAAGCTGTCCACTCAATTGAAAGCATGTGATCTGCAATTCACATATCAGTCCGTGGAATATCTCGTCTGTCGATAACCACATACCTGTGAATGTTCGTCCAAAGACGAGCTCTTCCGGGGGAACCAGTTCCTTTGGGGTAGTGCTCTTCGTTATTGATAGTTTCGAGAAGTCAATGCCCTGCAATGTTCCTGTAGTCTCTGAGCCAATCTCGGAGCTATACATTCGCCTGTATTGCCAGCTTAGTGGAAGCTTCGACGATAGCTCTCTTCTGGCGCATGGAAAGATCGATCCAGCCAGCCATTGACTGGATTGGCGGAGCATTTTGTAAGATCAACGGACGATTGCTTGCTAAGGCAACTCACGGAGAGTGTCGTGGGACCGTAGGGAGTGATATTTGACTCAGCCCGAGACCTACGCCCTTCCCATGCGCGGTCCGGAATTTGTCCACCGATGGTACCCGCATCTCGGAACGACCCGAAGCCGCCTAGCCGTACAGCTATTCCTAGAATGTTGGCTCCTCAGTTCGCTCAGAACTTTTTGCAACTTTTTTTTGAAAATCACACTCAAATTCAGTGTTTTGATGTTAAAATCACAACTAAACACTTAT
>JAABUJ010003593.1_pt1 | contig 17232 bp, 12 predicted proteins | sample 5559131 | NCBI WGS metagenome assembly JAABUJ01 (sample SAMN10711875, study PRJNA513366) | rock metagenome | isolation source: Antarctica rocks | place: Antarctica: Victoria Land, Mt New Zealand nord | collected 2016-01-07 | reverse complement strand
GACCTGTCCTCAGCCGGACTCACTTATATCTGGACGGTCGTGATCCGGTCCTCGGCGCTCTCGTCCCGGCAGTGGAAGCAAAACGTCGTTAACCGATGGAAGCCCGCACTCATCTTCGGCAAGGGGTTCTCCCGATTGCCGACGGCGATCTTCGACCTCTGGGAGGGCACGCGCATGGTGAAAGAACATCACAATTGGGAGCAGCCCGAGCAGGAGTGCGAATACTACCTCTCGCACCTGCTGCCGCCCGGGTCGCGGGTCCTCGACTGCTGCTGCGGGAGCGGCACGACCCTCGTTGTTGCGAGGCGATTGGGCATGGAGGCGATCGGGATCGATCAGGACTCCGAGGCGATCTCGCTCACGAAGGAACGGCTTCGGGAGAGCCGGGCGAAAAAGGCGGCTCCCGCCTCGGTGCCCGCTGTATCAGATCGCGGCTGACCGACTGCTTGGCAGACTTGGACTTGGGTTGACTGAGGGTCTTGATTGCCTCGGTGGCGACCTTCGGAGTGGTCTTCAAGTCCTTGTCCTTGATCCAGAAGATGTCGAGGATGGACTTGTCCGGTTTGCGGCTCAATCCGCGATTGCCTTGATCAATGCCTCCCTCGCGTCCCCGTAGAATAGCACGTTGACCTTCGTCGCCATGTCGTCGGACAGGTCGAACAACTGCTTCCGAGCGGAGACGGGCATGAGCAGTACCGACGCTCCCCGTTCTACTGCGAGTTCGACCACGTCGATCGCATTATGGAGCGGGTCCAGCGAACCGCCCAGGTTGATCCCGCCCACGACCACCAGCCCCCCTCTGAGGCTCTTGCCGAGCAGGGCGCTGCACATGGCCAGGAGGGCGGCGACCCCGAGCGAGCCGCCCCCCTTGGAGGCGTCGTAGGCCCGCAACTGGATCGAGAACTCATGCTCCCTGGGGTTTCGGTCGCCCACCAGTTCGGCGGACCGGGCATAGAGGTTCTGCTGGGCGTACTTCACCCCCTCGGCGAAGGCGAGGGGAGAGGGGCGGTTGAGGATGCGGACCCCGCTCCCTGGCCCCTCGGTCACCTCGACGCGGAACAGCCCCGAGCTTTCGTCCTGCCCTCCGGGGCTGATCCCCCAGACCTGACCGGGGGGCAGCGGGTCCCTGCCGATGTGATCCTCGCTCTGGAGTTCCGGCGTCACCACGAACTTTTCGACGCCGTCGTTTCCCAGCGTGTAGGAGAACTGGGTGTTGCGGAACTCGGCGGGGACGAGCTTCTTCTGCTGTTCCTTGACCCGGCGGCGGCACTCCATCGCCAGCCGGATCGCCCACTCCAGATCCTCGTCGGGGACGACGACCTCGGGCGAGGGGTGGATGAGCTTCATCAACCCGCTCACCGTCTTGTTGACCGCGTTCTGGTCGCGACCGCTGAGAGCGCCGCCGTAGGTCATCCTCCCCTGGAGGATCGAGGCCCTGCCGTGGCCTCGGAGGCGACTCCAGCACTCGCTCACGAAGTCGGAGACGAGCCCGAAGTGGTCGGTCTTGATGGACTCGCTGATCTTCGGCACGTCCCAGCCGGGCAGGTAGCAGTGAATCCGGTCCTGTAGCGCCGAGTCGTTCCGCATGTCCGACGGCATGGGACCGAAGAGGTGCCCGACCCGCTGCTGGTGCTGCACGTCCACGTCGAAGTTGCCCACCATCACGATGCCGCCGTAGGCTCGGATGCTCTCCTTGCCCCGGCTGAACTCTCCCGACTCCATGTACCCCTTCATGATGTTGACGCCGTCCTTCTGGTCGAAGGACACGCCGGACACCTCGTCGAAGCAGACCACGTCGTAGAGGCAGACCAGACCGCGTTGACCGGTGGCGTTGTTCACGAACATCCGGGCCACGGTCGCCTTGCCGCCGCTGACGAGGTGGGCGTAGGGCGAAATTTGCTGGAACAGGTGGCTCTTGCCCGTCCCCCGTGGCCCGAGTTCGACGAGGTTGTAATTGTTCTCGACGAAGGGGACCATGCGGAGCAGGAACACGTCGATCTGCCGCTCGGTCAGGTTCGTCGGCTCCAGCCCGATGCTCCGCAGCAGGAACCGCTTCCACTCCGGGGTCGTGAACCGGGATCGCCCTTCATAGAGCGCATCCAGCACGTCCCTCTTGGAAAGTTGGATCGGACGCAGGGCGGGGATGGAGAACGGGCGACCGTTCTTCTCCTGGGCCACGCTGGCGTCGTACTTCAGGTCCACCTCGGCGTAGAAGCCGCCGGTGAGCATCCGCTCGTTCTCGCCGACGAGCCTGGCCTCGATGCCCACGTCCTTCAGTTGCAGGCTGGGAAGCGTGGCCAGGTACGAGTCCGTCTTCGCGTCCAGCCGAGCGGAGATGATGTCGATGATCTTGACCGAGCCGGTCTGCCTCGCTCGGGCTTTGAACAATTCCTCCTCGCCGCTGCGGACCGCCCGGTCGCGAAGCTGGCGTTCGACGATCTGCAACCCCTCCTGGATCTCCCCCTCGTCCACGCTCGCGCAGTAGCGCCCCAGGAGGAACTCGCAGACGTAAGTCGGCACGGGGTACTGGCGGGCGAACTTTCGGACCAGATCCTTGCGGACGATGTACCCGTCGAAGGCGTCGGCGGCGATCCGGTCGAGGTCATCCAGTTCCATCGGCATCCATCACCCCCCGACCGCGAGTGGCAGCTTCGCGATCACCGCGCCCTTCGCATCCAGCAGGACCAGGGTGGTGCCGCTCCCCTCCCGGCTGTCGTCCCCGACGACCAGCGACACGCCGCCGTCCTGGCCCACCGGCTTCGCCCCGCTCAGGGAGGTCGAGGGGTCGGCGGGGCTGTCGCGGAGATCGACCGAGCAGCCGGGGATGGCCCCCGCCACGGTGATACGGCAACGGAGCCCGGACCAGCGGACCTGATTGATTGTCGCAGAAACCCCCGCCCCCTTGCCATGCCGGACGGCAAGCTGGGGCACGACGCACTCCTGGACGCTCAGCCCGCCGTGGCTGTACTCCTTGCCCGCGATGAAGCTGTCGATCCCGTGGGGGCATGCCACCCGGACGCCGTCCGACCAGGACCAGGCGAAAGTCGGGAAATCGACCGTCGCCGAGGGCTTGACGACGGCACACCGCCCCCATCGGGTTGCCGTCAGGTACTTGGGCAGGTCCGCCTTGGGCAGACCGCCGGGGACCAGGAGCCAGCCGTGGTCGGTGACGACCCGGACCTCCTCCCAGCCCGCCGCCAGAAGACCCGTGACTCGCTCCGCGAGGCCATCCAGCAATTCCCCGACTCGACGAGCCAGATTCAACTGTTCCTGGTGCCCGGTCTGGTCGAGGTTGCCCGATTCGGTCCATCCACGCCCGTCGGGGTTGCCGGTCTCGTGGCCCGCGAGGATCTGATAGCCCTCGTCCTCCAGGAGCTTCCGGAACCGGTCGATGGTCAGTTCCTTCTGGGAGTGGGCCACGGAGGGGCGGAACTCTTCGCCCGCCGTCAGACCGGCGATCCCGGAGACGACGGGCGAGATGGCGGGCTTGGCGGTCGGGGTGACGGTGGGCAACGCGGCGGTGTGGTGGTGAAACTGGACGACGAGTCCCTTCGCTTCGAGCAGGGCCTTGAGCCGCTGGCCCAGGTCGAATCGCAGCCCGTCGGCGAAGAAGACGCAGGTGCCCGGGGCCACGTCCTTCAGCCGGGCTGGCTCGCGACCCGGCAACGCTTCTTGCTTCACACGTTGCTGGAAGAGTTCGGCGAGGTCGCGGAGCCAGGGGTTGTAGACGTGCTTCGTCGCCGCCACCACCGCCGCACGGTCGTCCTGGGACGTGACCGCCGCCAGCGCGTCGAGGACCGCCAGGTCGGCGGTCCAGCCGTGGGCGACATAGGACCGGATGACCTCGTCGGTCGTGGCCCCCATCAGGGGTGCGTCGGTGGCGTCGGCGAGGGCCTTGAGGTGCCGGAGGGCGTCCGCCAGCGGTGCCCGCCCGAGCCTCGCCCAGGCCCAATCCCGCCGCCCCTGGTGGGCGTGGTCGAGGTCGCGGAGTCGCTTCCGGGCAGCGGGGACGGGATGCTTCGCGAGGTCGAGGAGCGCCTGCCGGAGGGCGGCTTCCTCGCCGTCGTTGTCCTGGGGCCACGACTCGACGGCGAGGCTCGCCAGCAGGTCGCCCCCCTGGGCCTTGGGCTTCGCCTTGCGTAGGAGTTCAATAAGGCCCGCATAGCGAGCGGGAGTGGATGCGAACCGCGTCCAGGCCCCCTTCCAGGCACTTTTGCTGTGGAGGCCCAGCAACTCGGCACCGGCGAGTTCTCCATCCTTCTCGGGATCGAAGCCGTACTGGGCCTTGCACCGGCTGAGGAGCGCCTCCCACCGCCCCGGTTCCGCCACCCACCGGGACCGGAAGCCTTCGGGGGAGGCGAGCCAGGAGAGGAGGTCGTCCACCGGGTCTTCCACGAGCAGGTCGTCGAAGTCGTGGCTGTCGAGCGGGACGACCGCCGACTTCGCCCCCAGGTCGGCGACCGGCACGTCCATCAGCTTCTCGACGGCGCGGCGGACCGCGTCCTGGGTCGCTGTGTCGCGGGCGATCCGCAGCCCCAGCCCGCCCTTTTCCGCCTGGAGGAATGCCGAGACCGTCCAGTCCTTGCCGTTGTGCTGCGACCAGAACACGCCCCGATATTGCAACTCGGCGAGCGGTCGGAGTTCCGGCGGGCATTCGTCGGTGGCCCGCAAGGTCGGTCGGCTGACGCCGGGAAGGTAGAGCACGGGGACGACTGCGGTCGGTGGGGGTAATTCGGTCACCTTGCCCGCCAGGACGCATCGGAGCCAGATCGCCGGACCGGTCCGTGTCTGCGGGTCGTAGGGACCGAGCGTCATGATGTTGGGCAACGCCAGCCGCAGGCGGGGGAGCAGGCGCTCGAATTCGCGTTTTTCGTCGGTCCAGAGGATCGCGGCGGGCGGGACCACGTCGTCCTTGTTGAAGACGGCAGCCTTCTGGAGCGAATCGACCAGGGCTTCGAAGACGGTGGGGTTCGTCATGCGTCACTTCGGGGTGGCGGTGTCACTCCGGGTCCGGCTCGACCCGATGGATGCGGAGGCGCTGCTCGTCCACAATCCAGAGCCGCCCCGCGATCGGCTCGGTCTCCAGGTGGTTCAGGACTTGGGCGAGGACGATCCGCACGGAGGCGCGCCCCTTCGACCGGAGCCGCATGACGATCAAGCCGGGGTAGTCGGCGGGAGGGTACATGCGGATGTCGGAGAAATCGAGGTCCAGCGAGAGGAGGACTCGCCCCTCGACCCGGCAAACCTCGGCGATCTCCGGGTCCTCGTGCCCCCGGAGCCCCTGCTCGTAGACCGAGGAGACATCGTGACCCCGCTGGCGGAAGAGGTCGCCCATGTCGGGGTGCAGGTTCTCGTCGAGCTTGAGCTTCATCCGGCGACTTCCTGCTCCAGCGGGATGTGGCGATCCGCCGCCAGGTCGGCGGCGAATGCCAGGCTCGCCCGGATGTCCTCGCGGGCGACCCGGTAGCCGTCCATGATCGATTCGTAGGTCTCGCCTTCCGCCAAGTTATCGAGGATCACCGAGACCATCACGCGCGTCCCCTTGACGCAAGGCTTGCCGTGACAAATCTTGGGGTTGATGCTGATCCGTTCGCGCCAGTCCATCGTGGGTGACTCCTCGTTCAAGCCTGGGACTTCGCCCGGTCACTCGCCGCCTGCTTCTCGGCGTTGGTGTAATACTTGTCGTTGACCCGCTCGCCGGTGAAGGTGTCGCCGTCCCAGAACCAGGGGAACTGATCCTTGTCGCGTCGGGGCTCGTTGCCTCGGTCTTTCGTCCATTTGATGCTGGAGGGATTCTTACGGAGGAGGCCCGCCGTCATGAAGGGGCGGATGTTGAGGCGGACGCCGTCGTTGAGGTCGGGGTTCCAGCCGATCGGCTGCTCCGCGAGGGGCTTCCAGCGGACGAAGATGTCGTAGGGGGGCTCGCCCGCGAGGATGAGCTTGAGCTTCTCCTGCAACTCCTGGGCGGCGCTCAGCCGGAGGTCGGCACCGGTCTTGCTCGCCTTGGCGTCTGAAGCCTGTGCGTTGATCCAGTCCTGGAGGTAGGAGTAGGTGAGGGTTTCCAGGCTCTTGTGGTCGAGCTTGTGGTAGTTGACCAGGCAGGCGAAGCCGTCCTTGCGACCGTCCCAGAGGTGCCAGACGAAGGGGCGGTTGTGGAACCGCTTGCAGTGCTGCTCGAAGAACCCGTTGCGGAGCCAGTCGTCGAGCGACGTGCCCGGCTTGGCACCGGACTCGGCGAGCAGCCGGGTCTCCAGCGTCCCGGACCATTCCGACCCGAAGGCGGTCCGCAAGACCTCACGCAACCGCTCGGCAGCAGGGGACTCACCCCGCGCGGCGGGGATGGGGACGATGCCGTCCTTGTCGGTCAACGAGTCGAGGTCGTCCGGCTCCTGGTCTGGCCATCGGTAGCCGAGGAGCCGGGCGACGGCAACCTGGAGCGGGTCGGTTGATCCCCTCGGACGACCTTTGAAAAGCCACTGGGTAGGGTCATTGCTGAAAGGGGCGGGAAGACCGCTTGGCCAGGATGCTTGAGCTTGTGTTTGCCAATGTGCATAATCGAACGGCACATGAGGATAGTAGACGTATTCAACAACAACTTTTGTATTAATCTTTCGAACTTCGATGCAAAATTGGGTGGATGAACAGAAAGCCCACACCGCCGGAAGGTATTCGGCACGCTTCGGTATCAAGACCGCAACGTTGGTGTCAAAAGCTGTGCCCTCATAGAACGTTGAAGAAAGGTTGTTCATTTGCGTGATCGCCACGCCCTTTTGATTCCAGGCTTCAAGCCCGGTGATGACAACTGGAGCGCCTGCACTTCTTAATTGTTTAATTCCGCCATTTCCATTTTCCCACAAAAGTATTGATTCTCGACCACCGAAATCTATGACTTTATCAACTGTGCTTTGCTGAAGTACCCAATCTTTGCTCCATCTACTGATTTCCCAATAGAAGCGAGAGAATCGCGGTGAATCAGTAGTCGTTATTCCGTGGTAGCTGTTGACGTAGTCTCCAAGTTTGCTGAGTATGGTCGATAATTCGGTGGTAATAATTACGCCTGGATTTTGAAGCTGCATAGACTGAATAGAGATTGCAATTGAGCCATCAATGAGCCGCACGCTTTTCTGTGCCGCTCCTTTGGGCCCCGAGGAATCTATGCCTGCCAGTTGATGTCCGTTCTCCGGCTCTGCATTGGTATGGATCAGTAGAGCAACGTTGACAACCTCGCCACCGATTGTCTCAAAAGCCCCCGATCCTAACTTTGCAACAAATCTCCACTCCGTTTTCCGTAACATTCTTTGGCGAAACGATTTGTACAATCCAAGGAACAGCCAATTCTGCGGAGTGACAAGAGCCGTACTACCACCTAAGGAGCAAAAGTCCAGGCAGCGATCAACGAATGACGTTGCCAAATCCGCTCTAGCTGTTTTATGGAATTCCTCAATGTAGTTCTTCAACTCTTCATCTTGTCTACCGCGAGCCAAGTACGGGACATTAGTAGCAACGAAAGTGAATTTTCGTGCCAGAAGGGACGCTGCCAGCGTGATCCCCTGCGCTGCGACGCCAACCGCCGCCCGGTCGGGATCGGTCCGGGCCTCGATCTTCTTCAGGGCGCGGTCGAGGGTGCCTTTCAGCGTGGCGAACCCGAGGGCGAAGAGGTCTTCGGCGACGGTTCTAGGGTCAATCAGCGAGCCGAGAGTCGGGGCTTTCTGGAACAGGTCGTAGAGCCGCTCCATCCCCTCGCGGAACCGGTTGTCGCCGTTGGCGAAACGAACCCAATCCTCCTTCGACCCCACCACGCCCTGACCGGAGCAGGCGATGTTCAGCGGGGGCAGCAGGCGATAGCCGAGGGCTTCCCCGCTCTCACCCGGATACTTCCACGCCGCCATCGCCAGGGCGAACGCGGCGATCTGGGTGCAGCGGGGGTCGAGTTCCAGACCGTGCAGGTTCTCCCGGAGCACGGCATCGACGGCGTTCGCCGCCGACAGCCCCTCGTCGCGCCTGCGGAGCGGCACCAGCAGGTGGAACCCCGCGACCAGGAAATGCCCGCTCCCGCAGCAGGGGTCGAGCATGGTGAACTCCTTGAGCGACCTGGGCCAGCCCTCGAACGCCCCCGCCGCCGGGGTGCCGTCATCCTTCCAGCGGAGGTAATCGAGCCGGACGGGGCACTTCCCCTCGGGCACGCCAGCACCGCCAGGCGGTCCCTGGACGCCATTCCGGGCGCACCACCACGCCCCGATGGTGTTGTGGAGCAAGAACTCCACCATGTAATGCTCGGTGAAAAGCTGGGTGACGGCGGGGAGCGTCCGCCCGTCAATCTTCTGCCCGCCCTTGTTGACCTCGTCCTTTTTCTTGCTCTGCCAGAACTGGTAGACCCACCCGAGCGAGTCGTCGGCGGTGAAGACCGGTACGGGAAGGCCAGCCAGCAACTTCTCTAGCGGGAGCCGGTCGTTGATCGGGAACTCGACCTCCAGCAGAACGTCGTCGGTCCGGAAGATTTCGGGGAGCATCCGGCTGGCATAGCTCGCCGCCAGGACGTAACCGTTCGCCGCCCCCTCCGACGGTGCCAGTTCCTCGCATTCCGCCAGCGTGACCGCCACTCCCTCCGGGTGCATGAGGAGGTTGTTCTCCGCGAGGAACCGGGCGAAGAGCATCCGGTGCCAGTATTCGTAGGCGAGGTCTTCGACGAGTTGGTCAATCTCCTGGGTCGCCTTCGCCTCGTCCCGTCGGTCCCCTGCCTGCCGCCCTCGGGCACGGAGCCGGTTGCGGAACGCCTTGTCCGTCGCCGAGAAATGCTCGAACGGCTCGGCGGCATCGACCGCCCACCGCCTCAACGACGCGCGTGCCGCCGCTTCCGCCAGGTCGCGAGCCTGAACGACCACGTTTTCCAACTGCCTGCGGAGGTCGGACGCCAGCGGGGGCATTACTCAGCCTTCTCCGATTCCTGGTTGGGTCTCATCAGTTCCACGATGAATGCCTTGAAATTACCCACTCCCTCCAGCCGTTGCAAAGTGGGGTCGATTCCGGCGATCCTCCAGCCCTCATCCAGTAATCGATTCAGTTGGTCGAGCGATTGGCGATCCGCACGGCGGTCGAACAACGTCATCAGGCACGAGCGATTTTCCGCCATGTCGGTCCTCTACAGGATCACCGGACCGTCCGCGAGCTTGACGCGGATCTGGTCTTCCGCCGACTTCAGCCACGATTTCAGGTCGGACTCGTCCTTGATCGTAACACCGGGGAGCTTGACGTGCTGGGCCTCGGGATCCAGCAGCTTCGCCGCCGCCGCGAGGGCGTTGCCGAAGCGGGTCGGCAGCGCGTCCCCGATCGCCCTCAGTTCGCTCAGCTTGGTCTGCCGGAGGGTGTCCAAGATCTCCTCCGTCGTCCCCACGGCGACCGTCGGCACGACCCGCGACCCGCTCTTCGAGAGCAATTCGTATCGCTGTTCGGGGGCGAGCTTCTGCCAGTTCGCCGAGGCGTCGAGGGACGCGAGCCCGACCTCGTGAGCCGAGGTGCTTACGGCGTGGGCGTCGTTGAGAGCCAGCCGCAACGCCGCCGCGAGCTTCTCGACGATGTGGGGCACCGGGTCCGGTTCCGCCAGCAGGCCCCGGTTCTGCCCGACGGCGGCGACCTCGGGGCGGACCTCGGCGGCGGCGGGCAGGCTTTCCGCGTGGTCGAGGAGGGCGGTCATCTGGACCCACCGGGGCTGTCGGAGGGCGATCTTCTCGGCGACCGCCTTCCAGTCGCCGACCTCCCTGGTCAGCCGCTCCCGGTGGTCGAGGATGCCCTTCAATTGGTCGTTGCCGACCCGCTGGGCGAGTTCCTGGACATGGGACAGGTCGGGGCGGCGAGGCAACGGGGGATCGCCCCCCGCCGCCTCCCCGAGCGCCTTCACCCGGTTCAGGAACTCGGGGGCGGACTGCGACTCCTGCCCCGAGGTCGTGTTCAGCCCCGCGAGCTTGAACAGCGTCCGCAACTGGATCAGTTCGACCTTGGTGAGCGTGACGTGCTCGACCCGGAACTCGGTCGTCGTGATGTTCCTCTGGTCGAGCTTGCCCTTGGCGACGGTCTCTCCCCCGGTGCGGGCCTGGAGCATGCCCGCCCCGTGGAGGACCATCAGGGCGGCGTCGATGGCGTCCTGGGGCCACCCGCACTTGGGACCGGCGAACTCCTTGCGGACCTTCGTCCCCTCCTTGCCGCTGCCCACGAACCCCAGGATCGCGGAGCACACGGGGTGCTTGTCCGGGTCGCCCTTGTGACCCACGACCTCCAGGGCATCCCCGTCGCCCTTCCTCGCCCGCTCGATGACCCGGTGCCATTCGGGGTGGTCGGCTTCGTGGAACCGGGGGTAGAGCCGGTCCAGGCAGGCGACCGCCGCCGCGTGGACCTTCGTCTCCAGGAGCATGCCCCCGACGGGCTCGGCGTCCCCGGCGATGTACACCTGGCTGGCGTTAAGCAGTTCCTCGATGAGGTTGTCGCGGGTCCGCCTCGCCTGTTCCAGCCGGGTCTCCATCGCCCGCTTCGCCTCCATCCCCTCCGGCGTCCCCGGGTGCCCCTTGGCGTGGATCGTCGTCAGGGCGGCGCTGTAGCTGGCGACCGCCCGCTTCAACTCGTCGGCGTTCTTGCGGGGGATGAAGCCGTAGACCACGGCGGCGGAATCGCCCGCCGCCCGGACCTCGCCCAGGACCGACTTCTCCTCGACCTCCCAGCCGTCGCGGACCCAGACGGGCACGCTCGCCCCGCCGGTGTCGGGCGGCTCCGACCCGAAGTGGAGGTCGAACTTGCGGGGCTCCTTGCTCTGCCCGTGGACGAGCTTCCGCTTCTCGAACGTCTCGTTGCAGGCGGTCTTCAGCAGTTGCGAGCGTTCGCTTGCGAGCTTGCCGTCGTCGTTCATCAGCTTCGACACCGCCGCCTGGAACGCCTGGTTCCACTCGCTCCCCTCGCGGGTCTGCATGCGGTATTCGCTCTCGACCCGCATGACCGCCGACTCGGCGACCAGCCTTTCGAGGAGCATCGTGACCTGCTTCCGCAAATCGGTGCTGCTCACGTTCAGGTCGGTGACGAGCAGGTCGGCGAGCGTCTCGGGCGTGGCCCGGATGCCCGCGTCGTTCGGTCCGTCGTGGGGCAACTGCCCGATCAGGAACACCAGGGCACACAGCCGGAACCGCAACTCCCCGTCGTCCTCGTGGACCTGCCTGGCGATATTCTCGGAGATTTCCTGGAGCAGCACGCCCGACTGGAGGACGCGGGACTTGATGTGGTCGTAGATGAAGGCGGCGTCCACGACGTTGCCCAGAGGCAGGTCGGCGGTCTTCTCCACCGCGTCGTGGACGATCCAGAGTTGGGTGCGAAGCTGCGCCCCGGTCCCCGTCTTATCGACCGCCCGGAGCACCTTCTCCCAGAACCGCCGACGGACGGGGAGCAGTGGGTAATCGCGGACCATGAGTCCCCGGTCGCGGGCGTTCGGGGCGATCTTGGACGAGGCGAGGTGACGCTCGATCTCGCCGCTGTGCGCCTCCAGGAGGGACAGCAACGCCGCCTCGGCGGTGGGCTTCTTCTTGAGGACCACCTCGCGGGTGACCTGCTCCACGTCGGTGTCCTGAAGCTCGATCGTCACCGGGAACCGCCCCTGGAGCCGGATCAGCAGCGGGGTCGCCGACAGGGCGTTCTGCCCCGTGGCCACGAACAGGACGTTCGCCCCGAGCCGGGCGCAGCACTGCTCCTGGAGGTCTTGCACCGCCTTGGAGCGTTCCAGGCTCTCGCCGATGTATTGCTGGACCTCGTCGAGCACGATCAGCAGGCAGGGGACCTGCCCCTTCCTGCCGCCCAGGGTCAACTTGATCTTCTCGATCAGGTCGTCCGTGGAGATGTCCGTGACCTTGGGGAACTGCTTCTGGAGCAGGAGCTTGACCTCGGCGGGCTTCCCGGCGAAGTCAGGTCGTTCCGCCAGGATGGCCCTGGCGATCGAGTCGGAGACGTAGAGATTCGTCAGTTCCTTCTCGAAGTCGCCACCCGCCGCGATGACCCGGCTCCTGACCGCCTCCTCCAGCCCCTCCTCCCTCAGCCAGAGGAGGAACGAGGCGCGGGAGTATTGAGAGGGGAGGTCCTTCGACCGGAAGATCAGGCCCAGCAGTTCCAGGCGGACGCTGTCGCCCGCCCCCGCCCCGAGCGTCCCGGCGGCGGCATGGAGCCCGCCCTTCCTCTTCGCCTGGTTCGTCAATTCGACCAGGGCGTCCTTGATGTCCTGGGGGAGCTTCGCCAGCCCGCGTGTTCGGGCACCGTCGGCGAACTCGAAGTCCGTCCAGAGGTGCTGTAGCATCTTCACGAGGTGGCTCTTGCCGCTGCCGAAGAATCCGCTCACCCAGACGCCCGACTGCTCCGGCTTGTCCAGGTAGCCCAGGTAGGTGCGGAGGATTCGCCCCATCCCCTGGGCGTACTGACCGTCGCAGACGAAGCTGGCGACCTCGTAGCGAAGCGTCTGCGTCTCGGACTCGGAGTGCCCGCTCGTGACCTTGGCCACGCCCTGGTTGAGCAGGCGATTCCGGCTCGGGTCCTTCTCGTAGACTTCTCGGTTGGTCATCCGCGTCCCTCCGCTTCGTGCGACGTGATCGGGACCGCCAGGTAGTTCCAGCCGTCCCTCGCGTCCAGGAGGCGGTAGTTGTTGTTCTCGTAGACGCCCGGGAAGAACACGAGCAGCCGACCCCGGACGTGGGGTTCGACCAGGGGGAGCACCTGGGAGATCCGGGTGAACCCGAAGAGCGAGGCCACGCCCGTTATCGCCACGACCGTGTCTTCAGGATGTTCGAGCGACCGCATGTCTTCGACGATTCTCTTGGCGACAGACTCCTGGAACTCGGAGAGCGGTCCGTCGTCGAGCAGGTCGGGCGACTCGAAGTAGCTCTCGGCGTAGGCGCGGTTATCGGAACCACAGAGCCAGGCGGCAAAGGCGTCTGTCAGGTCGCACCGGTGCCAGCGATGACCGGTGGCGAGGGTCGCCTCGTCGAACATGCCGATCCGGAGCCGGAGCTTCCGCTCGTCCTCCTTGTCGTAGACGGCGACCCAGACCCGCTGGGGACCGGAGACGTGTCGGTCCCACGGCATCCCGCAGACCCGCTGGTAGTTCCGCCTGAGTGTCTCAATCCGGCTCATGGGCGAGTCGCTCCTCGGCGGGGGTCAGCAGACCGGGGAAGGTCACCTCGACGACCGAGCCCGCCGCCTTGAGCCGCAGCCAGCCCTGCCTCGACGCCTCGGCGGCGAGATCCATGACCTCGGCGGGCGAGCGGTCCAGGAGGCGGGTCCAGACCGATTCCAGCAGCAATTTTCCCCGCATGCCCGAAAGATAGCCCAGGACCAGGGCGTAGGCGGTGACCTGGGGCGTGACGACCGGCTGGGACCTCCGCTTGGAAGATTTGCCGGTGAGGTAACCCGCCTGGGTCCACGAGGAGGCGAGGTTCCTCGAAGCGGACTGGAGCGTCGTGGGTCTGAAGCGCGACGGATACCGCTCGCTCAATCCGGTCGAAATCTCGGCGGAAGTCACGGATTGCCCCCTCGGGACGGCGAGGGCGATGTCCGTGCATTCCCGGAGAAGGGTATCCCGCCCCGAGGCGGCGAGGAACGCCAGCATCGGCTTGCTCGCCTGGTCCGCAGCCCAGAAGTGCCGCAGGAGCCGGAACAGGGCCAGCCTGGGGTCGAGGGCGTAGAGGGCGGTCATGTGTTCGGCGGTCCTGATCCGGGTCGAGCGCGTCACCTTCCCCAGCAGGTTATCCTCGACGATCGCCTCGCGGTAGCACGACGCCGGGGCCTCACGAGGCACGCCGTCGAGGAGTAGGTTCAACTCACCGACCATGATCGTCCTGCTGAGATGGACGCTGCCCGCACCGAAGCGGAAGCCCGAATCATCGACCGTGGATCGACCCAAGATGCAACTCATCCGGGGATTTGGAGGTCGAGCAGAGGAGAAGGGTCAGGTCCCCAGGAAACGCATCCACGAACTAGAGAACCCTGACCGCCGAGTGGTAAATTTCTGGCGTTCATGAGGTATCCCGCCAAAAAACCGGGCGCGCGTAATGGTCCATACTGGTAAACGTTCGCCACCGGGAGTACCCTACAAGACACGCATGATTGCTGCAAGGGTGGACTCCTCCGAGTCCGGAGGTTAAGAGCTTAGAAGTGACCGGGGTCTGCTGAGTACGCCACCGACCATCAGGCGGCGATCAGCCGAGGCTTTGAAGTCCTTCATGCCGTCTCCTCCGACGAGATCAAGGAATAGCCGGTCGGAAATGTCCGCGATTCGTACCTGACGATCGTTCATCTAAGCGGGGCGGTTGCCAAGGCAAATCGAAAAAAGATCGGGAGATGGACATGGCTTTCATCGTGCCCCGGCAAAAATGCATTCATTGCGGCTACATGGTTGTCGAAGGTCAGATGCCCGCTCACCTCGCACTGACGCACCCACTACAAAAACTCCCCCCACCTAGCCCGCCCCCTGTCGTCATGCCCGGAGGAACGAAGACCCCATCGCGACAATTGGTGGCTTGTCCACTCTGCAAGTCGATGTACCGAGAGGACTACTTGAGCACCCACCTTGCACAGGATCATGAATCGAAGGGCGCCGTCAGATCCCCTTTCCCGGAGCCTCCTCCCCCGCCGGGGTCGAATTGTCACCAGTGCGGCATCTATCTGGCTGAGGTTTGTTATTCGAAAACACGAACAAATGGTCGCGTACCGCGTACGAACAAGATTTGCGAGGGTTGTTTCTATGAACTCCATCCTTCCGAACAGATGAAGTATCTGCAATACGCCTACGCCAAGTGGGGGGTAACGATAATCCCAATGGGATTCTCTCAGTAAAGGCTGTACTTTCGGAGACCTCATGCATGTCATGCGGCATGGATAGCGGTCGCCAGGCGTCCCAACTCCGGCGTGTAGTCCGATGCCTGCCGGTCCACCCCGAGGACCTGATACACGACCACATGCCGAGCCGCGTCCAGCGAGCAGACCGATGCCGTCCTGTGGATCATCTGGTTGACAACCTCGCCGACGAGAGTTTCATTGACGAGGCCTGCCCGGAGGCGGATGAGTTCCAACCAGTAGGCCAGCACGTCTTGGCGGTTTTTCGAGTGGTTACCGTCATCCAGCCACTTCTCGACCGTGTCATACTAGACTTTCGGACCTCAAGCTACAGCCGAAAGCGTGTGGAGTAGCTTTCTGATGCATTCTGGCGAGGGCACATCCTCGCCAGTCTCCCCATAAATCTCGTGTTCCCACATTTGCAGCCTTAACGCTCCCAACATGTCTGTGAACGTCGGCGTTACCTTCCCCTTGTACCAGGGGCGTTCCTTCTCGACGTGTGAGCCCTTATGGCCATCCACGCAATACCACAGGATCGTCAGCGATTCGAGGAACCAAGGGGGCGTCCAAATACAAAGCCGCACTCTCCGCAGGACAAGGCTGAAAACGTGGGTTTATTACCAGCCAACGGTGCGGTTTTGATTTTGGACGCCCCCCAAGCCATCGGGTGCGCCCGCTCCACGCTCCGCTCGCTCCGCACTCGCGGGTCGTGCAGCCCGAGGAACTGCTTGCTGTCGAAGAACGCCAGTTCCACACTCCACCTCCGGCAGTAACCCAGGATCACGAACGCCGCCGTGGCACTCGGGTCGGTCGCCACCAACGCCTCGTCCCGCCACTCTCCCTTCGGGTCGCGGACCAGCACCACCATCACGGGTTCGGTCTTGCTCCCTCGGTACCACAGGATGTCGCGGATCACCTGCACGCGCAGCTCCCGCGACTGCTTCGGGAAGTCGATCGTCATCAACTCGGCCGGATAGGTGGCCACGTCCTCGATCATCGCCTTGAGGTTGGGCAGGCGGTCCCCCTTCTTGCGCGACGCCCCCTTCTGCTTCGGCTGGCGCGGGGCGGGCCGGTCGTACAACGCCGCCTTCCAATGCAACGGCCCGATCACCTGGAGGTTCGTGGGACGGCCCCGCAACACAGCCGCGTTGATGTAAGCACTGTCGCCGACCAGCCAGAAGGTCCGATCGGGGTTGGCCTCGGCCAGCTTTCGCGCCAACGTCGCGGCGGCCTGGGGACGGGTCTGGTAGCCATCCTTGCCCTTCTTGCGGTAGAGCCGCCAGAGCACCGGCAAGCAGTAGTGGCGATCGGTGCGGAATGGGATCGGCACGGCGATGCCCAGCACGACCCAGTTCAGGCCGAATCGCAAGGTCTTGTGCTTCTTCGACGACAGGACCGCGTCGAGGAAGATGCCACCGAAGGCGACCTTGGCGCCCCGCTTGTGACAGAGCGTGTCGTCGACGGCGACCCAGACCACACCGCCAGGGACAAGGTGGGTGAGGATCAAGGTGGCCAGGACGATGCCCAGGTCGTCCCACTCCCAGGCGGCGGAGTGGAAGACGGCGTAGGCGGTATCGTGGTGGCGTCTGGCGACCAGGCCGGTGGCCTGCCAGACCTCGCTGATGGTCCGAGGGCCGGTGCAGACGATCCATCCGGCGAGGAGCGATTGGAAGGTGGAGAAGACCTGGGGGTGGAAAGAATCGCGAAACGCCTCTACCAGCGAGGCGAGTCCGGGGATAAGCTGATCCATCGAGCGGACCTCCGTGCGGTGTGCGGCCCTGGTGTGCTTGAACACCCTCCAGGATACCGACTCCACGCGTGATGGTCCGCTCGTCTTTCACCATCAACGACTCCTGTAAAAGTCCGAAAGTCTAGTCAAAGTGCTGAAGAGCATCAAATGCCTTGTTCATTCGTCGGATTGAAGTAATCTTTGTGATCCTCATCCTCGCCACATGCCTGGTGGGCGACGGCAAAGAATCTCGCTTCTCCGAGGTCGAGATGGAGGAGCCTTCGCTGCATACTTGAAGGCGAACCCCCTGCTGATCGAGGTGACGGGGGCGAAGGTGATCTTCCTCAAGGACGGTCGCCGCATTGTGCTGGGAGTGGCATCGACCGCGATCAAGGACGGTACCGCCAAGGACCGCCCCGTGCGGAGAAGGTTTGCCGCGCCAAAGCACTCGCCGCCAAAGTTAAATTAGAACTTCAAGAATTGAAAGCAATCACCAATATTAAAGGCGAGCTTATTTTCGATAAATAAGGACACTCCTCGCTGAACACCACCACATTTTGAGCTAAATCGCTGTACCGATCAGATTTTACGCCGAGAAATGGGGGCTTGGGGGTCGTGAATCTCCATTCGTGCGAGCATGGGTGGTGGACCCA
>JAABUJ010003592.1_pt1 | contig 17239 bp, 19 predicted proteins | sample 5559131 | NCBI WGS metagenome assembly JAABUJ01 (sample SAMN10711875, study PRJNA513366) | rock metagenome | isolation source: Antarctica rocks | place: Antarctica: Victoria Land, Mt New Zealand nord | collected 2016-01-07 | reverse complement strand
GTACAGCCAACTGGAAGCGTGGGGAGTGCAGCGGTTACATGCGCGCACGAACACAGGGTTCATGCTCAAGATCTGGGCGTCGCTCTTCGCTCTCCTCTGCATGAACGCCTGCTAGCAATCACGGTATCAATGTTTCGGGGGCATTCGTGCTCGGCCTCGTAACGACGCTGGCAGTGGATCGCACCCTCATCAATCCGGAGGTGCGCCTGCTCCTCACGGCGGGTTTTCTTAGTGGCTACACGACCTTCTCGTCGTGGATGCTCGAATCGTTCCAACTGATGCAGGCGGGCGATCTTGTGCGGGCGGCGGTAAATGTTGTAGGCAGCGCGGTCATCGGGCTTGTCGCGGTCTGGCTCGGCATCATCGCCGGACGCCTCGTCTAGCCATGTTGCGGTACCGGGGAGCAGATACGTGATCGCGACCGCCATCATTTTCTTCTCCCTCGGGTTGGATACGCTCGCCGTCTCCCTCAGTCTGGGACTGTCGGGGTTGCCCCGCTCGCGTTGGGTACGCGTCGGGCTGACCTTTGCGCTCTTCGAGGGGCTGATGCCTATCGCCGGGCTGCTCATCGGCCAGCGCCTCGGGACATTCTTTGGCGCAGTCGCGGAATACATCGCGGCGGGTATCCTCATTGTCATCGGCGCCCTCGAAATCAAGGAAGCGTTCATAGATGACGACGATGATGAGCCGATCACCCTCACGACGACTGGCGTGAAGCAGCGGCCACTCGTGCTCGTTGGCCTCTCCGTGAGCCTCGATGAACTGGCGGTCGGGTTTGCCCTCGGCGTGTTGCACGTCTCCATCGGGCCTGCGCTCATCTACATCGCGGTGCAGGCGTTTGCGCTCACGTTCGTCGGACTGGCGGTCGGACGACGGCTCGGGCGGCGTTTTGGCGAGCGGGCGGAACTCGCCGCCGGTGTCGTCCTCGCTCTGCTCGGTGTCGCACTCCTCATCAGCGCAATCACTGGCACGCACGTCGTCTGATGAAATCGCGCCGGAATACCTACCGGCGATGCTCTCCATTCATTGACACCTGTGAAGTTTCGCACGATAATCGGCGCGTGCAGTCTTCGGGGCAGGGTGTAATCCCCGACCGGCGGTGAGGCAGTCGTTACCCGCATGCCAAGCCCGCGAGCCATACCGATACGTCCCAACGGGTATGGCAGATTCCGGTGCGATTCCGGGGCCGACGGTGAGAGTCCGGATGGGAGAAGACGCATCAGTGTGCGGCGGGTGACGCGATCCCGGTAGGGATACGTGATTGGTAGCATGGGCGTTCTCGCCTGGGCTTTTGGCAGGATGAAGCCTGCTCCACCATGTGTTACTTCCGGTATCTGCTCGCACGCATGCCCCGACGACTGCGGTCGCCGGGATTTTTTGTGCCCCCGGCGTGGTTCTCTCTACCGGGAGGTATGCCGGATGGTTGGGACACTCGAACGAACGGAACAGACCGCGCCGATGGTGAACCCCTCCGTACCTGCGCCGCAGCGACCGCAGCGACCGCAGCGACGATTACGCCGCAGCACGACATGGATGAACACGCTCGCGCCCATCGTCGCATTTATTCTGCTCATTGTGGCCTGGAAAATCGTCGTGGTCGTCGGGGGGTACAAGCCGTTTCTGCTGCCGCCGCCGGAAACCGTCGCGCGGTCGTTTTGGGGCGCGCTCAGGGACGGTATTCTCTGGCCGCATCTCCGCACGACGCTGATCGAGGCGGGATATGGCGCGTTGCTCGGCATCGCAGTCGCGTTCCTACTTGGGTACGTGATCGTCCATCTGCCATTGCTCGATCGCGCGCTGTCGCCCGTTATTGCCGCCTGCCAGGCAATGCCGATCGTTGCGATTGCGCCTATCTTCATCCTCTGGTTCGGCACAGGCCTGCTGCCGAAAGTACTGATTTGCGCGTTGATCGTCTTCTTCCCTGTCCTCGTTACCTGGACCATCGGCCTGCGTGGTATTGATCCCGAACTGATCGGCGTCGGGAAGCTTGCCGGCGCGAACCGCTGGCAACTTCTGCGGTATGTCGAGGTACCGCTCGCGCTCCCATCGCTGCTTGGCGGCATGCGCATCGCCTTCACCCTCTCGGTGATCGGCGCGGTCGTCGGCGAGTTCGTCTCGGCGCGGCAAGGGCTCGGCTACCTCTTGAAGCAGGCGGAGTTCCTCTACGACACACCGCTAAAGTTCGTCGCACTCTTCTGCCTGATGGCGATCTCCGCGCTTGGCTATGTCATCGTTGCCCTGTTGGAACGTTTGCTACTTTCATGGGAGGATTAACAATGCGCCGTCGTACTCTTCTTGTCGCTGCTGCCAATGCTTCACTCAGCGCCCTGCTTGCCGCCTGCGGTTCATCGAGTGCGACCGCGACGCCGCATGCTACCGCCCCCGGCGCGACCCGCACCGCATCGGCGCCTGCGGCAACGACCGGTACGGCGAGTAAGACGGCCGCGCCCGCCGCCTCCGGCAGGCCGCTGACGACCGTCAAGGTCTCCTTCAGTTACATCCCAAATGTGCAGTTCGCCCAATTCTACATGGCGGATGCGAAAGGCCGATTCGCCGCCGAAGGCATCAAAGCGCAGTTTGACTACGGCTCCTCGACGGACCTGATGCAACTCACGGCGCGCGGCGAGCGGGACTTCCTCAACGCGAGCGGTGATGAGGTCGCATTGGCGCGGGCGCAGGAATTGCCCGTGGTATATGTTGCCTCCGTGTACCAGCAATACCCGATTGCCGTCTTCGCGCCGAAGGGCAAGGGACTGACGGATGCCCAGTCATTGACGAAATTGAAGGTCGGCATCCCGAGCCGCAACGGCGCAAACTACATCGGCCTGAAGGCGATCCTCTACGCAAACAAGATTGATGAGAGCAAGGTCAATTTGCAGGAGATCGGCTTTTCGCAGGTCCAGTCCGTTCAGCAAGGGAAGGTGGATGCGGGCATCGGCTACCTCAACAACGAGCCGGTGCAACTGAGAGCGCAGGGCGTTGATGTGGACGTGCTGCGGGTTGCGGATGTCTACAACCTCCCCTCTGCTGGCATCGTCACGAGCGAGAAAATGCTCGCCGACCATCCCGACACGGTGCGCGCCTTCTTGCGTGCGATGATCGCGGGGATGCGCGACACGCAGGCGGACCCGAAGGGCGCGTTCGCTGAAGTCCTGAAGATCGTCCCCGAGGCGGCGAAGAGCGCAGACGTGCAGCAGCAAGTCCTCGCCGCGACGATTGATCTCTGCGGCGACCCCGCAAAGTACGGCACAATCGACCCGTCGGCGTGGATGCGCATGACGACCTTCATGAAGGCGACCGCACTCGTCAAGGGCGACCCGAAACCCGAAGAGATGTACACCACGAAATTCCTGCCGTAGAAAGAAGTGAACCACGAAGACACGAAGAGCACGAAGAGGGAAAAGAAAAGAAGAAATCTCTCTTTCTCTTCTCTCTCCTTCGTGCTCTTCGCGCCTTCGTGGTTCAAGTCCCCTCTCCCGTAAGCCAATCGTCACTTTCCATGCGTATACTGAGCGCAGGGAAAAGGCGGAAGGGAGCGAAGAATGGATGAACGACGCACGGCGGGATGGATCGGGTTTTGGGCGGGAGTCGTCGCGGCGGCGCTGATGGGCGTGGTGATGCTCATTGTGCGAATGGCGGCAGGTATTCCGTCGTACCCGGAACTGATCGGCAATGCATTGAGCAGCAATGTGCCGATTGCCCTCTTCAATCTCTCCACCGGCACACTCGGTACGGAGACGAAGCCGATCCTTTTCTCCATCATCACGGTGGGCATGGTCGCGGTCGGCGGACTGCTTGGCCTCGTCTATACGCGCCGCCTCTGCCGGCCCGATCATGGGTGGCGGGGGATGCTCTTTCCCGCTGTCCGACTCGGTGGCATCGTTTGGCTCATCCTCATGCTCGTGCTGTCGCCGCTGGTCGGCGCGGGTGTGCTCGGCATGTCGCTGCGCGGCGGGCCGACAGGCTACCTGATGACCGGACTACTCCTTTGCGCACTCTATGCCGTCACACTCGCGGGGATGACGGTCGCGTTGCGGCACGCCTTCACTCCCACCGATGACAGCGAAACGGCCGTTGACGAGCGTCGGCGCGCGATCCTCCATAACGTCGCTATTGGCGCGGCGCTCCTTTCGTTCGGCGGACTGGCCGTGCAGGTGCGCCGCTTCGCCTTCCATTCACTCCCGGATGCCACCGCGCCATCGCCCCAGGGGCCAACCCTCGCGCAGCAGCAGGCTGAGACCATCGCGCAGACCGCGCGGGCGGAGGCGAACCGCGCAACCAGTCCAGCCATTGCCGCGCTGCCGCCGCGTCCCGCGCCATCACCAACCGGAACGGGCGCCCCGTCATCATCTATTGCTCCGTCTGCCGGCACGGCGACGAAGCCAGCGCCGAGCGCGACGCCAAATGTCGGATCGCCGCTGAATACCGCGACCCCACCCGCGCCGTTTGAACCGGCGCCCGGCGATCCGGCGACCGAGGTGATGTTTCAACTCGTGGCGGACAAACTGCCCCCCGAAGTGACGGACAGCGATCACTTCTACGTCATTTCCAAGAACTTCAGCGATCCGGTTGTCCGGCAGGACAAGTGGCGGCTGATGGTGGATGGCATGGTCGAGCGCCCGACGACGCTGGTCTACGAAGACCTGCTCTCACTGCCGAGCACGACATTTCTGCGGACGCAGGAATGCATCAGCAACGAGATCGGCGGCAACCTTATTAGCAACGGACAATGGACGGGCGTGCCGCTCCGCATCGTCCTGGAGCGCGCGGGCGTCAAGCCGGGCGCGATCAAGGTGCAGTTCACCTCCGATGACGGCTACACAACCGCGATCCCCATTGCGGAGGCGACCGAGGAGCAGACGATCCTCGCCTATCATTTGAACGGCACACCCCTACCGGAACGCCATGGTTTCCCCACGCGGCTGATCTTCCCCGCCCACTACGGCATGAAAAACCCGAAGTGGATCACCCGCATCACCGTCACTGCAGACGACTATCTTGGCTACTGGGAGCGGCAAGGCTGGTCGGACGCCTCGGTCGTCCAGACGATGGCGCGCATTGACACGCCGACGCGCAAAGATCGTCTTGCCATCGGCGTCCCAGCGGTGGTGGCGGGGATCGCCTATGCGGGGAATCGCGGCATCTCCCACGTCGAGGTAAGCACGGACGACGGCACATCATGGGAGCAAGCCGCGCTCCAATCGCCGCTCGGGACGCTCACCTGGGTCTTCTGGGCCTATCAATGGACGCCACCGAACGCAGGCGAGTTCAAAGTTCTTGTCCGTGCCACCGACGGTGCCGGCACCCTCCAACCCGCCGCATCTACCCCGCCTATCCCCCTCGGCGCCACCGGCTACCATCGCGTCCCGATGACCGTCCGATAGGGATTTTGAACCACGAAGGCACGAAGAGCGCGAAGACGGGAGGAGATAGAGATTTTTTTCTTTTCTCTTCTTTTCCCTTCGTGCTCTTCGTGCCTTCGTGGTTCAAATGGTTTCAGTAGCCCGCCTTGATGTCCACGGCATCGCGCAAGTCATCGCCAGCGAGGAAGCGGCGGACGTTTTCGACGAGCAGATCAATGCCGCGCTCCCAATAGTGCGGGGTGCTGGCGGCGGTGTGGCCAGTAACGAGGACGTTCGGCATCTCCCAGAGGGGCGAATCGGCCGGGAGCGGTTCGGGCGTCGTCACATCGAGGCCCGCCCCTGCGAGCGTGTCGCCGCGCAGCACGGAAACCAGCGCTTCCTGATTGATGAGGCCACCCCGACCAATGTTGTACAGATACGCGGTACGCTTCATCCGGTCGAGTTCGTCCCGGTCAATCGTGTACTTCGTCGCGCTCGTGAGCGGTAGGCAGAGGCAGACATGATCGGACTCCGCGAGCAGTTCCGGCAGGTCGTTGCTGGCGAGCAGCCGCGCGACGTAAGCGGGTTTATGGTCCGGGTGCCGCTGGATAGCAAGCACACGCATGCCGATCCCGTGCGCTTTGCGCGCCAACTGCTGCCCGATCTCGCCCATGCCGATGATACCGAGCGTCTGTCCGCCCAGTTCAAACGTTGGCAGGGTGGCATCGTCCTCCGGCCACTGGTGCTGATCCTGCTGGTGAAAAAGTGGCCGCAATCCGCGTGCAAAGGCGAGCATCATCGCCAGCACATGCTCCGCGATATTCGGCGCGGCGATGCCGCTGAAGTTGGTCAACAGGATGTCGCGTTCGGCGAGCGCCTCAATCGGTAGATTCTCGACGCCCGCGCTCGTCGCCGCCACCCAGCGCAGTTTCGGCGCTTGTTTGAGCAGATCAGGCGTTAGCGACGCGCCGCCAATCAGCGCGTCGGCATTGCTAATCTCCGCCTGCAATGCATCGGGTGTGATGCAGAGCAGGAAATCTGCCTCCGGAAACTCCTGCTGCAACCGTTCGAGGTAGCGCGCCTCCAATGGTACCTGCACAATCAGTTTCACCTTTGCCCGCGTATTCTTACCCACATCCCGCTCCTCGCGCACGCATCTCTTACAGCGCATTATTACGCTGTGTAGAGATGCCCTTGCACGCAAGATGCCACCCCATGGAAGTCGCAGATTTCTGACTAATCGTGTGCATTGCTTTCCGCAACGGCCCGGACTACGCCGTCGAACCCCTTCGCAACAACGAGCGCCAGCGTATCGGAGACCAATTCGTTGAGCGATACCCCTTGACGGTTCGCTTCCCGAACGAGTGCGGTATGAACAGGTGGGGGAACGCGCACGACGAACTTCCCGCTTTTCATCGTCGTATCGTCAACCGCCCGTGGCGGCGGTACGGGCCTGCCGAGCACGAGGGCCGTAGCGATCCATGCCCGCTTCGCATCCTCTGCGAGCGCCAACATCACTTCCACGCTCTCATCAAACCGCGATACGCCCCGGTAATTCCGGAATGCGACCAATCCAACCGTCCTCCGGGTCGTGCTCAATCACGATACTGTATGGGCGATTCGCCAATTCCTCGGCTTCTGGTGTGATGTCAATGACGATCGTTTCACTCATTGCCTGTTTTTCTCCCGCTCTGCAGCGATCGCTCGTACGGTATCAATCGCCTTCAATGCATCCAAGACATACGGTCGTTTGACGTGATTGCTGCCTCCGTGCGGTACTGGCACCGTCACGATGTCTGGATAATTGGGATGGTTATACGTGTGATGACTTCCGCCACGACCCGGTTGCCCATCGTCAAAGTCCGCCGCTTTGAGAAGCGCATGTAGACTACTTTCATTCTTGCCTTCCCTACCGCATGACGAGCCAGCCCTTTGCCGCGAATTCCTTATGCGAATGGCGGGACACGATCCGCCCACGGAAATACCAACTCGAAGGCTGCTGATGCGCGGAGGACGGTCGCTTCGTCGGAGCGGCGGCCGACGATCTGCAGGCCGACGGGGAGGCCGTTCGCCGTCCAGCCGCAGGGGACGGTCGCGGCAGGTTGGCCGGTAAGGTTGAAGGGGTAAGTCGCGGCGGTCCACTGCCAGCCCTCGACGGGGTGTCCGTCAATCGTCTCCGGGCCGAAGCGATTGAGGCCGAAGGGCGGGCAGGCGACGGTCGGCGTCAGGAGCAGGTCGTATTTCTCGAAGAAGGGCCATGTCTGCTGCCAGAGTTGCTCGCGCTCGGTCTGCGCCTGCATGATCTCCGTCACGCCGAGGTCGCGATAGCGCGCCAATATCTCCGCGAGCGCGGGATCGAGCAGATCACGGTGCTCCGCCAGTTGCGCGGCGTAGCGTCCGGCGAGCAAGCCGTGGAACAGAACGTTAATTGCGTGGCGTGGATCGGCGAAACCGGGGTGCGCCTCCTCCACAGTGCAGCCGAGGTCCGCGAACCGCCGGGCGGCGGCGGTCGCGATCGCGCGGACTTCCGGGTCCACGGTCATAAAACCGAGATCGGCGCTCCACGCGACGCGCAAGCCCGCGATACCGCCATCGCACGCCGCGAGGTAATCCACACCACTCGCGGGGAGCGATTGGCGGTCGTGCTCGTCTGGCCCGGCCATCGCGTTTAGCATCAACGCGGCGTCGCGCACCGTGCGGGTCATCGGGCCAAGATGCGCGACATCGAGGCCGACGGTGGGCGACGGGATGCGGCCATACTGCGGTTTGAGGCCGAAGATGCCGCAAAAACTGGCGGGCGTGCGGATCGAGCAGACGGCGTCGCTTCCGGTCGCGAGCGGCGTCATCCCCGCCGCGACGGCGACCGCGCTGCCGCCCGACGATCCGCCGGGTGTCCGCGCGGTATCCCATGGATTGACGCACGGCGGGCCGAGGCGATTATCTGTCGCACCCTTCCAGCCGAATTCCGGCGTGTTCGTCTTGCCGACGATGATTGCCCCGGCAGCAAGGAGTCGCTCGACAACCGGGTGATTCTCGTCCGGCACGAAATCCTGGTAGATCAGTGAGCCGCGCGTCGTGCGGATGCCCTTCGTGTACGAGAGGTCCTTGATCCCGACGGGAACGCCGTGCAGCGGGCCAAGCAAATCGCCGCGCATCACTGCTGCCTCCGCCTCTCGCGCCGCTTGCCGCGCCTCGGCGTCCGTCACGGTCAGGTAGGCGCGCAGGCGCGGATTGAGGCGCTCAATCCGTGCTAGCACCGCATCTACCAGTTCGACAGGTGAGAGTCGCCGGGTACGGATAGCGGCGGCAAGGTCGGTCGCGGGCATCCAGCAAAGCGCATCATCGGCCATCGGTTTGTCTCCTTCGCTTCGGTCAGAATCGTTTCGCGCAGTATCGCATAGGCCGAAGCCCCGATTGCTCTATACTACCGACACAGCGGCACTCCGCCATAGAGAGAAAAAGGGACATAACAATGGCCAATCAATTCAACGCCGATACCCTCGGCAGTTTCCTCCGCCCGCAGTATCTGCTCGATGCCCATGCACGCAAGGCGACGCCGGAAGAACTGCGTGCGTTAGAAGATCGCGCCATCATGGACGTGTTGAAGATGCAGGAAGAAGCTGGGATGCCGATTGTCACGGACGGCGAGTTCCGGCGCGAACTCTTCTTCTCGACGGTCATCGCCGTTGCGAACGGCTACGATCCTTACGGCTACGAGCGGTTCCACCGCGACGAGGAAGGTCGTGAATTGCATTTCGGCACGCCGACGCCCGTCGCCAAACTGACGCGTAAGGCGAGCCAGGTGGATGTCGAATACGCCTTCACACGGCGGCACACGACAACGCCGATCAAGGTGACGATGCCCAGCCCTTCGATGATGCGCCGCTACTGGGTCGAGGGCCGCTCCGACCAGGCGTATGCCAGCAAAGAGGCGTACATGGACGACCTAATCGCCATCGAGCATGAGGACGCGAAGGCGCTTGCCGCTGCCGGAGCCGCCTACCTGCAAATTGACGCGCCCCACTTCGGGATGATGCACGAGACCGGGACGCCGGATCAGCAAGCGCATATCGGTGACGCGATGCGCGAGATGGCCGCTCTCGACAATCAAGTATTCGCTGGCGTGCAGGGCGTCGTGACGGCGATCCACATCTGCCGGGGCAACTACCGCAGCATGTTCACCGGTATCCAGCCGTACGACGCCTACGCCGAAGCCCTCTTCAGCGCGCTCCAGTTCGACCGCTACCTGCTCGAATATGACGACTACCGCTCCGGCGACTTCTCCGCCCTCCGCTTCGTCCCGCCGACCACGACCGTTGTCCTCGGCCTCGTGACGACGAAACGATCCGCGCTGGAGGATGAAGACGAACTGATGCGTCGCATCGAGGATGCGTCCAACGTCGTACCTATCGAGCGGTTGGCCCTCTCCACGCAGTGCGGCTTCGCCTCCACAATGGAGGGGAACACCATCACCGAGGACGCCCAGCGCAAGAAACTCGCGCTCGTCGTCCGCGTCGCAGAGCGCGTCTGGGGCCACGCCTGATCGAAGCGGCAACGTGGCACCCTTCTTGCCACCTTCCCTCGTGTGTCGGCACGTCAGCGAAGAACGGGCCGTGATTGTTGCAATGCATCCGGGAAAGGAGCCCCACGACTATGGCGACGGTAGAGAAGACGATTGAGATTAATGCTCCCGTGGAGCGGCTGTACGCGATCTGGACAAATCCGCAGATGTTCCCCCGTTTCATGGAGAATATCGAGGAAGTGAGCACGGTGGGGCCGAACAAGACGCACTGGAAGATGAACGGCCCGCTTGGAAAGACGCTCGAATGGGACGCGATCACGACGGAGCAGGTGCCAAATAGCATTATCGCGTGGAAATCCGTCGAGGGTTCCGGCAACCTCGAAAACGAGGGCCGCGTCACGCTGAAACCGATGGGGCCGAACAAGAGCGAAGCGACCGTCTCACTCGGCTACTCGGACCCGCCCGGCGGCAAGGTCGGCGAGATTGTCTCCAAAGTGATCGCCGATCCGACGCACCGCCTCCAATCCGACCTCGAACGGTTGAAGAAACTCGCCGAGGGACAGGACCCAAACGCGAAGTGAGCGAGCAGTGGCGAGAGGCCGCCACATTTCGTGAGAAAGGAATCCAGACTATGGTACACGTCGGACTGTTTGTACGGATGGAAGCGAAACCCGGTAAAGAGGCGGAGGTCGCGAAGTTTCTCCGCGACGCGCTCCCGTTGGCCCAGCAGGAGGCGGGAACAACGACATGGTTCGCGCTCCAATTCGGGCCGTCAACCTTTGCCATCTACGACGCCTTCGCGGACGAGTCGGGCCGCGAGGCGCATCTCGCAGGCCCGATCGCGGCAGCGCTGATGAAGCAGGCGCCCGACCTGTTCGCGCAACCGCCTGCCATCGAGAAGGCCGACGTCCTCGCGGCCAAACTCCCTCAGTAGGTCCAGTAGCCGCACACTGTTCCATTTCTCCAGTGATGACGGGCGAAAACGCCCCTCATCACCTTTTTTGCGTTTTGCGTCGGGGACGCTTCGGTGCTACGCTCCGCATGTTCAGGAGGGACGATATGGCGGAGCAATCGGGGAAGCCGCACTTTTCTCGCCTCTTCACGCATGCGGAAGCGACCGCGCTTCTGCCCATGGTGCGACCACGCCTTCAGCATCTTGCGGCGATGAAGCGGCAACTCGACAGTGTGCGGCAGGAATTCAACGCGCTTCGGCAGCAAGCCCGCGTGAACGGTCACGCCAAACGGGCGGAGGAGTTGGAGCACGCACTCCAGACGCTCGTACACGATCTCAATATCGAACTCGCCACCATTCACGCGCTCGGCATCGCGGTGAAGGACCTCGACATCGGCCTCGTGGATTTCCCCAGCGAGCGCGATGGCCGCGTTGTCTACCTCTGCTGGCGGATGGACGAACCGGCTATCGTTGCCTGGCATGACTTGGACGGCGGCTACTTGGGCCGCGAACCGCTTTAGCATGCCCCATCGCCATCGCTCGAATGATCGCGGGCATCCAGATAGGAAGATGGTGGCGGTTACCTGTTTTGCAATCGCCGGATGATCGGCTAGGTCCGGGCAACGAGCCGCTTGACTTCTTCGTCTCGCACGCATTGTTCCGAAGTCAGGCCACCCTCCACACGATATTGTTCGACTTTCTTGAGCCGTTCTTCCTCAAGCGGTAGCACCACAGGGTACCGTGGACGCATGATCGGGCGGAGAATGGGGTGTACGTTTACCCCATCACGCGCAATTTCGCGGGGCGGGGCGGGGCAATACAGGCAATCTCGCTCCCGAATGGTGCGCCAGCGTGCTCATGCGGCCCGCAGAACGACCGCACAGCGACTGAAGACACCCATCCACGGTTCCCTGTGGTGCTACCCCTCAAGCGACCATTCTTCAATGACGTCCAGTTGTTCGAGCAGAGCCCAATTATCAATCTCTGCTTCGACTTCGGGCAGACGGCCCCATTACCATGCAAGGATGCCAAGGATTCGTTCAATGTATTCTGTTTCGTTGAAATCTTCACACAATGAATAATGCCCCGATTTCTGTCGTCATCAAACTTGCCGAGGTCCTTGAATCATGGCTATGAATGCGTCCAAGCTAGGTGTTGTCTGACCTTTATCACCGACACCAAAGACTTCCTCGGTGAACATTCGATAGAAGCCCGTACGCGTGAGGCGTTGTAGGAACGCCCCTGATTGCTCTATCGGTATGCCAATCTTTTCCAGACCCTCCAGAAACTCACTCCAGAGGGCAAAGGCTCTTCCAGTGGGGTTCACATCCTCTCCGCCGTATCTGCGTTCCAACTCGCGCAATTCGAAGAGGGCTTGCGTCTCGCGAAAGCTCAGATCGTCGAGAATCCGCAGCATCTCATCAAACGTATCAATCGTGCTTGTTGCAACCATTCCGGAGGCGAAGTGACGATATAGGCGAGCAATAGATTGTATCTTCTGGCTGCGTCCAGTGTTTATTGCAGCATCCAAGGATTTCTCGAACATGTGCAGATTCTCACCGCTCTCAATCTGCTCTTTGGTAAGTTGCAACCCTTCTCTCTGTATCTCATCGAGCAGTTCTCGTGCTCTTCCTCTTTTGTGTTCCGCCAGCCTCGGGAAAAGATATGCGCTACCCGCTGCGGCAGTTGCAGCCACGATCTTTGTCCTGCTATCAGGGGCGAAATTACTTAACATGGCTACCGCAAGAGCCGCCAATGCCTGGACCGTCGGATTATCTCCATGTCGATTCAGCAGTGATTGTCCCTGAGGTGTAATCTCTTTCACATCAACCTCCGGGTATGTGGATCAGTCGCTACCGGCGCAGGCGCATTCCCTCTTTGGCGAGGACGGCATCGAGTTCGGCGCGGGAGACGACACAGAAGTCGCCGGGGACGGTATGCTTCAGCGCAGCCATTGCGTCGCCCATGGCAACGGCCTGCTCCTCGTCGTCGGTAGTCAGGAGGCCGTAAAGGAAGCCCGCGCCGTAGGCATCTCCCGCGCCAATCGGGTCGAGTGGCTGAAACTCCGCGCCGGGGCTGGTGAAGACGCCGCGCTCCGTCGCCACGACGCTCCGTCGCGCCTGCATGCCGCTCGCCGCATTGCCTCGTCGCTTGCCGACGCTCGCCACCGGCACGCCAAATTCTGCCCGCAGCCACTGCGCCAGTTCGGCGGGTTTGCCCGTCGCGCCGAAGATGATCTTCAGGTCGCTGCTGCCGGTGAGGATGACGTCTACCTGCGGCAGCAGTTCACGCAGGCAGACGGCGGCTTCCTCGGGCGTCCAAAGTTTCGAGCGGTAGTTGAGATCGCACGAGACGGCGCAGCCTGCTTCCTTCGACGCCGCGACCGCCGCGAAGGTCAGCGCGCGGCAACTTTCGGAGAGGGCGGGCGTGATGCCCGTGATATGCAAGACGCGCGTCTCGCGGAGAAGCGTCTTCCAGTCCCAATCGTCCGGCGTCATCGTCGCGGCAGCGGACGCCCGGCGGTCGTAGATAATCTCGCCCGCACGCGGTACCGCACCCGATTCGAGAAAGAAGAGACCGAGGCGGGAGTCCGCAGCGTCCGTCCAGATAATGTGGCTGGTATCCACGCCGTGGACGCGCGCCTGATTGCTGAGGATGTGGCCGAGCGCGGTATCGGGCAATTTCGAGAGCCACGCTGTCCGCCCCCCAATCCGGCTCATCGCCACGGCGACATTCAGTTCCGCACCACCAACGGCGAGATCGAGCGAGAGCGTCTGCTCGATCCGCAACCCGTTCGGCGGCGTGAACCGCAGCATCGCCTCCCCGACGCTAATCAGGTCATACCGCCGCCCCTCGGCGCCCGGCAGCAGCGGCGTTTCCCGCGTCCTTGGCGCATCCTCAGCCGCTTCGCCCATTTCGCTCAGATCATCCCGCTCGTCCGGCATGCCCACCCCTCCTCATCGCACCTATCGTTCCCCATGAAACCGTCGCACACGAAGAGAATCATAGCGCAGAGGACGCAGAGGACACAGAGAGCACAGAGGAAAAACAGAGAAGGGCAGGGCCTGCATTCCCCTTTCTTTTTCTTCTCTGCGTGCTCTGTGTCCTCTGCGTCCTCTGCGCTCAACTCTTTGTCAGCCGAGTGCTTTGCGGAGGAAGCCGCGGACGCCGAGGATGGTGAAGAGGATGAGGAAGGCGACCTGGCCGAGCAGGATGTACCCGGTCGCCATGTGCGGCGACTGCGGGACGAGCGAGGAGCGGAAGCCCTCACTCGCGTAGGTCAGCGGGCTGAAGCAGGTGACGATCTGGAACCAGCGCAGCGAATGCAGGCCCGCCCAAGGGTAATAGACGCAACCGGTGAAGAGGAGCGGCGTGAGAATCAGCGAGAACATCAGACCGATCTGGCTCGGCTGCACGAATGTGCCGAGCGTCAGGCCGAGCGCCGCGCCGCCGAGCGTGCCGAGCAGCGAGACGACCGCGAGTAATCCGAGATGCCCCGTGCTGACCGTGAAGCCACTACCGAGAATCAGCCGACCAAGCGGAAAGATCATCGCGCCCGCGAGCAGGCCACGAATGGCGGCGAAGACCATTTTCTGGATCGCTACCATCCAGACGGGGAGCGGCGAGAGCAGGCGGTCCTCGATCTCCTTCGTGAAGCCGAACTCCAGCGTCAGGGGGAGCGAGACGGCCTGCATCGCTGTGAGCATCGTCGTCAGGCCGATGATGCCGGGGAGGAGGAGGATACTGTAGCCACCCTGTGCCGCACCGATCTTCGGCAGCACCTTGCCGAAGATAAAGAGAAAGAAGAGCGGCTGCATAAACGTCTGCGCGAGAAAGGCAGGCCACTCGCGCAGCGTTACCCAGAGATCACGCCACAAGAGATTGAGGAAGGCGGTCGTTACCATCCGCGTGCGGTTCGGTGTCGTAGCAGGCGCGTGGCCTGGCGCGATCGTCATTGTGCTCAATCCCGTAGCCCCTTTCCAGTCAGATGAATAAAGACGTCTTCCAGGCTCGGCTGGGCGAGGTGCAAGTCCGCCAGTTCCAACCCAGCATCAAGGACACCCTGTGCCGCCCGCACCGCCAGTTCACCGGCACGCTCGGCGTAGAGCCAGGAGCATCGGCTCGTCGCCGCCCGGCGCGGCCATCGGTAGCATCCCACCAGGCATTCCCGGCCCTCCACCAGGGCCACCTTTACCTTTGCCGCGCCCGCCGCCGAATCCGCCGCCTTTCATCATCGCGGCGACCCAGGGCGGCGGGCCGCTCGCGCTCTCGTTCTGTGGCCGTGCGGTTGTCCATTCCGCCGCCGTCACGCCCGGCAACCCTTGCACCGTGGCGAGAATGGAGGCCTTTGTTGCCTCGTTGAGCGGTGTGCGGCCATCGCGGACACGTAACTCGATGCGCGTCCCGGCAGGGACGAGGCGGCGTAGGTCCTGCGGCGTATCGAGCGCGAGGATTTTGCCGTGATCCATAATCGCGACGCGGTGGCAGAGTTTCTCCGCCTCCTCCATGTCGTGCGTCGTCAGGAGGACGGTCAGGCCATTGCGGTTCAGCGTCTCGATTGTCTCCCAGAGGAAGAGGCGTGCCTGCGGATCGAGGCCCGTCGTCGGCTCGTCGAGAAAGAGAATATCCGGCGCGTGCATCAGCGCACGGGCGATCAAGAGTCGTTGCGCCATGCCGCCGCTGTAGCGATCCACCTTCTCTTTCGCGCGGTCGGCGAGGCCGAACTGCGTGAGCAGGTTCATTGCGCGCTCCTGTCGCTCCTGCCGCCCGTAGCCGAAATAGGCGGCGTGGAAGGTCAGATTCTCGATGGCGGTCAGCGAGCGGTCGAGGTTGTTCATCTGTGGCACGACGGCGATGTGCGGTTTGACACCGACCGGATCGCGGACGACATCCACCCCAGCGACGAGAGCGCGGCCACCCGTCGGCAGGACGCGCGTCGTCAGGACGCCAATCGTCGTCGTCTTGCCCGCGCCGTTCGGCCCGAGGAGACCAAAGACCTCGCCTGGTCGCACGGTGAAACTGATACCGTCTACCGCCTTGACCGGTCGCCCGGAATACTGCTTCTCCAACCCCTCGACATGTATGATCGTCTCGGCGGCGACCGCTATCACTGGGGTGGTGTCAGCCAGCCTTGAAGGAGAGATCGCCTGCGCCATATTCGTCCCGCCTTTCTCTGTGGCCCAAGGTATCCACGCTTTGCGGTCAAGGAAGTGGTGCATCTCGTGCCACGGTACGAAGAATAACAGAATAGAACATAGGATCGCTTAATTTTACCGGTGCACGTCAAGCAATCAGGCAAATCTCGCGCCGCAGTTGCGGCGTTCTCCATCGGGTATACCCCGCTACGGAAAGATTAGATCAGCGCGGAACCGCCGTCCACGGTGATCATCGAGCCGGTAATCATCGCGGCTTCATCAGAGACAGCAAAGAGGAACGCTTTGGCGATGTCCTCCGCTGTCTGGAGGCGACCAAGCGGCGTATTGTGGAGACGACGCGCGTAGTTCTCTGGGTTGTTGATGCTCGTGCGCGGGTCGTTCGGGCTATACGGTGTGTCCTCCCGCAAGAATGGCGTATCCACATGACCGGGTGAAATCAGCACGCAGCGAATATTTTCGTGCGCGTACGACGCGGCGGCGGAGCGAGTCAGACCGACAAGTCCCATCTTCGCCGCGCCGTAAGCAGGGCTGCCCGCGCCGGGGCGGATCGAGGCGAGTGAGCCGAGGTTGACGATCACGCCGCCACTGGCGCGGCGCATCGAGGGCGCTACCGCCTTGATACCGAGGAACGAGCCAGTGAGGATCGTACCGACGATGAGATGCCACATCTCCTCGGTCTGCTCGTCGAAACTGACGCGCACATTCGCGCCCGCGTTGTTGCAGAGGATCGAGACGGGGCCGAACGCCCGCTCCGCCGCCGCGACTGCTTCCGTCCACGCGTCCGCGCGCTGCACATCGAGCCCGACCGCGAGGGCACGGCCCCCGGCGGCCTCGATCTCCGTCGCAACCACCGCCGCCTTTTCGGGGAAAAGGTCGGCCACGCAGACCGCTGCGCCCTCGCAGGCGAAGAGACGCGCCTGCGCGCCACCCATCGCGCCACCCCCGCCCGTGATGAGCGCCACCTTGTCGTCCAGCTTCATGTGCCTCCTCCTATCGAGCGCATTGTGGTCGTCGGTCGCGGCTGACACACTCGAATAGAGGGTAGCAGATCATGTCTCGGCGTCTATGAGTCGTCTCATAGTATCTTGGCATTCACCATGGCGAAATGTGTATCCGCGCGTACAGAGGTTTTTACCTCCCGGAGGGCGTTTCCTAACTCATAGATCGCCCTCCCACAGATGTGCGAGCACCCGTTTGGGAGAGCGGATAAGATCGGGACGACCTGCCTGATGTGCGGCGAGCGCGACCACCATCACTGCCGTGTAGG
>JAABUJ010003591.1_pt1 | contig 17243 bp, 13 predicted proteins | sample 5559131 | NCBI WGS metagenome assembly JAABUJ01 (sample SAMN10711875, study PRJNA513366) | rock metagenome | isolation source: Antarctica rocks | place: Antarctica: Victoria Land, Mt New Zealand nord | collected 2016-01-07 | reverse complement strand
ATAGCACAGTTGGACCTACTAGTCCACATAGTCGGGCGCGTGGTAAAATAGAGGGTATGACAACACACCCGAAGACGCGGCGCGGGCAGGCCAGTCGGGAGCGTATTATTGCCGCGGCCGCGGCGCTTATGTTCGCCCAGGGGGTGCGCGGCGCCAGTCTGGACGATGTGATCGCGACAGCGGGGGTGAGCAAGAGCCAGCTCTACCACTATTTCGCCGATAAGGACGATCTGGTGCGCGCCGTTATCGCCCGCCAGACCGCGCGGGTCTTCGCGGCGCAGGAACCATGGCTGGAGGCGCTCGACGCATGGGCGGCCATCGCGGGGTGGTTCGACGCCTTGGTCCGGCTCCAGGAGGAGCAAGGCTGCGTCGGCGGCTGCCCGTTCGGTTCGCTAGCGAGCGAGTTGGCGGACCAGGACGAAGGGGCACGGATGGATCTCATCGGCTCCTTCGACGCGTGGGAGGGCTATCTTGGACGGGGACTGGAGCGCATGCGGACGCGCGGCGAGTTGGCGTCAGCGGCCGATCCGGCCGTGCTGGCGACGGCGACGATGGCGAGTATCCAGGGCGGCCTGCTGCTGACGCAGACACGCCGGAACGCGCGTCCGCTGCGTCTCGCGCTCGACGCGGCGCTGGTCTATCTCCGCTCGTTCGCCCGTGATCCCGCGTGCGGGATCCCTAGATCCGGGGATATCTCCGCTCAGGTGTCGTAGGGCAGCGACGTCTCGGGGTGCGCCATCCGCGTCGCGCGGGGCGTTACGATCGTGCGTCACCATGACGAGGCCTGGGACGGCAGCGGCTATCCCCAACGCCTCACGGCCTCGGCGCGTGGTCGCCCGCTTCGGGGCTGTGCTGGCCGTTTGGGCCATCTGTTCGTGCTTTATCGGCGCGTTACGCCACGCGTTGATAGTCATGGTGTAAACCGCTGCGGATAGGAATGCCCTGAACAGTCCCGTTGCCAATGGTCACGTTAATCGAGGCCGGCGACACCCGTGCCCCTGTATCCCGTGCCGCTGTATCAGGTGAGGTGACTCAGCCGAGGTAGGAATCTGCTGCTGGATACCCTGATGCGGCGCGCATTGTTGAAGTAGTGGACATACTCTCTCGGAAGCGTCAGAACTCAGAACACAACGGGTCGGACACGGAAATCTTGCGTGAGACGTGACGACACTTCTTGCTAACTCTAGTTTTCGCTAACTGAGGGGCACCAGAGGGGGTTACCTCTGTCTTTGGTACAGTACGAGTGCTGAAACCGTGCTGAACCGACAGGAAGGAGCCCGCTGGTGCCAGAGGCAGTGTACCGGATGATGACGTTGTTGTGCAGTTTGGTGGCGCCGCTGCCGGTGGGGACGAACCTGGGGCTGCTGCACCTGCGGTGGATGCTGGTGAGCGGGCAGTTGCTGGCGGCGCGGGGAGCGGTGATCCCGGGCTTGAGTGCGTGCGGCCTCTCGGAGCGGGCGGTGCGACGGGCGGGGGCCGCGTTGGGGCAGGGCGACTGGACGAGTGAGCGTCTGTTGGCCCGCTGGCGGACGCTGGTTGTCGCCGAGGGGCGCTGGCAGGCGCACACGCACGGCGGCTATCATCCGCTGGTGGTGGACGTGACGGCGTTCTGGCGGCCACGGTTGCGGGACTGCCCGACGGTCCACTATCACGCCGAGGCGGGCCGGGCGTTGCCGGCCATCCCGCTGGGTCTGATTGGGCGCGTCGGGAGCGTGGGGGGCCAGCGTCTGGCGCTGCCGCTGACCATGGTGCGGGCGGCGGGAGACGACCCACGACCCCGCACGCAGGAGCGCCTGCTGGTCCGGGCGGCGGTCGCGCAGTGTGGCGTGGACGACGCCGTGGTGCTCGACGCGGGCTTTGGGCTGGCCCTCCTGCAAGAGGAGGGGGCGACCCGCGACGTGGTGCGCTGTGCCAAGAACAGCGTCTTTCGCCGGGCCACCCCGCCGCCCTATGGGGGGCGCGGACGCCGCGCCACGCGCGGGGAGATCGTGCGTCCGCTGCCGCGTACCTATAAAGGACGGGCCATCCCCGCCACGCCGCCGGACCGCACCGAAACGTGGGAGGAGGACGGGGTGACGCTGCACGCGGAAGTCTGGACCGACCTGGTGCTGTCGACGAGCACGGCGAAGACGGAGGTGAAGACGGAGGTCCCCACCTTTACCGTGGTGGCCGTCTATGACCCGCGCTACCGCGAGCCGTTGCTCCTCGCCACGTCGCTCCCCGTCACCGCCCAGGTGCTGCACGCACTCTACCACGACCGCTGGCCGGTCGAGCAACTGCCCTTGGCCGCCAAACAGATGCTCGGCGCCGCCCGTGCCTTCGTCCACGCGCCCGAGACCTGCCAACGCCTGCCGGAGGTGGCTCTCCTTGCCGGCGCTGTCCTCTCCTATGGGGCCGCGACCAGCCCCGCCATCCCGACCGGCTTCTGGGACCGCCGCCCGCAGCCCACGCCCGGTCGCCTGCGGCGTGCCCTCGCCCGCGTCCCTTTTCCCCATGATTTGGAAGCGTCAGAACTCAGAATACAAGGCCATAATCCGGCCCATTTCGCCCTGCCAAGCTACACCCCACATCACTTAATTGTCGCGATAGCCCGTTTTTGGGGCTTGATTAGCAATAAGTGTTGTCACTTCTCACGCAGGATTTCCGTGTGCGACCCATTGTGTTCTGAGTTCTGACGCTTCCCTAAAAACGGCGAAGGGGCCGGCGCTCGGTTGAGCGTCGGCCCCTTCGCCGTTTTTATGTAAATAATAAGCCTTTTGTCACCCCCATACTGGCGTCTTTGACAACTCTGTCTACGAGTGTGCCCTCTTTGTTCATGAGCAGCGCCGACGCATGATCTACAGTGGAAGTAGGCGGGCATATAGTCCGTCCTGCTCTCAACCAAGGCGGGGGGATAGAGATATATGGGGCGTCTCTGTCCCCCCGCTTGGCTATTGTATGAAGGAGACGTTGGATATGTTCGTACGAAACAAGCAGCTACAGTACCCGGTGCGTGTCGACAAGCCGGACCCGGTGTTCGCCAAGCAGGTGCAGGAGTTGCTCGGAGGCAAGTACGGGGAGTTCACAGTAATGACGCAGTACCTGGCGCAGGGCTGGAGTATGCGCGGGACCGAGGGCAATGTACACCTGACGCGCATCAAGGACATGTTGCTCGACACAGCAACCGAGGAGATCATGCACGTCGAGATGCTCGCGACCATGATCGGGATGTTGCTCAACGGGGCCTCGCCTGAGCAGCAGGCCGAGCAGGCGGCGGGCAATCCGGCGGTAGCGGCGGTGATGGGCGGGATGAACCCCCAGCACATGATCGTCTCGGGGTTGAGCGCCATGTACGCCGACAGTAACGGCAACCCCTGGAACGGCTCCTACGTGACTGCCGGTGGCAACCCCGCCGCCGACATGTACGCCGACGCTATCTATGAGATGCAGGGCCGCCTGCAGACCGCGCGCGTCTATGAGATGACCGACGACCCCGGCATCCGCGACACGCTCTCCTTCATGCTCGCGCGCGACCTGCTGCACCAGCAACAGTTCCTCGCCGCCATTGATGAACTGGGTGGCCCGACCGCGGTGCTACCGATCCCGGCGCAGATGACGCAGGACAAGCTCGGCGAGAACGGCAAGTACGCCTACGCGTTCATGTCGTACGCGCAGAACCCCGCCGACACGACGGCCGGCCAGGGCCGCTGGGCCAATGGTCCCTCGCTCGACGGCAAGGGCCAGTATTCCTACATCGCCGAACCCTTCGCCCTCGGCATGCAGAGCAACCTGCCTCCCGCCCCCGCCAAGGTCTTCGGCGGTCTCCCCGGCGATCCCGTCGGTCAGATCCAGACGCCCCGTCAAGCCGCGGGCGGCGATGGCGCCGCGTCGAAGGGTGAGGGCATCATCACCAAGATCGCCGACACGATCAAGAGCTAGGGTGTCCGGAACCTGGCCGTCAAAGACCATGGCATCCGCCATGGTCTTTGACGGCCAGGACACGGGGGCAGGCCCATGGCGCTGGCTACCCGGTGGCGGACGAGGAAAGTGTCACGCCAGCGGCGTCGATATCCGTGACCAAGGGGGCCTGTGCCAGCGCCTGTTTGATGACGGCCGCGCGGCGCCGCGCATCCCGCGCCTGTCCATCGAAGCGCGCCGCGGCCTGGGGTAGGTTGCGTTCGTGGGCGCGCCGCCAGACGCCGCGCCAACGATTCACTCTCCTCTAACGCGCGCAACGCCGACCATAGGGCGTCTTCCACCCCATCGGACTGCGCCGCCAACAGGCTATCCGCCCCATAAGCATGCCCCACACGACAGCGATAGCGCACCAATTCACCCTCGCGCAACTCCCGGAGAACACCGCCACATTCAGGGCAGCCAAAGGGTGAGGGATCACCCACCTTGTCGTCGCTGTCTGGGACCACCATATCTGGGGCCGCCATATCCATCTCCTCCAGTCGCACGTCGCCAGTCAAGTCCGTGCCGCGCGTGGGCGCTGGCCCGTCCTGTGGCGTCGTATCACGAGCCAACCGCGCCAGGTACGGGGCTATCGCGGCCGCGGGCAGAACCTGATCGACGGCGACATTCTCGATGGCGCTGAGCGGCATACCCGAGAAAAGCGCGTCCGCCGGATCCTGCACGACCGCGACACCGTCGCACGTCTTGATGGCCTGAAGACCGGCGGTCCCATCGTCGAGTGTGCCCGAGAGCACCACGCCAACGACGCGCCGCGCGTAGGCGCGCGCCGCCGAGCGGAACAGCGGGTCGACGGCGGGACGATGCCCATTCTCACGCGGGCCACTTGTGACACGCACGACGCCGCGTTCGACCAGCAGATGCCGATCGGGCGGGGCGATGTAGATGCGTCCATTGACGATCTCCTCGCCGTCCTCGGCATGGCGCGCCGGCAGCGCGCCCGCACGGCTCAGGATAGCCGGCAGCAAACTTGTCGTATGCGCGGGGAAATGCAACACGACGAACACCGCCGCCGGAAGGTCCGGCGGCAGGCCACGGACGAGCGTGGTCAATGTCTCGACCCCGCCGGCAGAGGCTCCGACAACGATAATGTCGCGCTCAGGCATAATATATGTTATTCCTGCGATACTGTAGAGGGGCCGTATATGCTACGCGTAAGCGACGACTGAGGCCACGTCGACGGCGCGCCTGGAAACGAGACACAGAAGCTGTCATAAGGACACATCGTATGGGTATATCAACCGTGCTGAGACAAGTATACACGTCTCCCGCGCGACGTGCGGCAGGCGCCGTCGATATGGATATGGCGACTCCAAAGCCTGGCCTTAAAAGACCATGGCAGACGGCGGACCTTAAAAGGTCTGTGTGGACGCAACATGCGCTCCCCTCGTCTAGCGTGCCGCTGCCGGGAGACCTTTCAAGGTCCGTTCCCTACCATGACCTTTTAGGGTCAGGCCAGCGCTGTGCGGCAGACGCCGTCGTCGTGGGCGCGGCGACGCTATGACGCAGCGACAACCCGTGCAGGATCTCGTCGTCATCGGGGCCTCGGCCGGCGGCGTCGAGGCGCTCACGAGGCTGGTTACGACGCTGCCGGCCGATTTCCCAGCCCCAATCGTGGTGGCGCAGCACCTCGACCCTAACCGCACCAGTCACCTCGGTGGTATCCTGGCCTCGCGCGGCGCCCTGCCTGTACGCACGATCATCGATGAGGAGCCGCTCGTACCGGGGACCGTGTACGTCGTCCCAGCCGACCGGCACGTCCGCATCACTGATCATGCGGTTGGCGTGGGCGATGGCACGCACGGCCGCTCCAAACCGTCGGTCGACCTGCTGTTCACGACAGCCGCCCGCGTCTTCGGTGAGCGGCTCATCGCCGTGATTCTGACCGGCATGGGCTCGGACGGAGCCGCTGGCGCGCGCGACGTCAAAGCCGCCGGCGGCACGGTCATTATTCAGAATCCGGAAACGGCGCAGTTTCCGGCCATGCCCGAGTCGTTGGCGCCGACGACGGTGGACATCATCGCGGATCTCGAGAAAATTGGCTCGATCCTGCGCGACCTGCTGACTGGCGTCTACTTGCCGCCGAGGCTCGACCACAACCGGGACGTCCGCCTCTTCCTCACCCAGATACACGAGCGCAGCGGCATCGATTTCTCCGCGTACAAGATGCCCACGATTATGCGGCGGCTACAGCGTCGCCTCGTGGCGACGGGAACGGAGAACCTTGACTCTTATGTCGACTATGTGTCCGCACACCCCGACGAATACCGCAAGCTGATCGGCTCGTTCCTGATCAAAGTAACCGAGTTCTTCCGCAACCCCGAATTGTTCGACTACCTGCGTGAGCGCGTCCTGCCGGAGCTTATCGCCACGGCGCGACGCCGCAACAACGAATTGCGGCTATGGTCGGCCGGCTGTGCGACCGGCGAGGAGGCCTATTCGCTGGCCATCCTGGTCGCCGAAGCGCTCAGCGACGACCTAGAACGCTTCACTATCCGTATCTTCGCGACCGATCTCGACAACGAAGCCATCACCTTCGCGCGCCGCGGCATCTACCCGGCCGCGATGCTGGCGACCCTATCAGCCGACCTCATCGCCCGCTACTTCACGCAGGTAGACGACGCCTACGAGGTCAAGAAGCGTATCCGCGCCCTGACCGTGTTTGGGCAGCATGACCTCGGCCAGCGTGCGCCGTTCCCACGCATCGACCTGTGCCTGTGCCGCAACGTGCTCATCTACTTTACGCCCGAATTGCAGAAGCGCGCCCTACAACTCTTTGCCTTCTCGCTGCGCGACGGCGGCTACCTGGCGCTAGGCAAAGCGGAGTCGACTAGCCCGCTGACTGAATCGTTCGCGCCGGTCGACGCCACCCTCAAGATTTATCGGCGCGGAGCGGGATCAGCGCTGGGCCAGGAGGGGCTGGCGCCCGTCCCCACGACACGCGCCGACATCGCGCCGGTTATGCCGCCGCGGGCGCGCGCCGCCGGTCGTCGCGCGCTAGCCCAACCGGCGCGGGATCAGCGCCGCGTTCCGACGTCGCATGACACGTTGGGAGCCTACCTGCTGAACGCGCCGCTGGGCCTCGTCGTGGTGGACCGGCGCTACGATATTCAGGTTATCAATGTCGTCGCGCGGCGCCAGTTGAATATCCATGGTCCGGCCATCGGCGACGACCTCATCCACCTCACGACGATACTCCCGGCCGACGCCATGCGCACGGCCATCGATGACGCGTTGCGCGACGGGACGCCCACGAGTCTCGACGAGGTCGCCACAACGGACCTAGAGACGGGCGCCCCGACCTATCTGCGCGTCGCCTGTTACCCCCAACGCGACGACGCGGCATCGTCGGTCGACGTGGTGATGATTCTGGTGAGCGATGTCAGCGCCGCCGCGCGGGAGCGCCGCGCCCTGGAGGAGGGTCTCGCGCGGCAGCGCCAGGGCGAGGAGCAAGCGACGATGCGGATGGCCGAGCTGGCGGAGCGTAACCGCGCGCTGCTACAAGCGAACGAGGAACTGGCGCGCGCCAACATGGACCTGCGCGGCGCCAACGAGGAGTTCCTGGTCAGCAACGAGGAAACCCAGGCCACGACCGAAGAAGTGGAGACGCTCAACGAGGAACTACAGGCCACGAACGAGGAGTTGGAGACGCTCAATGAGGAACTGCAAGCCACCGTCGAGGAACTCAACACCACCAACGACGACCTGCAAGCGCGCGGCATCGAGCTGCAAGACCTGGCGGTTTCCCTCGAGGCGCAGCGCTACACCAGTGAGACGGAGCGCCAACGCTTGCTCACTACCTTTGGCGCCATGGTTGACGCCGTGATGGTCGTCGACAGTGCGGGTCAAATCGTGCTCGCCAACGCGGCCTACCATGATATGTTCGATCGTTCGGAGGGGCAACCCGTGCCGGAGGATGAGCACGGGCACGCGCTGCCGGACGCCCTGACGCCACGCCAACGCGCCGCGCGCGGCGAGCCCTTCAACATGGAGTTTTCCCTGATCCGCCCCGCGCCCAGCAGCGCGCCCGTGCGGCGCGAGTACGAGGCCAAGGGACAGCCCATCCCCGACGGCGCCACCGGCGCCGCGCGCGAGAGCGTCGTGGTCATCCGCGACACGACCGAGCGGTCGCTGCGCCGCCTGCAAGACGAGTTCCTGGCCATGGCCAGCCATGAGTTGCGCACACCACTGACGCCGATCCAGGGGTATTTGGAACTGCTCGACAAACGTCTTGCGCCGGGGGGAGGGCCAGCCGCCCGCTACACATCGCAGGCCCTGGCGCAGGTGCAGCGCCTGCGGACACTGGTGAACGACCTACTCGACGTGGGCCGTCTGGAGAGCGGGAAATTGCGACTCCAACTCGTGCGGCTTGACCTGGTTCCGCTCGTCGCGCGGGCCGTGGAGGCCGCCCGACTCGACGCGCACGAGCAGGAATTGGCGCTACAGCCAGACCCCGCCCCCCTCTGGATACAAGGCGACGCCACGCGGCTCGAACAAATCATCGCCAACCTACTCACCAATGCCGTCACCTACGCGCCGAATACGGCCCGCGTGGACGTACGGCTGCGGCGCCTGGATGGAGAGGCGCTGCTGGACGTGCAGGACTACGGACCTGGTATCGCGGCCGCGGACATCCCGCGCCTGTTCTCACGCTTCTCCCAGGTCGCGCGCGACGACCACGATACCAGTACCGGGCTGGGTTTGGGCTTGTTTATCGCACAGGAATTAGTCACCGCTCATGGCGGCGCCATCGACGTTGTGTCCACCGAAGGACAGGGCACGACGTTCACGGTACGGCTGCCCTTGTCCAAAGAGTAGCAACAAGTAAAAACGTCATTTATTGACCCTATTTATGGCGGAAATAGCCCGTCACACGGTCATTATTGTCACACTACCGCGTTTGCTAGAGGATACAGTGTTATGCTATGAGTATCCTAGTTGTTATGGGAGACGACGTAGACGCGCGTCTCACCGCCTATCTGCTGGCGCAAATAGATGGCGACATCGTCGTCGCAGGCGGCCTCGCCGATGCCCAGCAACAGATCGCGCACCGGGCCTGGGCGGCGATCATCCTCGATACGCACTTGCCGGATGGCGATGGTCTACACGTCCTGCGCACGCTGGTCCAACAAGAGTTCGAGGGCGCGGTGCTGATGCTCAGCGCGACGAAGACTCTATCGCTCAAGGTGCGCGCGCTCGACGAGGGCGCGGACGACTACATGGTGCGGCCTTACGAGCCAGCCGAGTTGCTGGCGCGCGTGCGCGCCATAACTCGGCGCGCGCGCAGGCGCGCCAGCCGTGTGGATAGCGGGACCATGCGCGTCGGGGCGCTGCAACTCAATACCAACGACCTCGAGTTGATATTACCCAGCAACCGGCGCACGCGGCTAACTCCCAACGAGATGCGCGTGTTGCACTACCTGATGAAGCACGCGCAGCGTGTGGTCGATCACCAAGAACTCTCCCACCTACTCTTCGGGATGGACTCGTACACGGGTCACTCCAACGCTGTCGGCGTCTATATCCGGCGGGTGCGCCGCAAGATCGAGGAGGACGTCAGCCACCCACGCTACATCGTCACGGTGCGTGGGAACGGCTACCAATTCATCGTCCCCCCACACGCGCCTGAGGAAACAATCGCGCCTACCGCCCCCGCGGCGGTCGCGCCGACCATGCCCCAACGCATTGGGATATAGCCTATCAGGGCGCCGCGGGCCTGACCTGACCTGACCTTAAGAGGTCATGGCAGGAACTGGACCTTAAAAGGTCACCCTGGCGCCAGCCGCGCTGGCCGTGCGACAAGAGCAAGCGCGCATCGCGTCCAAGCAGACCTTTTAAGGTCCGCCCGCTGCCATGGTCTTTTAGGGTCAGGCTTGGTCGGGGTGGCCAGCCCACTTCTCGACGCGTAACAGCAACTCATCGGTTGAGAAGGGCTTGGCCAAGTAATCGTCGGCGCCCATCTCCTTAGCCCGCAGGCGCAAATTACCCCCGGCCGAGAGGGCGATAACGGGGATGGTAGCGGTACGGGGGCTTTCACGCAGATGCTGGCGCACCTCGATGCCGTTCATGCCCGGCATATTGATGTCAAGCAAAATCACTGCCGGTAGGATCTGCCGGGCTAGCGTCGGCGCCTGCGGGCCTACGCCGCACGTCACAGTATATCCAGCCATGTGTAGCACCTCGGTCATCATATCAAGGGTCGCGTGGTCGTCATCGACCAGCAAAACCTCCTGCCGCCCTTCCGTGCGGCGGGCGTCCGTCCGTGGCATGGCGCGCGCGTCGAAGACATACCCGCGCCCATGGGCGGTGTGGACGTAGCCCTGACCGTCCTCGCGCTCACCCTCACAGCGCTTGAGTTTGGCGCGTAAACGGCGCACGTACACGGCGAGCGCATTCGCGCCCCCCCTATCGTCGGCTCCCCACACCCGCTCGACCAGCGATTGGTGATCCACGACCCGGCCCGGCTCCGCCATCAGGGAAGCTAACAGCGCGGCCTCACGCCGCGTCAGGCGCTCACCCCAGCCATCGCTAGCGGACACCTCGCGGGTCGAGGTGTTGAGCAGCAAGCCGCCCGCGCGCACGGTCTCGCCGCCGGCGGGCGGCGCGCTGGCGAACGGCGCATGCGGGCCTAGCGCGGCGCGTAGACGCGCTTGCAGGTCGTGCGGAGCGACGGGGAGGGGCACGATATCCTGGACTCCCCGCGCGAAAGAGCCGCGGCGCAGACTCAGACTGACGTCACGCGAGAGCAGGATCATCGGCGTACGTGGCCACGCATGGCGCACATGCCCCAACAAGGTCAGAACGTCACTCTCGCGCTCACCCGCGACGACGACCAGCAATGATACCTCGGCGTTGCGCGGCAGCAATAGGCCCGGTCCGGGCTCCGCCGTTTCATAGACGGTATACCCATCGCTCTCGAGCAGGAAGCGCAGCATCGCATGCGTCGGGACATCGCCGCCAATCAGAAGGGTGACGGGTAAAGGCTTTTCGTCCATCAAACTCTTTCAATGAAAACGTTTAACTTATCGTTCGCGCAAATTGGAAGCCAGTTCGAGAGCGTCGCGACCACTACGTGTGGTATTCATAGCGGAAACGATACTACATGTAGGAAATGTCGCTGGTTAAGTTGAAGGGAGAGCAGAATGACCAGCAACATACTGACCTGTCACGACCATAGACTCTGCGGCCATCACGGCCTTTTGTTGACAATAACCACGGCGCCGAGCCATTTGTTCACAAGCCGTCGGCGATTGTCGGCACCAGCCGCCGAACTCGCTCAAGATTTGCGCGAACGATAAGGTTTAAGTCCGGTAAAGTCTATCTGGCCTTGCTATTAAGTATGACAAATCAGGATGACGTTACTGTAAGATCTACTGGCACATGTCGTGCCAGTGTATGACATAGTGAGACCAGCCGGCGGCGCTACGCGTTAACACAGGGTCCAAGGTTGTCATGTATATGACAGTAGCGTTGCTCAGGCGATAATGAAAATCGTTATAGCTGTAGCAGCAGGCGCAGGGTGTTGGCGACAGCGCCGAGTGTGGCTGGTGTGACATTACCCCACCGGCGGATGAGGCGGTCCCGCGACATGGTACGCACCTGACCACACAAAATGTCGCTCGCCACCTTGAGGCCGCCTTCCGGCGCGTCAATCGGTACCCGATTCGGAAGGCGCTGCACTTTACTCGTCAATGGCAGCGCGATGACCAGCCCCACGCGGCTCGTATTATAGGCGTCCGCTGAAATGATCAAAATGGGACGCCGCCCGGCCTGCTCGTGCCCCAGCGTCGGGTTCAAGTCGGCGAACCACACCTCGCCCCGTCGAGGCGCCGCGGCAGGATGAGACGCATCCGCGCTGCTCATACGTGACGGCCCTCGTCCGCGTCTGGATGAAGCACATCCCCGTCCTCAGTCCACAACTCGTCGGGGTCAAGCCCGTCCATCAACGTTCCGTCCAGCGCCTGGCGTTCGGCCATCTCCTCGCGCCAGGCGTCAGGGTCCCGACGCAACGCCGCGTAGCCCCGGTCAATCTCGGCGAAGAACCGCTGGTGATACTCGTCTGCCGGTAATGCGACGGCCGGACGGATCAATATCCCGTTCTCGCTCTCCTCGGCGATGACTAGCGCACCCTCCTCGATGCCGAAGCGCCGGCGTAATGCCGCCGGGATAACCACCGCACCGCGCTTACCGACCTTACTTACGTCCACCATCCACCATCCTTTCAGCATATACCCAGTCGAGGAATATGTCCGACAATCAGGCAATCAGGCGTTAGTATAGATCTGATAGAACCGCCTGTCAAAGCGCGCCGTCCGTTATCATAAAGGCGTTATGACAACCACCGACAATCTCACGACCGCGTTCGTACGGACGCTGCCCTTCGCCCTCGACCCCTTCCAGCAAGAGGCTTTCGACGCTCTGGCGCGCGGTCATTCCGTGCTGGTCGCGGCGCCGACCGGCGCCGGCAAGACACTCGTCGCCGACTACGCCGCCTTCCGCGCCCTGGCGTTGGGGCGCAGGCTCGTCTACACGACCCCCATCAAGGCGCTCTCCAACCAGAAATATCGCCAACTCGCGGTGCAGTACGGGCCTGAGAGCGTAGGCATCGTCACCGGCGATACGTCGATCAACCGCGACGCGCCGCTGCTGGTGATGACGACCGAGATCTTACGCAACCTGCTCGTGGTCGCCAAGGACCCCCTGGAGGACATCGGCTATGTCGTCGTCGATGAGATCCACTTCATGGCCGATCGTGAGCGCGGCGTCGTGTGGGAGGAAACGCTCATCTCGTGCCCGCGCCATGTGCAACTGGTGTGCCTCTCGGCGACGATCAGCAACGCGCGGGAGGTGACGGGCTGGCTCAGCGCCGTCCACGGCGCCACGGAGTTGATACGCCACGACCGCCGCCCCGTTCCATTGGAGGACTACCTGTGGTACGACGGCGACATCCAGCTCATCCGCGATGAGGCGGGGCGACGCGTCAAGAGTTTTCCGCAGGCCGGTGTCCCTGACGACGAGCGGCGCGCCCGCCACGCGCGCGAACGAGTGCGCCGCTACCAGGAGCGGGTCGAGGAGGAGCAGCCAACCCCGCCGGCCCTCGTGGCGCGCCTGCGCGCGCGCGGCTTCCTGCCCGCCATCTACTTCCGCTTCGGGCGCCGCTCGGCCGAGGAGCTGGCTTGGTCGATCGTTAACTCCGGCACGCTGCCGCTGCTCTCCGCGCATCGTGCGGAGGCCATCGAGGACGCCATGGCGCACACGCTGCAGGACATGGACGACGACACGCGCGCGCTGCACGGCGTGGCCGACCTCATGCGCATCCTGCCGCACGGCATCGCCTACCACCACGCGGGGCTCATCCACCCGCTCAAAGTCCTCGTCGAGGAACTCTTCGCCGCGGCCCTACTCGACGTGGTGGTGGCTACCAGCACACTGGCGATGGGCCTGCACCTCCCCGCGCGTTCCGTCGTCATCGGCGAGCTCAAGAAGTTCAACGGCATCTCGTTCGAGCCGCTCACCGCGACCGAGTATCGTCAGATGACCGGCCGCGCCGGGCGGCGCGGCATCGACACGATGGGCGCGGCGGTGCTCGTGCCCTCGCCCTACCTGCCCTTCGAGGACGCCTTCCGCCGCATGAGCGGCGAGCCCGAACCCCTGCGCAGCGCCTTCGAGCTGCGCTACAATACGCTGCTCAACATGTATCGGCCGGACGACGAGGAGCGCATCCTCTACCTGCTGGAGAACAATCTCGCCGAGTACCACCGGCGTCAGAACGAACGGGCGCCGGGGCGCGGCAAGGGACGCTCCCAACGGCGCGATGCGCGGGGGCGCCTCTACGCCATGCTCGATGTCCTCATCGCCGAACGCTTGCTTGATCGCGGCGGCGACCTCAAGACCAAGGGACAGGTGGCCCGCCACATCTTCAACCCCTGGGAAATCGCCGTCGTGCAGACGCTGCTCGATGGGTCGCTGGCGCGCCTGGAACCAGCAGAGGTGGCCGAAGTCATGAGTTTGTTCATCCCCAGCAAGTTCGTGTCGTCCGAGGGAGGTCGCGACGGACGAGACGGCTACCACGCGCGGCGGCTGCGCTACAACCGCACGCGTGAACTGACACTGCGCGAAGAGATCGAGGCCACGATCGAGGCCACGGTGGCGCGCCTGCGCGGACGCGAGGGACGACACGGCATCGAATTGACACCAGAGTGGAGTAAGCCGGACCATCGATTCGTGCGCGCCTGGTGCGGCCAGGGGCTACTAGGCGAACTCGTAGAACAATTCGGCGTACCGGCCGGGGACGCGCTACAGTTGCTCGGCCAGACCCTCGACCTGCTCGACCAGGGCATCCACGCCCTCGCCGACGTGTTCGGTCCCGACGACCATCACGTCGGCGTACTGCGCCGCGCCGCCGACGCGCTCAGCCACGGCGGCAAGGTGGAGCGGCTGCTGGGGCTGTGACCCAGGGCCTGACCTTTTAAGGCCAGGTTAGAGTACCCTGAAAGCTGCGATTCCCCACCTCAATAGAGCAAGAGAGCACAAGAAAGCAGCGCGATGACAGATCGACAGGCCGGCGATCACTCTTCGTCACGAAAAGGCTTCCTGCGCGTGGCCGGCGCGGTGGCCGCGGGCGCGCTCGTCGGTATGCAGCGCCCCGACGCGGCGCGCGCGGCCACTAGCGGATTGGCCGTCTACGATGTCCAGGGCTACGGCGCCAAAGGCGACGGCGTGACCGACGACACCGCGGCCATCAACGCGGCAATCGCGGCGGCGGCCGGCGCCGGCGGCGGGATCGTCTATCTCCCCGCCGGGACCTACCACGTCGCGCCGACCCCGCACCTCCAGGACGGCACGTACGCCGTCTGCCTGCTGATGCGAGGCGGCGTCACCTTACGCGGGGCCGGCGCAGGCGCCACGACGGTGCGTCTGGCCGCCAACGCGGCGCTCCCGGCGGGGAGCAACAGCATTTACCTCGTCCTCAACGCCGCCATCAACCCCGCCCTCGCCGCAGCGGCGCGCGACACAGACATGGCCGTGGAAGATCTCACCGTCGACGGCGGCGCGGCGACACAAACCGTTCCAACCCATGGCGTCTTCTGGATCAGCTGCCGCGGCGTCCACCACACCCGCGTGCGCGTGCAGGATGTCTATGGTACGGGCAGCCTCGGCGGACTCACCGAAACCTTCTTCTACGAGTTCCAACTTGGCGCCGAGGCGTCCTACAGCTTCTGCGAGGCCGTCACGACCGGTGGCGGCTCCACAGCGAGCGGCTTCTCGGCCGACCGCGCCACGGGCGTGACGTACGTGGGCTGCGTAGCAAGCGGTATGAAGACGAGCAACGGCTTCACCCACAACACCTGCGCGCTGCTGCGCTACAGCGACTGCCACGCCTACGCTAACGGCATGTACGGCTTCAACAGCGAGGATTCCGAGGACGTGCGCTACAGCGACTGCGTGGCGGGCGGCCGCGCCGACGCGGCGGGCCAGGGCCCCTTCGCCGTGGCCCAGACGCTGGGCAACACCAGCGCCGGCTTCATGGTCAAGGGCTCCAAGATCGTGGACCTAACCGGCTGTTCCTCGCGCTACAACGTCAGTCACGGTCTGTGGCTGGCCAAGGAACCCGACAGCGTCCGCGTGGTGGGCGGCGAGTACTCGGACAATAGCGGCTGGGGCATCGCCGCGACAGCGGGCGCAACCAAAGTGTCGATCTCACACGAGACGCGTCTGTCCAACAACACAGCGGGGGCCTTACAGGCGCAGGCCGACCTCAACACGGGCTCACCCTTCCTGTTCGACTCCGGCTGGCTCACCGCCACGAGTACGACGTTAACCGTGGATCACGGGTTGCCCAATCGCCCGCGCACCACCACCGTCTACTTTGGCGCCGGCCCCGGCCAGGCGCCCGGCGACGACGCCTTCGTGTCCACCTACCCTGGTCCCCTCTTCGCCAACAACGCCCAGATCACCGTCCCGACCGTCACGGCCGGCGCGCTGTACCGAGTCGTGGCGACGTATTAGGGGCGCGCCGGCCGTCGCCGCTGCATCGAGAGATCGAGAGCGTGATGTTCGCGACTATCTCGTCGATGCGTCGATCGGACACCTGGCCGATAGACGCGTCGGGCGGGAGGTCGGCTTTGTTGAGCGTGGACACCTGCGATACGTTGACGACGCTCGGACGCGGTAGATTCGCCTCGCCGGCGTTGAACAGCACGTTCCAACGCGCGGCGGCAAGACGCAGATTGGAGGTTACGGCGCATACGACAACCGTACGGATATCGCTCGCGTTGACTACGTCGTTGGAAACGACCACGATGGGGCGGCGATACCCCGGCTCGGACCCGCGCGGCTCACCGAAGTCGAACCAATAGAGTTGACCCTGCCAGATCACCACTCGGGCTCAGGGTCGAGCGTGCGGCGGAACGCGGACCGCAACGCGGCGGCCATCGCATCGTCGGCGGGATCGGGTTCGCCGTAGGCCGCGTCCAGGGTCGCGCGCACCGCGTCGTCGTCGGTGTGGGGGATATGCTGGGCGGCACGATTGGCAAGCCATGCCTCGAGCCCCCCCGGCGTTTCGATATATACCCGCCGAGCGTCGGCATCGAGTGCCGCGAACGCGGCGATATCTTCGGGCCCGATCCCGTAACCGCGCGCCAGTGCCGGATCGGCTGCCATCCTACCCCCTCCCCTGTCCCAAACCCTCCACCATCCCAGACACGCATGCATCCCCGCGAGCATCAACGCGCGATGGGTGACTGGTTTATAGCACATATCGAGGGCGCTTGCAATATGCGATGCAGCACGACGTCGTGGTGGCCGGGCGCGCCGCGGACGAGCGAATGGGTGGTGCGTGGTAGAATACAGTAGCACTTTGTGCCCCCGTTTTATAGGAGGATGACCGACGTTGAACATTGTCGTTTGCGTCAAGCAGACCCCATTGGCGACCGCCGACAAGGCGGTGCTCCCCGACGGGCGGCTTGACCGTGAGGATAGCGAGAACGCCATCAACGGCTACGATGAAGTCGCCGTCGAGGAGGCGTTGCGCGTGCAGGAGCGGCACGGCGGCGAAGTAACCGTGCTGACGATGGGTCCCGAGGACGCCACCGAGGCGATCCGCAAGGCGCTGGCGATGGGCGCCGACAAGGCCGTGTTGATCAGCGACGAGGCTCTCGCCGGCTCCGACGCCTGGGTCACGGCCCATGTCCTCGCCGCCGCCATCAAACAGTTACACCCCGATCTCGTGATTATGGGCATGCAGAGCGACGACGCCGCCACCGGCGTCGTGCACCACGGCGTGGCCG
>JAABUJ010003590.1_pt1 | contig 17246 bp, 19 predicted proteins | sample 5559131 | NCBI WGS metagenome assembly JAABUJ01 (sample SAMN10711875, study PRJNA513366) | rock metagenome | isolation source: Antarctica rocks | place: Antarctica: Victoria Land, Mt New Zealand nord | collected 2016-01-07 | reverse complement strand
CTGGTCCAGGCGGCCAAACGCAAGGCCCGCGGCTACCGCAACAAGCAGAAGATGATCACCATCGTCTACCTCATCGCCGGCCGCTTGCCCCTACCCACCATCCACACGATCTAGCGAGGAGCCCGTCCTTGTGGGCACACTGTGAGAACGACGATCTACCGGCGACGTTACGCCCGGAGCACGAGGTCCGCATCTCGAGAAGTCTTATCCGCAGAAGTCCTCAACCCGAGCACGCGGCCCTCGATGCCGCGGCCGCCGCCCGCTCGAGCCACCCCGGCACCCGGCCGTAGCGCTGGCTGGGGATCAACCGTCCTGCCGCGCTGTCCGCAAAGAGCTGGGCCATCCGCCGGTCGTTCGTCGCCTGCTGCTTCGCGGACGTCACCCAACTGACGCAGACCTGTCGGTAGCTCGGGATCGCGGCCTCCCAGAAGGCCGAGGCTGCCGGATCGGCAGCCAGCAGTGCGGCATACGCGGGCGGAAGGGCGAGCACACCGCCCTGCTCGTAGGCATAGATCCCCTGCCGGTCGGGCCTTCGGCGCGCGTGGGCAGCCAGACCCATCGGGCGCATCCTGCCGGCGGCGCTCAGCTGTTCGACGAGCTCGAGGTTGACCCTGCTCCACGTGCTCGTGGCCTTGCGCGGCGTCCAGCGCTGCCGGGCGAGTCGTCGTCGATGCGCTGCGCCACCGAGTCGATCCACCCGTAGCACAGCGCCTCCGGGACGGCTTGTTCCCAGGTGAGCCCCCGGCCGGCGACGTGCTTCTTCTTCAGCCCCATCCACAGCTCGGACGCCGTCTCGTGGTGCTCCTCGAGCCAGTCCCGGAAGTCCTGCGGGGCGTCGAAGAACAGTGCGGGCCGTTCGGGTGTCCCGCCCTGACGAGCTGCCACCTCAGCCTCCGGAGACCGACAGCTCGGCCTCGGCGACCGTCGCGGCGTGCACGGCCCCCAGCTCGCGCGAGGCGAGCCAGCCCTCCGGGAGGATCACCCGCCGGGAAGTCCCGGCCCGGCCGCGTTGGCCCTCGGCAGCCTCGCCGGGCCAGGGCGCCTGCGGGTCGAGCTGCGCGAGCAGCCGCTCGAGCGCCGCCATCGAGTCGACGAGCGCCAGGGAGTGCCGCAGGGCCGAGCCGGCGGGGAAGCCCTTGAGATACCACGCGATGTGCTTGCGGATGTCACGGCAGGCGTGCAGCTCGCTGCCGTGGAAGTCGACGAGGTATGCCGTGTGCCGGCGAAGCGTGTCGGCCACCTCCGCGAGGGTCGGCTGCACCCGCACCGGGGAGCCGGCGAACGCGGCGGCGAGGTCGGTGAACAGCCACGGCCGGCCGAGGCAGCCGCGCCCGACGACGACGCCGTCGCAGCCGGTCTCGGCCACCATCCGCAGGGCGTCCTCGGCCGACCAGATGTCACCGTTGCCGAGGACCGGCACCGTGGTGACCGTCTCCTTCAGTAGCTTGATCGCGGCCCAGTCGGCGTTGCCGGAGTAGGCCTGGGAGGCGGTCCGGGCGTGCAGGGCGACGGCCTGCACGCCCTCCTGCTCAGCGGCGAGCCCGGCTTCGAGGTAAGTCAGGTGCACGTCGTCGATGCCCTTGCGCATCTTCACCGTGACCGGGACGTCGAACCGGCCGGCCTCCTCGACGACGGCGCCGACGATGGACCGGAAGAGGTCGCGCTTCCACGGAAGGGCGGCGCCGCCGCCCTTGCGGGTGACCTTGGGCACGGGGCAGCCGAAGTTCAAGTCGATGTGGTCGGCCCGGTCCTCGGTCACGAGCATCCGCGCGGCGGCCCGGGCTGTGGCCGGTTCGACGCTGTAGAGCTGGATCGACCTGGGGTACTCCTCAGGGTCGTGCTGGATGAGCCGCATCGTCTCGGGCGTGCGCTCGACGAGGGCCCGCGAGGTGATCATCTCGCTGACGTAGAGCGAGGTCGCGCCGGAGGCCGCGCCGTGGGCCCAGGCGTTCTGCCCGTACTCGCGGCACAGGCGCCGGAAGGCCCGGTTGGTGATCCCGGCCATCGGCGCGAGCACGACGGGCGAGTCGATGACGTGCCGCCCGATCCGCAGCGGGGGCAGCACCGGCGTTGCCGGCCGAGCAGACCGCTCAGCGCCGTGCCGACCGGGCGCGTTCGGGCTCCCGGGCCCGTTTCGGCTCGGGGTCGCGTTTGGGCTCACGGACGCGTTTGGGCTCAGCGCTGTGCTGATCCGGTCGGTGACGGCAGTCATGGCGCGGCCATCCTCCCATCTCAGGACTCCTCGACCGAATGCGTGAACGATCGCAGGAGCTCGGCGAGCCGGGCGGGCTGGTCGAACCCCACGAGGTGCCCGGCGCCCGGGACGAGCTGCACGCTGCCCTGCACGGCGGCTTGGGCGAAGCGCCGGGCCTGGACGACAAGCTGGTCGTACTGGCCGCCGGTGACCAGGACAGGACAGGCGACGTGGCGGAGCATCGCCGGGCGGCAGCGGGTCATCACCTCCCGCCACGCGGCAGAAGTCGGGTCGAAGAAGTAGCCACCGGCGATCACCGGGTCGATCAGGTCGCGGGCGTAGATCCGGCGCAGCACCCGGTCGTTCACCCGGGTCATCCGCTTGGTCCCGGCCCGTTCGGTCAACGACCCGACCGCGCGGTAGGCCGCCGCGCCGAGGCCCACCGGGACCGCGGCGCTCCCGACGAGGACGAGGCCGGCGAGCCGCTGGGGGAACAACCCGGCATACGCCATGGCGGCGTAGCCGCCCAAGGAGTGACCCACGAGGACCACCCGGCTCGGCGGCCCCCCTCGGCTCGGGCCGTCGATGGACTCGGCGATGGCGCCGACAGCGCGGTCGAGCGTGAACGGCTCACCCACCCGGGAACCGTGCCCCGGCAGGTCGGGCAGCACCAGGTCGAACTCGCGCTCGAGGAAGGGCACCTGCGGAGCCCACTGGGAGTGCCCCAGGCGTGAACCGTGGACGAGGACCAGCCGGGTGCGCGATCCCACGGCTGGGTCAGAGCCAGCCGTTCTCGTCGGCGATCCGCACACGCAAACCGCACGGCACGGGGTCCTCGAAGGTCAGCAGCCGACGAGGCGCTGGGCGAGATAGCCCTCGACCTGGTTGAGGGCGACCCGCTGCTGCGCCATGGAGTCGCGCTCGCGGACCGTCACGGCGTGGTCCTCGAGGGTGTCGAAGTCCACGGTGACGCAGTAGGGCGTGCCGATCTCGTCCTGGCGGCGGTAGCGCTTGCCGATGGCGCCCGCGTCGTCGAAGTCGACGTTCCAGTGACGGCGCAGCTGCGCGGCGAGGTCGCCGGCCATGGGGCTGAGGTCGGCGTTGCGCGACAACGGCAGCACGGCTGCCTTGACCGGCGCGAGCCGCGGGTCCAGCCGGAGACTGACGCGCTTGTCCACCCCGCCCTTGGTGTTGGGCGCCTGGTCCTCGGTGTAGGCGTCGACGAGGAAGGTCATCAGCGACCGGGAGAGGCCTGCCGCCGGCTCGATGACGTAGGGGGTGTAGGTCTCGCCGGTCGTCTGGTCGAAGTAGAGAAGGTCGGTGCCGGAGTGCTCCGAATGCGTCTTGAGGTCGAAGTCGGTGCGGTTCGCGATGCCCTCGAGCTCGCCCCACTCCGAGGCCGCGAACTTGAAGCGGTACTCGATGTCGACGGTGCGCTTCGAGTAGTGCGAGAGCTTTTCCTCGGGGTGCTCGTAGTGACGCAGGTTCTCGGGCCTGATGCCGAGGTCGACGTACCAGGCGGTGCGCTCGTCGATCCACTTCTGGTGCCAGGCCTCGTCCTCACCCGGCTTGACGAAGAACTCCAGCTCCATCTGCTCGAACTCCCGGGTCCGGAAGATGAAGTTGCCCGGCGTGATCTCGTTGCGGAAGGACTTGCCGATCTGGCCGATGCCGAACGGCGGCTTCTTGCGAGCGCTGTTCATGACGTTGAGGAAGTTGATGAAGATGCCCTGGGCGGTCTCCGGTCGCAGGTAGTGCAGCCCCGACTCGTCCTCGAGAACGCCGAGGTAGGTCTTGAGCATCATGTTGAAGTCGCGCGGCTCGGTCCACTGGCCCCGGGTGCCGCAGTTCGGGCAGGCGATCTCGGTCAGCGCGATGGTGTCCGGGTCGACCTCCTCGCCCTTGGCGGCCCGCTTCTCGGCCACGCCCTCCTGGAGGTGGTCGGCACGGAAGCGGCGGTGGCAGGACAGGCACTCCGTCAGCGGGTCGGTGAAGATGCCGACGTGGCCGGAGGCGACCCAGGTCTGACGGGGCAGGATGATCGAGGAGTCCAGGCCGACGACGTCGTCCCGCTGGGTGACCATGGCCTTCCACCACTGGCGCTTGATGTTCTCCTTGAGCTCGACACCGAGTGGGCCGTAGTCCCACGCCGACTTCGTCCCGCCGTAGATCTCACCGCACGGATAGACGAAGCCCCTGCGCTTGCAGAGGCTCACGACACTGTCAACGGTTGAGGTCTCCTTGGCCATGCGGCAAAGGCTATCTGTGCCCCGCCACCCCATATCGCGACGGGTCAAGCCCGCACGAGGGGCGCAGCAGCGAGGGTATGCCGTCCGGGCGCCTTCCGCACTCGTGCGCGGCCACGAGCCGGTATGCCGTCCGGGCGCCTCCCCCGGTCGCCGTACCCTTGGCGCCGTGAGCCTGCCCTTCCGCTCCCGTGTCGAGCACTCGACCCACCGCTTTCTGGAGCGGATGAACGCCCTTCCCCGGGTCCTTCCCTTTTTCGTCGTCCTGGCCCTCGTCCTCGCCGGGATCTTCGTGCCCCACGTGGGTTTCGTCGCGACGCTGCTCGTGGCAGCGCTCGTGGCCTTTCTCGTCTACTACACCTGGCCTCGGCTCTCGAGGCCGGAGAAGCTCCTGCGCCTGGCGGTCCTCTTCCTCGCGGTGGCGCTCGCCGTGGTGCAGGCCTTCCCCCGGACCTGACAGACCGGCAGCCGCAGGCCGGCGTGATTTTGACAATCATTCTCATTCTCGGTAGAACTGGCGCATGCACCAGCGTCCGCGTCCCGTCGGGGTCACTGCCGTCGCCCTGGCCGCCGTCGCCCTCGCGGCGGGACAGGCGCTGACCGGCTGCTCCACGGTTGGCAGCGCCTCCCGTTCGCCCGGCACGGTGACGGTCACTGCGTCCTTCTACCCGATCGCGTTCGCGGTGCAGCAGATCGGCGGATCACGCGTCAGCGTGACGAGCCTGACGAAGCCCGGGGCCGAGCCGCACGACGTGGAGCTGAGGCCCAAGGACGTCGCCGGGCTGATCAGGTCGTCGCTCGTCGTCTACGCCAAGGGGTTCCAGCCGGCCGTCGACACCGCCGTCGACCAGGAGGCCCAGGACCACGCCCTCGACGTGACGCCGGTGGCGAACCTGGACCTCGCGGCTCCCCCCGAGGAGGGGAAGCAGCAGCAGGCCGGCGCGAAGGATCCCCACTTCTGGCTCGACCCCCGGCGCTACGCCGCTGTCGCCGAGCCCATCGCCGAGCGGCTGGCCTCTGCCGATCCCGCTCATGCAGCTGAGTACCGCTCCAACGCAAAAGGATTCGCTGACAAGCTCGCCAAGCTTGACTCCGACCTCAGGGCCGGGACGGCGTCGTGCCGGATCAAGGAGCTGGTGACCAGCCATGCGGCCTTCGGCTACCTCAGCGAGCGCTACGGGTTCACCCAGGTGCCGATCACCGGCCTGTCGCCCGACGCCGAGCCCTCCGCCGCCAAGCTCGCGGAGGTCGCCGACTACGTCAGGGCACACCACATCACGACCATCTACGCCGAGACCCTCGTCGAGCCGGCCTTCGCCGACACCGTCGCCAGGAGCACCGGTGCGACGGTCGCGACGCTCGACCCCATCGAGGGACTGACGTCGGCGTCGGCAGGCGCCGACTACCTTGAGGTGATGCGCTCGAACCTGGCCGTCCTCAAGGCTGGGCAGCAGTGTCAGTGAACCGGACTCCTGGGCCCGCGACGGCCCCGGCCGGCGCCGGGCCGATCATCTCACTGCGTGCCGCCAGCTTCGGTTACGACGACCGTCCCGTGGTCTCGGACGTCACCCTCGACGTCATGCCCGGAGAGGTCGTGGCCGTCCTCGGACCGAACGGCGCCGGCAAGTCCACGCTCATCAAGGGGCTCCTCGGGCTCAACGACCTGGTCTCCGGGGAAGTGGACCTCTTCGGCATCCCGCGCGACCGGTTCCGGGACCACGCCCGGGTCGGATACGTCCCACAGCGCCACACCCTCTCCGGCTCGGTGCGCGCGACGGTCGAGGAGATCGTCGCGACCGGCCGGCTCGTGCGCCAGTCGTGGCTCGGTCGCCAGTCCGCCCGGGACCGTGCGGTCATCGCGCGAGCCCTCGCCGTCGTCGGCCTCGCCGACCGCGCCGACGTCGACGTCAGCACGCTCTCCGGTGGCCAGCAGCGGCGGGTGCTCATCGCCCGGGCGCTCGCGTCCGAGCCGGACATCCTGCTCATGGACGAGCCCACGGCGGGTGTCGACACGGCCAACCAGCACGTGCTGGCCGAGGTGCTCGAGCGGCTGGCCGCCGACGGCGTGACGATGCTCATCGTCACCCACGAGATGACTGCCTTCGCGGGCCTCGTGACCCGGGTCCTCGTCGTCGACAACGCCGCCGTCTCGTTCGACGACAGCTGCCGGGCCTTCCTCGAGCGCCAGGGAGAGGTCCTGGACAAGCACCACAGCCACCACCACGACGACGAGCCGCACCTCGAGGGCCGGCTCCGGGGTGCCCCTCGGTCGGGACCCTTCGATCCCACAGGAGGCCGCCATGGGTGACCTGCTCTCCTACGACTTCATGCAGCGCGCGTTGCTCGCTGCCGTGATGGTCGGCCTGGTGGCCCCGCTCGTCGGTGTCTTCCTCGTCCAGCGGCGGCTCTCGCTAATCGGCGACGGCATGGGCCACGTCGCCCTGGCCGGCGTGGCCATCGGCCTGGTCCTGGACGTCGCCCCGGTCTGGACCGCCCTGGTCGCGGCGGTCCTCGCGGCCGTCGTCATCGAGCTGATCCGCACCTCGGGCCGGACGCAGGGCGACGTGGCGCTCGCGATCATCTTCTACGGCGGCATCGCGGCCGGTGTGGTCATCATCAGCAAGTCCGCGCAGGGCACTCCGGCCAACCTCACGGCATACCTCTTCGGTGCGATCACGACGGTCAGGCAGAGCGACCTGTGGATCTTCGCCGTCCTGGGCCTCGTCGTCATCGTGGCGACGTGGCTGCTGCGCCCCTGGCTCTTCGCGGTCGCCAACGACGAGGAGTACGCGCGCGCCGCCGGCATGCCGGTGCTGCGCCTCAACATCGTCCTCGCCATCCTCACCGCCGTGACGGTGGTCGTCTCCATGCGCATCGTCGGGCTGCTGCTCATCAGCGCGCTGATGATCGTGCCCAACGCGGCGGCACAGCTGCTCGGGAGCAGCTTCCGCACGTCGATGCGGTGGGCCATCCTCATCGGCCTGCTGTCCGCGGTCGGCGGCGTCGTGCTCTCCTACGCCGCCGACACCCCGTCCGGTGGCACGATCGTCGTCCTGGCCATCGGCTTCTTCCTCGTCGCCACGCTGGGGAGCGCGCTCGCCGGCCGGGTGCGGGGCCGCCGGCACTCGCGAGCAGAGGTGCACGCGCACGAGCACGGTCCGGCGTGTGGACACTCCGCCCTGCCCCACGGCAACCACGTCGACTACCTCCACGACGGCCACCGGCACGCGCCCCACGAGGGCCACTACGACGAGCACGACCCGGTGGTCGCGCCGGACGAGGCGAGGCACTGATGGTCGAGCCCCCCAAGCGACTGACGAGGCGACAGGCGGCGGTCGCCGAGCTGCTCCACGAGAGCGGGGACTTCACCTCGGCGCAAGAGCTGCACGCGCGGCTTCGCTCGGCCGGGAACCCGATCGGGCTCGCGACGGTCTACCGGACGCTGCAGACCCTGGCGAGCGGTGGCGGGGTCGACGTCCTGCGGACGGACGAGGGCGAGGCGGTATACCGCCAGTGCAGCACCGGCCACCACCACCACCTCGTATGCCGTTCCTGCGGGCGGACGGTGGAGGTCGAAGGTCCCACGGTGGAGCGGTGGGCCGACAAGGTCAGCGCCGCCCACGGCTTCCGGGACGTGCGGCACACCCTGGAGATCTTCGGCACCTGCGCGGACTGCCCCGGCTGACCAAAGGCGCCAGGGCGTCCGGGCATAGGGTGAGAGATCACCGACGATGGAGGCTTGGTGCACGCGGTCGACGTCCCCGCCTTCTATGGCCAGGGCTGGTTGCAGGTGGGCGAGCTGCTGCTCGCCTTTCTGCTCTCGTCCCTGATCGGGCTCGAGCGGCAGCTGCGCGGCAAGAGCGCCGGGCTGCGCACGCAGGCCATCGTGGGGACGACGTCGGCGCTGATGCTCATCGTCAGCAAGTACGGCTTCAGCGATGTCCTTGTCGACGGGCTGATCCGGCTCGACCCGTCCCGTGTCGCCTCACAGATCGTTTCCGGTGTGGGCTTCCTCGGCGCCGGCCTCATCCTCACCCGGCGCGGCGCCGTGCGGGGGCTGACGACAGCAGCCGCTGTCTGGGAGGTGGCCGCCATCGGCATGTCCGCCGGCGCGGGACTGTGGCTGCTCGCCCTCGTCGTCACGGCGCTGCACTTCGTGACGGTCTACGGCTTCACGGCGTTGTCCCGCCACCTGCCGGGCGCCTCGGACGCCTCGGTCCAGCTGGACGTCGCCTACCTCGACGGGCGAGGAGTCCTGCGGTTGCTGCTCGACAACCTGACCGGCCAGGGATGGCGGGTCGGGCGGCTCGTCGGTGGCGGCACGGTCACCGACCACGGCCTCGAGATCGTGTCGGTCAGGATGGACCTGGTCGGCGCCGCGTCCGCCGACGCCCTCATCGCATCGTTGGGCTCGATCGAGGGGGTCCGCGACGTCGCGGTCGTCGCCGAGGACGAGCTGGAGTGAGCTCCGCGGTGACGCTGCCGCCCGCGGTGATGCTGCCGCCCGCGGTGATGCTGCCGCCCAACCCTGTCGCGGTCAGCCGCGCCGGGCCTCGAGCAGGCGCAGCCAGACCTCGCTGACGGTCGGGTAGGACGGCACCGCGTGCCACAGGTCCGCGAGCGTGACCGCGCCGATGATGGCGACGGTGGCGGAGTGGACGAGCTCGGCCGTGCCGGCGCCGACGAAGGTCGCCCCGACGAGCGTGTCCTTCGTCCGGTCGATGACCAGCTTCGCCCGGCCGGTGTAGTCGTCCCGGAGCAGCGCCGCCCCGGCCACCGTGGCCACGTCGTACTCCACCGTCTCGACGTCGATGCCGGCCGCCAGGGCGGCGCTCTCCGTCAGCCCGACGCTCGCCACCTCGGGTGAGGTGAAGGTCACTGACGGGACCACCCTCTCGCTCGCGACATCGCGAAACTCCTTGCCCACCAGTCGTTGACCGTCCGCTCGCGCCCCGATGACGGCACCCGCGATCCGCGCCTGGTACTTGCCCATGTGGGTCAGCAGCGCCCGCCCGTTGAGGTCGCCCACGGCATACAGCCAGCCCCCGCTCACGCCGTCCACCTGGAGGCGGTCATTCGTGCTGACGTAGCCGTGTGCCGCCTCGACGGCGCCCGCGATGCCGAGCGCGTCGAGGCCGAGCTCTCCGCTGCGCGGGGTCCGGCCGGTGGCGACGACGAGCTCGTCGGCCACGATCGTCGTGCGTCGGCCGATGTGCAGGGTGACCGGCCCGCCGCCGATGTGGCCGGTCCCGTTGTCCTTGGGGGCCTCTCGGCTGACCCGGTCGACCTTGCGGCCCATCAGCACCGTGGCACCGTGCGAGCGGAGGGCGGCCATGACCAGCTCACCGGCGAACGGCTCGGCGTGCGCCAGCAGGCGCTCGCCGATGTCGACAACGGTCAGCTCCTCGACCCCGAGGCCGAGCAGCCAGGTCGCCGCCTCGCAGGCCACGACGCCGCCACCGAGGATCGCCACGCGGCGCGGCACCTGGTGCAGGTTCGTGACGTCGCGCGAGGTCCACGGCAGCGCCTCGACAAGGCCCGGGATGCCCGGGATGGTCGCCGTCGTGCCGGTCGCCAGCACGACGGCCTCCCGGGCGTGCAGCGTGCGGGTCGTGCCTTCGGGCGTCGTGACCTGCACGGTGCGCGGTCCGAGCAGCCGTCCGGCGCCGCGGACCACGTCGATGCCGGCCCCCTTCGCCCATTTCTCCTGGCCGCTGTCGTCGAGGTGCGAGGTGAAGGAGTCGCGGCGCTCGAGCACAGCCTTGACGTCGAGGCCGCGGGCCTGGATCCGTCCGTCGAGGCCCGGCAGCCCGCGGGCCGTGTCGAGGACGTCGACGGGCCGCAGCAGCGCCTTGCTCGGCATGCAGGCCCAGTAGGAGCACTCGCCCCCGATGAGCTCCGACTCGATGATGGCGGCGGTTCGAGCACTGCCCCGGATGGCGTAGTCGGCGGCGTTCTCGCCGGCCGGCCCGCCGCCGATGACGAGAACGTCCCAGGTGTCCTGCTCGGTGTCGGGCATGACGGCAGCGTATGCCGTCCGCCGGCTCAGGTGGCCGGCGGGGGCACGCGGGGGGAAGCGGCTGCGTCGACCGCGCCGCCGTAGCGGCGGTCCCGGTCGGCGTAGGTCTCGATCGCCTGCCAGAGGTGGCGTCGGTCGAAGTCGGGCCAGAGCGTGTCGAGGAAGACCATCTCGGCGTAGGCGGACTGCCATAGCAGGAAGTTCGAGGTGCGCTGCTCACCCGAGGAGCGGACGAACAGGTCGACGTCCGGCATCGTCGGCTCGTCGAGGTAGCGGCCCACCGTCCGCTCGTCGATCGACCTCGGTTTGAGCCGGCCGGCCCGGACGTCCTCGGCGATCCGCACGACGGCGTCGGCGACCTCGGCACGGCCTCCGTAGTTGACGCAGAAGTAGAGCGTCAGGCCGGTGTTGTCCCGGGTCAGCTCCTGAGCGACCTCGAGCTCGTGGATCACCGACCGCCAGAGCCGGGGCCGTCGGCCGACCCACCGCATCCGGACGCCCCACTCGTTCAGCTGGTCCCTCCGGCGGCGGATGACGTCGCGGTTGAACCCCATGAGAAAGCGGACCTCCTCGGGCGAACGCCTCCAGTTCTCCGTGGAGAACGCGTACGCGGAGAGGTGGGTGACGCCGACCTCGATGGCGCCGGCCACGACATCGAGCAGGGAGGCCTCGCCGGCCTCGTGGCCCGTGGTCCGCGGCAGGCTGCGGGCGTTGGCCCACCGGCCGTTGCCGTCCATGACGATGGCGACGTGCCGCGGGAGCAGCTGCGCGGGGATGGACGGCGGGGTGGCCCCACTCGGGTGGGGAAACGGAGGCTCGTATGCCGTGCTCATCCGACCTCCTGGGCCAGGTGTCGGTCCAGCGCGGGGTGCTGGTCCTCGAGGGCTCTCAGCTCGTCCGGTTCGATCTGCGCCTCCAGAAAGGGCTGCTCGTCCAGGGCGAGCCGTCCCTCGAGCAGAGAGGGCTGGCCGGCCACCGGCTGCAGGACGGGGAGCGGGCGGACCGTGCGGACCCGGTCGACGTGCCGCAGGGAGCGCAGGCCGCGTTCGAGGTGCCACTGGAGGAAGGCCGCGACGAGCCCGCTCCCTTCCCGCTGGTTGCGCTCACCGGAGGCGTCCGCGACGACCCAGTCCCCGCTGAGGAGGCAGGCGAGCAGGAGCAGCGTCTCCGGCGCCGGCGCTGCGGAGCCGGGCGGACGGCATACGGGGCAGACCGTCCCGCCCGCCGCGACGTTGAACGCCCGGTGCGGCCCCGGCGCACCGCATTTCGCGCAGTCGTGGAAGCTCGGGGCCCAGCCGGCGATGGCGAGCGCGCGCAGGAGGTAGGCGTCGAGGACAAGGCTCGGGTCGTGCTCGGCGCCGCCGAGCGAGCGCAGGGCGCCGGCGAGCAGGAGGTACTGCTGGGTGGATGGCTCGTGCTCCTCCGTGAGCTGCTCGGCCGTCTCGACCATCACCGTCGCCGCCGTGTATGCCGAGTAGTCGCGGCAGATGACGTCTCCGTAGGGGGCCAGCGTCTCGGCCTGGGTGACGGTGTCGAGGTTGCGCCCCTCGTAGCACTGGACGTCGACGACCATGAACGGCTCGAGCCGGGCACCGAACCGCGACGTGGTCCGCCGCACTCCCTTGGCCACCGTCCGGACCCGACCGCGCTCTCGGGTCAGGAGGGTGATGATGCGGTCGGCCTCTCCCAGCTTGTGGGTGCGCAGCACGACCGCCTCGTCTCGGTAGAGGGGCATGAGCCCATTCTCGCCCATGCCCGAGCGGGATCCCGGAGGTGGCGAAAGGTCGGGTGGGAGGACTCGAACAAACGTCCTACATGGGTTATCGTGGAGCATGTCCTTCACGTTGCAGGGATCACTTCTCGACCTCGCCGAGACGATGGAGCTGCGGTCGCTGGCTGCCGGCTCGGAACGCAGGCTGCTCGCCGGCGGTGCGTGGGTCGACGTGCGTCCCGGCTGGCTGGCCGGTGCCGACGAGCTGTTCGATGTCCTGGCACGTGACGTGCCCTGGCACGCCGAGCGACGCCAGATGTACGACAACCTCGTCGACGTGCCTCGGCTGACGAAGTTCTACGCGGAGGGCGAGTCGCTCCCCCACCCCCTGCTCGTCCGAGCGCGCGAGGTGCTCAGCGACCACTACGAGGGCGAGTTGGGTGAGCGGTTCCGCACCGCGGGTCTGTGTCTCTACCGGGACGGTCGGGACAGCGTGGCCTGGCACGGCGACCGCATCGGCCGGGCCAAGGACCACGACACGATGGTCGCGATCCTGTCGGTGGGCTCGCCCCGGCCGCTGATGCTGCGGCCGCGCGACGGTGGAGCGGCGACGATGCGGCTGCCCCTGGGGCACGGCGACCTCGTGGTCATGGGCGGCACCTGCCAGCGGACGTGGGACCACGCCATTCCCAAGACGGCCAAGGATGTCGGCCCGCGGATCTCGATCCAGTTCAGGGCGCGTGGCGTTCGCTGACTCGAGGCGGTGGCAAGTGGGCCAGCGGCAGAGGCTCACAAAAGTTGGGACAGCCGTACTAATGCGCGCCGATTCGAGCCCCTCACCAGTTTGATCGGCCGCAGGTGCACGTTCCGCGGCCGACGGGCACGATGGCTGGGTGAAGCTCACCCTGGACCTGCACGACATCTACAACCGCGGCTCCGACATCGACCGCGCTCTCCGCGACATCATCAACGAAGCGGTGGAGAAGAAGGCTCCGCTGGTGGAGATCATCCCCGGCAAGGGGTCCGGAGCCCTGAAGAAGCGGGTGCTGCGGTTCCTCGACCAGAAGGAGATCAAGGCGCTGTACCACCGGGTGGAGAAGGACTCGGACAACTTCGGGCGGATCTTCATCCACTTCCGGTGGAAGCAGACCCGCGGAAAACGGTGACCCGAGTCCTCCGCCCGACGAAACACGCTGATCCGACGCCTCCTCGGTCGACTGCCTGCGAGACTGCTCGAATGGGCCTTTTCGTGCACCGCTCGAGCACCGTGCTGCAACGGCGCAGTGTGTGCTGGGGCAGGACCGCAAGCAGTTCGTCGTGTCACGGCGCGTGATCACCCGAAGGGGCGGTTGCCGTCCGTCGTCCCAGCTCGGGCTCGTGCTCTCCGTGGCCTTGGTGGCCGGTTGCCAGACTGTCCCCTCCACGGCCGCACCGGGGACGTCGGTCACGGGTTCGACCACCTTGGATGCGCCCAGCATCAACCCGCGCTCGCCCACCGCGCCGAGCACCGACGCGCGCTCGCCCACCGTGCCACCCTCGCCGGCGGTCTCGGGGGTCGGCGCCGCGTTGGACTCCCTGCGGGTCAAGGGCCGCGCCCCGAAGACCGGCTACAGCCGCGCCATGTTCGGGCAGGCCTGGGCTGACGTCGACCGCAACGGGTGCGACACCCGCAACGACATCCTCGCCCGTGACCTGCAGCATGTGGTGTTCAAGCCGGCCACCCATGACTGCGTCGTGCTGAGCGGTGACTATCTCGAGCCCTACACCGGCTCACATGTGTTCTTCAAACGCGGTCAGACCACCTCCAACGCGGTAGAGGTCGACCACGTCGTCGCCCTCGGCAACGCGTGGCAGACCGGCGCACAGGACATGGACCTCGCGACGCGCCTGCGCTATGCCAACGACCCCCTTGTCCTGCTGGCCGTTGACGGGCCGGCAAACCAGCAGAAGGGCGACGGTGACACCGCGACATGGCTACCGCCCGACAAGAGCTTCAGATGCGCATACGTCGCCCGACAGGTCGCGATCAAGGCGAAGTACCACCTGTGGATCACCCCACCTGAGAAGGACGCCATGGCCCGTGTCCTCGGCGCCTGTCCCGACCAGCAGCTCCCGAGGTGAACAGTCACTCGCCGCGCGATCTTGGGCCGCGCCCGGAAGAGCGGCTACGGCTGCGCCCTGTTCAGCCCGGCGTGGGCCTGCGACGACAGGGAACGACGAGCTGGTCGCTCAGTCTCGGAAGCTCGGTCCGGGTGCCTACTCGGCGTGGCGCCCGACACGGTGACCGCCCCGGCGCATCAGCCGCCGATGGCCTGCCGGTAGACCTCCATGGTGCGCTCGCCGATGGTGTCCCACGAGAAGTGTTCGATGGCGCGGGCGCGACCGGCCCGACCCATCCGGTGGGCGCGGGCCGGGTCGCTGACCGCCTTGGCCAGGTGTTCCGCAAGGCTTGCGACAAAGGCGTGCGGGTCGACGGGCGTGCCGCTGCCGTCGTCGACCTGCTCGATCGGCACGAGCCACCCGGTCTCCCCCTCGACGACGACCTCAGGGATGCCGCCCGTCGCCGTCGCGACGACGGCCAGCTCGCAGGCCATTGCCTCGAGGTTGACGATGCCGAGTGGCTCATATACGGATGGGCACGCGAAAACCGTTGCGGCAGAGAGCAGCGCGACCACCTCGTGGCGCGGCAGCATCTCCGGGATCCACACGACACCGCCGCGCGTGGCCGTGAGCTCGTCCATGAGGTGCTCGACCTCCGCCAGGATCTCCGGGGTGTCCGGGGCTCCCGCACAGAGCACGAGCTGGACGTCCGGGGGCAGGAGGGCCGCGGCCCGAAGAAGGTAGGGCAGCCCCTTCTGCCGGGTGATCCTGCCGACGAAGAGCACCGATGGCTTGGCGGGGTCGACGCCGTGCCTGCGGACGATGGCCTCGTCCTCGTTCCGCTGCCACAGCTCGGCGTCGATCCCGTTGTGGACGACGTGCACCCGGCTCGGGTCGAGCGACGGGTAGCTCCTGAGGATGTCGGCGCGCATCCCTGCGCTCACCGCCACCACGGCCGCAGCCGACTCGTAGGCCTCGCGCTCGGCGAACGACGAGACGCGGTACCCGCCACCGAGCTGCTCGGCCTTCCACGGACGCATCGGCTCCAGGCTGTGGGCGGTGACGACGTGCGGCATACCGGCGAGCAGCGAGGCGAGGTGGCCGGCGAAGTTGGCGTACCAGGTGTGTGAGTGGACGAGGTCTGCCCCGGCGCAGTCCTGCGCCATGGCGAGGTTGACCCCGAGGGTCCTGATGGCGGCGTTCGCACCGACGAGCTCCGCCAGCTCCCGGTATGCCGTGGTGCCGGCCTCGGCGCGCGGCTCACCGAAGCACCGCACCTGCACGTCGATGTCGCCCCGGGCGCGCAGCGCGCGGACGAGCTCGGCCACATGGACCCCGGCCCCGCCGTATACCGCCGGTGGGTACTCCTTGCTGAGGACGTCGACTCGCACGTCGTTGACACTAGCCCTGCGCTCCTCGGGGGCAACGCCTCGCCGCAGGCTGCTCGATGACCTTAGGGTGTGCAGATGGCACGCAGGACGCAGAATCCCAAGGTTTTGGCGATCGTCCTTGCCGGTGGTGAGGGCAAGCGGCTCATGCCACTCACTGCGGACCGGGCCAAGCCCGCGGTGCCGTTCGGTGGGATCTACCGGCTCATCGACTTCGCGTTGTCCAACGTCGTCAACTCCGGCTACCTCAAGGTCGTCGTCCTGACCCAGTACAAGTCGCACAGCCTGGACAAGCACGTGACGTCGACGTGGCGGATGTCCACTCTGCTCGGCAACTACGTCGCCCCCGTCCCGGCCCAGCAGCGGATGGGCAAGGACTGGTACCTCGGGAGTGCCGACGCGATCTACCAGAGCCTCAACCTCATGGACGACGAGAAGCCGGACATCGTCGTCGTCGTCGGCGCCGACCACGTCTACCGGATGGACTTCTCGGACATGGTCGAGCAGCACGTCGAGAGTGGGGCAGGGGTCACCGTCGCGGCCATCCGCCAGCCGATCTCGCTCGCTGACCAGTTCGGCGTCATCGAGGTCGACGACGTCGACAACCACAAGATCGGCGCGTTCCTCGAGAAGCCGACGGATGCCAAGGGGCTGCCGGACGGCCCCGACGAGGTGCTGGCCTCCATGGGCAACTATGTCTTCAATGCCGACGTGCTCATCGACGCCGTCACCACGGACCACGCTCGCCAGGGCAGCAGGCACGACATGGGCGGCGACATCGTGCCCGCCTTCGTCGCCCAAGGCGGTGGCTACGTCTACGACTTCAAGGACAACCCCATCCCGGGAGCCACGGAGCGCGACCGGGGCTACTGGCGCGACGTCGGGACGATCGACTCGTACTTCGAGGCCAACATGGACCTCATCTCGATCCACCCCATCTTCAACCTCTACAACTACGAGTGGCCGATCTACACCTCGACGGGCTTCCTTCCGCCGGCCAAGTTCGTCCACGGGCACGGTGACCGGGTCGGTGAGGCGCTGAACTCAGCGGTCTCCCCCGGCGTCGTCGTCAGCGGCGCCCAGGTCAACGGCTGTGTGCTGGCGCCGCGCGTCCACGTGCACAGCTACGCGACCATCGTCGACAGCGTCATCCTCGACGGCGTCGACGTGGGCCGGTACTCGACCATCCGGCGGGCGATCATCGACAAGAACGTCGTCGTCCCCGAGCACGCCAAGATCGGGATCGACCACGACCACGACCGGGCCCGAGGGTTCTACGTGACCGAAAGCGGCATCACCGTGATCGGCAAGGGCCAGGAGGTCCCCCTCTACTAGAGAGCCCTTTAGAGCACGGTCCATGGTGGTTTGGGCGCCGGGGCCTGCCCCGCCGGGTGGGTGGGGTGGGGGGGGCGGGTCAGTTACAGGTGCCAGGTGACGCCGGTGTCGGTGACGGTTGCGGTGAGATCGCGTTGGCGGACCAGGGTGTGGTGTCGTCCGCAGAGCAGGGCGGCGTTGGACAGGTCGGTCGGCCCGCCGCGGCTCCACCAGTGGACGTGGTGGGCGTCGGTCCACTGGGCCGCGATGGTGC
>JAABUJ010003589.1_pt1 | contig 17247 bp, 24 predicted proteins | sample 5559131 | NCBI WGS metagenome assembly JAABUJ01 (sample SAMN10711875, study PRJNA513366) | rock metagenome | isolation source: Antarctica rocks | place: Antarctica: Victoria Land, Mt New Zealand nord | collected 2016-01-07 | reverse complement strand
CCGAGCGCCTCTTGACAGCCAACCATCCTATATATAGATGCTCAAGCGCCACATGTTTGGCCGTGCGGGCCTCGACCTGCTTCGCGAGCGGATGCTGGACGGAGGGTAAAGCATCATCAAATGTGGGTATGAGCCGCCACAGCGCCGCCCGGCGTGGTGCGACGAGCCCATCCAGGGGCCTCAGATCGTGGTGCTATTTTAGTACGACGGGGGCTCCAACGGGCCTCGGATCGGAGAGTGCGTACTTGACGTTGGTAGCAATCCCGCTGAGCGCGGCCCTTCTCTGAGGCTGAACCACAGCGACACGCTGTTGCCAACGTCAAGTACGCACTCTCCCGGATCGTGGTACCATCGGGCCGCGAAACGTGGTACCATCCGTAGCTCTAGCTCCAAAGGCATGGAGCTACGATAGAGCTACGATTCACACGGGAAAATGGGGGTTTAGCGCGACCATGGAGCTACTCTTTATCTTGGGGTGGGTACTACCCGTAGCGCTAGTACCATCAGCGCGCTAGTACCAGCGTCGCGCTAGCCTCCCGCACACGGCTGGCAAGGCCGGCCCCGCGCGCAGCGACGGGGCGGAGGGTACGGGGCAGGGAGTACGCCGGCATAACGACAGGCGGCGACTGGGCAGGACGCTCACGGCCCCGCTGCCCCTCAGCCAAAAGACACCGGCGCCGGCCTGTGCCCAGCCCCCGCTCCATTGATAGAAACGCGCGAGGAGGCGCTGTGGTTACGCCGCTACCCGTGCAGCGTTGCGACACTGAGCCAAGACTGTCAGCACGCACGCCTCACGAGGGGGGACCGGGGACCGTATGGACGAGCCCGACGCCGCGGAACGCTGGGCGCTCCTGCGCACGATGCGGGACACCGACAGCATTGTAGCGAGCGAGGCCCTCAGCGAGATGTGCGGCATGGTCGAGCTGATGCTCGATCCGCACAAACACCATGGACATAGACACCCCGCGCCCCTTCTCTCTACGCCGCTCATGACCTCGGCCATCGGTCCCTCGCCTACTCGTTTGTCTAGGTTGTTCGCGGGGCCACGCGCGCCGTATGCTGTCCATAACAGCCGTATGCTGTCCATAACAGGTGTACATGGGGCGCTTCAAACCGCAGGGGCAGATAGGAGGCGGCGTGACAGCGGCCGACGTTTGTCCGCCCTGCTCACGGGGGTCGCTTGACGCAACGGACAGGACAGTCTGGGTCCGTCGTTCGTGCATCCGGCGTTCCACCGTTTTTGCTCCAGGCCTGTTGGGGCGCATCTCGGGCAGGAGCGGGCGCCGACGACCTGAGCCGAAGGGCTCACCGTTCCGGCGCCGCGCGGGAGGAGAAGGGATTCTATGCAACGTTATCGTGGCCGCCTCTTGATCTCCCTGGCGACGCTGCTCACGGGGGTCGTGCCCTGGCTCACCGATTGGAACGACACGCACGTCTTCAACCCCCAGTGGCCGCCCCACGCGCGGTTCCACGGCGCGGTGTCCATCGCCATGTCCACGGCGCTCTCCCCCGTCGCTCTGTGGCTGCTGTGGCGGCGCTCGGCCGACCCCGCCGCAGCGGCGACCGTGGCGGCCCTCATCCCAGCCGCCTATTGGGGGCCGTTCTTCGCGGCCGCGCTCCTCCCAGGCGCGGGCATCGAGGACCCGGGCCGGCGGCTCCGGCGGATCGCGGGGGTGCCGTCCAACCTCCTCGGGGCGGGGGCGACGACCCTGACGGCTGGGCTCGGCTGGTACCTGGATCGCCGCGCGCGGGCCGCGCGGTCGCGCAGAAAGTGAGGTGTGTCCGATGCGTCCGCCCCTTGACAACAGCGTCGTGCTCATCACGGGGGCCTCGGCGGGGATCGGCCGGGAGCTGGCCCGGCAGTTCGCCCCCCGTGCCCGTGCCCGTGCGCTTGCGCTCGTCGCCCGGCGCGCCGAGCGCCTAGAGGAGGTGCGGGCCGAGCTGCTGGCCCGCCATCCGGAGCTGATCGTGCATGTGCTGCCCTGCGATCTCGGCGATCCGGCCGCGGTCGAGGCCCTGCTCAGCGCCGTCGCGCAGACCGTCGGAGCCGTCGATATCCTCGTGAATAACGCCGGCCTGGGCGATCAGGCGTTGTACGACCAGGCCGACTGGGCGCGCATCCGGCAGATGCTCGAGGTCAACGTCGTGGCCCTGGCCCGCCTGACCCACCACTTCGTCGGGCCGATGGTGGCACGGGGGCGCGGGGGTGTCCTCAATATCGGCTCGGGGGCCGGCTTCGCCCTGCTGCCGGGGGCGGCCGCCTACACCGGGACCAAGCACTTCGTCACCGGCTTCAGCGCCACGCTCCAGGCGGAACTGGCCGCAGCCGGCGTGGCTGTGACCCAGGTCTGCCCAGGTCCGGTGGACACGGAATTCGACGAGGTCGCAGGCATGCGCGGCCTGGCGGGAGGACCGCCGCACGTCATGCGCATCTCGGCGGAGCAGTGCGCGCGCGCGGCGGTCCAGGGCTTCGCGCGGGGGCAGCCCCTGGTGTTCCCAGGTGCGGCGTATAAGGCGCTGATGGTGCTGCTGCCCCTCATCCCACGTCCGCTGCTGCGGGCCATGGCGCGGCGTGTGGCCCGCCGCCTACGGACACCGACGCCACAGGCGGTCGAGCGGACCGCGACACCGTAGGATGCTATCCGGTGGGAGACGGCGTAGGGGTCAGGCAACGAAAGCGTCGTAGCCTGTTGGGGGCAACAGCATGTTGCACACAACTGGCGGCGGCACCCGCGCGTCGATGCAGTGCGATGCAGTGAGAGATAGGACGTATGACTGATGGATAGCAATGGAGAACGCCAGCGCGCTGCACAGCCCGAGGACCTGAGCCGGTTTTTCCTTGAACAGGCCAACGCAGGCGATATCGACGGGTTGGTAGCACTGTAGGCCTCCGTTAGCTTTTGGCTCATGCCCACATGTGATACTGATGGCGAAGTCGCTAATAGCGCATCAACACCCTGATGCTCGTCGGCCAGAAGGCGATCCAACCGCTATTTCTTCCGCTGGTTGACCTTTGGAAACCTGGACCCGTTCACATGACAGGTGGCGGCTGCGGGAAGGGCAGCCCCGCCCCATGAAGGACCGCACCTAGCGATCATGGGGCCGTCCAGCGTCCCTGTGCTCAATATATGCCCGCCTATGCTAAACGATCAGGATACGCCCCTATGTCTTTGTTCACAGGTGATGCCGAAGGCCGGCTTCCCGCAGGCGCTACCGATCATGAGAACAAGTCCACGCCGCAAACCCTGAACATCCGCTACGGGGCTGGACTCAGCCAGCCGGCACACAAACTGTGCGGGACGTATTTGTTTCCCCATGACGCCGCAGTGATCCGTGCCCGAAAGGAGTGCACGAACCACGCGCCATCAACCTACGCGCTCGGGGGTGCCGGCCTCGCTTCGCCATGCACCATCCGTCATGTCCTGTCGTGGTTGGCGCGCTTGTTCTCGGCGGCCAGCCGCACCGTCTCCGCCACCCGTTTGGCCCGCGTTTCGGGCCGCTTCGCGCTGGCGATCCACCACAGGATGTTCTTCTTCGATGAGGGCGGGAACGCGTCGAAGTGCGCCTTGGCCGTCGATGCGGCGGCAAGGGCGGCGGCCAAGTCGCCGGGGACGGTGAGGTCTTCGGTCGCGTCGTAGGCCGACCAGGAGCCGTCCGCTTTGGCCGCGGCGACCACGGCGAGGCCGGCCGGGCGCATCAGCCCAGCGGCGGTCAGCTGCTCGACGCGCCGCTTGTTGAGCCGCGACCACGGGCTATGGGGCTTGCGCGGCGAGAAGAGTTGCGTCGAGCGTTCCGTGTCCAGGGCGTTGGCTCGACTGTCGATCCAACCGACGCAGAGCGCCTCCTCCACTGCGTCGGCATGGGCCACGCGCGGCCGGCCGCTTCCCTTCTTGTAGTACACAAGCCAGACGCCGCGCGCCGTCGCGTGGTGCTCCTCCAGCCACGCGCGCCACGCCTGCCGGTCGGGCACGTAGACCAGCGGCAGCCCGCCGGCCGCCGTGCCCTGGTCCTCATGTCGTCGCGCGGGGATGGCCTCGGGGAGGTCGGCGGGCGTCACCACGGGAGCGGCTCGCCGCCGCGGAAGAAGCCGCCCCTCGGCCCGCCGTCGGGCAGCGTAGCCGCCCAGGTAGCGGTGGCGCCCCTCGGCGCCAGCGGGCAAGGGGATGAACTCGGCCGGCGACACCACCTCGATGGCCATGGCGACCTCGTCGGGCCAGCGGGTGCGCGCCAGGCGCTCGGACAGATCGTCGAGGACGGCCTGCGGAACCTGGATGGTGAATGGGCGTATCTCCATGTCGACTCCTCTTCGGTGTTGATGCCGTAGGCCGGCCGGCGCCGCGCTATGCGGTGAGGCCCTGCGGCGGTCGGTCGAGACCCGCGCGGAGCCGGCCGGCAAGCCGCCTATCGCTGACAGTATCCCGGCATAGGGCGGGTTGGCCGGGCACGTCGCCTGGCGGGCTGCACGGGACAACCGGCGACCGCGCGGGGCCGCGGGGATCGGGGACCACAACCGGCGTCCGGTTGGGAATCCGCTCGCGGGATCTCGATCCCCGCGGCGACGTCAGCGCCGGCTCTCGTTCAGGACGTCCAGGTAGTGCGGGTTGTACATGATGCCCAGGATGTTTCCGAAGGGATCGACCACGGACGCAGTGATGAACCCCCCGCCACGGTCTGTGGGCGCCTGGTGCTCTTTTGCCCCCATAGACAGCAGTTTCTCGAGCGTTGTTGTCACGTCGTCGACGTGCCAGAAGATGACGGCGCCGGCCGGGCCAGTCGCCAAACTGGCGGGGGCGTAGCGGCTGTCGATCACGCCCAGCTCGTGCTGGTAGTCACCGATGCGGAACTCGATATACCCCGGTGGGTCGGGCGGTACCGGCCGGATGAAGTACGGCTCGACCCCTAACAGTTCGGTGTACCAGCGCTTCGCCGCCTCCACATCAGCCGCGTAAAACGAAACGGTGGTGAGTCCTCGTAACATCTGTGCTCCTTTCGTCGCCGCGCATACCTTGTCGGCAACGGTCATGCCCGCTTTTATCTACGTGCGTACACGGCGCCTGCGCGCTCTGTCGCTCACGACAGGAAATCCGTTCTCGTCCCTTACTGCTCAGGACGAGCGCAGCTTTTGAGGGAGCGTGAGCGAGCGAGAAAGCGTCACGCACGACGCTTTGCTCATCTGTATCTGGGATCGATTCCCTTGTTCGTCTCCTACGCGACACCCCTCACGGGCGCTCGCTCGGGCGGTTCTGGGCGAACTCGACCAGGTAGTGGGGCTGACCAGCCGGATCTTTGATGCCAAAGACCGTGCCGAAGGGCATCTGCGTGAGAGAAAGCCCGACCTCGGCCTTGGGCGTGAACTCCTTGAAGGCGGCAGCGGCATCATCGACGCGCCAATACAGTTCCAGACCGCGCTCGCCACTCAGCGACGCGTCGCTGGCAATGGCGAAGCGGGCGCCCGCCTGGTCTTTGAATTGAATGAACACCGGTGCTTCCCGCTCGACCTCAAGCCCGAGGACGTCGACGTAGAAACGCTTGGCCGCCTCAATGTCTGAGACGTACTCCAAGGCGAACGCGAAACGAGGTGTGACCGTCATACGATAGCGCTCCTTTTCCCTGATGTGTGGCTGTGATTCAGCCTCTGAGAGTAGCGTACCGCGGGGCGGCGACAACGTTATGTCGGGATTTACGCTCCCGGATTTACGCTCAGGGATTGAGTGATGCTACAGGAGGGCTGGGTGGGCCATGTCGATGGGGATGTCGGCGAGCACGGCGTCGAGCGATCGCGGGGTGATAGGCTCGCGGGTGAGGGTGGCCTGGGCGATGCGGTCCAGACGAAAGGCCCGCGGCGCTTGGCGCAGACGGCACCAAGCCGCAAGGTACCAGCCGTTGTGGGTGCTGAAGATACCGGCGAGTTCGATGATACGCACCGTCTCGCAACCCTGGGCGTCGCGATAGGTGAGCTCGACCGCGACCGACGCGATGAGCGCTTGCTGCACGACGTCGGAGACCGCGGCGGCGGGACCATGGGGTCCCTGCACGACGCGAATCTGGTTGAGGAGCTGAGCGGCCGTGTCCCTGGACGTAACGGCCATCACGGCGGTGAGCTTCTGGAGCGCGGAGCGGCCGGCCCCCGTCAAGGGCATCGCGCCGAGGGCGGCCAGAGCCGTGGCGAGAGCGGCGGCTTCGGCCGGCGTGAGGTTCAAGGGGGGCAGGGTCGTCTCGACGTTGAGGCCGTACCCACCGCCGGGGCCGGGCTGGGCCCAGATGGGCACACCGGCCTCCTGGAGAGCCAGCAAGTCGCGTTCAATGGTGCGGGTGCTGACCTCGAAGTGCTGCGCTAACGCGACGGCGCGCACCGTCCGCGGCGCGCGAGCCCGCAGTTCCTCCACAAGGGCGTATAACCGGTCAGTGCGGTTCATACGATCATGATACCGGGGAATCCCGACAATGAGGAATCCCGATAGCGTCGATCACGCGCATCTGCGCCGCTGTCGCCGACTCGCAGCCGTGCACCGACTCGTCCGGCCGTCGGAAGATTTCCTCGACCATCGCCTCGTAGTCCGCGCCTTTCCCCACCCATCCCAGGGAACTGCGATCGAGCTCGCGCAGGCCGGGAACCGGAACGATTGGGCGACCGGCGGCTAGCATCTCGGCCGTATGCATCGCCTTGTGCTGCGGGCTACTGGCGACGACTGCAACGCCGGCGAGTGCGGGGTCGATGGTAAGGACGGCTGTCGCCGCTTCGCCCTCGGACGACAGGCGCCACTCGCGGGAGGGGATCGTCGGATCGACCACCACATGCGCATGCCGGACCAGGATCAGGGTCGCCGCGAAGCCGTCGGCCGCTTGGCGCGCCAGATCGTCCGCTATACCCGGATGCCGTCGCCGCATAAACGCTATAGTCTCATCCATCCAGGTCATCGTTGAGTTCCCCGAAGCGCACCGTCAGCGGAAGCATAGGCAGTGTAACACTTCAGGGCCACGTATACACCGCATCGCAACGATGGGGACAGATCTCCCTCGGAGTACGTTTGTCATTACGACAAGGGCCTACCCCGCGCCTATGCCTCTCCTTGCTTTCCCGTCGGCACTCATGCTAGTGTAGAGAACACACTACAGAAAGGCATTCTGGGAAGTGACCAAGCTCTGGAAGGCCGTAAACTGGGGGCACAAGACCTCAGTAACGCATGACAGTCACGTTACGGAAGGACAGATGCCCATGGCCCAGCCCGTTGACCAAGCGTTCCCACACCTGGCCGCGTGGGTCACGGCACATGGCTGGATCGAGATTGGCTACACCGAGGATCACCTCGCCGTGTGCGCGTCGTGCGCCTGGCTCCGGCACCGATCGACGCCTGCGACGGGAGGCGCCTGATGCCCACGCACACGGCGGCGTGCGCCTACGACGGATGGTACACCTACACGGCGGCGAACGGCCGGGAGGGGCGCTGCTACGCGCAGGTGTGGCAGCCGCGCGCGGGTATCCCGGTCGTGATTGTGACGGAGCCGGCCGACAACCCCGGCCCAAGCGTGACCAACGCGACAGAGGCGCTCGCCACTCAACTGTGGCATGCCTTGCTTCCCCAGAGCCACGAGGGCTTCCGGCTGATCGAGGTGTATCTGGACACGGCCAACGCCGCTCGCGGGGCCGAGCGCCTGGCCGAGGTGTCGTACACGCTCCGGGGCAACCGGTTGGCGTCGGCCAGGTACAGGCACACGACCCGCGCCCAGGTCGAGGCCCTGATCGGCGGCCCGTTCGAGAGTAGTTACTGACAACGCGCGCCTTGGGCGCAAAGCTCTCGTGTGCCGGTCCGTTAGGGTGTGGCAGGATTGCATTCCGGCCACCAGACAATGCCGACTTGGCGAGACGTTGCGCCGTAGCGACAAGGGGAGCCCAATCGCCCCTTTGTTTGGCCCGTGCGCGCCTGTGCATGCCGGCGCAGCGTCCGTCACACCGCGACAGACGGGCACCTACACCCCCTCGAGAGCGATGCCACGCTCTGCCATCATGGCTGCGGCGGCGCGCACCAGCGCGGCGTTATCCGGGGCCAGTTGCCCGTCGGGCAGGACCGGCGTGTCCTCTAAGCCAGTCCGGATGCCGTGTCCGCGGCCCAGCCCCCGCGCGTTGACCGCCCAGCTCGCGATCCCATCGCCGTGATGCACCTGCGGGAGCGCGATCCCGGCGCGATGGAGGACCTCCTCCATCGCGCCCGCTTGGGCGCCAGCCTCCTGGGGACCGGCGTCGAGTGGCTCGATGAGGACACGGACGCACCGCAGCGCCAAGCCCGACCGCACGAAGGCGTCGGCGTCGGCCAGGGAGAGCAGACCGGCCTCGATGCCCACCCCGCGCGCGATGAGGTCGTCGCACAGCTCACCGATGCCAGCCTCGCCCTGATTCGCTGTCACCAGTTCCGGGAGGAGCGTCCAGTTGGCCACCAGTTCCCGGCGACGGCGCGGATCGGGTTCGATCTCGGCCGACGTGCTGAGCGAGATGGGGATGCCCGGACAGGCAGCACGGACGGCGCGCAGGGCGGCCGCGCACGGCGCGGCGGCGAGCGTCTCGTGACCGGCCGCATCATGGGGGTGCAGGTGGAGGACACGCGCGCCAACGGCCACGCAGGCCTGCCCGTCTTTGGCAAGTTCCTCCGGCGTCCTGGGCACACGCGGATGGACGCGCGACCCATTGAGCGCGGCTTCCAACAGCAATACCGTTCGGTGGTCCATGATCTATAGTATGGGATGATAGGCACGGTGCTGTCAACGGTCCGGGGTCTCCCGACGAGTTGATGACTAGGGGATCAGCGGGATCACGCGGAGAACACAGACGCCCAGATACGGCGTCCTCCGCACGTTGCCGCTCGTGCCGCCCTATCGCGACCGGCCGCGGCGCGCCTGCGCGGCCCTCCTGACCGCCGTCGGCGACCGGGCGGGCGTGGCCCCCAAGAGCATGTACAGCCTGCGCCACTCGTCGAGCAGCGCCAATTTGCGGAGACGCACGACCTTGAGGAAACGGCGCGCCATCTCGGGCACGTCAAACTCGAGACAACGCGCACTTACGCGACATGGAGCGACCGGTGGCTCCGCACGACGCGGGGCCGGTGGTGAGAGCTTTCGGGGCAATGCTCTCACCACGGTAAGACTACAGCAAGCCGCGCGGGCCGCAGGGACAGACGGCGCCGCTCCGCTATACTACCGGAAGAGGAGGACGGGGACCATGCCCTCGCCGGTCTCGACGCACGCCGACAGGGACGGGAGGGCGGAGGCGGGGCCGCGGCCCCGCCTCCGGGCATCAGCCCGCGGGGGCGCGCGGCGCTGCCCACCCCCAGCCCCAGGATGCGCTCAAGCGCGGCCCCGCTCTCGTGGTAGGACGCGTCCGTCGTGCCGTACGTCCCCCACTCTTGCAGCAGGTCCGAGTAACTGCGCGCCGGCAGGCTCAACGCCGCGTCCAGCGGGCACACGCCCTCCTGCCCGACCGCCGTAAAGAAATGCCGCGCGAAGCGCACCTTGCCGAAGACGGAGTAGTAGGTGGTGGGCCGGCAATCGTGATAGGCCAGCGCCGTGCCGTCCGGCGCGTGGACCGGCCCGGCGGGGCGCGCCGCCGCCCGCGTCTGGAAGAACACGCGCAACAATGCCGCCCCCACCGCCAGCAGGCGGCGAAACAGGGTCAGTTCCACCGTGTAGGCGGTCGCCGTGCGCGTTTCCGGGCCGGTAACGTAGGCGATCAAGGCTTGAAAGTCCTGCTGGATCTGCTGTACACTCGTGTCGGCGTTGGGAGTCATCGGGCACCTCCTGGAGGTCATGTGGTGGGTGGTTCTGCCACAGTATCTCCCGTTCGCCCGATGGCTCTCAACGTTCATCGCGTGTCCCACAGATTTTGGTCACACTCATATCATATGCGGGCGACCGTTGACGCGCCGCTTGTCGCGGCCCCTCGGTGCGACAATCCCATTCAACCCACGACTCAAGCCGTGGGTTTTCTGAGAGGTTTCTATAAGCGCCTCGGATTACAAGACGTGGCGTAGCGCCCACACCGTGCCGACACCGACGCCGAGCGCCAGCAGCAGGTTGCCCGTGCGCGCCGCGACCACGACCGTGGCTAGCAAGGCGAGCACCCCGGCCGGCCCGCTGACGAGCGCCGCGGGCACGACGATGGCGACGAGGACCGCGCCGGGGATCTGCCGGAGCCAGGCGTCGACGCGCGGGGAGGGCGTCACGCGGCCCATGAGCCACAGCCCCCCCGCACGGGTCACGTAGGTCACGAGCGCCATCCCGAGGATCGTCACCAGAACGTCACCGCGCATGGCGCACCGCCCCCAGCACGCTCCCGGCCAGACCGCCCGCGAGAATATACCACTTGCCGGGCACAAAATGCGCGGCGACGGCCGCCGTCGCCCACGGCGCGAGGTCGGCCTTGCCCTTCCACATCCCGACGAGCAACGCCGCGAAGACCGCGGTGACGGCGAAATCCAGGCCCCACTGCGCCGGGTCGCGGAGCGTCGCCCCGATCGTATGTCCGACGATGGTCGCGCCGAGCCACGCCGCGGCGATAGTCAGGCCGCTGCCAAGCAGGAAAGCGCCGTTGCGCCCGCCGGCCTCGACCTCGCGTAGCGTCAGCGCCCAGCTCTCGTCGCCTAAGAAGAAGACCGAGCCGTAGGCGCGCAGGGGCGACAGGCGGGCGAACCATGGCCGCAGCGCCGCCCCCATGAGCACGAGGCGCAGGTTGACCACGAACGTCGTGAGCACGATGGTCAGCACGGGCAGGGGCGTCGCCCACAAAGTCAGCACCACGAATTGGGAGGCGCCCGCGGCCACCAGGCCGCTCATCAGGGCCGCCTCCCCCAGGCCGAGCCGCGCCTGCCGCGCCAGCACGCCGAAGACGAGCCCATAGGCGCAGACGCTCACGGCGAGGGGCAGGCCGCGCCGCGCCCCGTCGAGCGCCCCCGCCCAGGTAAAGGTAATCGGTCCGGTCCCATTCGCCGTCTCGCGCGTTGTGTCATTCGTCGCCATCACAGCCCTCCTACCAAGCGCCGCGCCGCGTCGGCAGCCCCACGCGACGCCGCTCGCGACACGCGATGTATAATACCCTAATAAGTGGTTAGACTATTACAAAGATCGTAGCACGGGCGAGCGATGCCGTCAATATGCGTATCATGAGGACAGAAGCGAGCCGCGCGGGTCACACGGAGGGAACCTGATGAGCGAGACAGGCCGGCATGCCGGCACGCTCCCCCTACGCGGGGAGCGGTTGTGTCTGGACTTTGCCAATACCGCGGGCTGGCATGCCGGGGACCACCCCGAGGAGTGGCTGACGAGCTATGCCGCCGTGGTCGCGTGGAGCCAGCACGCCGGAGCCGTCTCCGGCGACGAGGCCGCGCGTTTGCTGTCTCACGCCGTGACATGCCCGGCGGACGCGGAGAGCGTGCTGGCCCGGGCCGTCGCCCTGCGGGAAGCGATCTACCACATCTTTTCGGCGATCGCGGCGCGGCAAGCGCCCGAGGCGGCCGCGCTCGCGACGCTGAACAGCGCGCTCCCGATGGGCCTGGCGCACGCGCAGGTCGTGCCGACAGATGGTGGCTTTACCTGGAGCTGGGACGATGCGGGAACCCTCGATCGGCCCCTCTGGCCGGTGGTACGCTCCGCCGCGGAGCTCCTCACATCGAACGAACTGAGCCGTGTGCGTGAATGTGCCGGCTACCCCTGCGGCTGGCTCTTCGTCGACCTGACCAAGAATCACAGCCGTCGCTGGTGCGATACACAGGACTGTGGCAACCGTGTCCGGGTCCGTCAGCACTATGCCCGACAACGCGCCGGTCGCACTCACAGCAACCCGTGAGCATGGTGCGACAAGGCCATGCCATACACGGAGAGGAGAGCACCATACCCATGACCGCACGACCCGCCACCCCGCCGGGCCCGATCGCGCCGTGGGCCGAGATCGTACCGGACGCGCCCTATCCCATGACGATACAAGACCTGCTCGACTGGCCGGACGACGACGGGTATCGGTACGAGTTGGTGGACGGGGTGCTGGTTCGCGTGGCCGGTAGCGGAGACAAGGCCACGCGGCTCGGGCTCGACATCGCCGCCGAGTTGCGCGCCTACGCGCGGCCGCGTCGTCTCGGGCGTGCGACGGGAGCCGATGGGGTTTACAAGTTTCCCGGGGCCGAGACGGGCCTCATCCCCGACGCCGGGTACGACACGGCCGCGCGCCGCGCGCTCATCGTCGACGAAAGTAAACCCCTCCCCTTCGCCCCTGATCTGGCCGTCGAACTCGCCTCCCCGTCCCAGGACGGCGACGACATGGCCGAAGGCGCGGGTCTATCTGTGCGGCGGGACGCGCTTAGTGTGGATCGTGTGGCCCATGCGGAGACACATCGACGTGTGGCGACCCGACACCCTCGCCTACCCCGCCGCGATGCTCGACGTGGACGACCTGCTCGACAGCGAGGACGTGGTACCGGGCTTCGCCTATCCCGTCGCCGCCGTGTTTGCTGACCGGTGTCGTTGGGTCGTGCTGAGGTCAAAAGCCTCGTGTCGATCTGTGGGCGTCGTCGTAGGCGGTTGACAGGGACAGCTAGGCCGCAGCAAGGATCTGCGTGAGGTCGTCCCAGGCGCGCATCAAGCGCGGAGCTTGTGGGATGCGCGGGTCGCCGGTCGGCTTGCCCAGCCGATAGAAGCCGTCCCGCAGGTTGCGCAGGTTGCGCATGAAGCCATGGCCGTCGCACACGACCTGCGCGCAGCGCAAACGCTGGAAGGCGCGCATACTCCGCGTGCGCCCTTTGAGGTGTTGGTGATCGCGCTCAATGCCTTGCTGCTCCATCTTGCCAGTGATGTGCTCCGCTTCCGGTACGACGGCCCGTAGCGCGGGCGGATAGGCCGGCGCTTTGTCCGTCGTGACGCGGTGCGGCCGCACGTCGGTGCGCGCGATCGCCTGCTCAAAGAAGGCCGTGGCCGCCGCCGTGTCGCGCGTGTCGCTCAGGTAGACGTCGATCACCTGGCCGTGCTCGTCGATGGCGCGGTAGGCGTAGACCCAGCGACCCGCCAGCCGGATATAGGTCTCATCGACGGCCCAGCGGGTGCCGACACAATGACGATGTGAGCGGGCCGCGTCCTTATAGAGCGGCGTGAAGCGCTGCACCCAATCAAACACGCTTGACGGATCAACGTGGACACCCCGTTCAGCCAGCAGCTCCACCAGGTCGGCGTAGGGCAAACGGAACCGCAGATACCAGCGCACGGCGAGGGCGATGATATCGTCGGGGAAGCGATACCCGCAGAACGCCGAGGTGGAGCGCTCCGTTTGCCGCCGCCCGCACGCCGCGCACTGGTACATCTGCCGGCCCGCGCGGTCGCACCCGGCCTTGACGAACTGCTCTCCTGCGCATCGTTGGCACCGCATGCTGCTCTCCCTCTATCCCCTCATCAGGCCACAGCATACCCTATCTCAGCACGCCCCAAGGATACCTCCGTTTCGTCAATCGACCCCTTGACATACCGCGTTGTACCTACTAGTATGTGTGTAGATACCAGTAGGTACAACGCACGAGAGTATGGGAGGACGGCGGGGCGATGTCCACACGCGAGCACTTGGTGGCGGCGGCCAAAGGGCTGCTGTGGGAACGCGGCTACGCGGCGATGAGCCCGCGCGATGTGTTGCGGGCCAGCGGCGCCGGGCAGGGCAGTCTGTACCACCACTTCGCCGGCAAGGCCGACCTGGCGGCGACGGCCGTGCGCGCGGTCGAGGCCGAGATGCGCGCCGAGGCCGACGCGGTGCTGCGCGCCGAGAAGCCGCCCCTGGAGCGTACGCGGGACTACCTGACGCAGCCGCGCGCCGGGCTGCGCGGCTGCCGTCTCGGCCGCCTGGTCCACGACCCCGAGGTCATCGCGCACGACGCGCTACGGGAGCCTGTCGCGTCGTACTTCGCCTACATCATGGGCGAACTGGCCGCTGTGCTCCAGGAGGCGCAGCGGGACGGCGCGCTGCGCCCCGATCTCGACACGACCGACCTGGCGGCGAGCCTCCTAGCGGTTGTGCAGGGGGGCTACGTGCTCGCACGGGCGGCGCAGGACCCGCTGGCGATGGAGCGGGCGACGCGCGGCGCGCTCGCGCTGCTCGACGCGGCCACGGCGCGAGTAGGATAGAAGGAGAAGTGAAAGAGCATGAACCGGATACCCTTTGATCAGATACGTCTCACCCACATTGGCGGCCCAACTGTCCTCATCGAGATCGGCCAACGGCGCATCCTGACTGATCCAACCTTCGAGTTGGCAGGATACCACTACGGCGCTGGTCCACAAATAGTGACCAAGACAACCTCCCCCGCCCTCCTGGCCTCCGCACTCGGGCCGATAGATGCAATCCTGTTGAGCCATGACCAGCACGGTGATAATCTTGATCCGGCAGGTCGCGCCTATCTATCGCAGGTGAAACAGGTTCTGACAACCCCCGCGGCTGCACAACGCCTGGGCGGCAACGCCCACGGTGTGCCCACCTGGGAGGCGATTACGCTGTCTGGTGTGGACGGCCAGGACGTTCGTATGACGGCCACACCTGCGCGCCACGGCCCGAAAGAGTTAGAAGAAGCTATCGGCAACGTGACCGGATGGATGCTGGAGTGGGACGGGCAACGCCGCGGCGCCCTCTACATATCCGGAGACACGGTTTGCTTCGAGGGTTTAGAAGAAATTGCGCGGCGTTACCAGGTCGGAGTAACGCTGCTCCACTGCGGCGCTGCCCGCGCACAGAGGTTCGGGCCGGCCCACCTCACGTTCACTGGAGCGGAAGGTGCGCGGGCCGCGTCGATGCTTGGTGAGGCCACCATCGTTCCCATTCATTACGAAGGCTGGACGCATCTCACTGAGAGCCGCGACGAGATCGAGCACGCATTTACGGCGGCTGGATTGGAACAGCGCTTGCGCTTTCTGCCGTTCGGCCAGCCTGTTTCCATTGACATATGATCATGATGGTGGTGTTCGCCGGGCGCGAGCGCGGCGCCTACGAGCGCGACGGCGTTTCCGCGCCCCTCGACATCCGGACCACGCGCATCGTCCGCTACGTCGATGGCCAGGGGTGGCGCCAGATCCATCACCACGGGTCCATCGACGACCCGGAGCGCCTGGCGCGCTATCAGCGCGCCGTGCGCGGGTCGTAGTGTCCCGATCGCGACGTCGCCGCAGCGGCATTCGGCACCCACGGCGAACGACAAAATGACTTGACACACTGCAACAGAGAGAGGTGTTTCGTGACAAAAGATAGTCAGGACAGCACGGGCCTATCGTCCGCGAGCATCTGCTGACCGGCGCGTTCGACGCGCGGATCGACCGCATCGAAGCCCATCGCATCGCCCTGCGTCCGGCCCATCAGACGGGCCGCCACGCCCACCCGGGCGGCGGCGTCGGCTACGTCGTGGACGGCGACATCACGTTCGAGATCGACGGACGGCCCGCGACGGCGTTGCGTCGCGGGGACGCCTTCTACGAGCCGCCCGGCGCCACGATCGCGCGATTCGACAATGCCTCCGACACCGCGACGGCGACGTTCATCGCGTTCTACCCGCTGGCCGGCGACCAGCCGCTCATCGCTATGGCGGACCGGCCAAACCAGTCGAACCACTAGCCGCTACTTTGTTGGCTTGCGTCCGGCCTGGACAACGGCCGACGCCCTCGTGAGCGAGAAGGTGCCGGACCTGCCCAAGGGCCTGCCAGAGCCACCCGCCGCCACGCGCTACACCGTCGTCATCGCCCGCAAGCAGTGGGCGAAAGTGGCCGAGGCGCTCGCCGCCGACCCCGAAGACGCGGCCATCATCGAGGGCTACGCCGCTCTCGACCCGCGCGTGGAGGGCATCGGCGTCTACGCTACCAGCGTCACGACTAAACACTTACAGGCCGCCAAGCGCGCCGCCATGGCGGCGGCGACTTCATGAGAGCCCTGGGCGCAAGTCTCTCATCATAAGCTACCCACCGGCGACGTTCATCGATGTCATCGAACAAGGCAAGGAAAAGGCTGGCAGACGACTTTACCTATGCTGTATCGCCGTTACGTGGGGGTGTCCGGTACCGCGTGGATGAGACGCCGAAGCGTCGCCGTCAGACCGGTCACCTCTTGCCCGAAGAACTCCGCGTCGACCTGTTCAACGGCGGCGAGCGCGCGTTGCGCGAGGCGCGTGCCCTGGGGCGTGAGGCGAAGTCTCCGGGCGCGCGTGTCGGCAGGATCGACATCGCGTCGCAGCAGCCCCTTGGCCTCCAGGGTGCGCACCACCTGGGACGTCATCTTGACGTCCGTGCCCGCCTGACGGGCTAACGCCATCTGGTTGGGGGTCTGATCCTGCTCGTGCAGCCACCACGCACAGGCCAGCAGCACGAACTGCACGTGCGTCAGGTTCAGGGGCTGCAGGGCGGTGGCGATGGCGCGCTGCCACTGCAACGTAACGTGCCAGAGCAGGAAGCCGGGGCTGCCGGCCGGGCCGTCGGGGTACCGCGTCATCGGTTACGAGGCCGCCCGCGCGAGCAGGGCGTCCATCGCCTCGGGGAAGTCTTCCGTAATCGCGGGCCCGAGCTTCGGACCAACCTGGTCCGCCTCTGGCCCGGTAATCACGAGGCGGTGGATGACGCGGGTGCCGCCGTTGTCAAGCGCCTCGAGGGTGTGGCTGAACCGCAACGTGACGCCCCCGAACTGGGTCTCGTCGGCGTAGACCTCGTTCTCCGTCACCTCGACGATCACGGATGTGATCGGGTCCTGCCCCGTCGGTTTCATGACAACCGTGGAGCCAACCCGGAAGGGGCCGTCGAGGCGGACCCACTCCATCGACGTATCCCACGCGGCCCAGTCATCAATGGCACGGAGGACCCGCCACACCGCCTCTCGGCTCGCCGTCGTCTCGCCCACATGCACATGTTCCCACATCGTACACCCCCTCGCTCAAATAGCCTTTGCGCAGATATTCTTTGCAAAGAATATCAGGCGGGGTGGGCGCTTGGCAAGAGGGACGCCCCTCCGCAGCCTACGACGCCGCGTGCTTATGCGGCCATGTCGCCATCAGAAGAGTCTACGCAGCGCTCGTCAAGGGCTGTCAAGCGATCCCCACGCAACGCGCCAATGAACGACACGCCCTCAGTGCTATCATGACGGAAGCGTCAGGATTCGGAACGCAATCGGGCTGTGACGTGCGTCAGCCCGCGGTGGCCCCTGCATGACGTCGCCTACGCGGCCTCCAGCACTGCGCACACCTCGCTCCACCGCTCCACGAAGAG
>JAABUJ010003587.1_pt1 | contig 17254 bp, 13 predicted proteins | sample 5559131 | NCBI WGS metagenome assembly JAABUJ01 (sample SAMN10711875, study PRJNA513366) | rock metagenome | isolation source: Antarctica rocks | place: Antarctica: Victoria Land, Mt New Zealand nord | collected 2016-01-07 | reverse complement strand
CTTTGCTTGGCCACCCCGCAGGCCACAAACTTCCCTATCTCCACTTCTGCCCAAATTCGGACCTTTATAACGCTTGCCCACCTCCAGCGATTGCGCATGAGTTGCTTCGCTAACTCTATATAGTGCTGCAAAGGCAGCCATGGCAGTGCTTCGCTCTGGCGGTACTGCAGTGGATGCTGTGGAAATGGCAATCAAGGTGCTGGAAGACCGGGAGATTACCAATGCTGGCTACGGAAGCAACCTCGCGATGAACGGTACGGTTGAATGTGATGCAACTATCGTGGATCACTATGGCCGAAGTGGGGCGGTCGGCGCCATGTCTCGTAAGTTCTGTTCTACTCATAGAGTGAATGGTCTTCCTCAAATTCGCTGTATTGACCACGGTTCTTAGAGGTCCGAAACCCCATCTCTGTCGCTCGGCTCGTACTGGAACACTCCACAACACCCTTGTCCCTCCGTCGCGTGCCACCAAATCTCCTCGTTGGACAAGGAGCAATCGACTTCGCTTTTGAGCAAGGGTTACCTGTGCTTCCAAACGAATATCTGGTTTCGGCTGGCGCCCGTGAACGTTGGATGAGATGGAAGAGTGATCTAAGGAAGGCTGAATCGAGAGTAGATACAGAAGCTGAAAAAATTGAGGACATGGAGACTAGCGAGGTCGAGACTGCAACCACGGCCCAACAGTCTACTGTACTTAAGCAGATCAAAACACTGACACCTAGCATATCCTTAACGCTTTCCGCAGCCAGTACACCTCAAAAGACCCCATCGTCAAACAGAAATGATTACTTCAACGCATCACCGTCTCTGAAAAGCCCTAAAGGTTCTCGGCAGCAGTCGCATGGCAGAGACTCTTCTGGAGATTTTCCCAGACTGACACGCATGCTTAGCTCGCCGTTGGCACATGAGCGAGGACATGATGGCCAGGGTTACACCGACTCGGAAGAAGGTGGCATGTACGACAGTGAGAGCTACATTGACGAAACGCCTCAGTGGAAAAGGGCGAGAACAGACAGTCACGATTACTTAGATGGTCCCAGAGCCTTGGGACTTTCGGGAAGTACAGACAATTCCGTGCAGCTACCGTCGAGTTCGGTAACTCTTGCATCCCAGCATTCCTCTGTATCTTCGCATCTACCGGAAGGTGTCACTACCACCGTAGCGGCAGGTTCAATGAGCGTCGACTGCGATAGGAGGAGATATGAGGAGCGTCGCTCAGGAGCGTCAAGCTTACATGGAATGACTGGACATGATCCCGAACTTGACCATGATCTTGTCTTTGATACCGTGGGTGCAATCGCGGTTGACTGTTACGGTCATATTGCTGCTGGGTCATCCTCTGGGGGCATTGGGATGAAACATCGAGGACGTACCGGGCCCGCTGCTCTCGTTGGTGTCGGGAGTGCTGTGATACCTGTCGATTCCTCCGATAAGCGTAGAGAATGTGTCGCTGTTGTCACGAGCGGGACGGGTGAGCATATGGCTACAACACAGGCGGCTAGCGTCTGTGCGAGTCGTCTGATGTTCGACCGCAGACTCCGCAGAAGAGAAGAACCCGAAGCATATTCTGAAGACAATGCGATCCGGGATTTCATCCAAGTGGACTTCATGGGTAAGTCAGGACACTTAACCATGCTATGGCGCGTTGATGGTTGCGATTTCAGTTGACTAAGCCATATACAGACCATCCTAGTGTACGACACAGCACTGCTGACGGCGCAATCGGTGTTATGGGGGTCAAAAAGACCAGAGATGGAGTTTTCTTATACTTTGGACACAACACTGATTCTTTTGTAAGTTACAATCACGCAACTCTCTGGCAAAGCCCTTACAGCCCTTCTCAAAGTTACTAACGATATCTTTCTTAAGGCTCTGGCCTCCATGCACTCTGACGAGTCAAAGCCAGTCTGCACAATGTCCCGGAGTGCAGGTAACGGCATGATTGCCCAAGGTGGCCGAGCTGCGCGATATCGGCCAAGGCACTGATTGACGACGCGGGTTACGCCAAGTCTGTAAGATCGTCGCATGAAGGCCCGTGCGCCTGAAGGTCAACACCGCGATGGACGGTCGTCGTGTTACGCATCATGGACGTTTCAAAAACGTTGCATCTCGCATCATCCAGGAGTCGAAAGAGACGGACAAGACTGATTTTGCGTGATAATTTTGCTATTCACCTGGCTATTGAGCGTTTAAATACCCTGCTCGTCGAGTAGACTAGGTCTCTTCTTCGGGGGTGAGATTATGATGCAAATGGAACCCTTTTGCGTGCATCTGGCCGGAGGCTGCACGTCGAAATCTCGAACGTTCATCCTTCAAACTGTGCGCTGTAGTCTATAGTAGGAAAACATGACTGCTTCTTCCAAGACGAGTCCCCTAAACGCCGAGAATGCATGTTTACCAGAGCGCATGCTTCATGACGGTCCAGGCGTGCCACCTGGAGTTGGAGTTCTTCCCTCGCCGTCTATTCTAAATTTCCTACTTTTCTTCTTCTTCAGCCCGACAGCTGGCTTGCCACCATACTCACCGAGCTGAAGATGGGTGCCACACGTGAGACAGATAGCGCCCTCCGGCGGCGAGCAGAAAACTAGATCAACCATCAGCGTAGTCCGTTGTAGCGTGAGCCAGACGAGCAAGAAGCGTACTACTCAAACATATGCTACAAACAAAGCCCACGTCCACAACCTTCTTGTGGCAAAAACACGCCGCCCGAAAGTCCACATTCACCTGCGTCGGCAGCACCAAGTACCTCCGACTCGTCTGATCCGGCAAGAAGGCCATCATCAGATACTGCAGCAGGCCCTGCGGCTGCTCCAGCGCCATGTAGATGCCCCTCGTCGCGTCCGACGCCTGCTGCAGGAAGACGGTGTCGCCCGCGACCTTGCAGATGTCGATCGGGATGCGTTTCCGCTGCGCGGCGAAGATGCAGTTCATGGCGGGGATGTACTGGTAGGCGAGATCGCCGGAGACGCTGAGGACGAGGATGCGCGATTGGAGGGTCTGGCGGCGGTCGGAGTCGGTGCCGTCGTTGTTGGGGCCCATGTTTGCGCTCGTGGCGGATGTGCCTGGGTTGGAGTCGGTGTGGTCGAGGGTTTGCCGGTTGATGTAGGCGAGCGCGAGGGTTAGGGCGCCGGCCATCATCGTGGTGTTGGTGGCGGAGAGGTCGCTTTCGGTGGTGTTGGCGATTAGGGAGCGGAGGTTCGCCATTATGGCGTCTTCGACGAGGCGGAATGGTCGGTACTTGTTTGCGTCGTCGGAGGCCTTGGTGGGGTTGGGGAGGGTGCCGTTGGGTGTGTCTTTGCTTTTGGGCCCGTGGAGTGTGAGTTGTTTCTTCTTCGCGGGTTGGGTTTCGGAGACACCGTCCGCCATATTACTGTCCTCGGCATCGTTGACGGTTTGCTGGGCCGCATCATTCCCAGCCTTGCGGTGACCTTGGGGGGATGGGTAGAGCCATTGCGCCCGCTGGGAATGACTTGCTACCACTGCGACTTTGTTGGCGTTGTTAAAAGCTAGGTGAGCGTTTATGAAGACCAGGATGTTGGCTATCGCTTTCGAGAGTGGTAGGGTATTGGAGAGAAGAGCCCAGGCGTGAGGATTGGTGTCGAGGATAATGGTGAGCAATGACGGAGGTGGTTCTGAAAGGTAATATTAGCTCAGGATTCAACATATATTAAACAACTACACCTGTAGCCCATGCCGTAATAAACGCTACCAGAAAGTCTTACCTTCAGAGGGACGCTCATAGTGCTCCGAGCCATCAACGGCATTCATGGTGTCTGAATCGTTGCGGTAGACATGCCGTGCTACACTGGGGTGAATAGCACAGCGGTGACGTCTCCCGCTCTGATCCCAACGTAGGGCCTTGACCTCAATCAGCGTTGACAACAGATAATTTTGTTTGAAGCTTTTATTGTCGTGACGGATGGCTCTGAGACTATCGCGATTGCATAAGACGCCTGTGCATGTGATTTGCCCTGCATACATATGTGATATTGGGCACTTATATATGCCTTTAGTAGATGAATTGGTAGCAATTCATCTAGTGACCTTTTGTGGTACAGTGGGTTTTAGGCGACTAAAGGCGCTGAAATCACACATAAGCGTCACTAACCCAGCAATTGTACATTTACACTTCATCAGACGGACTACCTACTCTCATCTTGCTTGATTCATTACAACCAAACCTAGAATGTCAGGAGCTGATAAAGAGATTAGGGCATCTGCATTATCACAAAAAGCTATAGAGCTTGTGCGCTCTGGCAAAGCTGAGGTCGGCCAAGGTCTATCATAGCAATCTGCCATTGCTGATTGTTGCGTGGTAGGAAGGTTCGAGAGCACTTCGGGAGGCAGTATCACTTTGCCCCGAGAATTCAGATGTCAAAAATGCTTTTGAGCAAATACAACAAGAAGATAGCGTTCATAGCTTGCTGAGGCTCTGTCAGAAGTTCGTGCATGATAACGATCTACAAGCTGGAGAGGAAGCAGCACGCTATCTGGACCTCCAACAGGCGCAGTTATCCTCAGATGCAGCACAGGAGTGCCTGAACATTCTCCTGGATGATCAGAGTACGACCAAGCTTGCTCCCCGGGATGCTATCATTGCACGTCTTCTCCAACGAAGCCGGGAAGCTCGAGCGTCCTTAGCATCACGGCTCCGAACAGGCCCTGTTGCCAAGGTTTTTGATGAGCTCTATCGTGTCGGGGATCATACCGTCAACTCTTTGATAGCTGTCGTCCTTGATGAGTCAGCTTGGGCGTCGGAGCCAAACCGTGAGAAGTATGAGCAGAATGTTTTCAAGCTACTCCTTGCAAAGCTTGTGGAGGTAGGGCACGATCACGATGCCAGAGCTATCGCTGGTGTTGCGAGACTGCTCGCCACGGATGCGCAACAATTGGAGTCACTAATAGACACCGAAACCTTCGACGTCATGCTGTCCTTGCTCGACATTCGACTATCGGCTAATGTACGTAGTCAAGCGACTTTGGCAATCGCGAAGTACTTGGAGATTTCCCAAGAAAAGGGCCAAACCCTTTTCTCAGAATTCGTTACCTCTCGAGTGGTGCGAGAGACAAAGAATGACTTGATCCTTGCGTTCTCCGTTGCTGCAGCGGTCTTTCCTATACTTCCCCCCGTTGCCGCCTCCTTATTTCTCACTGAAGGCTTTGTCCAATCTCTTGCACTTCTGCTTGGAAAGGATACCAAAGGCGGAGAAGTTGAGCTGGCAGCGCTGGAGCTTCTGAGTGCGGCTTGCATAGATGGTGATTGTCGAGAAGCCATACGGAGCCACTGCTCCGAGTGGTTGGAGACTATCTTCCGCAAAGGTGACGATCATCGTCAGGTACTGGCGGCCCTTATCTTGGCGAAAGTCAGGGCTGTAAACAGCAATTCAAAAGCGCAAAAGCCCCTAGAGTCTCAAAACTTGGATGAAGGCGAGGAACTTGTCAATAGGTTCACCAATATGATGGAAAGAAGCGATGAAATAAGCGTTCAAAGCTCGATCGAGGGTCTGGCATTTACATCACTGCGACCGAAAGTCAAGGAAAAGCTTGCCAAAGACAAAGTGTTCCTGAAGAGTCTTTCCACTGTACTCAGCAAAGAGTCCTCGTCTTCAACCTTGATATTCGGAGGCCTCACAATCCTAGTTAATCTTACAAGGTTTCAACCAATTCTGTCGGAAGAGCAAAAACGCATATCTCAGCTGAAAGCCTACGCCAACTCTTTGAAAACTTCTTCGCTTCTTCCTGATCCACTCGACGACGAGGCTCACATCACTGAACGATGTACGGCGGTTGTTGAGGCCGGCGTCATACCAGTTCTCGTCACTTGCGCAAAGAAAGTCTCCTCGACCGCGCTACCACTCATTCTAGATACCCTCTTAGCATTATCCAAAGTTCCCAAGTGCCGTGGCAAAATCGCCCAACAAGGTGGCTTGAGGCTACTTCTCACCACCTATTCATCCGTCACAGGGACAACGCCCTCAGACATCCGTGCGCGGCGAACTGCTGCTCACGCTCTCGCTCGTATCCTCATCTCTGTCAACCCAATGTTAGTTTTCTCTTCCTCTGGTCAACCCCAAAACACATCCGCAATCCGACCACTCTTCTCCCTCCTTTCCCTCTCGGAGGAAGAATCCGTTTCAAACGGCCCACGTGATCTCCTCCCAACCTTCGAGTCTCTCCTCGCGCTCACCAACCTTGCCTCGACCCCAGATGCTACAGTCGCCGACACCATCATCCGTCTCGCCTGGCCCACCATCGAGGAGCTCCTCCTTTCAAACAAGACACCCATCCAGCGCGCCAGCGTAGAGCTGGTCTGTAATCTGATGCTCTCACCCTCTGGCGTCGCCAAGTTCGCAGACGGTACTCCGCGTGCCGGGCAGCGCATGCACATTCTGCTCGCTTTGGCTGACGTGGAGGACTTTGCGACGAGAAGAGCAGCAGGGGGTGCATTGGCGATGTTGACCGAGTACGACGGTGCGGTTCTTGCGATACTGGATAGGGAGCGTGGTGTGGAGATCTTGCTGGGACTCTGCGGTGAAGATGAAGAGGAGGAAATCGTGCATCGGGGTGTTGTTTGTCTTAGGAACGTGATTTGCGCTAGCGGAGAGGTAGGTGCTCGGGGACGGAAGAAGGTTAAAGAGCAGGATGGAGTGCATGTGCTGAAGGAAGCGTTGAAGAGAAGCAGTAATCAAGAGATTCTGCAAATGAGGGTTGAGGCGCTGAAAGAGCTCATCAAGTAATTGACAGTGGGTGTGGCTTTAGAAAGTTGATAGTCGGAGATTATCTCCAGGACGCGATGGCTGGCGCCGTCACGATCTGAATGGAGGCAATTCCACGAACTTTACCCATGATGGGCAGGGAGATGGACTGCATCTTTGCTTAGAAAGGGTGTATACGAAAATGACCCGTTGCCCACCTACCTAGCGGTCCTTTCGAGTGTATCCGCGGTGCCGCTGACAGAGCCAATCTCCTATTAGGGCTTAGAGGAGAATTTTCCTCGCACCATCGTCGAACGTCTCATAGACCACAACATACTTCCTAATTAGGACGCGTTGACGCGATTACTGCCGAACGTCTACCACATTTTCTACTCTCTGTGAGATGCAGGAAGTGGTATTTCGGCCAACATTGGCTTAGGGCTCATAGAACAGGTGTCCTTTGCATTGCTGGACGTCTCCAGGACCACAGCATACTGCTTGAGTAGGATGAGTATTACGCGACTCTCGTCGAACGTCTACCACATTTCGCTCGGCGTAGATGCGATTGTTGTCGTACCAAGATCAGATTAGGGCTCAATGGGAGGTTTACTTACACCGTCATCGAACGTCTGCAAAGCCATAACAGATTGCCTGATCAGGAAGTCAAAGACTCGTGTTTAACGCGGTCGTCAACGAACGTCTACCACCTTTCTACTTTCAGTTCCAGATACAGCTATCACAAGAAGGCCAAGACTGGCTTGAGGCTCCAGAGGAGGTTTTCATACCACCATCGTTGAACGTCTACAGAACCACAACAAATTGCCTAATCAGGAAGCCCAATGTATGCGTTTGACGCGATCATCATCGAACGTCTACATATTTCTACTCTCATTTTGAGATACAGCTATCAGAAGGTCAAGACCGGCTTAGGGCTTAAAAGGTGGTTTCCTCACACCATTGTTGAACGTCTCCAGAGACCACAACAAACTACCTGACTGGGGTATCAACTTGCACCTCATTGAACGTCTACCAAGGTCACAACAAACTACCTGATCAGGACGTGTTTCACGCAATCCTCATCGGAGGGAGCTTTCCGTATACCATTGTCGAACGTCTACAAGAGCCACTACCTAATCGGGACACCAAAGCAGGCGTTTGGCGCAATGTCTCATCAGAGTACTACCATCCATTGCCCACGAGCAATGCTACAATAGTATGGATAGATTGTCAGAAGTTGTGGGAGCTCGCCGTACAAGAATTGTGTCCCTAGCATCGGCCCGTTGATCGCTGCCCTCTGCCGGCCGTACAAGAGATAGAGACCAGAGGTGGACTTGGCTTATAAGGGCGCTGAGAGGTTTCTAGATGGCGAAAGTCTATGCTCGATTATACCTAGTGTTGAAGGTCGAAAATGTCAATAGCTTCAATCAATCAAGGATGCCTAGCTCGCTGTTACTGGAGATCGCCACAACTGAAAAGAACATCGCCACCTTGGGCCTTCAATTTTGCGGAACAATATTAGCACAAAGTTCATACTATTGGCAGCCGCTATGGATACATGGATGAAGATCCAGCTTTCTGCAATTACTTGACATGAATCTGTGCTGCGGACTGTCGAGATAGATGTACAAATCTCCGTTTCTCTGTCATGGCATGCACTTTGAGTAGATATGACTTTGTTGCATCCGTTGCAGAAGATTGTCTAATCAACGAGAGACGTGTAAGAAGAGACATGAAGTGAGCTGTCTCCTTTCCAATCCGGCTACCTCAGCCACAGGTTCCAAGCGTGACTTCTTGCGTAGCATCTTCAGCGAGGTAGATTTGGTGTGTGAGAACACCTTGTGCTGATGTGGAATGTTCTGATCGGCTTGACCGTGGTCACCTCGCTTCCCCATCGCCTATTGTCCACGCAGTGGATGTGGCTCAGCCCATAATTCAGTCGATCCGAGTCAGTCGGCTCCATATTGTACACACTGTTCAACATATCCGTCGGTAGTCCTAGGCGCTGTACCTCTTTCTGTGGGCTGGATGCTTTCCTGAGCTGGTGAGGAGAGTAACGATTTATACAGTCCCTGCCAAGGCTGGTAACACTTTCCCTATGACTCCGTCCGAACGGTAATCCAGTAGCTAGCGGCATAGAACACATTGCGGCCACTAGAAAGAGATAGAGAGGACTATCGCTGCCTGGAGACCAGTTCATATAGAAATTTTGCCTAAGTACCAAGAGCAACGTCTGACTGTCCTCGTGCGTTGGTTGAGTGCTAGCGTGCCGTACGAGTGGTCTCTCAAGCAGTCTTCATCAAATCCATCAAGTCAAGCCCAAAGCCGGTCGAAAAGCCACCGCCTCGGCTCTCTTCCTTCCTCTTAGCCAGTAAAGCCTGCAGTCCACTTTCCTTCCGAGCTTTAGCTCTTCGTCTGCTGCTAGCATTGGTGATAGAAGACGCCGGAGATCCAAGGCCAGAGTCTGTGGGAATTTGTGTTCCATCAGGCTTCCCCGAATTGACATCTGCCCCTTTCGACGGCGGAATTTGTTCTTGCTCCTTCCGAGATGCTTTTCTAGGTGCGGGCACTACTTGTCGGGTCACACGGTTACAGATCAGGCACTCGTAGCACATGGCTTTCACAGCCGCCTCCTCAATCTGCTTTTGTGGCGAAGGGTTGCCAGTACTAGGCCTGCGACTGGTGTGCCTCTTGGAGCTGCGTTTTGACCTTTTATTGTCGAGGTATGTACGACTGGTCTGTCCGGGTATCATGATGTTGCCGCAAGCGCCACAAGCCTCCCTTTTCTGGGTGTTCGGCAGGTCTATGTTGTAATCTGTAGCTAGTGTATGCATTTGAGATCTGAGCTGCCTAGAGATTGCTGGTGATGTACGAGCAAGGAGATGGGCTGATTCATCCAGATATCTTGCTCGTGCTCGAATGCCTTGATCGATCATTCTGAATTTGGCATACTTATCCTCAATACCGTATCAGAAACGGATAATAGTGGATTCTGGAAAGATAAGTGAGTCTCAAAAAGAAGATAGACATCTGCGCCTTCAGTCAGATATTCTCTCAGAGCTGCTGCTTGTAGCAGTGAGCTGTGTGATTGAGTATGATGCAGCACTATCTGTAGTGGGGGCGGTGCGGGCGACAGCGACGATATGGGCGACAGTATGGGGCCCGGGAAAATGTTCATCCGAGTCTTTATTTGGTGGTGTCGACTATTCGAGTCTTCTAACGTTATATTGATGCGATTCTCCAGATGGTTGACCATATCGTACGAAGGGAATCAACTCCAACTTCGGACAACAGAAAACCATGAGCCTTCATACCTGGCTCAAAGCGCCACCTCAGAACATAGAACATCTCATAGATATATATCTGATATCAATCTCTAGCTAGTCCACGTGCATGTAGTATGTTCAATTCATACTGTGTGATTAGATATGACCTAAACAACACTTCTAGCAAAGACATCAATCCGTGGTCACTACACAACATCCACGAGATCGACGCCTAATCTGTCGCTTGACTGTCTTGAAAGCGTAGGGGCGCCCCAGGCAAAATATCCCCTGTACCGTCACGAAATGGAGACTCGTCTCATTGAGAGCAATGGCTTACGTGTTGCTGTGGAGGGTTGTGTAAGTGGCCTGTCCCTCGTTGTGGTAAAAGACCGGTAGACTAATGACCTGGATCAGGGACATGGCACGCTCAATGCCATTTACGCTTCCATTCAAAAAGCTTGCGAGCTCAATGGGTGGGACGGCGTAGATCTCTTGATCATTGGCGGTGACTTTCAGGTATTTGCACTTGCTGTTCAGTCCAAGCATCACGTTACAACTTGGAATTAACAAAGCCAGGCAGTCCGCAACGCCTATGATCTGAATTGCATGTCTGTTCCGGTCAAGTATCGGGAGATAGGGGACTTTCACGAATACTACAGCGGCAGCCGGACCGCACCATACCTTACGATCTTTGTTGGCGGCAACCATGAAGCTAGTAATCATCTCTTGGAACTTTACTACGGAGGGTGGGTAGCGCCTCGAATTTACTACCTGGGGGCAGCAAATGTGGTGAGGCTAGGTCCCCTGCGCATTGTCGGCCTTTCTGGGATATGGAAGGGCTACAACTACAACAAGCCTCACCATGAGCGGCTTCCTTTCAACGAAAACGACGTCAAGAGCATCTACCACGTCCGTGAACTCGACGTGCGGAAGTTGTTACAGATTAGGACCCAGGTGGATGTAGGAATCAGTCATGACTGGCCAAGAGGCGTTGAATGGAAGGGCGACTGGGGCAGACTGTTCGCGAGGAAGAACCATTTCGAGTCGGATGCCCGAGCGGGGACTTTGGGAAGTGTCGCGGCCAAATATGTCATGGACCGTTTGAGGCCGTCTTACTGGTTTTCTGCGCACCTTCATGTCAAATTCGCTGCGGTAGTACGACATGATGAGGATGCGAAACCTGCACCCCGGGATGCGTCTACAAGCGATGGGCAGGTTCCACCAGACTTCAGTAAAGCGGCAGATGGAGATGGAGGGACTGTGGACGACAAGTCCCATATCGGAACTAACGAAGTAGAAGCCAATCTCAATCCGGAACTTGTTCATAACGCTGATGAGATCGATATCGACATGGGTGACGATGACGATAACGGCCAGCCAGCCACCAACGTCCAGAGCTCGGTGACTCAAGATACCATACCTCTAGACACAGAACGCAATGGCAATAGGAATGAGGTGACGGACGAGCCGGTGGTATCAGAGGAACTCCGTGCTCAGCTTCCCGCTTCTTTCGCAAGGCCTACCCAGGCTCAAGTATCACCGATTATGCCTCCACCAAATGATATCACGAATAAGACCACCCATTTCTTAGCTTTGGATAAATGTCTACCCAACAAGCAATTTCTCCAGATTCTGAATGTTAAGGCAGTTTCTCGGCAATCCTCGCCGAGACGACAAACAGGGGCTTTAACTCTCGAATACGATAAGGAATGGTTAGCCATAACACGGGTATTTACTGGTGAGCTCAGTCTCGGCGAACCTTCCGGTAGCGTACCACCGAACAAAGGTGAAACGCACTATCGTCCTCTCATTGAAGGAGAGGAAGCCTGGGTCGAAGAACATATTGTGAACAAGGGCCGGATGACTATACCAGAGAACTACGTACCTATAGCGCCGTCCTATGATCCGGCCATGGGTTTGCGAGTGATGGAACAGCCAAAGGAATACACCAACCCCCAAACAGCGCAGTACTGTGCACTACTTGAAATCGAGAACAAGTTCCACGTGAGCGAGGAAGAGAGAGAGGCTAGGATGCGAAATGGTCCACTACCGGTAGAGCAGGCATCTGGAGACAGAGCTGGACGGAATGGTAGTGGAAGAACGAATGGGAGGTTTCACCGAGGAAGTGGTGGCGGTCGAGTAGGAAGCAGAGGGAGAGGCAGAGGAAGAGGAGGAGGACGAGGCAGTGGAGGATTCTGAAGCTCCGCTGAAGCTTTACCTTGTGACGTTGTATGCATCCGACAACGCGTCACGTTTCAGGTATATAGAGGCGTACCACAGCTACCAACAGGGACTACCTAGGTAAGTTACCTACGGTCAATGGCGGGGACATCATTGCGGATTTCTCACTGCTTACGAAAGCACACATAGCCATGTCCAACAAGACGCAATATTGCAGATCAAAACTGAAACCGATCCGAGGTCTGATCCTAGATACTCTTAAGACTTATTATACGATAACTGTGAAGGAGTACGACCAGCGGAGACATCGATCTTGTCCACAGCCTCAAACAGGAATATTAATACCTTAGACAGACCACTCGGACCATCATCGGAGTGCAGCATCGTTCCCCTCTTCTGAGTAAGTTACTGCATACTCCTCGTACTCGTACCCTTAAGGTATGGATTGTCCACCCTTAGCACTTTTTGAAGGCAATAATGTATTTGTGACTTACCTGGTAATCATCCATCGCACTTGGATGGGTTTTTGTTCCACCCAATTGACGTTTTACCGTGGATCATATCCGCCAAAACGGTTGGTTCTAGACCCCACGATCTGCGTCCCCACTAGAAACAAAACCCGCCCCTACCGCGTACAGTCAGCAAGAGCTGTGGTGGCGGAGAAAGTGACGCAGATCCTGCGCCTTAAGGTAAAATCTTGATTTTTAAAAGACACCCAAAGGATGGTGTCCCCAACGGCACCCGAGCTACGAGAAAGAAACGGATAGAGCCCTGGATGGTCGGGCTGCTTCCCGCGGGTCGATCTGGGATCTGGGGGGGGAGTTGGCATGTGAAATTGGACCCTGAGGACTGCATGGCTCGGGAACTAATATTAATTATAGATTGGCGTTTGGTGTGCGTGGCACTGCGAATAATCAGTAATTTACGTTATGGCAAAGCTCGTTATAACAAGGAAGATCATCTCACACTCGGCCATCTCTTATAAGTCCCTCGTTGCACTCCTTGAACGGATATTCTGAACAAATCGCCCTCCACTTCCTACCACCGCCGATATCCCGCAAGCTACCCACCACTGCCTACTTCAAGTCGCCTCAATACACAATCTCGACTTCTCTACATACAAGACAATTATTATGGCTGCTTCCAAATTCACCGAAGTCCTCGGTCCGCTCCATCAACCATCCTTACCGGAGTGGAATGTTCGTTTAGAAGACATCCTCGCCGAAACAGCCAACTCGAATCGATCATCTTCGGGGAGTGCACAGAGCGGGAACGAGACACAGAGTGGGAGTTCTTCGAAGCAAAATTCGCCGCGAGGAAGGCTGAGGAAGATGACGTTGAGTGGAAAGAAGGGGTGAAGGATAGGCTTCGATTCTACGTCTCGGATTTTGCAGAGCACGGATTTTCATGACGTCGAGACAAGCAACGACGGATACTCTTTCTACACAACGGCGAGGACACGACGTCTGTCGGTTACTTGTCCGCATACATTGTGGCGAACCGACACTTCATTCGAAGCAGCAGCAACTCTGCTATGTTATCAACTTCGCGGCTCAGTCAGCCGGCTGGCTGCAAAGAACCTACTGTCGCTATCACTTCGATTCTCTACGACACCGGTTTCACCTAGGGTACCTTCGGCCCTCTGTGCAGCAGGACCGTTGGTACCTCGGCCACAGGAAAGGGTACAACGGCGCTATATGTCAGTCCTACCATGCCGCTATTATTCAGGCATTGGCCTTCGTGAGCGCGGACGAAAATCGCTTCCGCGATCAACACAGCCCATTTGCCACCTCCATCGGAGATCACCTCGAAGGCTGCAGGGGTACGAGATACAGATGGTTTCTGTCGGAGTTTCAGATCGGGCTGATTCGATTCTACGCTATAATGTTTCTTGAAGAGAAGCAAATGTTGGCTATATGTTGTTCAACATTTAGGATTCGGCGGGCTTCATGGGTGGCGTTTTGGAAGTGGTGATATAGCCTATAGGTAGATCTCAGTGGCGATTATCCCCGGCTGCCTAAGTATTGGATCTTATAACCTCGGTTTCTGAAGCAACTGCAAATGCCCGTGGTGATGCGAAATATGGATGCACCAGCTCTTTCGCTCTGGTTTATAGAATACGTCCCATGTAAAGCAGAGTAGATCTGTTGACAAAGCGTTAGTGCTTCCTCAACATATAGCAAAGGTAAAGTACTTTCGGGCAACTGCTGAGCTTGCGAACTCACCATAAGGGTCTGCCGTAGAACCCCGCCATAGGGCTGAGCTAAGATAGGCGAAAACCTGTGGCGCTCTACGTACTTTGTGAAGAAAACCGATATCGAGAAGTTTGAGCCGTGAACAACTCACCGAGGAGAATAACAAGGTGCGCAATTGTTCTATAAGAGCATCGTGCTCGGAGATATAAGATCGCCAACATCTAGAGGACTCTTGTTCACTTTGAAGCCCACTTTTTAATCTAATTGTAACCCGGAATTCCGTGGGACTAAGGGCTGCTGTTATATTAGCCTACAGGCTTTGAGCTCTTGAGCCTGGTCGCCTACAAGCCCAGCCGCTGCATCTTACTCTTGTATCAAGCTGTGTAGCTGCAACAAAGTAATTTATAATGGCAGAATCCTCGCGCAATGACTCTTCGGACGCGAAGAAATCAAACGGTCACACCACAGAACACGAGGATCTATTCGAGGATGTCGGCAAGAAGGTTGAAGGAATGAGCTTGAGTGTCTCAGGAGACAATGAAAGCAACGAGAACGGAGAGGATGGACCTAAGCTCGTAGACGAAATAGAGAGCTATTGCATGAACTGCGGCGAAAACGTATGCTTCCCGAACAGCTCAACTGTCGTCGCTTGCTTTGCTAATACATCCCGACTCCAGGGTACAACGCGTCTACTGTTCACCAAGATCCCGTATTTCCGCGAGATCATTTTGATGTCGTTCCATTGCCAGCATTGCCACTTCAAGAATTCAGAAATCCAATCAGCCGGCGAAATCCAGGAGCGTGGCTCCAAGTATACCCTCAAACTTGACAGCATGGACGACTTCGAACGTCAAGTGGTCAAGAGTGATACCGCTATCTTCCGAGTGGAGGATCTTGGTATCGAGATACCTAAAGGGCGAGGTCAGCTTACGAATGTGGAGGGGATCCTCGCCATGGTATTGAAAGATTTGGAAGTTGATCAACCTCGGAGGAAGAGAGAAGAGCCGGATCTTTTCGAAAAGATTGATGCCATTGTTCAGCCCTTGATCAAGATGATGCTTGGAACACGATTTCCCTTCAAGATCAGTCTCGATGACCCAGCCGGCAACGCTTGGATCGAGCCATCGCCAAAAGATCGGGATGGGAAGTATTCACGCACAGACTATGCAAGGACAGTGGAGCAGAATGCCGCTCTCGGTCTGGGTGATGGTGAGAACCCGGTGGCGAAGGGCGAGGAAGCGGCTCCGGATCAAGGGCAGGGTGTGGCTGAAGAGCAGGGCCTCTCCAAAGACGGAAGCCTTGATGTGAATTTCATTGATGGCGAACCGATGGTGTTTGACACAGCATGTCCTGGATGCAGCAAACCTTGCGAGGTTCGAATGCAAATGGTCGATATTCCACACTTCAAGGAGGTGGTAATAATAAGCACTGCTTGCGATCATTGTGGCTACCGAACAAGCGAAGTCAAAACAGGAGGTGCCGTCCCCGAAAAGGGCCGTCAAATTATCGTCAAAGTCCTCGAACCGGTGGATCTCGCCCGTGACGTCCTGAAATCAGAAACTTGTACGGTCTTCTGTCCAGAGTTGAAGCTCGAAATTACTCCTGGCACAATGTCAGGCCGCTTCACGACCGTTGAAGGACTCCTAACACAGGTGTATGATAACCTGTATTCTAAGGTTTTTGAAGCCGGAGCAGCTGGTGGCGATTCCATGGATCCGGAGCGTAAACAGGCTTGGGACAATCTGTTCAAGAACCTCCAGGCTGCGATCAAAGGGGAGTTCAAATACCAAATTGTACTCACGGACCCGCTGGCCGGTAGTTATATTCAGAATCTGTGTACTCCAGACGACGATCCACAGCTCACGGTCCTAGACTATGAGAGATCAGAGGAGGAAGACGAGGAGCTTGGCTTGACTGATATGAGAACTGAGGTGGATGAAACTGGAAGATATCGAAAAGCGGCCGTGGATAAGGCATCTACAACGGTACCGGGACTGGTAGATGGAGAGGACTCAAGGGTCAATGCTTCTGGAAGTGTCGAAGGCGAGAAACATAGTTCGGACAGTGGGAACCTCGAGCAGGGTGTTGGTTCATCCAAAGCCACGGTCACAACTGCACCCGTGGGGAAAGAAGAACCAAAGGCCGATGGTAGTGGAGTACTTGACGGAGAAGAGAAGAACAAGCTGCTCGTTTTTATCTGAAACGAAATGGGTCGAATATGGCTTCGCGCCCCTTTTCTAGCAAGAACTGCAACCAACGCGGCTATGGATCTCGAGATTTGTCAAACAGGCAACCAGGAACATAGCAAACGGCTCCAACCCGAACGTGAACCCAATGCTGAAGGCTCGGCCAGTGTTGGGGGTAATGTTGTTTGGTTACAAGAGCAGCTCTCACGCAGTGTTTGAGCATGAGGGGGTTCTCAATTAAATATAAACGAGGTACCACCTCCAGTCAAGCAGAGCACCCGTTGAGAGAGTTTTGCTTTAGCTAACCCTGGTCTCTTCAGCGAAGTGAAATTGGTACTTTGTTACTATAAAGTCACGTCGGCGATATATGAAACGTTTTGAGGATTTGTTGTGCAAGTTATATAGCGCAATCCTTCCTTAGGCGTGAGAGCAAGATCATTGAAAGATTAGCTAGGGACCTGTACACTACTTCTATGGATGGAGATGTGAGTATCGCCTTGGTCATCTGTCAGCCCTTTGAAGTCCCTCTATAGTGACTCGGGAAAGCAAGTGACCTCTCACACTCTCACATCACGATATGAGCGTCATGGGTGCAGTCTTGCTCCGTCTGAACTCAGAAACAGCCATCTCGGCACAGCTCGAACATAAGCTTGACTGCTCCACCCCAGTCACACCCAAGCCCAGATAGGCAACCCACTTCGCGATCCAAAAAGCAACCCCACCCATCCCCCATC
>JAABUJ010003586.1_pt1 | contig 17256 bp, 9 predicted proteins | sample 5559131 | NCBI WGS metagenome assembly JAABUJ01 (sample SAMN10711875, study PRJNA513366) | rock metagenome | isolation source: Antarctica rocks | place: Antarctica: Victoria Land, Mt New Zealand nord | collected 2016-01-07 | reverse complement strand
CGCTGCGTTGACGAAGCTCACCGTGGCTGCGCGAGGGAGGGGCGGGGCCGTCGCACTCGGCGCCGTGGTCGCCGTCGCACTCGGCGCCGTGGTCGCCGTCGCACTCGGCGCCGTGGTCGCCGTCGCACTCGGCGCCGTGGTCGCCGTCGCGGTGGGTGACGCTATACCAGGCGCCACGTCAAGCACCACGATGGAGTAGGCGGGCAGGGTGTAGGACACGCTGCTCCCCGCGATCGCCTGCGTCAGGGTGGGTCCGGGCAGCGGCTGTTGTGGCGAGGGATTGGACACCCCGTCGTAGCTCACGTCCAGGTCGGAGAGAGCGCCCGCGGCGCCGGAGAGCGTGTAGGCCCGCAGCGTCCCGCCCTGCGGGTTGAAACCCTGATAGCCAACCTGTAGTGGCTGGGACGCGCCCGTCTTATTGATGGCCAGCACCTGCACCGAGCCGTCATCCTTCTGTGTCGCATAGGCGCTCACGGTTGTCGACGGGTCGGCCGCCTGTGTCAGCGGGAGGACGGCGCGCCCCATCTTCCCCCACAGCGCTGTCGCATAATAGGTCGGCGTCGGGCTGTCGACCGGGCGGCTCTCCCCGGTCCCGTAGAGCAGACCGTACTGGCCACCGCCGTGAATGGCGAAGTAGTCTTCCTGCGCGACGCCGGACTGCGCGAAGGCGCCGAGTAAATCGGCGACGACCAGGCCATGGCCCAGCGTCTGATTGAAGCCCGTCCCGCTGTCCGCGTCGCCCAGGTTCCACTCCGTGATGGCGACGGGCAGGGGCCGTGAATCGTAGCGTGTGATGGAACTCTGGATAAACGTCCAGGGTCCGCCCGCCGCGTTCCACTGCTGGGCCACGTTGTACGTGTCGCTCCAGCCGCTGCCGGTGTAGTAGTGCAGCGACACGCCATCGACCTGCCCGGTCCCGCTGATGGTCCCGGTCTGCTGCAGGAACATGGGCAAAGAGCCCAATCCCCACCAATACCACTCGTTCGTGGACGCGGGGCCAAAGACCTTGACCGCCGGGTTGGCGGCGTGCATGGCCTGCGCCTGAGCGTTGAAGGCGGTGATATACGGCTGAAACGTCGGGTCCCAGGACGTCGTCATATGGACATCTTCTTCATTCCCCACCTCCATCGCCGCCGGGATGCCGCTGGTCATGTCGTAGGTCGCCCAGGCGGCGGCGTTCTGGGGCGAGTTGACGGTGTAGGTCTGGCCCGGTGGGGTGGGCAGGTTGCCCTGGATATTGGTCTGGAAGAGCGGCGTCGCGCCCAGCTTTTGGGCGTAGCGCCACAGGTCGGACGGTGAGGTGGACGACCATCCACTATAGTAGGGGTCCTGCCAGTCGTACCAGTCGGCCGGCGAACCGCCCGCGAAACGGACGGCCTTGATGGGCGTCTGCGCGAGCGCCGTAGCGCTCGCGGCGCTACCTTGCGCGCCGTCCCAGAAGGCCACGTAGTTGACGCCGAAGAAGTCCGACGGCATGGTCTGGACGGGTGTCCCGGCGGTCACGGTGATCGTATCGGTGGTCGCGGCCGTGACCAGGTCACGACCATGGCCGAGGGAACCGAGGGGGGCAACGGCTGTCGCGAGCACGACAAGTCCGGCCACCGCGACGCGGGCCAGCGTTGGGCGATCCAGGCGCATGGGGTCATCCTCCTCACGCCGCGTGGTCCAGCGGCGCTCTTTCAAAAGGAGGATAGGCGACAACGTGCAGCCACCGCTATCACCAAGAGGTACCCCCGTTGGACGACCCGACGGTACCGAGATGGGCGACCCGACGGTACCGAGGTGCGGACAATAGCTTCCCCCTATGACGCGGACCGGAGGGCGCGCCGGCGCATCGTGGACGGCCACAGGGGGACTGTTGGGTCGGGTGGGGCCGCGATCCAAGCGTCAATCCGAGAGCGGCGGCTGTGCGTGCACTCTATCGTTGCAATAGATGCAAAAAGAGCCGTGACGCGTCTAGCGTCCGGCTCATTGCTGGGAAGAGGATCGTCACGTATCGAGCGGGACGTGGCCGCTATCAATCTGGCCCAACCATGGTGCCCCGTTCCATGCTCACGCCGGACTGTTTCATGCGTGACGGTAAAGCCACGCGTGAGGAACATCTCGGCCAGGTCGCGCAGGCTGCGTTTGTAGCGGAGGCGCCACAGCACCACGAGGAGCGCAACATCGGTGGGGACCGGCAGATGGCTGAACGGCGTGCCCGTGCGCGCGTTGAAGGTGCGTCGGCAGGGGCGGCGCCGGAACAGGTGATACCCCAACGCCGTCGTCCGCTCCAGTTCCTGTGTCGCGTCCCCCTGGCAGGACGGGCAGCCCATCATCCCCTCCTCCATGCACCCCTATAAAAGGAGAAGGATACTCGACCGCTTGGCTCCCCACTCCCCGTGATTCTGAGTGCTGACGCAACCATCACCTCCGCTCAGCAGGCGATGACCAGCCGCCGCGCGAATGGGGGATGGCGCACACGGTGCAGATGGTTCATACTCGCACCCACCAGGGAGACGGACGAGAACAGGACGGAGGGGAGACGGATGGGCGCCACGTATCTTACGGTCGGACAGGTCGCACGACAGCTCAACATCTCGCGCTGGACGTTGCGGCGCGCGGCCCAGCGGGGCGACCTCGTCGCGACGGGGCGGACACCAGGTGGTTGGTTGCAGTTCGCGCCAGCGGAGGTGGAGCGCTATGCCCGGCGTCTCGCGTATCCCTCGCCCACGGCGCGGCGGTGTGCCGCGCACGAGGAGGGGACGCCGCACGGCGGCGCCGCCGCTGCGGTCGACCGTCCCCGTATCTCACCCGGCCCTATCGCGCGTTCCGGGGAGGCCGCACGGGAGGACCCGTTCGACCCCAGGCCACGCGCCGACGCAGAACGCCTTGCCCTGGTGGTGCGGTTCCTCCCGTGCGGTCTCATCGTTGTCGATGCGGCGGGTCAGATCACGCTGACCAATGAGGTGGCGGTGCGGTTGAGTGGTGGCGCTCACTCCATCGACGTGGGGCCGCATGCCGGGTCCGGCACACCTCACAGGCGTGTATCCGCCCTGCTCGCCCGCGCCCTGGCGGGAGAACCCGCGCCTCTGACCGATACCGCGGTCTTGGCGCCCAACAAGGACGCGCCACGGATGGTGCGGATACAGGCTACCCCGCTCACGGATGGCGCCGGAGCTATCGTCGGGGCCACGGCCCTGTTGGTCGACGATCAAGCGGGAGCGCGCGCCGCCGCGCCCGGCGCGTATGCCGCGGGTCAAGCCCACGCCAACCGTGACCTCACGCGCTCCAACGGTGAGTTGGAGCAGTTCGCCGCCGTGGCCTCGCATGACCTGCAAGAGCCGCTGCACAAGATCCGCACGTTCGGTGACCGGCTCACATGCGTTGATGGCGCGGTCTTGAGCCCGGCCGGCGCCGACTATCTCGCGCGCATGCAGCATGCCGCCGCCCGCATGCAGGCCTTGATCGACGATCTGCTGGCCTACGCGCGCCTGTCGGCCGATCCCCCCTCCGCCGTGCCCGTCGACCTGGCCCTGATCACGCATGCTGTCCTCGCTGATCTGGAAACGCAGATCGTACAGAGTGGCGGACGGGTCGAGGTGGGACCGCTGCCGACCATCGAAGGCGATCCCCTGCGCCTGCGTCAGCTCCTGCAGAACCTGATCAGCAACGCGCTCAAGTTCCGCTGCCCCGAGACGCCCCCGGTTGTCACCCTATCTGCTGCGCTGCGTTCCTCCGAGGGCGCCGCGGACGACGGTCCCGATACGGACGCCCCTCCACCCGCCTGGCTCCACCTCAGCGTACGCGACAACGGGATCGGGTTCGAGCCCAAGCACGCCGAGCGCATCTTCGCGGTATTCAAACGCCTGCACGGGCGCGGCGCCTACGAGGGCACGGGGATCGGCCTCGCCCTGTGCCGCCAGATCGCCGAACGGCACGGCGGCCACATTGCCGCGACCAGTACTTTGGGCGAGGGCGCGACCTTCCGCGTCACGCTGCCGTTCCACCAGCCACACGATCACGCACCCGGAGGTGAGACCCCATGACTGCCCCCCACGAGCCCATCACGATCCTGCTCGCCGACGATGACCTCGATGACTGCCTGTTGACCCAGGAGGCCCTCCAGGAGAGCCACCTGTCCAACGACCTGCGGCTCGTCCATGACGGCGAAGCCCTGCTCGACTACCTGTTCCGGCGTGGTCCGTACGCCGCGACCGGAGCGGCCCCGCGTCCCGGCGTCATCCTGCTCGACCTGAACATGCCACGCATGGATGGGCGGGAAGCGCTGGAGCAGATCAAAGCCGATCCGACCTTGCGCCCTATCCCCGTCGTCGTGCTGACCACGTCGCAGGCCGAGGAAGACATCTATCGCAGCTATGATCTCGGCGCCAGTTCGTTTATTAGCAAGCCGGTGACCTTTACCGCCCTAGTCGAGGTGATGCGTGGCCTGGGACAGTACTGGTTCGAGATCGTCCACTTGCCACCGGAACGGGAGAAGCGATCATGACGCTCACCATGACGGCTGGCCCCGTGACGGACGGCGCGGTGACGCGTCTCCTGCTCGTCGAGGACGATGAGGATGATTATGTGCTCACGCGCGACCTGCTGGCCGACATACCCGGTGGCGCGTACGCGCTGGACTGGGTGACGACGGTCCCGGCCGGACTGGCCGCGGTCGCCGCGCAACAGCACGACGCCTACCTGATCGACTATCGCCTGGGGGCGGAGAGCGGCCTCGATTTGCTCTACGCCTTGCAACGCGAAGGGTGCCGGGCGCCCATCATCCTGCTCACCGGGCAGGGCGATCCGAGTGTGGACCGTGCGGCGCTGCGGGCTGGCGCCGCCGCCTACCTCGTCAAGGGCGAGGTCACGGCGGCGGAACTGGAACGGGCGCTCCGCTATGCGTGCGCACAGGAACAGCATCTCGCCCAGCGTGATCACGCGCTGGCCGAAACGGGCGTGGCGATCGAGCGTCTGTGCGCGAGCGCGCAGTTCGCGCTTGCCACGCTCGACGCCCTGCCTGAGCACATCATGATCCTCGACGACGCGGGCGTGATCCTGGCCGTGAACGCGGCCTGGCGCCGGTTCGCCGTCGCCAACGGCGGCCAGGAGGACGCCGTGGGGCTCGGCCAGAATTACGTGAGCGTGTGCATGGCAGCGGCGGCGAGGGGCGACGCGTTGGCGGGGCAAGCCGCCCGCGGGATCACCGACGTGCTGCGCGGGCGGGCGTCGTCGTTCGCGCTGGAGTATCCCTGCCACGCCCCCCATGAGCAGCGCTGGTTCAGCCTGGAGGTGGCTCCCTTCGTCGGTGACGGGCCGGGACGGGTCGTGGTCGCCCATCAGACCATCACGGCCCGCGTCCTGGCGCAAGAGGAACTCGTGCGCCGCGAGGAGAGCTTCCGGCTGCTCTTCGTGGCCAGCCCCCAACCCATGTGGGTGTATGACCTCGCCACCCTGCGCTTCCTGGAGGTCAACGACGCGGCCGTGAACCACTACGGCTATACACGCGACGAGTTCCTGGCTCTGCGGATCAGCGACATCCGACCGCCCGCGGACGTGACCGCTCTGGAGGCGACGGTCGGTCAACGTCCCCACGCCCTGCACGACGCGGGCGAATGGCGTCACCACACCAAAGACGGACGGATCATCGACGTGGCGATCACCGCGCACACGCTCACGTTCGCCGGGCGGCCGGCGGGTCTCGTGCTCGCCCAGGACATCACTTTACGCAAGCGCATGGAGGAGGAGGCGCGCCGTAGCGAGGCACAGTACCGGCGCATTGTCGAGACGGCCCAGGAGGGCATCTGGCAGGTCGATGCGGATGATCGCACGACCTTCGTCAACCAGCGCATGGCGGACCTGTTGGGCTACACCGTCGCCGAGATGCAGGGCCAGTCCCTCTGGGCGTTCGTGGCCGAGGACGCTCACGCTCTCGTCCAGGCCAGCATGGCGCGGCGGCGCGCGGGCGAGAAGGGCCAGGGGGAGGTGGCGTACCGGCGCAAGGATGGCACGGTCCTGTGGGCGCACCTCTCGGCCAATCCCCTCACGGAAGGGGACGGGCGGTATGCCGGCGCGTTGGCGATGGTCGCCGATATCACCGTGCGTAAGCAGGCGGAGGAGGCGCTGATCCGCGAGCGCGACCTGTTGCAAACGGTGATGGACACGGCGCCGGACACCATCTACGTCAAGGACACCAGGGCGCGCTTCGTCCGGGTCAACCGCGCGCAAGCCCACCTCCTCGGCGCGCCCACGCCCGACGCGGTCGTGGGGCAGACGGACTTTGACTATTTCCCGCCTGAGCTGGCGCGCGCGATGGACGCGGACGACCAGCATGTCCTGACCTCCGGACAACCTCTGGTCAACAGGCTGGAGGACCACTCCGCCCATGGGTCGAGCCCGCGCTGGGTCCTGAGCACGAAGACGCCGATCGTGCGCGACGGACAGATCACGGGCCTGGTGGGTATCTCCCGCGACATCACCGACCTGCACGCGGCGGAGGAGGCGCTGCGCGTGAGCGAGGAACGCTTCCAGGCGCAGTACCGCGGCTTTCCCCTCCCCACCTTCACCTGGCGCTGGATCGACGACGACTGGGTCTATACGGACTGCAACGCCGCCGCCGACGCGCTCACGGGCGGCGCCCTGCGTGCGCGTCGGGGCCGGCCCGCGACCGAGATCTTCGCGGACGTGCCAGAGGCGCGGGAGATGCTCCTGCGCTGCGCGCGCGGAGAAGGAGTCATCCACGGGGAACGGATGTGGCGATTGCCCGCGCACCCCGACCCGCGTGACCTCGTCGAGACATGGGTCTTCGTCGCGCCGGACCTCATCATGCAACACGTCGAGGATGTCACGGAGCACCGGCGCGCCGCGGACCGCTTCCGCGCGCTCTCCGAGCACGCCAGCGACCTCGTGTCCATCCTTGACCACACCGGCGTCTTCCGCTACGTCAGCCCCTCCTTTGAGCGTCTCCTGGGCTACGCGCCCGCCCTGTTGGAGGGGCGCAGCGCCTTCGCCTTCGCCCATCCCGACGACGCCGCGGCCCTCGCCCCGGGCTTCGCCGCCTTCGTCGCCAAACCTGGGGCGACCATGCGCACCGAGGGGCGCGCGCGCCACGGCGATGGGTCGTGGCATGTGATGGAGATGGATTTTCACAACCGCCTCGACGATCCAGCGATCCGCGGGATCATCGTGAACAGCCATGACGTGACCACGCGCGTCCAGTTGCAACGAGACCTCGAGGAGGGACAGCAGCGCTACCGCTCGCTCTTCGCCCACCACCCCGACGGCGTCTTCGCCCTCGCCCTCGACGGCGCGCTCACCTCCGCCAACGCCGCATTCGCCGCCCTCTCCGGCTACACGGTCGCGGAGTTACTCACCCTGCGCTTCAGCGCCTTCATCGCCCCGGAGGATATGGAGCGCAGTGGTATGCACTTTGCGCACGTCCTCGCGGGCGAATCGCAGCACGACATCGCGCTGATCCTCCGCCACAAGGACGGCGCCGAGCGCGCCGTCAGCGTGACCGCCATCCCCATCATCGTCGATGGCGTCATCGTCGGCGTCTACGGCATCGCCAAGGACATGACGGCGTACACCGCCGCCCAACAGGCCTTGCGGCATCAGGCCACCCATGACGCGCTGACCGATCTGCCCAACCGCGCCCAGTTGCGCGATCATCTGACACGGGCGTGGGCGAGTGGCGCCCCCCCCGCGTTGTTGCTCCTCGATCTCGACGGCTTCAAGGAAGTCAACGACACCTTCGGTCATAGCCAGGGCGACGCGTTGCTCTGCGAGGTGGCGCGCCGGTTGCGCGGCGCGGTCCGGCGCGGCGACACCGTGGCGCGTTTGGGCGGCGACGAGTTCGCCGTGGCGCTGCCGGGAGCGGACCCCGCGGGCGCGGAACGTGTCGCCGCCGCCCTGCGCGCGGCCCTGGACACCCCCTTTCAGGTCGCGGGGCAAGCGCTCCAGATAGGCGTGAGCGTGGGCATCGCCTGCGCGGCCGCTGACGACACGGAGATGGAGATGGACACGCTGCTGCGCCATGCGGATGTCGCGATGTACGCGGCCAAACAGGGGCGGCTGGGTCAGCAGGTCTATGACCCCGCGCAGGACACCTATAGCCCGGAGCGCCTCGCCCTCATCGCCGAGTTGCGCGATGCGATCGAGCGCGGGGGGCTCACCCTGCACTACCAGCCGCAAGTGGACCTGGCGAGCGGCCACGTCTGTAGCGTCGAGGCGCTGGTGCGCTGGCCGCATCCCGTGCACGGCCTCATCCCACCGGACCGCTTCATCCCCCTGGCCGAGCAGACCGGCCTGATCGCGCCCCTGACCAACTGGGTGCTCGCGGAAGCGATCCGCCAGGGCCGGGCGTGGCAACGCGCGGGTCTCTTGTTTGGTGTCTCGGTGAACCTCTCGATGTGGAACCTGCATGACCCGGCGCTGCCTGACCACATCGCCGGCCTGCTCCGGGACCACGGGCTCTCACCGGCGTGGCTGCGCCTGGAACTGACGGAGAGCGCGCTCATGGCCGACACGGAGCGCACCATGGATGTGCTGGCGCGCCTGGCGGCGCTGGGCGTGCATCTGGCGGTGGACGACTTCGGCTCCGGCTACTCGTCGCTGGCCTACTTGAAGAAGCTGCCGGTAGACGAACTCAAGATCGACAAGGGCTTCGTGCGTGAGATGGCGACCGATGAGACCGATGCGGCGATCGTGGCCTCGACGGTGGGGATGGGGCACGCCTTGGGGCTACGGGTGGTGGCTGAGGGCATCGAGGATCGGGCGACCTGGGAGGCGCTCGCGGCGATGGGCTGCGACGTGGCGCAGGGCTACTACCTGGCGCGGCCCCTTCCCCCCGACGCGCTCGCCCACTGGCTGCAGGCGTCCCCCTGGGGCCTCCCGACGCCGCCGACACAGGCGGCATGGACGACCGCCACCGACGGTGACGATGGGAGGCCCGCCCATGCGTCGTGACGCCACGCTGCGCACACCGAGTAGGGGTCCACACGTCCATCCGACATCCGACACGCAGCGCTCTACGACAGGGCACGCACGACAGGGCACGCACGACAGGGCACGCACGACAGGGCACGCACGACAAGAGTAAAGAGGAGTGAGGAGTGATGACGACGACACAACGGTGCGTGGAGCCGGCATCCCCCACGCCGAGCCTCACACCTGTCGTGATGACACCGAGCCTCACGAGCATCGTGACGACGCCCGCCCATCGACGGGTCGCCCTTGCCGTAGCCATCGTGCTCACGCTCGCGGCCGGGCTGGCCCTGCCGGTGGCGCACCGGCTGGGTCCGGTCACCCCCACGTTCCTGCCCACCTGGGCCATCCTCGCCGTGGCCGCCGACGCGCTGACGGCCTATCTCTTCGTTGGACAGTTCCTGTGCACGCGCCAACCCGCGCTCGCGGCGCTGGCGGGCGCCTATCTGTATTCCAGCCTCATCATCGTCCCCTACCTGCTGACCTTTCCCCATGTGTTTGCGGCCGGTGGCTTACTGCACGCGGGGACGCAGACCGCCATCTGGCTCTGGGTGTGCTGGCACGGCGGGTTCCCCCTGGGGGTCCTGGCGTCCCTCTGGGTCGATCGTCGCTATGGCGCGGCGCGCCTCTCCACGCGGGACGCCCGGAGGCTAACGGCGCTCCTGTGTGTCGGCATTCCTGGCATGATCGTCGTCCTGTCCTGGGGCGCCATCGCGGGGCAGGGACGGTTGCCCGTCCTGATCCAGGGCGGTCACTATACCGCCTTGTTTTCCCTCGCCTCGGTCGTGGGCCTCGCCACTCTGGGGCTGAGCGCTGTGGCCAGCGTCGGCCTCCTCTGGCGCACGCGCGGTCGGACCATGGTCCACCTCTGGCTCACCCTGGTGCTGCTGGCCAGCATGCTCGACGTCATCCTGACGCTAGCGGCGGGCCAGCGCTACAGCATCGGCTGGTACATGGCACGCATCACGAGCCTGCTGGAGGCCGCCATCGTGCTGTGCGCCATGCTCTACGAGATCACGTACCTCTATACGCGCTTGGCCGCGCAGGAACAGGTGGCCCAGACCCTGAACCATAGCCTACGCGCCGCCAATGAGGCGCTGGACAAGCTGGCGCGGGAAGATACCCTGACCGGCGTCCCGAACCGCCGCACGATCCTGGAGATAGCGGCGGCTGAACTGGCGCGCTACCGTCGCCATGGTGATGTCTTCACGGTCTTGATGATCGACGTCGACAATTTCAAAGCGTTCAACGATCACTATGGGCATGTGGAGGGGGATCGTGTCCTCCGTACCGTGGCCGCTGTGATGAGTCGCTCGATGCGCGCCTCCGATCAGATCGGCCGGTATGGGGGCGAAGAGTTCCTCATCCTGTTGCCCCGGACCGCCGCCCCCGGCGCGGTGATCGCGGCCGCGCACAGCGGCGATGCGGTGCGGCAGGAGCGACTGGACATCGCGGGGCGCCGTGTCCCCGTGACCGTGAGTATCGGCGTGGCAACGGTGCGCCCCGACGATCGCGTCGTCGAGGACGTCGTGCGCCGGGCCGATGCGGCGCTGTATGACGCCAAGAGAGCGGGGAAAGATCGCGTGGCGCAGGCGAGCGGTGACGAGCCCTCAGGGGTGGAGCTGGGCGCCGCATGGCGGGCCGCCAGGCAACCCGCCTCATGACCAACCGGGAGACAGCGCGTCAGGGAGCGGGCGCCCCCTCCCGCGTCGGATGTCCCCGCATTGACACAAAACGGGGCAAGGCGGTCAGTCAGATGACGTTACCCTGACAACGGTCACGGTGCGTCATAAGCTCCCGTGGCGAGCCCCCCTGTCACGTCCGTCGTTATCCGCACGCGCCCGCTCGCGATTGACCATGGCTGTATCATCGACCGCCCCGTGTCGTCGGTTGAGGTGGAGCGGTGATCGCTCACGCCATCATCACACGGCTCCTCTGAGCTATGGTGGATACGGCAGGACCAGCGGATCGGTCGCTCCGAGGACAGCCCCTCCGTCAATCGGCCCACGGGGGCTATGATGCGCGGCGTGCAGGGCCGCGGCCGGCTGCAGCCGTTAGAACACCAGGCTTAACAGGACCAGGCAGGCGATGACCAGCATCGCGCAGACACCGATCCAGCGGTAGACGCGCCACTGCACGCCCACGCGCGCACGATCCTTTACCTGCTGGCGGACCAGCGTCATTGTCGTGTCCATCTCATCGCTCCCCTTCCCAGTCACTCCTGTTTGTTTTACCGTCATGATAGGCGACGAACACCGGCGAGGCACGGCCCGAACAGACCATAGGCGTGGTACCACTATGGAGAAGAGTAGAAAGGCTACCGTGCGTACGGGTATGACGGGCCGGTGTCGTCGGGACGCGCACAGACGGCCATGAGGGCGGTCCATGGCAACCAGGCCACAACGGGGGCGACGTCTCCAGTCGTCACCATCGCCTGGGTCATACGCGGCGTCGCCATACGCGTCGTGCGCCCACCTCCGCTTTCACGGCATGCGCCGGGTTTATGTGACGGTCGTGCGGGCCTCAGCCGGTGACCCAGACATCTCTATCCTCCCACTGCCTGCCCTCTAGGGGGGTCGCTCATCGTATGATACAGCGCACACGGTCAGTACAGGGCTCGGCCATGCTGTGTTGGAGGGTCTGGCCGGATCACCGCGTCCCTATCGCCATCCGGCCCGTCATCCCCGCTCCCCCAGATCCGTCGCGTCCAGGGCCGGGATGACGGCATGTACGGTGGCCGTGCGGGCGTCAGCGGCTGGGAACGCCCCGGTCGGCGACGGTTCCTGCCATGGCCTCCGCGCGCGCGAGGTGCGCGGCGGCCCACGCCAGGAATCGCTCCAGGCGCTCGACGTCACCCGGCTCCAGAGGCAGGAAGGCTAATCCCAGCTCAACGTCACCGGTGGCCCGCGCGATGCGGGCCAGCGGCTGTAGGGGACCGTCAGGGAGCACGAGCCCGAGTTGGACAATAGCGCCGTCGCTCCTGGCCGTCCCCGACGATCTTTCGACACGGCAACGCGCGCCCCCCACGCTCAGGTCCGCGACCACGCATGGCTGGAGCGGTCCGTCCGCCGTGGCGGGCAACAACGCGCCCCGTAGGGCGAGCGCAACACGCCGGTGTCGCCGTTCCGTGGGTACAACGACCACGTCCTGCAACGCCTGCGCCAAGCGCACGGACGGCACGGGCTTGACCAGAAAGCCACGCATGCCCTCTTGCATGAGGCCAATGACCACCTCTCGTGGGGCATCGTTGGAGAGGACAGTGATGCGCGCCGCCGCATCGAGCGCGCGGAGGGCACGGATCAGCGCCGCCGCCTGGCGTTCCAAGTGCGAGATATCGAACACGACGCCCTGAGGCCGTCGCCGCTCATAGATGGCGACGGCCTCGTCCGCTGTCGCGGCTTCAAACGGCTGATAGCCCAGGGCGGTCGCGGCCTTGACGACCTGGCGTCGCGTCAAGGACGAGTCCCCCACGACCAGGAGGGTGGGCTGGCGCCTCTGCATGATGCTGACCTCCCTGCTATGTGCGGTGCGCCCGCATGAGAACGAGCGTCGCTGCCAGGGCCGACGGGGCGAGAGAAAGCCCACCGACTCCTTTGTTCTCCATTATGCCATCACGCCCTGCTGTTTGTCATGGACGAGACTTTATGACATAGCTCTTCCGCTGGATACTGATGACAGCAAAGTCGCCCATGGCGCAAAAACGCCCGAATACGCGTCGGCCAGTGGGCGATCCAGTCGTTCTTTCTTCCGCTGGTTGACAACGCTCATAAACCGAACGTTACAAGGGTTTCTGGACGTCGCCATCAGTATCCCTGTGCGTCAAAACGGCGGGCTGTCCCTCCAGTGAGAGCGTCAACAGCCACATCGGGCGCGTCATCACGCATCGAAACGGTCGAACAGGCGCCACGCTTCCAACCTATTGCACGCAAAGTGTGGACAAGCCATGACACATGACGCTGGTGGAATGATTTCGTTCAGCAGGCACTGTGCCACAACCCATGTGTGCCCGCGCACCACCCCCACACCCTCTCCCACGTTTCCCGTCAGTATCCTGTCAAGCGTGAACGCTACTCACTGTACGGCCACTTGATACGATAACCGACGTCACGCTCGTCCTGCTGTCTATCGGCTCTACAACGACATCCCCGTGTGGCCGTAACTGATCGTATCGAATGGCCAGATTTCGGGTTCATGCCCTCTTTTGGTGAGACGGATTCGAGGGTGGATTGAGGCAGCTTGACGCTCAGAATGAGTCGTTGACGCCCCTGCCTCACCTCGTCCATATCGGCCACTAAGGATGATGTAGCTCGTCTTGTGATCCGTCATGGTATAATGACGACAGTGAGTCGCACGGCACACGCCGGAGCGGCTTTTTTTATACCCCTGTGAGCAGAAGGGACGCCCGCGCACCTCCGGTTCACAATGGAAGCGGGGGGGGTGGGAACGGCACGCGGGCGCCAGGGGACGGTGTGCCTACTCCTCAAAACAGGGGAGTAGCGTTCACAGAGCGGGCCGCCGCGCCGCGGCAGGAGGCATGAGACCACCACTCCTGACGCCGTCTCGCGCCACGCGTCTCATGACGGCGTCTCGGTGCGCGTACGTGCGCGCACCCAGGCGTCGACGCCCGCGGCCGGCATCGGACGGCCAAGATGGTACCCTTGCACCGCGTCGCATCCTAACGCCGCCAGCGCCTCCCACGTCGCCTGATCCTCCACACCCTCCGCGATCACCCGCAGCCCCAGGCTGTGCCCCAACCCGATCGTCGAGGCCACAATAGTCCGATCAGCCTCATCCATGACCAAGTGCCGCACGAACGCGCGGTCGATCTTGAGTTCGTCGATCGGCAGGCGCTTGAGATAGGCCAACGATGAACAGCCCGTTCCGTAGTCGTCCACGGAGATGCCGAGGCCAGTCGCCGCGAGGCGCGCGAGCACCAGGCCCGCGCGCGCGGGATCGGCCATGACCGCGCTCTCCGTCACCTCCAGACGCAGGGCGCTCCCCGCGACACCGTGGACGCGCAACAGCCGCTCGATCGTCGCGGGCAGGCGCGGGTCGAGCAGCGTGGTCGCCGAGACGTTCACGGCGACCGCGAGCGCGTAGCCCGCGTCGCGCCACACCCGACCCTGCCGGATCGCCGTGTCCAGGACCCAGTCGGTGAGTGCCCCGATCAGGCCCATCCCTTCGGCTAACGGGATGAACTGGTCGGGCGGGACGAACCCATGCGTGGGGTGCGGCCACCGCGCCAGGGCCTCGACACCCTGGACCGCCCCAGAGGACACCTCGACGATGGGTTGGTACTGTAAGACCAGGCCCCCCTCGGCCACCGCCACGCGCAGGTCGCGCTCCAGCTCCAGGCGCGTGAGGGTATGCCCGTCTCCCGTCGTGTCGTAGACGGCGTGGCCGCCGCCCCGGCCCTTGGCCGCGTACATCGCCACGTCGGCCCGGCGCAACAGGGTCTCCGCGTCAACCCCGTGCTCCGGGCACACGGCGATGCCGATGCTCGCCCCGATCGTCAGGTCCCGGCCCTCGACGGCAAACGGCGCGGCGAGCGCCGTCGCGATCTTCGCGGCCACGACCGTCCCCGTGGCGCTGTCAGCTCCCGGCAGCACGACGGCGAACTCGTCACCGCCCAGGCGGGCCACGGTGTCTGTGGCGCGCAGGAGAGCACCCATGCGCGCGCCCACCTGCCGCAGCAGCAGGTCGCCGTGGTGGTGGCCGAGCGTGTCGTTGACGTCCTTGAAGCGGTCCAGGTCGATCAGGAGCAGCGCGAGCGGCGTCCGGTGGCGCGCCACCCCACGCACGCCCGCCGCCAGACGGTCACCGAGCAGCGCGCGGTTGGGCAGGCCGGTCAGCGCATCGTGCAGCGCCTGATGACGCAACGCCTCCTCCGCCCGTCGCCGCGCGGTGATATCGATCCCCACGACGACGACCCCGCTCCCGCCCTGGACGCTGGCGCCAGACGGAGCCCAGCGCATCTCGATCACGGCCCCGCCGGTCTCCACGAGCGCGGTCACCTCTTCCCCCGCCCGCGCGCGGTGGAAGCGATCGAGCGCGGCGGGGTCGTCCCGATAGACGTCGTAGACGGAGAGGCCGACGAGTTGGCCGGGCGCTAGGCCGAGCGCGCCCAGGCACGAGCCCGCGCACAGTGCGAAGCCTCCGGCCGCGTCGAGGGCGAGGAGGGCGACGGGGGCGCTGGCAAGGACCGCCCGCAGGTGACCCTCCGACGCGGCGAGGAGGGTTGCCTGGTCCGCCTCGCGCAGTCTCGCCTCGCCGAGCGCCACCGCCTGCATCACGATGCGGCCGGCGAGGGCCAGGAGGGCGGTCTCTCCCTCAGGGACTGCGCGAGCGTGTGAGTGCAGCGTGCAGAGGGTGCCATAGAGCGCGCCATCGGGCCGGTAGAGCGGGACACCCGTGTAGGCCCCAATGCCTAGGGCGTGCGTCGTCGGCCGCGCCGCGAAGGCGGGGTCGGCGCGGCTATCTTCAACCACAAGTGAGCGCGACGCGCCCGCAAGCATGGTCGTTCAATAGGTGTCGCACAGCGGCGCCTCCGCGCCGGCCGTCAGGCCCATCGCCGCGCGGTCGCGCACATGTTCCACGCGCAGGGTCTCGCCCGTCACGCGCGCGAGGAAGGTGAGACCCACGTCCAGGGTGTCGGCGAGCAGGGCGAGGATGTCGGCGACGAGCCCGTCGACGTCGTCGTGGGTGTCGCCGAGCGACGCCAGGCGCTCCAGCCCCGCGGCGACCGCGTTCAACGCCGCCGGCGTGCTATCACCCGGCGGCACGACCCGCGTGTCCTCCATCACCATGATCCCCTCTCCCCCCATCCGCCCCGCGTTTCGATGCATCGCGCTCTCCCGACGGTATCGAACTGCGCGGATGGGCATCGTTGGAGACATCATACACCGGACGCCACCCCATCCGGAATAGGATAAATGGCTGTGCTGGCCGCTTAGGGCATCCGAGCGACCAATAACCAAATGCTGTTCGCCTTAGTGGACCTTGAACGTGTTTATAATATGCGTATTAGTTGCCTGTGCGATGCGCGAGCTATCGGCGCATCGCTCCCGCATAGCACTGCTAATCGACCGTCGAGAATCGTTACAGGTGTGATCAGCCGCAGGCCGATGCTTTCTTGGACATCTGCATAGCTATACGCTTTCTTGCATAGTGATGCGGATTTCGGCGCATCCCCGTCTACCACAGTCGTCGCCCCATGCCGCGAGCAGGGGCCGTTTTTGCCGTCCTTGGTAGCCACGCTCAATGGGAGACTTCGGGGCAAAGAGCAAACATACGGGGCAATGTTTACCGCGACGCGGCGGCCAGCTTCAGCGTTGGGCGCGTGTCGTCCATGTGGTTGTTGGTATCCGGTGGAGCACACGTCCGCTATTGTGGCTACCCTGGCCTACAGCAAGCAGCACAGCTTTTCGTTCGAGGCGGCGAAGATGCCGGTATTGGTCAACGCCGCCTAGACGCGGAGCCTCCACGGATTTTGGTCACACTCTATTGTACTGCTATACTTGCTGTGACGTTGCTATATTAAGAAGACCACGACGCGCCATGAGGCGCCACCGGTTGATAGAGCCAGGACTCTCTTCTCGGATGGAATCATACCCGCATAGCATACCGCGCGGCCTTCTACTGGTCGCGTTGTTAGCCACTCTACTAGTGGGTCACGCCCCAATTAACTGGGATTGATGCGTAGCGGCCCATCGCGGCTGCTACCCGCCCTGTGACGCCCGTTGACTAGCCAGGGGTGGCACTTGCCCAACTCCAGTTAAATGGGGCGTGACCCACTAGTAGTAGCTGCCTTACCGATCACCCTGGGCTCCGCGGCCGGGGCGCCGACCGCCACTCCCGCCGTAGGGGCGCGCGCCAGTCGTACGCATCCAATCTCTACCGGCGCGCGTCCGTCGGGGGCCATCCGGCGAGGGCGCGCGGCGCCGATATCCAGGCCCATCCTACGGTCGCCACGGCCTCCGGCGACGGCGATGACCTTCCTGTGGGCTATCGGGGGGCCGGCCTTACGACGAAATGGTACGACGATCGTCTTCCAGCTATCGGGATGCTGGAGCGCGCAACGAATCGCGCGCGTCACCGCCCGCACGATAGCCACCGGGCGGACGTTGGGTGTCCGGATGGATAAGCGTACGCATGCGTTGACGCGGTACCACCCCACTGAACCGTGGTCATGCGACGGCCTCCGTGGCAGATGGCTTGGCACGCGCCCGCACCGCTCTTGCTGCTCGCGCCCGCGCGAGGTCGTCCGTCTGGCGCGGCAGAGGCGCGCCC
>JAABUJ010003585.1_pt1 | contig 17258 bp, 14 predicted proteins | sample 5559131 | NCBI WGS metagenome assembly JAABUJ01 (sample SAMN10711875, study PRJNA513366) | rock metagenome | isolation source: Antarctica rocks | place: Antarctica: Victoria Land, Mt New Zealand nord | collected 2016-01-07 | reverse complement strand
CCCGCTGCCCGCGCGGCCCGACGCGGCAGCCAGCCCCGCGCCGTCCGGCCCCGGCGGCTCCGTGTCGCTGCCAGCGGCCGCGGCGGCCGCGGCAGCGGCGGCGGTGTCGGGCGCGCTGGCCGGCCGCGAGGCCACGCCGCCCGCGTCAGAGGGCGGCGACGCCGGCGACGCCGGCGGCGCCGCGAGCGGCGAGGGCACGCCGGGCGGCGGCGCCGGCGGCGGCGGCCAGAAGCGCGTGCTGACGCGTGCGCGGCGCGGCAAGAGCAGCGTGCATGCGGACTTCTACATGCTGGACAAGGGCGGCACGCCCGTGCTGTCGCGCAAGGCGCGCCCGCCCTGCGCTCCCTAACCCTATACCCTAACACGCGGACTTCTACATGCTGGACAAGCGCGGCACGCCCGTGCTGTCGCGCAAGGCGCGCCCGCCCTGCGCCCCGCGCGCGGCCGCCGCCAGCGTGACTCGGGCGCAGGGCCGGGCGCCGACCCGCCCTCGCACCAGCATTGGGGGCACCGCGGGGCGATCGACCAGGCATGGAGCGCGCGCACCCTTGCGCCGCGAGAGGCGCGGCGCTGCGCGCTCGCGCCGAGCCGCCCATCGACAGACCGCGCCGCTGCTGGCGCCTGCGTGCGCTCTCCGCATGCGGGACCCTGCAAGGGCCTGCCGGCGGCTGTGCGGCAGCCGCCACTGGGCGGCGGCGGTGCGACGCCCCGCGCCGCGCGCGCGCAGGCCATGGAGGAGGCTGCCGCAGCGGCGCGCGCGGCGGCCGCGGCGGCCGCCGCCGGCGCGGCCGCGGCGGCCGAGGACGAGGCCGCCGGCGCGGCGGCGGGCGCCGGCGACGGCGCGGGCGCGGGCCTGCGCTTCTGGGCGCGCGCGCGCGACGTGGCGCCCGTCGGCGTGTACGTTCGCGCGGCCGCGCCCGGCGAGCCGCCGCCGCCGCGCTTTCTGCTGCCGCCGGGCGAGTTCGCGCAGCGCGTGCAGCGGCCCTGGCCGGCCGGTGCGCCCGCAGGCATAGGGTTATGAAACTTACCCCAACCCTACCCTAGCCCTTGCTCGCTGCTCCCGCGGCCGCTCTGTCCACAACTGGATGCGCCCTGGCTCTGTCCTGATGCGCCCTGGCTGTATCCTGGCGCCTGCAGTCCAGGGCCTGGTGCAGCCCCTCTGCGCTGCCCAATGGAGGAGCGTGGTGCTTGGAGTGGTGCGGCCACTTCGGAGGGTGTCTGCTTGCGCGGCAGTCTCTTATTGCCGCGCACCCCTCGCGCCTCTGTCTGGCCCCCGCCGCGCCTGTATGGCCGGCGAGCTGCTGGCCGCACAGGCACGCTGCAGCGCTGCCAGGCCCTGGTCGGGTTGCTGCAGCCTGCTGTGAATGTTAGGGCAGTGTCCGCCCTGCTAGACGCGTCCCCATGCTGCTCCGCGCGCTTGACCCTGCTGCAGGTTTTGGGTTAGGATTACAGTCCCCGCCCCAGACGTGCGCCGCGCTCGGCAGGCGTGCCCGGTCTGCATGCCCTGTGCTGTCCTGCAGGCTCAACCCTGCTGCAGACAGGGTTAAATTTAGGGTTGCAGCTTCAACTTGTGGACGGGCCGTGCGCGGCAGGCCTGCCGGTCTGCATGCCATACAACGCACCCAGCCTGGCGCATGCGCTGGCCAACGCCAACAACTTCCACTGGATCACCGGCAACCTGGCGGCGCCCTTCCCGCCGGCGTCAGCCGGCCCCGGCAGCCCGCAGCCCGACCCCTGGCGCTGCCTCCAGGTGGCCTGGGACAAGTACGCGCCGCGCGGCTGGCCCGCGCGCGTGTCGCCCTGGGAGGTTCGCAGCCCCGAGGCCCCCGCTGGGTTCCCTGGACGGCTTTCTGGGCTGGAGCTTGCCTCGGGCTGACCTCCGGGAGCACGCACAGCGCGGATGGCCCGCGCGCGCGGCGTGCGTGGGGTTATAAGCACATAGTCCTACCCTGGACATGGCTCAAAACTCCAGCCTGAACATGTCTCCTGTCGTAAGGCTCTCGACGCGCTTACTGCACTGGCCTGGATACGCCCTGGCCGTACTGCAGATGCACTGACACGCTTGGATGCGGCGGGGTGGTGCTCTGGCCCGGCCTTCTGCCGCAACGTGCATGCCCCGCATGCGAGTCGGCGCAGGGCCGCCCGCCGGCGCGCGGCGGCACATGGCGCGCTGCCGCCAAACCTAGGATTAGGGTAGGGCCTACCCCGAGGGCATGCGCCTCGCGCAGGTGGTGGAGGACGTGGACGGGCACATGGCCAAGGCCAAGATGGACTACTACCAGAAGTGCGCGCCCGCGCCCTCCCCGCGCAGCCCGTCTGCGGAATTGCTGGCGGGTCGGTGTCCTGGCCCAAGTCCGCAGCGCGCCCGCCCACCAGGCTGCTCGCGCCCGCCGTCGCGCCTGCAGAAGCCCGGAGAGCCCACCGCTGTGCTCGCAGAGGGCCCCCCTGAGACCCCGGACCACTGCGTCCACGGCTGGCAGAGCAGGGCGCGACATGCACGGCCCTATGCCCCACCCCAATTAAATGGGAGGTCTTGAACCCTAATCCTAATCCCCTGCGCGAGCCGCGGCAGGCGCGCGGAGCAGGACGCGGAGCGCGCGGCGGCCGCGCGGCAGCAGGCGGTCGCGCGGCAGGCGGCGGCGGCGGAGGCCGCGCAGCAGCGCGCGCTCGCGGCCGCGGCCGCGCGCTCTGCGCAGGCCCTGCAGGTGCCTCTACAGGCCTCGCCGCCCGGCCGGCCCTGACACATAGGCGTGCGCGGGGACGCCGCGTTCGGCGCAGAGGCGCTGCAGGGCATGTGGAGATTGCCGGACAGCAACTGCCCTGATGCAGAGGCGTCTCGGAGTGGCCGCGTGCCTGTGCGCGCGCCTGGGCCGCAGGCCGTGCTGGGGCGGGCCGCCTGGCGCACGCAGTCGGCGCGCCGCGCGGCGTCGCACGACTGACGCGCGCGCGCGCGCGCGCGCGCTCAGGCGCCCATGGCGAACGGGCTGCACGGCGGCGCGGGCGGCCCGCAGTACGCGGCGCAGCTGCTGCAGCTGCAGCAGCTGCAGGCGGCCATCGCGGCCGCGCGCGCGGCGCAGCAGCGCCCGCCGGGCGCGGCCGCCGCGCCCGCGGCCGCCTACGCGCTGCCCAGCGCGGCGCCCGGCCTGCTGGCGGCGCCGGCCGCAGCCGGCCTGTTGGGCCAGGCCGCGGGCCGGCCCGGCGCGCCCGCCCTGGCGGCTGCGGCGGCGCTGCGGCCGCCGGCGCTCGCGGCAGCGCTGGCGAGCGCGGGCCTGAGCCCCGCCCTGGTGGGCGGCCCGCTGACCGGCCTGCCCCTGCCGGCCGGCTACGCCTCTGTCGCTGCACCCGCGCGCGCGCCCTCATACCAGCCGGCGCTGCATGCGGCCGCGGCGCTGGCGGCCGGCGCGCCTGCGCTGGGCGCGCCGGCCGCCGCGCTGGCAAACGGCGGGGGCGGGGCCGCAGCGGGGGCGCCCGCTGCGGCGGCGGCGGCGCGCGCGGCGGCCGGCGGCGGGCGGACGGCGCAGTGGGCCAACGTGCGCCCCTGCCCAGGCCTCCAAGCCGCCATCCGTGTGGGCGGAGCTGAGGCAGCCTGTCGAGTGGCCCTCCACGCAAGGCAGCGTGAGGTGGAGCGTAAGCTGTCTTATGGCACCTGACAGCTGCCCCGCGGCTGCGCAGGGCCTGCTGGCGCCCAGCCTCCCTGCGCACGCGCAGCCGGGCGCCTATGCGAGCGCCTCTGCGCCGGCGGGCGAGCGCCCGCGCACGCCCGCGGCGCACCATGGCGCCGCCTCCTCCGCATCCGTACACGGGGGCGCACCTACCTCCGTACACGGCGGCGCCTCCGCCACCGCCGCCGGCTCGCCCGTCAAGGCGGAGGCGCGCAGCGCGACGCCCGCGCCGCGCGCGCGCGACCAGGCCCCCGGGGCGGCGCCGTCGCCCTCCGCGGCCGCCGCGGCGGCGCCGGGCTCGCTGCAGCCGCCCCGGTCGCGCGCCGGGCCGTCGGGCGGGGGCGCGCGGGCGCCCGACCAGGCTCAGGGGCTGGGGTTTGAGCGGCGCGCCAGCGGGCAGCTGGCAGCGCCGAGCCCCGCCCCCCTGAACCTGCTCCGCGAGGCGGACGCCGGGTCGGCAGAAGCCCCTGCCGACTCGGAGCCGCAGCCGCAGCCGGCCGCGCCGCCGGCCGCGGCCGCCCCGGCGCCGCGCCCCGCCCCCGACCCCGGCCCAACCGCCGCGGCGGCCGCCGCGCCGCACGGCGCCGGCGCGATGGCCGCGCAGACCATGGCGCTGGCGCGGCAGCAGCGGCAGGAGCTGGCGAGCCTGGCGAGCGCGCAGGCGGCCGCGACGGCGCAGCTGGCGCAGGCGCAGGCGCAGCAGACGCAAGCGCAGGCGGTCAACCAGGCGTTTGCGCAGCAGGCGGCGGCGGCGCAGGCGCAGGCGGCGGCGGCGGTGCAGGCGCAGCGGCAGCAGGCGGCCGCGTTCAGCGCGGCGGCGACGTCGCAGGCGCAGGCGGCCATGCCGCTGCAGGCGCTGCGACTGCCGGACCCCGCGATGAGCCTGCCGCCGGTCAGCCTGGCGCCGGGCGCGGGCGGCGGCGGCGGCGGCGGCGGCGGCGGCGACGGCGCGAGCGCCCTGCACCTGCCGTCCAACGCGCCGCCGGCGCTGCTGCCCGCTCAGGCACAGGTGCGGCGGAACGATTGAAGCTCCTGCGTTTGCAGCAGGCGTGATGCAGAGTCCTGGCGTCAGGCCCTGATGGGAAGCGGCTCTGTCTCTCTGCTGTGCAAGGCCGGGCGCTGCAGACTCCACCAAGACAGCATGGCGCCCGACTCACTGTCAATCCCAGTCACGACAAGAGAGGGCCACACCCAGGACCCTTGCCAAGGGTCCGGGCCCCCCGCAGGTGCCCGCGCTGCACCTGCCGGACCCGGCCTCGCTGTCGCACACGCCCGCGCTCAGCGCCGGCGCGGCGCCCGGCGCGCTGCCCGCCGGCGCGCTGGGCGCGCGCGCCGCGGGGCCGCTGGCGGCGGGCGCGCCCGGGCCGCTGGCCGGCGGCTTCGCGGGCGGCGCGGGCGCCGCCGCGCCGCCCGCCGCGGCGGCGCTCGCGCCGCCGGCGCGCCACTTCGTGGACCCCGCAACGGGGCAGGTCTACGTGGTGCACGCGGCGGACGCGGCCCCGGGCGCCGCGGCCGCGGCCGCGGCCGCGGCCGCCGCCTCGGCCTTCCCCGGCGCGGCGCTGCAGGCGCAGGCGCAGCTGGCGCTCCCGGCCGCCGTGGGCGGCCTGGGCCAGGCCGCGCAGGCCGCGCCGGCGCTGCCGGCGCACCCGGCAGCCTTCTCAGCGCAGATGGCCGCCGCCGTGTCCGCCGGCCAGGCGCAGGTGCACGCGGCGCTCCTGGCCATGTCCGCGCAGCTGCCCGCGCCCGCGGCCGCGGGCGGCCTGATGATGGGCCCGGCGCTGCCGGCGGCGGCGGGCCTGCAGCAGGCCGCGGCGGGCGCCTACCTGGCGGCCGGCGCGCTGAGCGCGCAGCTCGCCGCCGGCCACCTGACCGCCGGCGGCGGCCTGGGCGGCCAGATGCCGATGGGCGGCCCGGCGCCCATGCTCATGTCGGCGCCGATGCCGTACCCGTCCGGCCAGGCGCTGCCCGGCGGCGCGCTCGCCGCGCCCGCCGCGGATGCCATGCTGCAGGCGCGGGCCTGCACGCCCGCCGTCTGCGGCCCTTGGCTGCGCTCGCGCGCTGTATGCCGCGTCCAGGGACATGCGCTCGGGGTGCAGCCCGATGTGGCAAGGGAGTGAGGCACAGCGTCGGCCGTCAAGACGGGCGCGCTCTGCCAGCGGGTGTTGACACTGCTCTGCTGCCGGGCGGGCAGTGTATATCATGCGCGCCTGCTGCCAGCTGTGTCCTGCAAGCAGATCAGGCCAGCAAGCAGACCAAGCCACATCGGAAGCGCCCTGGCGAGGGGGGAGCCGATGGGGGTGGCTGACGCGGGCCTGCGCGCGCCGCCTCCGCGCAGGCGGCGCGCGTGTCGGCGTTCGCGGCCGCGGGGCTGTCCGGCCAGAGCAGCAGCGCCATGCCGCCGCACAGCGCCGGCCCGACGACCTCGCTCAGCGGCAGCCGCTCCATGTCCGGCGGCGACCCCACGCCCAGCGCCTACTCCCTCGCCGCGCAGCCCAGCGGCGGCTACGGCACGCCGCAGGGCGGCGCGCGGCGCCCGCAGCAGGCGCAGAGCGGCACGGTGTCGGCGTCGCTGCAGCGCGCCGGCGGCAGCGGCAGCTTCGCGCTGCAGCCGGGCGGCGGCGGCGGCGGGGGCAGGGACAGGGTAGGGCCAGGGCTGGCGGGCGCCGGCTGCAGCGGCAGCTTCTCCCTGCACACGCCGCAGATGGGCGGCGCCCACACGAGCGGCGCCCACCTGGACGGCGGCCCTATGGGCGGCCCGCCGGGCGGCGGCCAAATGGGCGGCAGCCAGAGCGACCGGCAGTTGGGCGGCGGCCATGCGGGCGGCGGTGAGGCGGGCGGCAGCCAGCTGGGCGGCAGGCTGGGCGCGGCGGACGGCAGCTCGGCCTCGCTGGTCACGCACGGCGGCCTGGGGCTGCGCCGCGGCTGCGGCGCGGGCGGCCTGGCATCGCGCAGCAGCGGGGCGCTGAGCCACTATGGCAGCACGGGGCTGGCGCAGCTCGGCAGCGGAGCGCTCCCGCAGGCGCGCCCAGGGCCCTGAGCCGGATGGCGCCTGGGGCTCTGCCTGAGCAGGCCAGGTACCCTGCGATATGGTCTGTGCTCGTGAGTGGCCTGCTTCTCCCGCTCCTTGAGTCTTCTGCAGTTGGCATGCGTTACCTCGCTTGTGGTTCGGGGCGCCGTCTAGCCTGTGGGTGTCGCAGACCGTTTGCCTTGTGGGTGTCGCAGACCCGCACTGACACTCGCGCACGGGGCTCCAGCAGCAGGCGCAGCCGCCGCAGCAGCCGCCGCAGCAGCTTGCCCCGACGCAGGCTGACCCGGCCCCAGCGCATGGCGAAGCATTTGCGGCGGGCGCCTGCCAGCCCGGCGATGAGCTTAACCCTGGCGGCGCCGCCGCCGACGCCGCCGCCGACGGCACTGACGGCGGCGCTGGCGGCGGCTTTGAGATCTCAGACGCAGACTTCATAGACGCCATGCGCGATATCACGGGTGTGCGGACGCTGTGCCATGCCCTGCTCGCCTCATTGCCGACACACTTATGTTACTCGATACCAACATTCTGTGCCGCTGCCGTTAATCAATCACTGGAATGGCTGTTGTGCACTCAGTCAGAGGAGCCTCATGAGCGCGCGCCGCGCGCCAGGCGGCGACTTTGGCGCGGAGGCGCCGCCGGCGGGGCGCGCGCAGGCGCCGCCGTCTGCGCTCGCCCTCGCGGCGCACGAGGCCGACGACGACGAGCTGGCCAAGCTGCTGCTGACGCCCTCGCCGCCGCGCGCGGAGCCGCCCGCCTAGGGTCGGCCAGCGCTAAGCATAGTGTTAGAGTAGGGTATAAGTGTACTTCGGCACGCGCCAGCTGCTCCTTGATTGCTCACTGCCCCGCGCGTGCGCCCCACCTAAGGGGCGGGCAGGCCTGGTGTGGGGTGTGGCACGGTTGGCGGCGGCTGGCCAGGCTCGCGACACCCTCACGGCTGCCTGCATGGCTGCTCGCGCGAGCCAGGGCACGGGGAGGGCGACAGATAGGTGGGCGCGCGCTTTGCAGGATGTGCACCTATGGCGGCCGTCGCTGCGCCTTGTTGGTCGTGTGCAGAGCTCGCGCCAGGGGCCGCTGCTGGCGGCTGCGCCCACGCTCTGCGAAGCGGTCCGGTCAGGGGTTGTGTAGCGCTGCGGCGCGTTGAGGTGGCAGCAAAGAGTGCTGCAGAATTTTGACCTGTCATTCTTCGCCGTCCTGGAGCGCCTGCTAGCCCCGTGACGAGGACCGGGCGGCAGCGTCGTGTCGGGCGTCGGGCCGGGCGCGATATGGGGCAGTCAGCTGAGGCGGGCGCGGCCGCCGAGGCGCGAGGGTAGGCGCATGTGTTTTTGCCGTGGGCGGTTGCCAGAGCCAATTCTGAGAGTCAGATCTGCCAAGCAGGAGGCGCGGTGGACCTGTGCATACCTTGGTGCATCGGCATCCGTATGGCAGGGGGGGGTGTTACACAGTCACGGGGACGCGTGGAAGTGATCAACAGCAGTGCGTAAGCAGACAAGAGGCCATTTTCTAAGCGCCTCCCGCATGTGAGGACGCTGCCTGCAGCTAGGGCTGTGTGACGCATGTGTCTCGGCCGCAAAAGACCCTCGGCATGTGGCCTCAGCATGATTCGTGCAATCTGACACACAGCATGGTATGACCGCCGGCCAGGGCGCGCTTTCCTGCCTGTGATTGGGTAGCAGCTCGCATTGCTAGGCCGCAGCGCCTGCCCCTGAGTGCTGAGCATGCGCAGGCGCGCCTCACACACAGAGTCCGGGGAGTGGAGGGGGTGAGCGTGCCTGCAGCGGAGGGGGCTGTGTTGTAGGCGGCGGTGTGAGCTCGAGTGGCGTGTGCGTGACCTGTTCAGCGCTGTTTGGGCCTGGCCCATGCTTAGTGTGCCCCCCCCTGGGCGTGCGCTACCTCGCATTTATTGCAGCGAGGCTGACCGCAAAGGTGCCCACCGCTTTGGATCGTCGGTGGCACGGGCGAGCTCGCACCGCCGGCAACCGTGGCGCCTCGTATCGCCTGCATGGTTTCGTGTGCGTGAAGTACCCCCCACTTGCTGTAAGGAGGAGCGTGTGTGCCTCTTCCTCAGCAGCTCTGGTAATTATGTTATCCTGCGTGCGCTGCTTGTTGTGTGGTGCCAGTACCTATTTTCATTTTTAGGCCTGTTGAGGCATGCGCCGCGGATCTTGAAGCACTCAGGTCTATGTCCTGTCCTGACATGCACGCACCCTGCAGGAGAGTGAGATCGCATGCATGGGCGTGTAAGTCTGTGGAGCGTGCATTTGTGGCGTTATGCAGGACAGATGATACAGGCGAGCACTGTGCACATAGGAGGCCATTGCAGGCACCCTAGAGGGCACGCGCAGGCCCTCTCGGATCTCATCCGCTTTGCAAGTTTTGTATATTTCTTTCGATCGGTTTTTGGGGCCTGGAACGCAAGTGTACTGTTCTAGCACTGACTTTAGTGTTATGTAAACAACAAGGGCAATGGAGACCGCTGCGCACTTGCGAGGCTCCGCGGCCCAGAGCAGCGCACGCTCCTGCAGCGCACAGAGGCCAAAACTGCTTGCTGCGGCGCGCCTCGTGTTCAGTGGGGAGAGGCTGCCCTGCAATGCGGCCGCCCCCAGCGACGGGCGCGGCAGGCAACGCGTGTACAGGATAGGTGAGCCGCAGCACACTGGGAGCAGGTCGGTTGGTCAAGCTGGAGTGCTCAGCAGGCCTAAGTTGCTGCATGCACTCGGCGGCACGCTGCTTACAATAATGCTACTCTCAAATGTGTCCAGACCACTGCGTGCGTGCTGTGCGGGGCCTGGTCTGCACCTGCTCAAGGCACACTCCAGGCCAGGACTGAAACGGCGGGGGCGTGCGTGCGCAGAGTGCGTTGCCGCGGCAGAGCCTGCAGTCAGCGCGCCGAGCGAGGGCAACGAGCCCATTGGCTTCGTCAGCAAGCGCTCCGTGCGCCTGCAGCGGTCCTTCCCCATGGTGGCGGTCGTGGGGATGGACAACATCAAGCAGGCGCTCCTGCTGGGCGCCTGCGACACAGGCGCGCCCGCCAACCCTAGCCCCCCCTGCCCTAACCCTAACCCCATATCCGCTACCTGCTCCCCCGAGCACGGCGCGCGGGGCCCGCTCGAGCCCGGCCGCGCGCCCAGCGCCTGACAGCGGCGGCCTGCCACGCAGGGCTGGGCGGCGTCTGCATCGCTGGCAAACGAGGCACGTGCAAGGTGCGCCTGCCGCTGCGCTGCGCTGCACCAGCGAGCAGCCTTGACGCGAGCGCTGCGGGTGTCCACCATTGCCCTGCGCGCCGAGGGGGCTCACCAGGGCCGGTGCCGTGACAGCCCGCGGGCCTGCGCGCTTGCCTGCCGTGCCGGGCTGTGTGCAGCGGCGCCCGGCAAAGCCCTGGGGGTTGCGGCGCGCCGCAGTCGGTGCTGGCACGGGGCCTGCACGCGCTGCTGCCGCCGATCGAGGTCGTGAAGCGGAGCTACTGCAATGCCGACCCCGAGCAGCCGCGGGAGTGGGAGGTGTGGCCCGGGCCATCCACCCGACATTGCAGCCCTGCTTGCGCGTGCGCAGCCGCCGCGCGGGGCGGCCGGCTATGGTGGGGGCGTGGGCCCAGCGCTGCGCGCGCAAAAGCGCGAGCGTGGACGGCGCGCCTGCTCAGGCGGCGTGCCGCCGCCAGTGCGAATCAAGGCAAGTGGCGTCAGCATGGGCCGCGGCAGCGCTCGGCCTGACAACGCTCAGCAAGCAGTGGCGAGCGTGTGCTGCCCGGTGGCAGGCGGGTCGGTGCTGTGCCGCCTAGCCTGGGCCACACCGGCCACGCAGTTCGCAAGCGCGGCAGCATCACTGCCACCCACCGCCGCACACTGAGGCCTGCATCGTGAGAGTCACACACCGGTGCTCCCCGTCTGTCGAGGACGGCGCCCGCAGCGGGCGGGGCGACACGCGCGACCTGCTGCCGATCCTGTCTGGGACCATGCGGGGGTTCATACACCAGCGTGCGGCCGCGCAGGACGGGCTGCGGGAGAAGCTGGGGGCCGGGCCGGTGGCGACCGAGGTCCGCGACGCGCCGTTTGTGCAGATCCCGCTCGGCGTGACCGAGGACCGCCTGGTGGGCACCGTGGACATCGAGGCCTCCATGAAGGCGCGGCCGGGGCCCGCGCCGGGTGCTTCCTGATCAGGAGCGTGATGTCCGGGCTCGGCACGGCGCGCGCACAAGCAGCGGTGCCAGGCAGCGGCGTGCTGGAGGCTCCCCTGGTCACAGGGGACCCGGAGCTGCCAGCGGGCGCCCGCCTCTGCGGCGGCGCCAGAACAGGCCCAAACAGGCCCCGGCGCGCGCGCGCCCGGCAGGAGGGCAAGACGGTGTTCTAGCCGGGGCTGCCAGCGGACACTTCCCTCCCCCGCGGGGCGGCGCCAGAACAGACCCTGACCCTAACCGCAGGAGGGCAAGACGGTGTTCCAGCCGGGGCTGCTAGCGCACACTCCCCTCCCCCGCGGGGCGGCGCCTAAACAGACCTTAACTGACCCTAACCCTAATCACAGGAGGGCAAGACCGTGTTCCAGCCGGGGCTGCTGGCGGAGGCGCACCGCGGCATCCTGTACGTGGACGAGATCAACCTGCTGGACGACGGCATCGCGAACCTGCTGCTCGCCATCCTCTCCGACGGAGCAAACGTCGTCGAGCGCGAGGGCCTGTCGTTCTCGCACCCGTGCGCGGCCCGCCTGCATGCCGCCGCATGCTGCCCGGCACGTGCCATGCAGGGTGCTCCCCAGCGACGGCGGCGCATCGTGGCCGAGCGCAGGGTCCTGTCCCTCTGCCGCCCGTGCGGGACCGGCACGTCTGCCGGCGTCGAAGGCGCGGTAATGAGCCTTCGATATTTGACCTACCGAAGCAGAGGTTTAACGAGTATCGCCCGCTAGACTGTGCATGAACACACCCTTGCCTGGCAGACATGGTGCTGCGTCCATCGCCATGCGGCGCGATACGCTGCCTGTGCGGAGGCCCACCGGAGCCCCGGGCCCGCGCGCCCGCTCCTGTCTGTCGGGTGGGCCGCGTCGGCGGTGGGCGCCCCCGTTGCGCAGCGGAGCCGGCGGGCGAGGAGCCCCGCCAGTTCCAATTCAAACGCCCCCCCGGTGCAAGCCGCCCGCGCGCCGCAGGTGCTGCCCGCTGCTGTTTCAGCCCCCCCCGCCCCCTGATGCCCCCCGATGCCCCCCGATGCCAACCCCGATGTCCCCCAAGCCCCCGCACGCGCCGCAGGTGCCGCCCGTCGCAATCAGCAGCAGGCGTAACCCTGTGGTGTAACCCTACCCTGAGCGCGCGCGCGCAGGTGCCGCCCGCTGCTGATCGCGACGTTCAACCCGGAGGAGGGCCCGCTGCGCGAGCACCTGCTGGACCGCATCGCCATCACGCTGAGCGCGGACGTGCCGCCGCAGTTCACCGACCGCGTGGCCGCCGTGCAGGCCGCGCTGCGCTTCCAGGCGCGCCGCGCCGCAGGGCCGCGGCCGGGGCCATGGGCTGCATAAGCTGTGGGGCTCCATGAGCTCATATTAGGCCTGTCACAGGGCTTCGGCGTGCACTGCCCCAGCTGCGTCCCCCCGGACATGTCCGGTTGGCCCCGGGCGCCGCCAGCGCGGGCGCGGGCATCATGGGAGACCAAGACCGTTGCCGGGCGGAGCATGCCATCTAGAATTTGTTTTCACTGGTGGCCGTCAAGGGGGCTGCAGCTGGCTGTCCCGCGCGCTGTGCGCTGGGTTGAGCTGGGCCGGCGTGGCGGCGCGGCAGGACGAGGGCCCGGTCATGGTGACGGAGGCGGAGGAGGTCACCGACGGGCTGCGCACGCAGGCGCGCGCCGCCCACCAAACCCTGATTATATGCCTCCCCGGCACGGCCAAGCCTCTGCCCCGGCGCCGCAGTACTTGCATGCCGCATGGGCGGGGCGGCGGCGCTCAGAACAGGCGCGGGGGCCGCGCTCAGCGCGGCGCGTGATTTGACCCTAGCCCCGGGGCCGCGCAGGTGCTGTTTGCGCGCGAGTACCTCAAGACGGTGACTGTGAGCGAGAAGCAGGTCGAGCGGCTGGCCACGGAGGCGGCGCGCGGCGGCTGCCAGGGCCATCGCGCGGAGCTGTTCGCCACGCGCGTCGCCAAGGCGTCCGCCGCGCTGGACGTGCGCGCCGCGCGCCCGGCGCCCGCCGTCTGCGAGCAGCGTCATGCAGCATGTGCTGGCGGGAACAGGCTTACCTTGGTGATAGTGTAATGCATAAACATTCTATATAACCATACTCTCACGCGCATGCGTGTGCCATGTGTGTAGAAACAGAACGCCTGCTTCTGCAGCCGCTCGAGGGCGCGCGCAGCACGCTTGGCTCGAGGGCCGGCGCCCTGCGGAGCGCCGGGAGCGCCGCGTCGCACGCAGCGCTCACGCGCGCGCGTGCGGGGCCGCGCCGCAGGGCCGCGACAGCGTGTCGGCGGACGACGTGCAGAAGGCCGTCCAGCTGGTCATCATCCCGCGCGCGACCACGCTGCAGAACCCGCCCGAGGACGAGGACCAGCAGCCGCCGCCGCCGCCGCCCCCGCCGCCGCCGCCGCAGGACCAGCAGCAGGCGCGCGCCCGGTCGCAGGCTGCCGGAAAACAGCGCCTCTGGGGCGGGGCTGCCAGCGGCCCTCTGCTGCCTTGCCAGCGCGTGGAGCAGCGAGAGGCCCGGCGGTGGCCCAGCCCCGGGACCAGCCGGGCTGCGCGGTGACGGTCACGCAGGGCGAAGCGTGACGGGCGCCTCGCCGGCCGCGCGCACGCGCCGCGGGCTGGGCGCCTGAGCCGCCGCGCCGCGCGCGCGCGCGCAGGATGAGGACGAGCAGGAGGAGCAGGAGGAGGAGGAGGAGCCGCCCGAGGACCAGGAGGAAGAGGAAAAGGTGCCCCTGGGCTTCACCCTCCGCTGCGGTCGGGCTGGGTGTACGTGTGCGCCTGCGCTGGCGCCGGCCTCTGCATGTGGCCTTGAAGGATAGGAGGAGTCACGGCTTGTGGTGCGCTCCTGCAAATGGAGCATGTCCTGGGCGTGTGCGGCCAGTCTGGCGCCGGTTGTGCGGGCAGTCGGCGCACCCCGCTGCTGGCCGTCCGGCATCCAGCGGGGGCACAGCCCTGAACACACAAAGAGACAACAACCAACCTAATTCAACTGCACCCGAGCCCTGCCCATGCGGCCGCGCCCGCGCGCCTAGGCAGCCAGACCAGCTGCCGCAGGAGTTTGTTGATCGAGGTTGACGGCACATGCTGAACGCTAACCCTACATCAGCCCTACCTAACCCTGCCCACGCTCGCGCGGCGCGCAGCCGGACCAGCTGCCGCAGGAGTTTGTGATCGAGGCGGATGGCACCGTGCTGGACCCGGGCGTGCTCGCGTTCGCGCAGAACCAGCAGCGCGCGCTCGGCAAGTCTGGGCGCTCCAAGAGCCTCATCTTCAGCGAGGACCGCGGGCGCTACATCAAGCCCATGCTGCCCAAGGGCGCGCGCCCGGCCGCGCCCGCCCAGCCTCCCGCGCTGCCTGCTCTACGGCGGAGGGGCGCCTGCGCGCGTGCCGCCAGGGGCCTGTCCCTGTGGAGCTCTGCATCTGGGCATATTCGTGTTCTGTGTTTTTATGGGTGTGTACGCAGTTGTACGCAGTTGTTGTACGCAGCGAAGCCGGGCAGCGGGGACCAGTGCATGTCATGGCCGCGCTCCAGCAGCTGGGTGCCGGCTCACGCGCTGCCCCGCATGGCCTGCTTGCCTGGCCGCGAGCCGCGCCCGTGCCGACCCGCCTGTCTGCTTCTCGCATCTGGCGGCCGCCACGCCGCGCCTCCACACAGCGCCCGCACGCCGGTCATGCGAGTCACCATGGTCCCGACCGGTGTTCGAAGCGTCTCGCCTCCGGCCTCCGCCCTGGCCACGACCCTGACTCCTGCTGAAGGGGCCGCGCCGGCGCCGCGCAGGCGCGGTGCGGCGGCTGGCGGTGGACGCCACGCTGCGCGCGGCGGCGCCCTACCAGCGCATGCGCCGCGCGCGCGCGCAGCAGGAGGCCGCGCGCACCGGCGTGAAACTTACGCGGCGGGTGCGCCGCCGCGGCCACCCCGGCTCCGCCCCTGGGGCAAGATTGTGACGCGCCTGGGTGATGTGTCTGCATCCCGCAGCCCGGTTTGTGCGGAACAAGCGGTGTGCGGAGCAGGCAGCTGGCACTCTCGGGTCCTGGTCGCTGCTCCGCGTCTGCGACCAGCCTGCGGCCTGCCCCTCATACCCTATAAACACCCTACGCCCGGCCGCACCCCGCGCGCCACGTGCACGCAGGCGCTCGCGGCGAGGGCGGCGCGCGCGGCGACGCGCTCTGCGCGCATGGGCCGACCCTCCTGAGAAAGCCCTGAGCCTCGCGCCCAAAAGCTCTACACTCTAAGCCCTTAGCCCTAAGCCGAGCGCGCGCAGGTGTTTGTGGAGAAGGTGGACATGCGCAGCAAGCGCCTGGCGCGCAAGGCCGGCGCGCTGGTCATCTTCGTCGTCGACGCGTCCGGCTCCATGGCGCTCAACCGCATGTCCTCCGCCAAGGCGCGTGCCTTTCGCGCAGCACCGCCGGCACTTCGTGCATGCGCGCTCCCAGTGGCTGGGGCAGCACACTTGTCGGGGCGTGAGTTAGTGTGTTCAGCTGCTGCGCTGAGGACAGGTAGAGCGGCGTGCTGTGTGCAGCTGGTCCACTGACGCAGCTGGCGCCGCTCCGGCCAGCGAGCGCCGCTGCGTATGGGTGTTTGCCGACGTCACACAGAATCCTCTCTGCTGGCCGGGAAGTGCTCACCAGCGAGGTTGGTCGTCTGCCGCGCAGGGCGCGGCGCTGCAGCTCCTGCAGCAGAGCTACACGTCGCGCGACCAGGTGATGGCCCGGATGAGAATGCGGAGTGTGATCTTGGCGTTGTTTCCGTTTCGCGCAAAGGGGAGATATATTCTAGATGTCCGCGCTTGGAGCGCACGAGGGCTGCCCGGCACCCAGAGCTGCCACCGGCACTGGTCCTGCCATAGACTAATACAGCATGAAGTGAAGTCTGGGCTGCGTCGGTCGCCGCGCGTGCTCACAGCGCGGCGCGCGCGTGCGGGCGCAGGTGTCGGTGATCCCCTTCTACGGCGACCGCGCGGAGGTGCTGCTGCCGCCGAGCAAGTCGATCGCGATGGCGCGGCGACGCCTGGATGCGCTGCCCTGCGGCGGCGGCTCCCCGCTCGCGCACGGCATCTCCATGGCGCGCGCCTGCCCGGCTCCAATCACACTCTAACCCTAATCACAACCCTAAAGCCACACATCTTTACACGGACGCTCTGCACAGCGCGGCGCGCCACCCCCGCAGCGCCCGGCCGCTGCGTCGCATCGCCTGCATGCGCGCAGCGTAGAGCTCAAAGCGCTGCGAGCCGGCGCCGCGCCATGCACGCGCAGCTTCGCGCGCGGCGTGAGCCGTGCCGCGCGGGCGCGCGCAGGCGATCCGCACGGCGCTGAACGCGCAGCAGAGCGGCGATTGCGGGCGCATCCAGATCGTGTTGCTGACCGACGGGCGCGCCAACGTCAGCCTTGCCAAGAGCAATGAGGACCCCGACGCCATCGCGGAGGGCGCGCCGCGGCCGAGCCAGGCGCGGCGCCCATCGCCCGCGCCGAGCTGCACCATGCACTCTGCGCTCCGCCGAGCGCTGCGGGGTGACCAGGGCGTCAGCGTCAGCGTGCAAATGTGCAGTTGCGGCTGTGCGGCTCCGCCTGCGCATTGTACTAGCCCGTAGGTTTAGGAATTTTGGCCCCGACCTGGGGCAGGCGCTGACGCGCTGCGGGGCCCGCGGCCGCGCAGGACCTGCTGAAGGAGGAGGTGCTGGACATGGCCAAGCGCGTGGGCGTCTGCGGCTTCAACCTGCTCGTGATCGACACGGAGAACAAGGCGCGAGCCAAACCTGAGCCAAACCCCGCTGAACCTGAGCCATGCCCCGCGGCTCGCTGACGCGCTGCCCTCAGCGCGAGCCTGCGCCGCGCCTGTGAGCGTGGCGGTGGGCCGGGCGGGTCTGACCCGCTGGTCATGATGCGGCCTGCCTGCTGAGGTGGGGTTACGGGGGGTCCTGCGCAGCTTGGCAAGCGCGCGTGCGGAGCGCAGAAGCGCTGCATGCACCGCGCCCAGACGCCCTGCAGCCGGGCAGGCCGGACGCAACGGGGACATGAGACTGTGTGCGCCGCGCGCAGTTCGTGTCGACCGGCTTTGCCAAGGAGGTCGCCAACGCAGCGCAGGGCAAGTACTACTACCTGCCCAACGCGTCCGAGAAGGCCATCGCAGCGGCCGCCAGCAGCGCGATGGCGGAGGCCATGGCGATGTGAGGGGAGGGTAGGGTAGGGTTGGGATAAGGTGCAGGCCATGGTGAGGCAGGGAGGAGGCCATGGTGGCCGCCCTTGCCATGTGAGGGGCCGCTGGGCGGCTGTTGTAGGCGCCGGCTGGGCGCCATGCGGGGATGCCAGTACGCGGGCAGCTGGCGGGGCATTTCGTGGATCTGCAGGTGGGGGGGGGGGGGGGGGGGGGGGGGTTTTCGGGGGGGGGGGGGGGGGGGGGGGGGGGCGGGGTGGCGGA
>JAABUJ010003584.1_pt1 | contig 17264 bp, 12 predicted proteins | sample 5559131 | NCBI WGS metagenome assembly JAABUJ01 (sample SAMN10711875, study PRJNA513366) | rock metagenome | isolation source: Antarctica rocks | place: Antarctica: Victoria Land, Mt New Zealand nord | collected 2016-01-07 | reverse complement strand
CGACCGTCTCTCTGGTGCCAATCGGATGCCCTCCCTGGCCGACCTCATCATCCAACGCGCGGCTGAGGCCCACGCCCCCGTGGCGCTCGCGGCGGCCTAGCCCCCCGACTTTTCGATAAGATACGCGCCACACTTGTTCGTGCCACGTTGAGCCTCGGCAGGCCGCCCGCTACGATCCCCCTCCTCAACCCCGCGTCTATCTCGTGCTGTAGGCGTAGGTCTCGACGTATCTCCCTGCACGATGACTCAACAGCCAACGTTCCCGACATGATGCCCGCCCTATCGACTCCGCACCCCGCGTGTTCCCCTCCGCACCCCGCGTGTTCCCTGCATTGTGATCCCGCGTCGTTCGCGTCTACCCTGCACAGCGACGCGGGGTAGACGCGGGGAGCCTCTAGGTACTATGGTCTCATCAGCGGCGCAATGGCGTGCGCCGCCCTGCCGTAGAGAAAGGGGTATCGTGATGAGGGGCGTCTGGTGTCGCGGTCTGATGGTCGTGCTCATACTCAGCCCCTTCATGGGGACGGCACAGGCCGCGCGGCACGGAATACATGGCCTGCCCGCGACATCCATCCGACCGACCGCGTCACCGCGACCGTCGGCGACGCCGACTATGACGCCGAGCCCAACGGTCACCCCAATTGAGCGGTGCGGACGCGGCTACTGCGTCGTTATCACCCCGACCGCGACCGTCAACGACGGAATCGGCGCTGGCGGGGGAGGCACATCCGCGCAGGGTAGCTCACGCTGCGACCTGCTTGACCCTGGGACGTGGCCGCCCTGCTTCGTCGCGGCCGGCATCAACCTCGTCACCGGCTGGGTCCGCACCATCGTCACCACACAGATGTTCGCCGACGTCTGGGGCAGTACCAACGTCCTCCTGACCGTCGAGAACCCCGTCGTCGTCCGCTATTACACCGCGATCCGCCTGGCCTCCGACCTCCTGCTCGCCCTCTTCGCCATGGGCGTCTTCGGCGAAATCCTGGTCTGCCAGCGCGCCCACCAGACCTACCACCACGCCGTTGAGAAGATCTGGCGCCTCGTGCTCATCGCCTTCCTGTCCAACATGAGCTTGGCGGTGATCGCCCAGGCCGTCGACCTGAGCAACATCATGACCGGCGGCGTCTGGGGCGTCCAGTCCTCCGGCCTCGACGCGGTCATGGCCCACACCGATCCGGGCAGCGCCATCGTCGTCGCCTCCATCTTCGAGCTCGCCAACGAAGTCATGCTGCTCCTGCTCTTCGTCCAGATGGTCATGCGCCTCGCGCTGCTGGATGTCCTGATCGTGCTGTCCCCGCTTGGGCTACTCTGCTACGGTTGGGGACCCACACAAGAGTGGGGGCAGCTGTGGCGGCAACACTTCGCCGCCACCCTCATCGTGCAGTTCGTGCAGGTCGTCGCGCTGGTCCTGGGCGAGGATTTGTGGACCTACTCTCCCTACATCTTCGCCCCCGACGGCACGACCATCACCGGCGCAACGAGCTTGTTCGACATGCGCAGCAACATGGAGTTGGCCATCGCCCTCGGCGTCTTCGCGGTCGTCCTGCTCATCCCGCGGCTGCTGCGCGCGCGTACGGGCAGCTCCTCGTTCGTCGGGGCCGCGTTGGGCGTCCAGCTCCTGCTCGGAAAGGGGCGCTAGCGATGAGCGTACACGCCGCGCGGCCACCGCCTACCCGATCCAATCATGATGACCAGCCCCCACACGCGCATCTGTCGACTACCACGCGCGGCAATCGCATTGAAAGGAAAGGACATACCCGATGATGACCATTCTCCCCGTTCACATCTACATACTCGCCCCGCACGCAGGGGTCCTCGTTCACGCCGTTTCCCAAGCCGTCGTCGGCGCGACCCCCACTCCCACGCCCGGCGGCGGGGGGGCCGGTGGGTCTGCCGACCTATGGACCTTCCTGGACAATGTGACCAAGTTTATCACGAAGGTCGCCGGCTACTGGCCGGAGATTGGCCTGGCTCTGTGCGGTCTCTACGCCGGTTGGGGTGGCCTCGTCTACATCGCCTCGGGCGGCAGCCCTACGCTGCGCCGCCAGGCCCACTCCATCTGGTGGACCTCGGCCGTCGGTTTCCTCGGCGTTATCCTGGCCATCCCTTTCGCCAACACACTCAAAGGCTTCTTTTAGACGAGGAGGACGAGACCGATGGCGACGCTCACGCACAGCGAGGAGGTGCTGACGCACCTCGACGCCCCCGATCGCCCGTTCCTCAACCGCACGGTGCCGGAGTTGATGACCATTTTCCTCGGCTTGGTCGGCGGGCTCTCCCGTCTGCATCGGGCCGACGTTGCCGTCCCGCTGCGGCTGGCCGAGGCCGTCGCCATCGTCGCGACCCTGGCCGTGGTAGCGCTCTATCGTCCCCATGGGCGCGCGCTCATGACATGGGCGCGGCTGGCGTGGCGGCACTGGCGCGGCGTGCGCCTCTGGGTGCGCGACCCGCGCAATGCGCGCGGTCTGACCAGGGCTGCCGATACAGCTCCACGCGACGGGGCGGCTCTCCCACCACCACATCTCGCCGCCCTGGGCTTGATCCCACCAACCGGCCCTGAGGGGAAACAGGCGGCGCACCGGACATCGCCGCACCCTATACCATCGCGCGACGCGGCGAACCCGGCGCATGTCCCCACGCAGGACCTCCCCTTCGTCCCCCAGGAGATCGGTGACGACGTGGCTGTCTTCGCCGACGGACGCCGCGTCGCGCTCCTGGAATGTGACGGCCCCCCAACCGCCCTGCTCGACACGGACGGCCAGCGCGCGGCCCACGCGGGCGCGCATGAGTTCTTGCAGGGCCTCACGACACCGCTACAGGTCGAGGTCGCGCTGACCCCGGTGGACCTGCGCCCCTACGCGGCGGCACGCGCGGCCCGCCTATCGGGTCTGCCTCTGGACCTGCGCCGCCTCGAGAGCGCCGACATCGCCTTCATGCGGCGCGAGGCGCGACGCCGGGGCCTGCTCGCCCAGCGCATGCTCGTCGTCGTGGTGGACGCTCCGGACGCCGCGACGAGTCAACCGGCAACCCGCGTCACACCGCTTGGCCTGATGCGTTTCCTGGCGTGGCGGCACCAGGCGAGAGGCAATGACGACGCAGCGGGGGAACGTCTCGACGACCGCTGCGCGCAGGTGGTCGCCGGGTTGGAGGCGCCGGGCGTACGGGCGCGCCGGCTCGACACGGACGCCCTCACGGCCGTGTTCTACGGCGCGCTCCGCGCCGAGGGCTCCGAAGCGCAGCCGCTCGATCCTGGTCACGACGCCCTGGTCGCGGCCACGGACATCCTCTTCGCGGACGAGTCCGTTCTCTGAGACGACGCACACATGGAGGTTACCCATCATGCCCACGATCCCGATCCCCCCCGTCCGACGCCGTACCGCCACCCCATTCAGCGCGCGGCTACACGGGCGCGCCACCGCGGTGATAGCGCCCGCGGCCGTTGCCGCCACACGCGACCACGTCCGCATCGACGGCGACTACACCGCCACCCTCGCCCTCACCGGCTACCCGCGCCAACTGATCTGGGGGCTGGTCGACCGCCTGGCGGCGCTCGGTGAGCCGTTGACGGTTTCCGTTCACCTGGCCCCGCAAGACCACGCCCACGTCGGACGCGTCTACGCCGAACGCCTGACCGCGCTGGAGTCGTCGCGCCTGCTGGCCGCCGACCACCAACGCTTGCCCAGCCCCAACCGCGCCCAGGCCATCGCCGACATCACGGCCATGTTAGAGCGCGCCGAGCGCGGCGACGACCGCCTCTTTGTTGCCGGCGTCTACGTGCGCGTGCGCGGCGCCACGCCGGACGAGGTGGAGCGGCGCCTGCGGCGCGTCGAGGGGGCATGCGGGCAGGCCAAGGCGCTGACCCGCCGCGCGCTCTTCGAGCAGGCGGCTGGCCTGGAGGCGACCCTACCTGTCGGACACGACGCCCTGGGAACGACCGCCCCGTTGGAGGGGCGCGCCCTGGCCGCCCTCGATCTCTTCGGCGACGCTGGGCTCTGTATGCCCGACGGTGTCTGGTACGGGCGGCACACGCGTCGCCACACGCCCGTCGTGATTGACCCATTCGATGAGGGTTTCACCAGCTTCGGGGGCGTGACCCTGGGCGCGATGGGCGCGGGCAAGAGCGCCACCTCCAAGGTCGAGATCCTGCGCTCACGCGCCTTGGGCGTCCACCGCCTCGTTATCGACCCCGGCGAGTCCGGCGAGTATGTGCGACTGGCCCAGGAGATTGGCGGGCAGGTGGTGCGCCTCTCGGCCGGCTCGGCCGACCGCATCAATCCGCTTGACCTGCCGCGCCTCTCGGCCGCCGCCCGCGCCGACGACGCGGAGTACGACCTGCTGGGCGAGCATGTCGCGGGCGTGACCCAATTGTTGGAAACGCTGCTGACGGGGCACGGCGAGCATCTGACCACACACGAGCAGGGCCGTCTGGAGGCCGCTCTGTTCGCCTGCTATAAGGCGGCGGGGATCACGCGCGACCCGGCGACGCACGGCCACGCGGCCCCCGCGTTCCCCGACCTCCACGCTACCCTCGCCGCCTCGGGCGACGAATACGGATTGGCCGAACGCCTGCAACGCTACACGGAGGGTTCGCTGCGCGGCCTTTTCGCCGGGCGCACCACGATCCGGCTCGACGACCCCTTCACCGTCTTCGACCTGCGCGGCATCGACAACGACACGCTGCTCGCCGGCACGATGCACCTGCTCGCGCAGGTGGTGTGGGGCGCGGTGCTGGGCGAGCGGCGGCGGCGCGTCCTGGACATCGACGAGGCGCACCGCGTAACGCGCAAGGAGCGCAGCGGCGCCTTCATCGCCAAGGTGGGCAAGCAGGGGCGCAAGCACCTCTTCGGCGTGAACGCGCTGACGCAGGACCCCGAGGACCTGCTCAAGACGGAGTCGGGCCGCGCCCTGCTCCTCAACGGCGCGCGCGCCTTCATCTTCCGCTGCGAGGATCTCGCGCTCGACGCGCTGGGTGCGCATCTCGCGCTCTCGGCGGCTGAGCGCCGGCACATCCAGGCGGCGCCGCCGGGGACGTGCCTTCTACTGTGCAAGGACCCGTACGCCCCAGGGCGCGTCAAGCGCATCCCCCTGGAGGTAATGGTCAGTCCCGAACTCGCGCCGTTGGTTTTCACCAACCCGCATGGTGGCGCGTGGCTGGAGCGGCGGGCCGCCGCACCCAGCCGGGAGGGGGCATCATGACGCCGCGCCCTCTCCCACATCCAGCTCTCCTCGCGCTGACACCGCCGCGCTCCAGCCCGATCGCCCTCGCCGGGCAAGTCGAGATGGTCGCGGCCCTGGCCGGGGCGCGTCGTGCGACGCGACAGGGCGTCGCCCTCGAAGTGGTCGGCGAGGGCGGGCACGCGCGCTTCCTCGCGCGGGCGGCGAACGCGGCGGCGCGTGATCAACTCGCCATGTTCTTCGCCGGATACTTTCCCCAGGGCACCATCACCCCCGTGGATGACCCCGCCGACGACCCGGCCCGCCTGCGCGCCGGGGAAGCGGGCCTAGCCGCCGAGTTGCGGCTGCGCTCGGCGGCCGAGTTGCCCGTGCGTGCGCTTGTCCTGGACGAAACGAGCGCGCAATTGCTGCGCGTCATCGGGGTCTTGCGCACCCTACCCGCCGGCACACGGGGGGTGTGCCAACTCATCCTGTGGCCGGCCCCGCGCCACTGGGGAGCGGACGGGCGGCGCTGGCTGCAAGGCGAGCGGGCGCGGCTGGCCCAACGGCCGCGCGAAGAGGCCGGGCCGCCGCCGAAGGCCATGGCGGCGCTGGCCCTGCTCGCCCTGGCCGGCATCGCGGGCTACCACTATATGCGCATCCATGACATCGCGCATCTGCTCGGACTCGGCGGAGCCGCGCTCGAACTCGGCGGCCTTGCCCTCGCTCGTGCGACTATCTTCGCCCCAGACCCGCCGCCCGACCCCGACCTCGTCGAGCGCAAGCTGGCCGCGCCAGCCGTCACCGCGCGGCTGCGCCTCCTCGTCGCGGGTGGGGACGTGGAGGGCCGGCGACGCGGGCTCGACGCGCTCGTCGCCGCGTACGCCGCCTATGAGGAGCCGCGCGGCAACGGCTTCGTCGCCCGACCCTGCGCCCCGGCGCGCGTGGCCGCGATCACGGCGCGGGGTGGCCCACGCCTCTGGCACCGGCCCTGGCCCATCCTCAACGCCGCCGAGGTGGCGAGCCTGTATCACCTCCCCCTGGCGGAGGTCGACGTGCCCGGCCTCGCCCGCGCCGGGCCACGCGCGCTCTTGCCGGCGGCCGAGGCGCTCAAGACAGGCACGCCGATCGGCACGGCGACCGTCGGGGCGCACAGCGAACCTGTCTGCATCCCCTACGCCGCCCACGGTGCCAACGTGGTCGTGCTCGGAGCCACGGGCACGGGCAAGAGCACCTTCCTGCAGCACTACGCCCGCGACGCGGTGGAGCGCGTGGGCGTGCAACTCGTCGTGGTCGACCCCGACAGCGCCCTCGTCGCCGACATGGTCGGCTGGCTCCCCGACCACCAGAAGCTGCGCGCCGTCGTCGTCGATTTCGGCCACCCGGCGTACGCCGTTGGTGTCAACCTGCTCGATGCCCATACCGGCCGGCGCACCGACCAGATTATCGACTCCCTCGTGCAGGCGTGGGCGCGCTTCTACGAGGAGGCGTGGGGACCACGGCTGGAGGACCTCATCCGCTACGCCTGCGCCACCATCCTGGCGGCCAACCACACGCGCCCGCGCGACCGGCAGCTCACGCTCCTGGACATCAAGCCCCTCGTACAGATCGGGGCCTTCCGGGACAGTGTCGTGCGGGAGGCGGACGACGTCCGGCTCACGGCGTACTGGCGCGACGACTATCTGGGCATGCCGCGCACCGAGCGCCTGAACGCCATCAAGCCGGTCTTGACGCGCATCAACCGCTTCCTGCTCAACGACGCCGCCCACGCCATCGTGGGCCAGCCGGCGAGCACCATCGACATCCCGCGCCTGCTGGAGTCCGGTGCGCCGCTCTTCATCGACGCCGCCGCGCACCGCATCGGCGAGGAGACGGCCGCGTTGCTCGACGCCGTGCTGCTCAACGTCATCCACGACGCGGTGTGCGAGCGCCACGACCGTGATCGGCAGGTCCTCATCGTGGTCGATGAGTTCCAGCACGCGCCGGCGCTATGGGACGAGTACCTGCCGCGTATCCGTAAGTATCGCGGCTCCTACGTGCTGGCGGCGCAGGGCATCGCCACGGTCGACCGCGTGCAGCGGGACCTGCACAAGGTCGTGATCGGCAACTGCGGCACGGACGTCGTCTTCCGCAACCCGGACCCCGACGAGGCGGCGTACCTGGCTGGTGTACTGGACAACGCGATCGCCCCCGAGGACGTGCAGACGCTGAGGGTGCGGCAGTGCTACATCAAGACGAGCGACGCGGGTGGCCCGCTCCCCGTAGTCTCGGCCACGCTCCCGACCCCGCCACGGAGCAGCGGCGGCACGGCGCGGCTCATCGCCGCGGCCTGCGCCCGGCGCTATGGCCGACCTATCGCCGGCGTGCTGGCCGCCCGCGACCACTGGATGACCGATCTCTACTACGCGGCTAACGAGGAACGCAAGCGAGACCCCGATAACGCGGGTGGCGCCCCCGATGCGACTAATCTCGCGCCCGCTCGGGACGCAACGGACGCGGGGGTAGACGGGACCACCCAGGAGTGCGACGAGATACCGGTGGGGCCGGGATCGCGGCCTACCCTGGGCCTGCCGGTCACACGGATCACCGCGAGGGACGGCGAGCGTTCCCGGCGCACGCGACGGCGCAACCGCCTGCCCCTGCCGTCGATGGACGCATCCGGCGTCTCTGATCCCTCCCCCCAACCGGTCGTTCCCGCGTCGGGCGCACAGCAACTGCCCCTGCGCCTCGACGGCGACAAGATGTAATGGAGGTATGACGTGAAAAAGGATGGACCCATGCGTAAAATAGACGAGACGCTGTGGACATTGGCGCGCTACCCCTTCCTAACCGCGGAGGACCTAGCCCTACTCACGGGGACGCACGACCGCGCCGCGCGGGCACATCTGCGGCGCCTGGCCGACGCGGGGCTGATCGAGTGCGTCCACCTGCCCGTGTCACGGGCGCATCTGTACTATCTGACGCCTATTGGAATCGCGGCTGCGGCGTCCGGGGAGGAAACCAACCCTGCGGCCCTCGCCGCGCGCTACGGATTGGGTGACCGCGCCCTGCTGCGGCGTCTACCCGGCCTGGACCGCCTTGTTGCCGGGCGACGCGTCCTGCTCGCGCTCCATCACTCATTGCTGGCACGGGACGCCGCCCTCGAAGACGCGCGCGCCTGGCCCGTCCCTTGGCCCTACACGCGAGGTTCCCAGCGTCGCGTGCTGTACCTTGACGGAGAAGGCGCGATTCGCTTGTCGGGGTCACGCGCGGATCGTCGGCCGTTTGGCTTCGTCTGGGACGGCGATGGCGCCGTGCCAGTGGCGGTGTTATCCGAGCAACTGGCGCACCTGGATCTCCTGTCCGTGTCCCCGACGTACAACGGCCCGCGTGGCCCCCGCGTCCCGCCCGTGCTTGTGGTGACGACGGCTGCCGACCGCGTGCCGCCGGGCTATCGACCCGGCATTATATGGACGACCCGCGCGGAGATAGATCGGGATGGCCTGCTCGATGCCCCATGGCGCGGGACTGGACTGCACGGCGCGACGCGGCCCCTACTCGCCGCGTTAGACCAGGTGAGTGCGGGGCTAGCACATGCGCGTATCGGAGCGCCTTTAGCGCACAGCGGCGAACAAGCCGACGACGGCGCCACGCACGTCCGATCTCCACGACTTCAGCAGCGCGCTGATGCGCTGCGTCAGGCTGCCGGCGAATCAGGGAGTCCCGCCCTTCTTGCGTTGGTGATCCCGCCCCGGGGCGTCGAGATCCTCGACGTGGTCGGGGCGCATCCTTTGTTGTCGGCGGTGGACATTGCCCGTGCCTGCGCCCTAAACGCCGTCGATAGCTGGGATGTGCTGGGCCTGCTGTGCCGCCACCATCTCGTCGCGACCTGGATGCCCCCGCGCCAGCGTGGCCGGCGCGCCCGCTGTCGGGCCGCTTCCCCGGTTCATAACCGTCGCGTACGTCGCTATGTTGTGACGACGCGCGGCCTGCGTTTCCTCGCCGCGCGGGTCGGCGTCACGCCCGAGGCCTACCGGCGCATCCATGGCGTGTTGGACGATAGGGTCGAGACCGCGAAGAAGCGGCGCGGCCTACGCTTCGCGCGGGGGAATCTGGCGCACACCGACGGGATCAATGCGGTCTACCTGACGCTGCTGGACGCGGCCCACGCGACGAGCGCGGAGCTAGCGTGGCGGGGCGAGTGGGCCTGCACTCAGCCGTATGAGGATGGCCCGGATCTCTGCACGCTACGCCCGGACGCCGAAGCGCGGTATGCGGGGCCGGATGGCGGGCGGCAGCTCTTCGTGGAGGTCGATCGAGGCACGAAGCGTTTAGACGCCCTGCAAGCAAAGCTGGCGCGGTACGGCGCGTACCGCGCGGGCACGGGACGGGATCAAGTGACGGTCTTGGTCGTGACGACCGGATACGAGCGTGGATGGGAGGTACTCCACCTCAACGAGACATTCCCGCGAGACGTCGGGACGCGCCCCCTCGACCTACTCGTGACGACGCGCGCCGAGGTGGCCGAGCGCGTCGCACAGGCGCGCATCTGGCGCGTTACCGCCGGCCCCTGCGCCACGCTCCACGCCTATCTCAACGAGCCGATTCATATTCATACGGGGCATGGCGAGCCCGCGACGTATGGTTGAGAACTCCGGCGCGTTTGCGCCGGCTGCGGTACTGTGCAGCAGGGACAGGGAGGATGTCGAGGATGAACACGACGATGGAAGAGAAAGCGTGCTTGTCGGTGGCCGATGTCGCCAAGACGCTCAGTCTTGGCGTCACCTATACGAGACGGCTGATTAACAGAGGGGACATCAAAAGCGTGCGTGTCGGCAAGCGGGTGCTGGTCCCGCGCCAGTGTCTCGATGAGTACCTGTCCACGCTTATGGGGTCCACACAGAGCGCGTAGTAGGCGCATAGGAGGTTTGATATGGCGGGCGCGTATATCAGGAAGCGGGAGCGCAAGGACGGCGTCGTCTACGTGGCGTCGGTGGATTTGGGCAAAGACCCGATCACCGGTAAGCGACGCGAACGGTCGGAAACCTTCCCAACTAGGCGTGAGGCAAAGGTGGTCCTGGCCCGGTGGCAAACAGAGATCGAGAGAGGCACTTTCGTGGACCGCTCCGCCCAGACCGTGGGCGACCTCTTGCGCTACTGGCTGGAAACCCACGTCGCGCACAATTGCCGCGAGACTACGGCCCTGCGCTACCGCAATACGGTCGAACAGCATCTCATCCCCGGCTTGGGCAACATCCCGCTGCAAAAGCTCACACCCGCACAGGTGCAGACGTTCTACGCCGACAGGCTCTCCGCAGGGGTTGGACAGCGGTCGGTCGTCTTCTGTCACCAGCGCCTGCGTCAAGCCTTCGATATGGCCCTGCGCCTTGGCCTGGTTTCGCGCAATGTCTGTGACGCGGTCACTCCACCGAAGTACGAGCGCAAGCCCAAGGCGACATGGAACCGCGAGGAATTAGGCCGGTTTCTTGAGGTGGCTCAGGCGAGCCACTACGGCCCGATCTGGTTGCTCCTGGCGCTGACGGGGATGCGGCGGGGCGAGGCTCTTGGTCTGCGCTGGCAAGACATCGACTTTGAGCACGGGACCATGAACGTGTGTCAGACGTATGTCTCCCTCAGCACGAAGATGAGCCTCTCGACGCCGAAGACGCGGGCCGGCCGTCGCGTGATAACCCTGGAGCCTGTCGTCATCGACGCCCTGCGGGCGCACCGCGTCCGTCAGAACGAGCGACGACTAGCCCTCGGGGATGTCTGGCGTGACCATGGCCTTGTCTTCGCCTCGGAGGTGGGCCCACCGATCATGGCGCGCAATCTCTACCGCCAGTATGGTGAGCTAGTTAAGCGGGCGGGGGCGCCGCATATCGGCATCCATGGCATCCGCCATACGGTGGCGAGCCTCGCCATCGGCGCGGGCCAGGACATCAGGACGCTGTCCGACCTTTTGGGTCACTCCCGGACCTCGATCACGACCGACATCTACGCCCATGTCCTCCCGCACCGACGGCGCGAACTGACGCGGGCGATCAGCCAGATCGTCTTCGGCGGGGACGATGTGCGGACGAATGCGGACGATTTGCGGACGCCTCCCACCGGCGAGACAGACCCGACGGCATCTATTCGGTAAAAGGGGTCAAAGACGCGGTTCAGCCCGGCACCGTATGGTACTGGGCCGAACATTTTTGGCGCTCGGGATAGGATTCGAACCTACGACACCTGGTTCCGAAGACCAGTGCTCTATCCACTGAGCTACCCGAGCAGTCCTCTTGCATAGCATACCGCGTCGTGGTCCATCATCAAAGTCTGGGGCGCCCAGAGTCCACTAGCGCGCGCAGCCGTACGACGTCTTCCTGCTGTCGCGCGAAGGGTCGGTGCAGTTGGGCGCGCGGGCCGGGGTGGTAGAGGGGCACGAGCGTACGGCCGTCCCACGATACGCCCGTGGCGACGTCGCGGCGCAGCGCGATCGTGTGCGGGGCGATCAGCGCCAGCGCGTCGAGCGCTACACGGCCCAACGCCACGACGTAAGGCGGGTCGAGGATCGTCAAGAGGTCGCGCAGGTGCGTGGAGCAATTGCGTATCTCCACGCGCGCCGGCGCGTCGTTGCGCCCCTGGACGTCACGCGGGTTGCACAGGATGGCGTTGCTCACGAAGACCTCGTCGCGCCGCCAGCCGGCCGCCTCGAGCAGGCGCGCGAAGTTGCGTCCGCTCTGGTCGCTGACAAGCGGCACACCCGTGCGATCCCCGCCCAGGCGGCCGGGCGCCTCAGCCACGAAGAGCACGCGCGCGTCGAGCGGCCCATTGCCCGCGCCCAGCACGCGCCGCCGCCCCTCCATGCGCGGACACAGGCGGCACGCCTGCGCCCGCGCCACCAGCGCGTCGTACGCCGCCGCGCGTGCGGCTCCGTTCGTCGATTCATTATTATTGGCTCGTTCCACAACATTCATTGTAACCGTCGCTATACTGCCTGTACATCCGACCATGGTTAGGCACAAGGCATAGATTGGGGGCAGACGTGCGGCTGACTATTGGAGACGCGCGACGGCGGTCCTCCCCTATAGGCGCGAAGACCGCGCGTAGGGGAGGGCAGTGGGTCCGCCTCGTCGCCGCCCTGCTGGCCCTCGCACTGACGCTCGCCGGCCCCTTCACCGGCAGGACCCCAGCGGGGGCTGACGGGTGCGCGGGCGACGGGCCCGCACCCTATCTGCACACCTGCGGGACACAGATCGTCGACGCCAGCGGCGCGCCGGTCACGCTCCACGCCGTCAACTGGTACGGCTTTGACTCCAACGATTTCGTCGCCGGCGGCCTGCGCTACCAGTCGTATCAGGCTATCGTCGACCGCATCAAGGCCCTCGGCTTCAACGCCCTGCGCATCCCCTTCTCCGACGAACTCATCGAGCGCGACCCGGTTGTGAGCGCGCTCGGACCGATCTGCGCGCACCTGTCGTGCCTGCCCAACAGCGGCGCCGACGCGCTCGGTCCCAACAGCGGTCTCTACGGGCTCGACGCCCTGACCATCCTGAAGACGATCGTCGACTACGCCGGCGGCCAAGGCCTCTACGTGATCCTGGACGACCACCGTTCGCAGGCCGCGTGGGGTCCGCAGGAGAACGGCCTCTGGTACACCGACAAGACGTGCGCGGCGACAGCGGAGCCCTACAGCTGCTACACCCCGCAATCTTGGCTCGACGATTGGCGCAAGTTGGGCGCCTTTTTCGCCGGTGATCCCTACGTCACGGGACTGGACCTGCGCAACGAGCCGCACTCGGCGCATCAGCCCTCGACCTGCGCCGGCTACCTGGCGTCCGGCCACTGGGGCGCGTGCGGCGGCGCCAACAACAACGACACCGACTGGCAGCAGGCGGCCAGCGCCGCCGGCGCCGCGCTGCTCTCCATCGACCCACACTGGTTGATCGTCGTGGAAGGGGTATCGACGTTCCCGCAGGGCGACGGCAGCTTCCCCGACGACGGCTGGGGCGAGAACTTGCAGGGCGCGGCGGTCGACCCCGTCGCGCTCACCGCGCCCGGCGGCGGCGACCACCTGGTCTATTCGCCCCACGACTACCGCTTCAGCAACAGTAACAACAACGTGTCCACCGACACGATGCGCGCCGCCTGGCTGCGCGCCTTCGGCTACCTCGTCGCCACGCCGGCCCACTCCTATAGCGCCCCGCTGTGGGTGGGCGAGTTCGGGACCTGCACGCACGCTAACAACTGCATCGTCGACACGGCCTTCGGCAGCGCCGGCGCCTGGTTCAGCGCCGTCACGCAGTATGTGAACAACGGCGATCCGTCCAACGGTATCCCCGGCGCGATCGGTTGGAGCTACTGGCCGGTCAACGGGACCTACTCCGACTCCTGGTCCTATGCCGGCAACCACTGGCAGACCTGTTACGGGCAGCGCGAAAACTACGGCGTGCTCGGGAGCGACTGGAGCACGCTGGCCGCGCCGTTGATGCAGAGCGTCCTCTTCCCACCATCACCGACGCCGTCCCCAGTCGCCACGGACAGCCCGACCACGACACCGACAAGCGCGCTGTCCGACACGCCGACGACCACGCCATCCGGCACGCCGACGACGGCGACGACGGCGACGACGGCGACGACGGCGACGACGGCGACGACGGCGACGACGGCGACGGCAATCCCCACGCGCACGCAGGCCACCTCCGCGACGCCCTCCGCGCTGGCGACCGCGCCCGCGACGACAACCCCCAGCTTGATGTCGGGGACGGCCACGGTGTCCGCTAGCGCGACGACGACCATCCAGGGAACAACGACGCCCACGCTCACCGCGACCAGCGGACCGGCGGCCGCGACACCCGCGGCGACGATGAGCGCGTCCGCGACGGCATCCCCGACCGCGACGGACGCGGCGACGGCGGCGCCATCGTCCACTCCATTACCCACGTCCACGGCCGTACCACCAGCGCCGCGCCAGTGGCCGAGCTTCGCCTGCGCGCCCTACAGCATTACGCCAACGCCGTCCGCGACGACGACACCGCCGATCACCATCGCGCCGCTGACCCTCCGTCAGCCCAGGGCGACGGTGACCGCGATCGCGCATCTCAGAAAGGCGACAGTCATCCGGCGCGCCTCCACGCACCAATCATCGCGCCACGTACAGACAAAGCCGTCCAGGAAAACCCCGCAGGCGCCGCCCCTGATCAGGGTGTATGGGTCGGCCCTGCGCAAGGCTGTCCGGCTCGACGTGCAGGTGCGACGCGACGGGCGCGGGCGGTTGAGCGGCTGGCTGCGCTACACCGACACGCGCAAGGGCAAGCGGCTGGACCTCCACGAGGTTGGGTGGCGCGCGGCCTCAACGAGTTGCGGGCGCTTGCACATCGCCCTCGTTCAGGCCCGCTTGCGCGACGGCGACGGCAACAAGAGAAAGACGTACGACGCCGCGTTCAACGTCGGCGTGGACACACGCTACACCGTGCATGTCTTGTTGCGCCTCGGCCGCGCCTATAGCCTGACCACAACGCTGACCGGCGCCGCCGCCATCACCTGCCCGTCACGTCCATCGACGCGTAAGCCGGCCTATAAAGCGCCCACCCGCACGGTATCGCACAAAACGTTACGCCGCGCGACCATCAAGCGCAAGCCGGCGGTGCGCGCGGCGACAGGGCAGCAGGCGCCGCGCAAAACGCCACTCCCCACTCCCACGCCGGCTCATCCCAAACGCTGACCAAGCCTCGAACGAGCGCGCCGCTTCGGAACCCCGTTTACGATAGGCGCGACATCACCTCCGCCAGCGCCTCGCGGTACGCGGCGAGGTCGGCGTCGCTGAAGAGCACGAACAGCACGCGACGCAGGCTCCCCTCGGGGTCCGCGCGCAGGGACGCCGCCACCGTTTGTAGGGCCAGCGGCGCGGCCAGCGCGATCGGGTAGCGGTAGGCGCCCGTGCTGATCGAGGGGAAAGCAATCGAGGCCAGGTCGTGTTCCTCCGCTATGCGTAGTGAATGACGGTAGGCGCTGGCGAGCAACTCCGGCTCACCATGCGCGCCACCGTTCCACACAGGACCAACCGCGTGGATGACGTAGCGCGCCGGCAGGTTCCCGGCGGTCGTGATCACCGCCTCGCCTGTCTTGCATCCACCGATCTTACGGCACTCCTCCAGGATGGCCGGGCCGCCCTTGCGGTGGATCGCGCCATCGACCCCGCCCCCACCGAGCAGGCTGGTGTTAGCGGCGTTGACGATGGCGTCGACCGCCACCGTCGTGATGTCGCCACGCACTAATTCGATTGTAGTGTTGCCAGCATGAACGCAATCTATACTATCCATCACGGCTATTGTACTACTGCGGTTGAGAAAACACGAGCAGTTGTCAGTAAGAAGGTATCGGGTATGTCGTCCATGTCGTTCGTGATCACAGTACAGTTACAAGGCAAGTCTCAGACTGTAGTAATGATAGCGAATGCTGCATCAGGAATGCGCTGCGTCCTTTACGGCAAGTCATAAGCACTTTTAACGTACGTATTCCTTACTTCGATGGACTACTTGGGGCAGATTCCATGATTACGCAATCTATTAAGCAATCCAGTATTTTTGCTTGCTGGAGATGGATAGGACAGTCCTGCCCAATAGTCAAGCAATTCTTGCCATTTATCTCGTGTCGAGCCCAAATGTTTTGTCGTCCCGTCGAAGAACTCCTCAATGATGGGAGATGTCTCCATAGCTTGACTTATTTGGCCGTTCTCAATGACTGCCTCTATCACGTCTATGACCTGATCAGGTGATAGGTGGGCGGCCATCGGCAGTAGTACGTTCTGCCCAAGCTGACCCGCATCCCGGTAACTGCGCGCTTCCGCATAGAGTCTTACAGCAGCGCCAGCGAATTCGGCATGCGGACTTGTCGATATAATACTTCTCTTTTCAATGTCGGATAGCTCTGCAAATGCATGGAGTAAAGGTGACTTGAGGTCGTCTATCAACAACGCATCGAAAGCATTGGCCTTAATTAGATCGCTGGCAGTATATTTTCCTATTATTGTTTTGAGGCGTACCTTCGCTGCGTCGCTCAGCCATAACCAACACTCATGATCGGCACCAATGAGTGAGAATAATGCGGGGAGACGGCTATCGTCTAGAGTTGGCCCCACTTCACCTAACGTTTCCCTCATCTGCTCCTTGTATAGAGCAGGATGAATGTGCGATATAGCAACTAGCGCGTTTAGGACGGAACTTTCGTACCCCAACACTTCCGGGACATCCCCTCGCAATACGGCCTTCACAAGAATGGAAACTAACCTACGGATTACCGGCTCTTTAACCCGATCCAGATACTCGCGCAATGTTCTGACTGCATCCTCGATCGCATTCGGGAAGGACGGACGCGTTATTGCGTTGGTTATTTGGGCGATCGCGGTATTCCCCTGAATTGGTAAGCGTTGAAGTAGATGTACGATGGCATGGACAATATGTACGCGTACAAGATCGGGGGTCGGCTGAAACAAAGTATTTTCTTCAGCAAAAGCGGGGTGGGCGCAAAGATTACGGTCATCCTTGAGACGGCTCAAATCAACATATTCCTGGCTATTGATAAACTGAAACTCAGACCTTGCTTTGTCGAGCAGTTCGTTCTCGATGGCTTGTAGCTTCTTTAAGCTGGCGGCTTTAGTGTTAGCATCGTTGTATTCCTTGAGGGCTTTCCTGTATTGGTTAGCAAAAGCAGTTGCCCTCCCGTCACCCTGGTTGGCTAACTCCGTTATCTTAACCAGAACATCGTAGGTGACAGCGACCCAAGTTGACACGATAGCGGAACGATACGCTCCCCCTCGGTATGCATTAATCGCCTCGCGAATGTACGCCTGCGAGAATTTATCCCGAACTGATTGTGCTAGCTCGTCCAAATCGTATAAGTGGCTTTGATACATCATCCCTCCTCACTAGCCGACGGCTACGCCGCCGTTCCGAGGTTTCGCTCTCTCACCCCTTGCCCCTCTCTTACGGGCGGGAGAGGGGCAGGGGGTGAGGGGATCTACGACGTCTGCTCCTCCGTGCCGTCCTGCGCCCAGCGCATGTGGAAAGTACCGGACTTGTCGATGCGCTGGTAAGTGTGCGCCCCGAAGTAGTCGCGCAGCCCCTGGATCAGGTTGGCCGGACCGCGCT
>JAABUJ010003582.1_pt1 | contig 17271 bp, 18 predicted proteins | sample 5559131 | NCBI WGS metagenome assembly JAABUJ01 (sample SAMN10711875, study PRJNA513366) | rock metagenome | isolation source: Antarctica rocks | place: Antarctica: Victoria Land, Mt New Zealand nord | collected 2016-01-07 | reverse complement strand
TGCGCAATGGCGAGGTCATGGATATCCTCGACCACCTCACCGACGACTACTCCGCTGACTAGGTGTGGGACGTGCTCGCCGCCTGGGTCGCCCATTTCTCCAACGACCTAATCACCAAGCCTATCGGGGAGACTGTCATCGAACCCGGCCGCAAGGCATGACCCTGGCCCCCAACGCACCGGCAGGAGTCGCCGACCGATCCGCCGCCACCGCCATGGCGCGCAGTGCGTTGTCGAAGCCGGTGCAGTTCGCTCTCGACGACGGGGTGCTAGGGCCGGGACGGGCCGTGTTCGACTATGGCTGCGGACGCGGTGGCGACGTGGCCCGGCTCCGTCGCGCCGGGTTCGACGCCGCCGGATGGGATCCGGCGCACGCCCCGGACCGACCGATTCGTGCCGCTGACATCGTGAATCTCGGGTACGTGATCAACGTCATCGAACGGCCCGCCGAACGAGTCGAGGCGATCCGCCGGGCCTGGGCCCTGGCCCGTCGGGTCCTGGTCGTCGCCGCCCGCCCTGAGTGGGAGGCTGCGACAGTCACCTGCCGGCCACACGGCGACGGGGTCGTCACGTCCAAAGGCACCTTCCAGCGGTTCTATGCTCAGGACGAACTCCGTGACCTGTTGCAGGCGGTCGCTGGCGTCGAGCCGGTGGCAGCGACGCCCGGCATTTTCTACCTATTCCGCGACCCCGCCGACGCCGCGTCGGTCCGGGCCCGGAGGTTCCGACCGCGGCGGCTGGTGTTGCCAAGGGTCCGGCACGCCGACCGCTTGTGGGACACGCACCGTGCCGGGTTCGAGGCCTTCGTCGGCTTCTGGCAGGATCGCGGCCGGCTACCCGACCCTGGCGAGGTCGCCATACTTGGCACGGAGGCGGCAGCGCTGGTCAACGACGTCGGATCGGTGCGGACAGCCGCCGCTGTGGCCAAGCGGGTGGTCGACCCCGAAGTGTTCGAGGCGGCCACGGCCCGAGCTCGGGACGACCTTCTCGTGTTTCTCGCGCTCGAGGCGTTCAGCGGGCGGCCGAAGCTGTCGGATCTACCCGACGACATCATCATCGACGTCAGAGCTATGTTCGGCACCTATAAGGCGGCGTGCGCCGCCGGCGACGCTCTCCTCTTCGGCCTGGCCGACGACGCCGCCCTCGACTCCGCCCTGCGCAGCTTGCCGTTCGGCAAGGTCCTCCCCGACGCTGCTTACGTCCACGCCTCGTACCTCCACCTGCTGGCGCCGCTCGCTCGAGCCTACGAGGGCGCTGGTCGCGCTGTAGTCGGGGCAGTCGATGACGCCAACCTGGTGAAGCTGTCCCGACGGGAGCGGCGGATCTCGTACCTGTCGTACCCCGCCTTTGAGAGGGACCCGCACCCTCCACTTGCCACCTCGCTGCGGGTAGACCTTCGGTCATTCCATGTGAAGTGGCGAGACTACCGTGCATCGACCAACCCGCCCGTCCTGCACCGCAAGGACACCTTCGTCCCGGTGGAGCACCCGACCCGCTCCAAGTTCGAGCGGCTCACCATGCAGGAGGAGCGGGCGGGGGTGCTCGCCAATACCGCCACCATCGGCACCAGGGCTGACCGGAAAATCCTCGCTCGCCGCGCTAAAGTCCCTCGTCAGGAAGCTGCCCAAGCGGACAAGCCCCCTCCGCTGTCGCACCAAAGGGCCCCTGGGGTGCGGGAAACGCCTGGTCCCTCGCGCCATTTTCGCCCATGGGCGACGTCGTCGTAGACGACGTTGGGACTAGCTGGGAAGTCGCCCTCAAGGCAGCCGGCGTCCGCCTGAACGGTCACCGGCTTATCCGACGCGCAGCCGCCGCGGACGACCAGTAAGTAAGCGGCGACCTTACCGGCGCCATCGGAGCGCTCGTCGACAGATGAACAGCATATTTTGTCTTGCTCCTGACTTCGCGAGAGACGAGCGGCCGGTGATCAGACAGCATCCGCGGGTCCCGACGAGCAGTGGAGGAGCATCTGATCATATCCGATCCAACCCGGGTAACCGACCGTGGTGGTCGCCGAGCGAAGCGGTCCCTGACGTCGTCGCAGAAGTACGAGATCTTACTGCAGCTCGTCCCGCCAGGAGGCCACGATGGCCGAGGCGGCGGAGGCGTGGAACATGGACCGCACGACGATCTTGCGCATCCGCACGGTGGCAAAGCAAGGCCCTCTCGACGCGCTCGCAGCGCCACGTCCCGGCGTGATGGCGGCGCGGCGCGATGTGGAGCTCGACCAGCCCGTTCCGACGCGGCGCGCCTCGGCGAGGCAGTCAAGGGGATGGCGGTCAAGCCCGCCACATGGCTACCTCAACCCGCCACCCCAGGTGGTGGATCCGGCTTTACAAATAACCGCACGGCGCTCGTTCCCACACATCATCGCAGCGGGTCTCAGTCGTCGAATCCCTCGCGTCGACGCTGGGCTTCCTCATCCTCGCGTCGACCGTCTTCCCGATATCCGTCAGCGAGCGACCTCAAGATGCGCGCCGTGCGTGGGCCGTCACTGCGACTCGCTCCGCCCAGCCGGTGTACTGATCGGCTAGGGCGTACTCCTTCTTCCCGCCCTCATCAAGCGACCTACTAACAACACCACGCTTATTGAAACACTCGACGTGGAAGCCCCTCTCGACCTGCTCGCTCGCTACCTTTTCGATGAACGACCGGACGACGTGGTCGGGCCAGAGGCCGTCCTCATCGGTCGACCCGTGTGCAAGCGCCTGGCCGAAGATCTGCTGGCCAATGTCGAGCCGCTTCGCCTCGACGAGGAGCGGCTTGGCGGCGACGTACCAGGCATCGAGAGCCTCGGCGCTTACGGGCTGGCCGGGTCCGGCGCTTCCGGGGATCGTATGCCAGTAGCCAAGGAGCTGGTAAGCGTTGGTGGCGACATGCTGCGGAACGTCAGGCACCTCGTCGGTGTCCTTCGCCCGGAAGCACAGCGACAGGATCTCGACGAAGAACGCGGGGTCGTGGGCCAGCTTGCGCTCGAGGAAGAGTCCATGTGGCTCGTGGCCAAGCGCTGGAAGCAGTTTCCACTCCAAGGTGGCCACTCCAAGGTGGCCACTTCGTCTTCGTCCCTGTAGGTCTGGCGCAAATACGAGATCAGCGTCTCGATCTCGTAGGCCGACAGCCGACGAAGGTCTTCCTCGCCGGTGCCGAGCGCCTTCAATCCCTCGACAACGAGCTTGGGGTCGGGCCGCTTCCGGTCACCGTGCACGTACAGCTGCATCAGATCGAGGGCAGCGACAGGTCGACCGTGGTCGAGCAGGCCACGGCTGGCCTCGTCGACCAGTTGGAAGTTGCCTCGTCCGTGGATCGAGAACTCATCCCAGTAGGCTTGGTCGACGTCCTGGCCGAGTTCCTTCGCTTTCGGCTATGCCGTCGGAAGGTCAAGCACGACAAGCAGGAGTCGGGCCTGCGCGACGTGCCGCCCGGCGAAGTGGTCGAGGTGTTCGAACGGGAACCGCAGGTCCCGCCAGGTCATGCGGTCGGCATAGCTCATCGCGAAGTCGACAAGCTCCGGGACTTCGTCGTCGAGGTGTTCGAGCACTGCGGTGCTGTCGATCATTCGTCCACCTCTGCCAAGGCGGCACCGACGAGACGAGGGTACTTGACCGTCTGGACGAACACTTGCACGCCGGCGAGGCCGTGCTCATCCAGAATCCGTTGACCGCGTCCGCGCGCAGCTTGCTAATCTCACGGTCGCATCCCGCGACGTCCGACACTTCTCGAATGCCGATGTCCGGATGGATGTTGTCGAACAGCCAGCGGTTCCGGTCGCGAGCATCTTCTGGCTTCGCACCCGCGATGGCCTGTTCGAATCGGTCGAGCTCATCCTCGGGGAGCGCCCACGGCGCATCGTGGTACTCGCGGTGGCGCCGTATCAGGTCGGTGGCCTTCTGCCACACGGCGTTGCGCTGGTCCGCCTTGATCGCCTTGATGCTCTGCGGCAGCTCGACGTACACCCGGTCCCTGTCGGCCGGCGGCAGATGGGACAGATGCCCTAGGAAGTCCGGCCACAGCTCACCGCGCGCCCGCAGGATCGGCAGTACCTGCGACACCAGCGCTGCGGTCGTTTCGATCCACTCGCGAGCGTTGACGCGCGGGGGATCCGTAACGCGGGCCCAGAACTTCGGAGTTGCGTTGTTGGACATGGCGGAGTCGTGTCCGCATGGCAGTAGTTCGATCAGCAGCCGCGACCCGACGTCTGGGCGTCGCCCGGCGAGTGCGGCCAGGCTTGCCAGCCGGTCGGCGCGGCCGACCAGGGTCTGGGGAAACCGGGGCCAGTAGACATCCTTGAGTGAGTTGAATGGCCGGTTGCTCAAACGGCCGCCCGGGTCGATCTCGGACAGTGCGGCCAGCGCGTTGACCGACTGGCTGAAGTGGGCCGGCAGCCATGCCGTCACCTCGAGTGCCCACAGCAGTCCGGTGTGGGCACTCGTCGAGGTGAACGAGCCGCCCTGCTTGTCGGTGAACATGTGCGACAACGCGGTCTCGGCGTTCCGAATCGCCGAGTCGAGTGCCGACAGAAAGATGTCAGGTGCGGCCTCAGCGAGCAGCGGCAGCACGTCGGTCAGCGACGCCCACAGCTGGCCGGTGCTGTCGTTGTTCGCCCGGCTGAACAGGCTGTGCAGCACGCCCCGCACCCACGTGCCACCGGTGACCCCACCGCCGAGCATCGTCGTCTCACCATTCACGCCTACAAGGGCGAGAGTGGTCGCGAGACCCCGCCGCAGCTCGCGCGAGTGAATGCGCGCCATCTTGCGCATGGCCGCGAGCCATCGCTCCTCCGGCGGAAGCTCGAGCGCCGGATCAACCGCGCCAAGGACGTCTTGGACGGTGCGTTGAAGGGCCTCATGGTCGGACGCGCTTAGGTGCGGCCTGACGTGATCCCAGAAGTCGGCGGGCGACACCACGCTCCACACGGCCCCGACCGTCGAGAAGACGGGGTCTGCCCCACGTGCCGCCTGTCGCAGCGGCTCCTCGACATCGCTGAACGACTTGCCCACGAGCTGCTCGAAGACGTCGAGATCGCCCGATCGGGCGGTCGTCCACGATCGCAGCAGCCACGCACGGCAAACGTCCCGATCCGAGAACGCCGTGTTCCATGCAGGCTGGGGCCCCCGTTGCTGAGACGCCACCCGCTGGAACTTCTTGAGACTTACACCGGCCGCCTGGCCCAGCTCGGTGGCCAGCTCGCGCTCGACGCCCTGGCTGATCAGCAGCCTGGTGACCTCGGCGATGTCGATGTTGGACAACTCGACGTCCGCCGGGACGTCGTCCTCGCACATGAAGAGCACGTGGTTCGACCGGACGAGCTCGGCCTCGCGGCGCATCTGTTCCTCGAACGGCAACAGGATCAACAGGGTCTCCGATCCGTCGAGCTGTCGGAGCGCCGACGCGTCGTGCACGATCACGGTTCGGGCGAGTAGCTCGGTCCGGGGGACGGGTGAGGTGGTCAGCATCGTCGCCACGACGAACCCCAGGACGTCGTCTACGCTCTTCGCCCGGATGGTCGTGAACGTGCGACTCTCATCGAGCACCATGAGCAGCTCGGCGGCGTGATCCGCCCGGCCGGCCAGCGCGATCTCGGCCGAAACCGCCGGCGAGGACCTCGCGCGAAACGCCTCCCACCACCGTTCGATGCTTCGGACGCCGGCGGCCGGCTTACCGAGAATGTCGCTCAGGCGAATATGGACGGCGCGCGCTTCATCAAGCCCGTCCATCAGGTTGTCGACATCAAATACCCGGACGTCTCTCCAAGGCCCGGATTCTCGGCATTTGCGCTCCCATTTCTCTTTGCCCTGCCACCGATGGGGCGTTACGAACACGAAGGTCGTCTCGGCCTGGTTCTCGCCGAGCGAATCCTTGGTGCGCTTGTCGTACTCCCTCCTCGCCTTGGATTTGAAGTCGGAGTTGACACCCAGCTCCCAGACGCTTCGGCCCATGGGAACCAGCGGAGTGCCCCGCAGCGCCTCGAGGGTGCCGTCATAACCGGGCGCGCGAACCCCCTCGGCGTCGCGCATGTCGAGTCGGGTGATCTGGTCGTTATTACGCTTTAGCAGCATCCGGATGATGCCCGGGAATTGACTGAAGCTGTCGATCCGGCGAGACCAGTTTGATATATCTTCGGCGTCAACCAGGTGGGGCAGCCGACTGAGACTGCGGGGCATTCTCCTCGGTCGCTCTCCTAGCAACTAGACCTATGCAAAACCAGTATAAGTACACTTTAGCAGCACGAAAACCCACGAATCACGAGTTTCCGGATGCACTTTTCCTTGGTGGCGGGGGCTGGATTTGAACCAGCGACCTTCGGGTTATGAGCCCGACGATTCCCGTGTCGATCCGTGATAGCCAGAGCCAGATTGTGTCATCCACCTGCGGTTATGCCCTCGGGCGATCCCAAGCTGTGCTCGTCTGTGAGGGTCCGTTTCGGTAGATTCGGTAGAAGATCCGGTAGAAGAGTTGGTCGGCGACCGCCAGGAGAACCTCGCAGCGCCTCGACCGACCATCTGTGGGCCGGCCGCCCGCTTGCGGGGTTGTGGTGGGGCCACGTTGTGGCTGGAAATCCCTACCGAATAGGGCTGGCACCCAGGGCTCGCTGTCTGGACTGGGAGCAGAGCAAGGCGGAATAGTAGTGGTGCAGCTCGGCCCTGGCGCTCCGCTGACGGTGCGATGCTGGTGTGTCGTGCGTGAACGGTGGTTCGAGGAGCCCGGCTGGAAGGTTGTCCAACGGTCGTTCTTCATCGCCGGCCAGACAGGCGAGCTGGCCCGACCCCTCCATTTGCTGGTCGCCATCTCCGAGCTGGACAGCCCGGTGGGCAGCCTGCTCGCCAGCGTCGGTGAGCCGCTCTACGAACGGGCTCCCGACCCGCCGGCCGTCAAGGGCGGGAGTGGCAGCTACCTTCTATCGCAGACCCAGCAAGCCGCCAGGCAGTGGGCTGCGGGTGAGCCGCTGCGGCCCGAGCATTTGCTCGTGGCGGCCATCGACCAGGCCAACCCGGAGGCGTTGGCGGCTTGCCCGCGCCGGACTCGAGGCGGGGATAGTCCGCTCAGCCGTTCTCGGCCTTATGGGGGTGTCGATGGACCTGCCGGCGTTGGCGATACCGCCGCTCACGCCGGCCGGGACCGTCGACCGACCGCCGCTCGCTGTCGAGGCACTCGATCCTCGGGCCTGGCGGGTGCTCACCTGGCGTCAGGAGCACCTGCCTTTGTACCGGCTGCGTCGAGTTGACGACTGGTACGCGCTCTCCTCGCTGGAGTGCCGGGCGGCGTGGCGTGTCGCGGACCGCCTTCGTCTGGACGACGACCAGCGCCACTCGTTCTACGCCCAGCACCACGAGACGGTAGAGACGCTCGCCCACAGTGCCCGCCCCGAACTCGTGGAGACCCGCGAGCGACTCAGGGAACGCGTCCCTGAAGCGTACGCGCCCCGCCGCCTCCGGAGTCGTTGGGAGCGTCTCGCACCGAACTTCATGGTCGGTTGGCCGACCTGGTTCGCCAACCGTCGGGTCGGGCTGCGGGACCGCCGGTTCCGGCTCCTCACCTGGTCCTCCTATCGAGGTCAGCCAGCGCCAGGATCGTGACGGAGTCGGCGGCCAACAGAAACCCCCGCTGTCGGCCACCAGGTTCCAGGTCCATCACGCAAGGTGGTTGACAGTCACAACGGCGTCGTTCGGCGACCGCCCTCCGCCGAGGGAGCCGAACGCCGACTCAGCGCTCAGCTCGGCGTCTTCCCGACCAGATCACCGATCGTGCAGAAAGGCCTGTTTGGTGCTGTCCGACAGCGGGCGCCCAGACGCCGTTTGCGCTTGCCGCTGCAAGCACTTGGGCTCCGGTCTGACCATCAGCGACCGACACCCCGAGCCGGGCACGGGGCTGGCCCGTTCCCGTTGACGATGGCTGGCTGGCACCCGAAGACCCGCCCGCTGATGCGCCGTCAGGTGACACCATCGCGGAGCGTCTGGTCGACGAGGCCCAAGCCCTGAGCGACGTGACCGACTGGCTTGACAAGCTCGTCGCACCGGCATGCCCGAGCTGCTCGAAATACGGCCCCGATCCGATCATCCTCTGCACTACCGAGTCCTCGCCTCCCATGAGCGGATCGTCGCCATCTTGGGAAGGATCGCCTCCGACATCGACGAGCTCGCCCGGGCGCGACGCGTCGCCGATCTGCCCACCGAGGCCAACGACGCCGATCTCCGCCTACGCGTCCGTAGGCGCCTGGCCGAGCCGCCGATCCAGATGCCCCGACACGGCTCGTCGAACTGCAGTGGCGTGAAGCTGTCGAGTGGTCTTCGGCGAGCACCGCCGGGCGGGACTCCCAGAGCCGTGGGGCGGAAGAAGACCGTGGGACGCGTCCTGACCGTTCCGCAAACTGGACGGGATGACGCTACTTCCGGGGCCGTTACTCCCGGAACCCCACTTCGGGCCAGGTGCGTAGCGGCCCCGAACTTGGCCTCTTGGGTTCCAAGACAGGCCAAGCGCGGTATCGAGTCCCGGGTGGACTGGTTGCATAGGGTGCTCACCGGCCCTGCTCCCGGGCTGCGCTCTATGGGCACTCACCGTAGGGATCCCACGTCCGGCCGTTTTGAACGACACCGGGAGCGACCACGCCGGCGGAGGAGAAGTCCCAGTAGGAGTTGGAGGACTCGTTCTCATAGCTGATGGCACAGGCCGGGTTGGCGATGATGATCTCCGGGCCGCCGTCGGGGCAGCGGAATCCGGTCCCCGGCACACATGTGTAGGCGACCGTATGGGCTACCCCGATGTTGAGGGGTCCAGGCCGGCAGTAGTGGGCGAAACCCGGTTTTGCGTGGACAGCCAGATAGGCGAGGGCCGCCGCGCACTCGTCCGCAGTCGAGGGCAGCGGGGCGGACACGGAGGCAGCCCGGACCGGGAAGGTCGTGACTGCCGACCTGGGCGGGATGGTCGCCCTCGTGACTGAAGCTACTGCTGTCGTGGTCGAAGCCACAGGTACAACCCTGACAGGCGGTTTCGGCGCGACCGTCGCCTCGCTAATGCGCGACGCCAAGATTGGCGGAGCCGTCCTCATCGGGGTCGAGACCGGGGGCGCAGCAAGAAGCACAGACGAGGATCGGACGACCGTCACGGCGTTGTGCCTGGGACCCCGGCCGGGGAGGGTCACTATCGCTGCGATGACGAGGACACCGGCGATCAGCGCCAGGAACCCCTTCGCGGTTGACGAGGACCCCCGGGGCCCCCGCTTCGGGGGGCCACCGTGAAAGACGTCGGCCACCTGCTGTCCGGGTTCATAACCTGGGGCTACCTCGAACGCGACCAACGAGGCCCGGCTCGCGCCGGGACAACGCAAATTCCACGCCACCTGTCTCGCTCCTTCGGCTCAGACAAGGCGAGGTGGGGTTCGTGCTCGCTCCTCTCCGGCTCCACGACCAACTACCGCCGGAGGTTCTCAGCTTCCCTCACTCTGTGTGACTTATCGTACCGAGTTCACGGAGGGTACACAAGACTGAGAGTGGTATTTTCTTGTGTTTTCGGGTTTGGGGTGGGTCCTACAACACTCTCCGTGGCAACCCGACACTGACGAGATAGGTGTGACGACAACTGGGATCCCGCTCAGTTGGACGAGATGGCAAACCAGGTCGGTGGGTTGATCGGCGCCCAGTGGTCCCTAAGCCGGGAGGAGAAGGGGGCCGTCAACTGTTGAGCTAAATGGGTGTTTCTGTCTCGTTCGACCATAGTGTCACACCCTCTGGTCATGATGGAGTGCGTGAAGCTGGCCGAGTGGGCGACGCAGAACGGGGGGGAGCCGCCAGAGCGCGACACGCTGGTGGCACGCCGGGGTCTTGGCGGTTGCTGCCCGCCAGTGTCGCCAGCTCCCAATGGGGACGATCCTGGTCGACGCGCGAAGACGGTGGTGGCCGAGGTCGGCTCGGGGCTCAACGGCCATCGCACCAAGCTGCTGGCACTACTCGGGACCCCGAGATGATCGCCTCACACCAACCAAGGTATCTCGACTCCGAGCCAGGCCCCAATGCTACGCCCACCGTCCGGCCGGGGAGGGCCACACGCTGGATCACTCCCCGAGGATCGGATTTGCTGCCGCGTCCGCTGTCACGCCTAAGGAAAATTGCCCTTGTGGTCATCCGTGGGCTCGGTGGCTCGGCCACGAGGCCGAGCCCTGGCGACTGCGCCCCGAGGGCGCTTGGATCGCTTCTTCCTGCAGTTGATTAAGCGGGAGCGGCCGAGATCCGCCCGTTTGACAGCGCTCCCGGAGCGGCGCGGCCCGGGTCAGGACAGTGCCATCGGCTCTTCTCACTTCGAGCCGCGGGTCTTCTCAGTCGAGCGGGATTCGGTGCATCTCCTTGGTGTGGTACATGGCCTGATCAGCGGTGGCGATCAGATTGGACACGTCGTGATCGCCGTAGGCCACGGCTAGTCCGATGCTTACCCTGACGGCGGGGGGGGGTCGCGTTGACAAGGCGGCCGGCGAAGACACGGGCCTGAACCTCGTCGGTGTCCGCGAGGACAGCGATGAACTCGTCGCCGCCGGTCCTGGCCAGCAGATCACCGGCGCGCAGCTGCGACGACCAGGCGTCGGCCGCGGCCGAAGCAGCAAATCCCCAGCGCCGTGTCCGTGACGGTCATTGATGGCCTTGAAACCGTCAAGATCGAGCATGAGCAGGCTGGTCGTGCCGCCGATCCGGCCGGACCGGGCCAGCTCAGCCGAGAGGGTAGCCATCAGGGTTCGACGGTTGGCCAAGCCGGTCAGCTGGTCCGTTGCCGCGTCGAATTCCGCAGTATTCTTGATTCGGCGAGACTCGGCGTGCATGGTGACCATGACCAGCGCCGCGCCCAGCAGGGTCAGGCCACGGCCGGCGTACCAGCCGAAGCTGTAACGGTAATGCGCGGCGTAGGTCAGGACCAGATCACACAGGCAGACAAGCGCCGTGACCGTGATCCAGCGTTCCGGGCCCGTGCGGCGGCGGCTGCCTCTGCGGGCGGCCCACACGGCCGCAGCCACCAAGGGCAGCGCGATGGGGGCAGTGGTTAAGGTCAGCAAGCGGTCATCCAGACCGTGGATCAGCACCGGCAGCCGATGAGCGAAATGGACGACCAGGGCCACGGATAGGCCAGCAAGAGCGGCAACGAGGGCGGTCAGGACGACCAGCACGGTGCGGCGATGAAGCGGAGGCGTCGTTTTCGGTATCCATGCAGGCCATGGTGCCCAGGAAGCTCCCAAAATGACCGGGAATCCAACGTGCCACCCAACGTAGAGCCACGGCGAACCGATGGTGTCGACGCGAGGGGGGCGTGGTCTGTCACTCCGGGAAAGGACAGCGCGTAGCCGCCCATCAGGATCAGTGACCACACGAATGCCCCACAGGTGGCGAGGAGCCGTAGGTCACCCTTGTCGACATAGTCGCTGGCCAGCAGCGCTACGGAAATGGCGTCGAAACACGCCACGACGGCCAACACCGCTGGTAGGAAAGACGGCGATCGCCCGATCCAATAGTGAGAAAACGGGAGCATTAGGGCCGTGGCTAGCGTCGCTGTGCCAGCCACCACTATCGGGCCCATCCGTGGGCGGTCTTTCATCACGGACCGGGCTGATCCCATGGAGTGTTCGCCCGCTGCTGGCTCTTCTTCAAATGGCACACCCCCAAAATGCATTAACACGGGGCGCGCAGCGCTCTCTTTGGGCATACACTGAGACGCCGTAAAGACGACGGCATTATAGCTCTTCCCGCCACAGAGCCCACCACAAACGGACCAGGCCGAGTAGGGATCGGGGGATGAGGCGCACTATCGAGCTTCGTGGCGGGCGTTGATCGATCACACTTACGGGAATCTCGCTCACCCTGATGCCGGCCCTCTCCGCCCGGATGATGAGCTCCGTGTCGAAGATGTCAGCTCCGAAGAGGCACGCTCCGACGAACGGGATGAGCGGGGCGCGTCGGAGAAGCTTTAGCCCGTGCGTGTCGCTCACGCGTAGCCCAAATCCCCGACGCAGCACCAGGGAGTAGATGGCGGTGATGAGTTGACGTCCGGCCCGGCGCTGATCGTCTGCGCCAGGGCCTCGCTTGCTACCCACCACGATGTCCGGCTGGGGGGCTGGGGTGCCCTTGTCGCAAGGTCCACGGCCTTGTCGAAGAAGTCGAAGTCCACGAGGTCGACGTCAAAGTTGACCACCAGGTCACCGCTGGCGGCCCGAAACCCAGCGCACAAGGCTCGCCCGTAGTCGGGCTCGGGAAGGCTTAAAACCTTTACGGTCTCAGGGTGCCGGCGGGCCAGGTCGGTGGCGGCGGAGGTTGTCAGATCGGTCGAGCCGTTCTCACAGACGATGATCTCGAACGGGTAGTCACGGGCCTGCATGGCTTCGACTACCCGTTCGACCGCGGGCGTGAGGTAGGCCTCCTCGTTGTGGGCCGGTATCACGACGGAGACCACGGCATGACAACGCGGAGGCTCGGCACCAGCATCCAAGTTGCGGTAGCGCGGCCCCCCCGGGGGCCTCGGCCGGGAGAGGTCGCGAACGAGACTGGGCGTGCGTCCTAGAGGTCTTTTCAAAGGACGTCTATCAACGCTCCGTTCCCGTCGCCCGGTCGTAGTGGTCATTTCCGGAGGTGTTTGGCCGTCTTGCGCCGCGATGCTATGAGCATCAGCTCGCCGAGGACGATCACCAGCAGCCCGGCTCCAACGGTGGCGGCGACATTCGTACCAGTGAAGGCCAATGCTCCTGTCGTCCCGGTGGTGCTACCGCCCCCTCCGCTGAACCCGGTGGTGCTGCCGCCACCGCCGCTGAACTCGGTGGTGCTGCCGCCACTGCCGCTGAACCCGGTGGCGCTGCCGCCACCGGGTCTGAACCCGGTGGTGCTGGTGGTGGTGGCCGGGATGGTGCTGCTCGTGGTGGTGGTGGCGGCGCGGATCGTGGTGGTGGTGGTGGCAGCCCGGATCGTGCTGCTAGTGGTGGTGGAAGCCGGGATGCTGCTCGTCGGGATGCTGCTCGTCGGGATGCTGCTCGTCGGGATGCTGCTCGTCGGGATGCTGCTCGTCGGGATGCTGCTCGTCGGGATGCTGCTCGTCGGGATGGTGGTCGACGATGTGGTGGTCGACGAGGTGGTGGTCGACGGCGGCGGTGAGGCTGCGCAGTTCGGTTTCGAGATGGTGTTGTGGTCCAGGGTGACCGCTCCGTTGCGCGCCAGCAGGCGGCCCCGCACAGTTGCGTTGGTCTGGGCGCTTATCGAGGTGAGGGCCAGGATTGTGCCCACGAAAGTCGAATTCGTCCCGAGGGTGGCCGAGCTGCCGACCTGCCAGAAGACGTTGCATGCGGCGGCGCCGTTCTCGAGGGCGACGACGCTGCTCGTCGCCGTGATAAGCGTGCTTTGGGTTTGGAACACCCAGACGGCGTTCTTATCGCCCTGAGCGTTGAGTGTGAGCGTCCCCGTCAGTCCAAGGTGGGAATCCGGTCACCGAGGTTCCGGGGCTCACCCCGAGGTCACCGCTGATGTTGGACGACCCAGTGTTGGTGACGGCCGCCCCACCGAGGACGGCGAAGCTGGCGGCCGTACCGAGACCAACGGTCGGGGTCGCGGCACTCGCTGGGGCCCCGCCCGTGACAGTTACCACTAGCCCGACGGTGAGCGCAACTGCCGCCGCGGCCGCAAGAAGCCCGCGAGGAACGCGGGGAATCGAAATGGCCACGTGAGTGAGCCCACCTGTTCTTGAAGAGCGCGGCACAAGATGGAGCAGCACCGAAGTGCGTCGCTCTCTCCATGTTGCCCTCCACGGCAAAGGTGCCAAGGGGGATGTCATCTACCACTGCCTCGTTTACATCGGCAGTAGATCGGTCGCCCTTGAGTATTATGTCAGTTTCAGCGAGTTACGCCGCCAACCGCGAACCTCCAGTAGCATCGGAGCGCGATGCGGGAGCAGCGGCCGGTCTTCGGCGAGGACGCCGAGCTCTACGATCAAGCTCGACCCTCTTATCCGGCGGCGCTGATCGACGACGTCGTCGCCATGGTCGTCCGTCGGGTCGGGCGCGCGAAGTGGGCGGCGGGGCCGGAAGAGCGACCGGCCTACTGGCCGCCCGTGGCATCACCGGCGTGGCGGTCGAAGCCGACCAGGCAAATGGCCGCCGTGGCCCGGCGGAACCTGGCTCCCTACCCCCCGATTGGCGGGTCGATATCAGCGACTTCGAAGCCTAGCCTGGGAACCGGAGGCGGCTTCTGCGCCGTTCGACCTGGTGTGCTCGGCTCAGGCGTGGCACTGGCGTACAGACCCGAAAGTCCGTCTCCGCAAGGCCCACGGGCTGCTGCGCCAGGGCGGCTAGCGGCTCCTGTGGTGGAACCGGCCCGGCGACGACGACTCGCCGATCCGGCTGCGCCTGGACAGGATCTACGAGATCCTCGCCCCCCAGCTACCTACAGGTGGGATTGGCTCGAAGGGCGCTCCGGCAACCGACTCGATACCTCCCGACCTGGCTTTTGGCCCGCCCCTCCAGCGCAGCTACCCGTAGACACCGGACTACCGCGCCGAGGAATGGGCGGCACTCCTGCGGACCCAATCCGACCATCGCCTGCTGCCACCCGAACGGCTCGAGAGAGAAACCGAGGCGGCGCAGCAGGCTGATCCGATACAGGCGAGCGACGTCATCGGCAGTGTAGAGCCGGTGATCGGCTGCGGGGCGCCGCGAGGGCGTGAGCAGGCCGACGTGGTCGTAGTGGTGGAGCGCGCGAACCGTCAAGCCGGTGAGTTGCGCCAGCGCACCGACCTTCCATGTCGGCGTGGAGTGGCCAGACCCCCCCAAAGACCCCCCCAAAGACGACATGACAGGAACGCTATGACCTCACGTTACGTCAGGAGCAAGGATCACCCGAAGGACACAACCTCCACGGCGGCGGCGCTCGGTGAGCACCCTCAGCTCCGGGCCGTCACGGCCCTGTACGAGACGCCTCAGCGCTCTCGGTGGTGGGCCCCCGAAAAAGGCGCTCGTGGTCATCACCGCAAGTCAAAGGAACCACCTACGGGAACGGGCCAGGCCACAGGTGGTGCTGACCGGCGGGGTGTCCGTATAGGCCGCCCAGTGAACTGCCCGGTCAGGGGGCGATATTCGCAACAGCCGCTTCCCTCTCGGCTCGATCCTGGAGCGGCCTGACCGGAGCGAGCACGACGCTCGCTTGCCGGAGCAAGCACCGCTTCGCCGGACTGCCAGCTCCCTGCTCCGCCCAGAACATCCATCTGGCGCTCCCGTCATCCAGGCTCGTAGGTGCGCAGGATTAACACAGATCGACGGTTCAGGTCGCTGGCTGGCCGGTTCACTCTCCGGACGGTGAGTAGCCGGGTGTTCCGCGTCAAGGGCCAACGTCGGTGACGGTCAAGATGGCCTCGACGCGTCGTCGCCAGTCGACTCCAGCACCGACAGCCCAGCAAACGGCGTCGGCCGCCCAGAGCAGGGGCTCGATGTGGCTGCGGCGATGGTCGAAGGTGACGTGGCGGGCGGCGGATCGGGCCAGGGCCTGGCCGATGATGTTGCGGTCCCGAGCCCGCTCCGACGGTGGCATGTCATCGAGTGTCCAAGCGGTGACGCCTTGTTGGACGATTAGGCTGGTGGAGACTTCGAGCAGGATTCGTCGTCCGGTGACGTGATCGACGCCGGCGGGACGCCGGTAGCGGAGCACGGTGGCGCTCAGGCCGTCGATGCGAGCGACGACGTCGAGCGCTGCCTTCCGACGGCGTGGCGGCTCCTTCGCGGTGTGCACCCGGCGCTGGCCAGGAAGCAGCAAGTCTCGCAGCGAGGTTCGAGCGTTGCCGATCTCGGCTGGGCTGACTACCACGACGGCGACGAGCATCACCGCGGCGCGTTCGCCCTCGTCGCTGAACGCCCACACGGCTCAGATGTCCGGCGAGGCGGCGCTATCCACGGCCGGCTGGGGGGCTTCGACGCCTTGGGTGTAGCCGGCGGCCCGCTGGGTGGGAGGCTGCGACTCGAGGCGGCGGTTGAGACGGCTGATACGACCGTCCAGATCCTTGAGGTGTTGCAGGGCTGCCTGAGGCTGGGCGGGCGGTTCGACTCGCAGGGTGGCGATCAGCGCGTCTCGCTCCGCTCTGAGGCGTCCTCGCCCGAGGGTGGCGCGCAGTGTCGCCGGTGCGGCGGGGTCTGCTTCGACGGCGAGGGGTGCTTTCGCATGGGGGTCCGGTCTGCCGGTGTCGATGGCCCAGGTTTGGCGCCGCTCGGCGGACCAGTCCCGGACCAGGTCCTCGCCGGCCAGGTCGGCGCTGTCGGCGACGACGTGGACTTGACTGAGGTGCCGGGCCCTGCTCATCGCGACATATCCGAGTTCGCGTCCGCCGCCATCGGCGAAGAGATGAGCGACGTCGACGGTAGCTCCCTGGCTGCGGTGCACGGTCGTGGCGTACCCGTGGCTCAGGCGGTCCGCTCCTATGTCATCGGGTCGAAGCGGTGTTCACGACCATCGTCCATACGCACCAGGAGGCTATGGACGTCCACGTCGACGCTGGTGACGACGCCGCGTTGGGAGGTGACGGTGTCTCTGTTGCTGCCGGGGGCGAGGGTCACGGTCCGATCTCCGGCCCGATAGCCGGCCCCGTCGACGTCCAGCTCCGCTCCGGTCAGCCTGCCGGTGTCGGTCATGACCGCCCGAGCCCGGGCGTTGAGGGCTGCGACGTTCGCTCGCCGCCACGCCAGCATCGTGGTGTCCCGACCGGACTCGACGTCCGCTGCCCAGGCGGCCACCGTAGCGTCGAGCGCACCGTCGCGGGTCGGTGCGGTGACGATTCGTTGCCGCTTCGCGTACCAGTCGACGGCGGCTTCGACGCTCCCGGACCGCAGCTCGCCGAGTGCCACGCGTTCGTCGGGGTCGACCTGGCGGACGTTCTCATCGAGGATGTGCACCCCGTCGCCGTGGCGCCCCACCAGCGCTTCTAGGCTGCCTCCCAACCCGACAGCACCGAGCTGGCGGTGATCGCCGACAATCACCACCTTCGCTCCCGCCGTCTCCGCCGCGGCCAACAGGCGAAGCACCGACGGGTCATCCGCGAGACCAGCCTCGTCGGCCACGATCACGCTCCGGCGGTCCAAGCCGAGCTGGCCGTGGTCGAGGCGCCACAGCAACGACGCCATCGTGCGGGACTCCGCTATCTTCGCTTCGGCTCCGAGAGTGCGAGCCGCTTGGCCGGAGATCGAGGTGCCGATGACCCGGTACCCGGCGGTCTCGAAGCCGGCGCGGACGACGTCGATGGCGGTGGTCTTGCCGGCGCCGGCCACGCCCAAGACCAGCTC
>JAABUJ010003581.1_pt1 | contig 17273 bp, 17 predicted proteins | sample 5559131 | NCBI WGS metagenome assembly JAABUJ01 (sample SAMN10711875, study PRJNA513366) | rock metagenome | isolation source: Antarctica rocks | place: Antarctica: Victoria Land, Mt New Zealand nord | collected 2016-01-07 | reverse complement strand
CGCCTCGCCCGAGACTACGAACGGCTCGACACAACCCTCAAAGGACTCCACCTGCTCGCCTTCGCCACCCTCATGCTGAGAAACCTGGCACAAACCCTCAGCCCAAGTTCCTAACAGCCTCTAGAGCTGCTTCGCCCTCCTGTAGAGTCGTCATCCTGAACGTAGTGAAGAGCCTGCCCTGTAAGGGATCCCTGTATTCGCCGAACGCTGATCAGGGCCGCCGGGTGGCCCTCACTTCCAGGTATTCGTTGTTGACCACGGTCCGCGTCGATGGCGTTGGCGAAACGTTCGCCTCCCTCCACAGCGATTCCAGTTCGGCCTGCATGCGAGCCTGGTTGGTTTCGTCCAGGCGGCTGAAGGCTACTGCGGTTGGTCCGAAGTACTTGCGGAAGAACGCTACGGTTTCCCCCGCGTCGTACGGCAGATCGAACGCAAGGGAGATCACCTTGGTCTGAATGTTATAAAAATGCGGCGCGAGGCGAGCCTGAACCGCCACCACATCGCCCCATGCTGTCGGCGACGCAAACGGAGACGGGGGACCAAACCCGCTGGAGACCCGGAAGCTCTGGCCGGTGAAGCCCGCCGGGGTCCAGTTGGCCATGGCCAGGCGTCCGCCTGGTTTCAGCACGCGCGCAAGCTCGCTTGCAACGAGTTCCGGGCGCGGAGCAAACATGGCTCCAAACATGGAGATGGCCGCGTCGAAGGAAGCGTCGGCGTACGGAAGCTGTTCGGCATCACCTTCGTCGAAGGTGATGTTCAGGTGCTCGGCGGCGGCGCGTTGTCTCGCCTGCGCTAGCAGATTGGCTGCGATATCGACCCCGGTCACGTGCGCGCCCAGCCGCGCGAGGGGCACAGCCGTGTTGCCCGTGCCGCACGCTACGTCGAGCACGCGTGTACCGGGCGTAAACCCCAGCGCTGCGACGAAGGTCTCCGCTCCGGCGGCAATGGTCCTGGCAACAACCCCAAAATCGCCCGCCATCCACGCGGAGCGCATGCCTTGCTTCACTTGATCGATATTGAGCTCGGACATAGCAACAAGGGTGCGCGCGGATCAAGCATGCGTCAATCGCTAAATTCGTATACTTGCAAGACGCGCAGAGGATAAAGGCGCAGCGCGAAGGGGAGTGCAATGGCGGTTCTGCTGGAAGCGATTCACATCAAGCGTAAGAGTGTTTTCGAACTGGATGAAACGCCGTATGCGTGCCTTGATGCGGAGATCACGACGCCGACTGCGCGCGGCGGCCAGACGCTGGTACGTCTGAAGATGCGCAATCTGCTGACGAATGCCGTCTTTGAAAAAACCTTCAAGGCGCAGGACAAATTCAAAGAGCCGGACCTGCAACTGGTGTCCGCCTCCTACCTGTACAGCGACGGCGACGGGTCCTACTTCCTCGACCAGGAAAGCTTCGAAACCCTGACCCTGACCAGCGAAATGATGGGCGATGCGCTCGATCTGCTGATAGAAGGAACCATGCTGCAGGTGAACCTGTATAACGGCAGCCCGATCGGGTTGCAGCTTCCCATCTTCGTGGAGTTGAACGTAGAGTACGCCGAGCCTTCGGCACGCGGCGACTCGTCGAGCGGCGGCGGAACCAAAGTCGCTCGGCTGGAAACCGGGATGGAACTGCGCGTGCCACCCTTCATCAAGGAAGGCGAAAAAGTAAAGGTAGCAACTGAAACCCGGGAGTTTGCGGGACGAGTCTGAGCAGGCGTCGCACTGCCGCACTCGCATGGCCCGACTTCACGTGTCGTGTTACGATAGGTGAATGGTGCAAGGGAAACGGCAAAACTTGGCAGGCGCGGAGCAGATGCGCGCTCTGGCGAATTTCCGCTATGCGCTGCGGCGCTTTCTGCACTTCAGCGAAGAGGCGGCTGTGCGGGTTGGGCTGACGCCACAGCAGCATCAGATGATGCTGCAGATTGCCGGTGCGCCCGAAGGCACCGCGACGGCAATCGAATACCTCGCGGAGCGGCTGTCGTTGAGGCACAACAGCGTCGTTGAATTAGCCAAGCGTTGCGAAGAGGCTGGACTGGTAGCGCGGCGGACGAATCCGGACAATCGAAGACATGTAGTGCTGACCCTGACGGCGGCGGGAAAGCGAATGCTCGAGAAATTGTCCACCGATCACTGGTGCGAGCTAAATGAGTTGGCGCCGCAGATGCTCGCGTCTTTTGAATCTATGGACGGGAACCTGGCTCAGGCTGGTCAAGGAAGAAATTGATGGCGGCAAAAGTAAAAGTAGTGGAGCGATTGGCGGGCTATCCCATTATCCGGCGCTGGCTTCCGAAGGTGCACGAAGATCTTAGTTCGACTTACACGCGCAACTTACATAAATGGTTAATTGTTGCGCCGCTCATTGGGGTTGTGGTGGGGTTGGTTATCACGGCGATCGCGGTGGTTATCCTGCGCGAGCTGTGGCCATCGGTGCTTGGCTTCTACCTTGGGCATCACTGGGCCATCATACCCGGCGTGACGTTGGGCTGTGCGCTGGCCGGGCTAATCATGCAGTTTGGAACGCCTAACCCGAACCGGCACTCCACCGAAGAAATCATCGAGGCGTACCACGAGCGTGAGGGCGCGGTGGAGATGCGCTGGTTCCCGGCCAAGATCGTCGCGGCAGTGGCCACGGTGGGGTTCGGCGGAAGCGCTGCGCTCGAGGGTCCGAGCATCTATGGGGGCGCGGCAATTGGGTCCTGGATGTGGACGCGGCTGCAGCGTGTACAGCGCCTGCGGCTCGACGCGCGCGACCGGCGCATCCTGCTGATCTGTGGTGCGGCTGCGGGCATGTCGGCGGTCTTCCGCGCGCCGCTGACCGGCATTGTGTTTGCGCTCGAGATGCCGTACAAAGACGACTTGGCCCATGAGGCACTTCTGCCCTCGCTGATCGCTTCGGTGGTCTCCTACATGACGCTCAGCGCATTTCTGGGTGGACAGGCCTTGTTCGATTTCCCCAGTTCAGGCACTTACACCACGCACGACCTGTTGTGGTGCGCGCTGCTGGGTGGGATTATCGGTCTGATTGCGATGGCCTATGTCATCACCTTTCGCAGGCTGCGCGGATTCGTCGTGCGTTGGTCTGCGCCGCACTGGATCAAGTTAGCCCTGGGAGGCTTGCTGACGGGCGTGTGTGGGCTGGTGTTCCTCAAACTGTATCCGGGAACGCTGGTCCCATTGGGTGCTAACTATGAAGCGGTCAATCAGATTCTGAATGGTGTGCACGGATCGCGCGAGCTGATTGCGTTTGGTCTGCTGAAGCTGGCTGCAACGGCCTTTACCCTGGGTGCGGGCGGCGTCAGCGCTATGTTTGTTCCCTTGTTCCTGACGGGCGGAACGTTCGGAGTCGTCTTCGCGCAATCCATCGTGCACACGCCTGAAGTCGCGCTCTACGCGGCTGTGGGGATGGCGGCGTTTATCGCGGCAGCTTACAAAACTCCACTGGCAGCCGTCGTGTTTGTAGCAGAGGCTACGGGCGGCCACGCGTTCATCATTCCTGCGCTGGTAGGCGCCGCGGTCGCGTATGCAACTTCCGGTGATGCGTCAGCTTCAGCGGACCAACGCGTGCATGAGCAAGCTCGGCTGGGGGAAACGATGCACATCCCTGATGCGGAAACAACTGTGTCCGCCTTTACGCAAAATATCTAAACAGCGACGGAGTAGCACCGCACGGTTAGAAGTTGTGCCGCACAGGTACTGATGAGCGATAACCCTACGCGTTGAGGTCGGTTCATCTGCCGCTCGCCAACGAGCTGTTCAGCGCCACCGAGTAGACAGCGTCGCGGGTGGCGAGCGCTACGTTGCCGTTGGGCAGGAAGCAGAGCCCTACCAGGTTCGAGCCGGAGACTACGAGCGTTGCTTCACCCGCAGGCGTGATGCGGAGGATTCCGCGTTCGCCATGGAGCGACGCGGCGACGTAGAGGTTGTCTTGGGCGTCGGCGGGGTTGAAGGCGAGGCCCTGCGCGCGGCCCAGACCGCGGTAGAAGATACGGGCCGAGCCGTCGCGACCGATGGCATGGATCGATTGGCTGGACGAGGTGGTGGGGCCAGTGACGTAGAGGGTTCCGCGCGAATCGAACGCGAGATGATAGGCGGAGATGGAGGGCTCGAGCGTGGCGAAGACGAACGTCTCCTGCGGGCGCGTCGACGTGGCGGCGCGGATCTTGAAGATGGTTCCGCTGCGGTCGCCAACGTAGAGGTCGCCCTGCTGGTCGAACGCGATTCCGGTGGCGATGCCTAGGCCTTCGGCGTAGGGCATGGCCAAGCCGGTGCGGTCGATGCGCAGGATCGTACCTTCGGCGCGGGAGCTGACGTAGAGCAGGCCGTCGGGGCCGAAGGCCAGGCCGGTGGGGTTCAGAATTTCGCGGACGAGAGGGCGCAGCTCATGCGTCATGCCTTCAGGAGAAGGAGCGATCCGGAAGATTGAAACCGGTATCTGCTGGCCGCGTGCCGGAGAGCGTGGCGTAGACATTGCCTTCGCGGTCCACGGCGGGATTCGCGACGGGGTGAAGATTCTCGGCCATGGGCACGGCAATCGCAACCGGCAGCGCATTGGACGAGTGGCCATCGACGGACAGCGTCACCAATCCGGGCAGCACGCCTTCAGGGACGCGAATGATGGCGCGCGTCGGCCTTGCCAGCGTGACCAGCGCGGGAACTCCGTTGATTTCGACCGTCGGAGTTGTGTGCCCGGGACCGAGTTCTGTACCTAGCAGCGTAAGATGGCCGCCCGGGAGCGCGGCCTGCGGTTCGATTGAAGACAGCACGGGCATACAGGTAGGGTACTAGAACCAGAGCAGGATCAGGTGTCCGCAGGCCAGCGCCAGCACGCCGGCTGCGACGTCGTCGAGCATAATCCCGGTGCCTGCGGGAAGGCTTTCAAGACGGCGGATGGGCCAGGGCTTCGCGATATCGAAGAGACGGAATAGGAGCAGGGCGAACAGCGCGTGTTTCCAGTCGGCGGGGATGGCGATGAGGGCGAAGAGCTGGCCGGCGACTTCGTCGACCACGACGTGCCCTGGGTCTTCGCGTCCGGACTCCCGTGCCACGATGGACGACGCAGGGATGCCGATGAGCATCACGATAACCGCAGCTGCAAGGGTGGCGAGTGCAGCAGCGGAGGGCGTGGGATGGACGGCGTGCATGGCGCCAAACCACAGCAGCGCTGCGGCGATGGAGCCGTAGGTCCCGGGCCCGGGGCGCAGCAGGCCGGCTCCGAAGAAGGTTCCGACAACCCATGCCCAGGCGGTTTTGCGGCCTTCGATTGCGCCCAGGTCCATTGGCTGCTGATGAGCCATCAGCGCTCGCGATCCTGATTGGTAGAGCTCTGCTCACGTTTCTGCAAACCCTCAAGCTCGTCCAGCAGGTCGGGGTCGTGAATGGGCGATGAGATCACGTAGCCGTCAGACGCCCACTTGCCGAGATCGAGAATGCGGCAGCGATCGGAGCAGAAAGGGAAGTCAGCATGGCCGAGAGGAACGACCTTGCGGCAGGTTGGGCAGAGCAGTGCTTTGGGAGCGGCCATGGCTTGCTTTATTTTAGTGCGTGAACGGCAACGGCAGCAGCAACGTCGAAGCTTGAGCGCAGAGGACGCTGAGGTTTTGCGCAAAGGTTGCAGAGAGAGATGAAAACGCAGATTCCCTTCGGGAATGACAGCAAGAGGGTGTGCAGGTGTGAGTTGAAATCCGGGTGCTGGGGAATGACAGCAAGACGGGGGCAGGCGCGAACATCAGGCGAGTTGTCCCGTGCCGTGTTCGGGAACGTCGGGCTCGACTGGAAGACCGGCGGGAGAGGGACCCAGCATCAGCTCGACGATGGTGCGGTAGAGACGGTTGCGGGTGTCGAGACGGACGCCCGCGCGGGTTACATAGCGGACGATGATATCCACGCCCGCGCCCGCAGGACGCATCGAGATTGAGGGTACGGCGCTGAACTGCGGCATGCCCTGCTCGTGGGTGACGCGCTTCCACTCCATCTCGGCCATCTTGGCGTCGTTCTCGGTAGCTTGCACGGTCGCGGCGCGGATCTTTTCAATCAGTGTGTAGGGGTCAGCGCTGGGCGGAATGCTGACCTTGATCTCGTCCCACATCCACTGCCCTGTGGTGGAAAAGTTGAAGTACTTGCTCTTGATCGCGTACCCGTTCAGGAACGAGACGCGCCGTCCCGTGGGATGGCCGTTGGCCGTCCAGTTTCCGGTTTCGAGCAGCCATGTGCGGAAGACGCTCATGGTCACCACCTCGCCGCCGACGCCGTCGATTTCAACCCAGTCGCCCACGCGCACACCATTGCGTCCCATCAGGATGAACCAGCCGCAGAACGCCAGGATGAAATCCTGGAAGACGACGGTGAGCCCGGCAGTCGCGAGTCCGAGGATGGTTGGGGTCTGCCTGGGCGCACCGAAGATGACCAGCAGGATCAGGAGAAAACCGACCAGCTGCGTGCCGAGGTTGAGCACGGTCGAGAGTGTCTGGCGCTGACGCGGATCGTGCGAAAGATTGCGCAGCGCAGCGTTGAGGGCCCACCCGGCGAGCAGCGTGCCGAGGAAGATGCCTGCGATCAGGATGCACGATTGCATCATCAGGTGCACCATGATGCGGTGCTGAATCTGCACCTGGGCAGCCCACGCGCCGTAAACGGCTGCCAGCTGCTGCTGTGTGGAGATGCGGTCGCTCACGATGCTGATGATGTTCTGCTGCGCAGTCATGCGTTGCAGCGCCTTGACGCGCAGGCTGCCCACCTGGCCAGCGGCTTTGGCAGAAGCGGAGTTGACGGCCGAGGTTGCGGCCTGCTTACCCAACGAGACGCGTTGGGCGGAGAGTGTGCTTGCATCTGAGTCTGCCTGCTGCCGGGCCTGAGTTAGCAGACGCGTCCGGGTCCGCTGGGCAAACCACGCGGCGATCTGGCCGGAAAGCGTGTTGTAGCGAGACGAAGAAACGATGGCGGTGGTGGCCCCGGCGCCGTTGGCAGACGCGTCGTAGGACTTCATGGCTGCTTCGCGAGTGCTTAGCTCCTGCTGAATCCTAGTGCGGGGATCGTTCGATTTGCGGGCGAATTCCTGCTCTGCTGCGGTGAGCTGATCCTGATCGAGGCCGAGTTGTGCCTTCGCAACGTCCAGATCATCGTTCGGCGGAGGAGGATTGTCGGCGGATGCAACCGGCGTGCCCGCTTTTGCCGTCAGCGCCGCGACGGCCGCCTGATCCTGCTTTACCGTCGCTTCCAGATCCTTGATGTGGCCTTCGAGCGCAAGCGCGTCGCCGCTGAGCGCGCGGGTTTCAAAGCTGGCTTCACGCAAGGCCTGTGCAAACGCCTGATCCACTTCGTGATCGGCGAGACGTTGCGCCTGGCGCGCAAACTCTTGCTCTTCAGAGGACTTTGCAAGCGCGGCTAGCGTTTCGGCTGTCTTCCAGGGGCTCTGGTCCACGGTATCATGCGAACCCGCGACTCCGTTCGCTGCGTCAGCGCGCAGGAAAGGAAGGTACTCCATGGCCCCGCGTGTGAGGAAGCTGCCGATGATCGCTAGCGCAAGCACCAGCAGCGCCAACGCAATCGCAATGTTGCGCCCGGAGTTCATGCGCACACGCGATTTGATCGCCGACGATAAATTCGCGGAGCCACCGGATTCGACAGCGGGAACGGGGGCCTGCGGTTGTTGTGGAGCTTTGTTGCCGGGCAGAACTTCCATCCCTTCATGATACTTTCCCGCTCGCTGCTGCTTTGTGCTCACGCGTAACGTGCAGAATAATGGAACTTTCCCTGCGGAGAAACAGTATTGTGTACGCATGACAGATGAGAAGCCGCAGAGCTTTTTCCAGCGCGACATCGCGGTGCTAATGAGTTTTGCAGCGCTGATCCTGGTAGTGCATTGGATACTGGGTAATGGCTATGGGTTCCATCGTGATGAGCTGCAGCTCCTTGATGACGCGCGGCATCTGCAATGGGGCTTCGTTGCTTACCCGCCGCTGACGGCATTCTGCGGACGTGTGGCCATTGCGCTGTTCGGGATCTCACCGCAGGTATTTCGCCTGCCCGCGGCGCTGGCCAATGCTGTTTCGCTGGTGCTGGTTGGATTGACAGCGCGTGAGCTCGGCGGGCGCCGCGCGGCGCAGCTGCTCGCAATGGCTGCGGCATTTCCTTGGGCACTCGGATTCAGCTCGCTGCTGCAGTACAACACGTTCGACCTGCTGGCCTGGTGCATTGTGACCCTGTTCACCGCGCGCTTGCTCCGGACCGAGGATGGGCGCAACTGGGTGGGCGTGGGTGTGGGTGTTGGAATCGGTGTGCTGTCGAAATATTCCATTGCGTTTCTAGCGGTGAGTCTTCTGGCGGGCGTTGCTGTACTGCCTCAGCAGAGACGCTGGCTGCGCAGCCGCTGGTTCTGGTACGGAGCCCTAATGGCGCTGGTGATCGCTGCGCCTAACCTGATCTGGCTGCCGAGCCACCAATTCATCACCCTGCGGATGGAGAGTTTCATTCACATGCGCGACGTGCGCCTGGGACGAGCGGCAGGGTTCTACACCGATCAACTCAAGTTCACCCATGTTCGCTCTTCCACTGGTGTTCGCTGGTTTGGTGTCGCTCCTGCAAAGTTCGCGTTTCCGCCTGCTGAGTTGTTGTTACATCGGCCCATTCGTCTTGCTGGCGGTCGCCAAAGGCAGGGGCTACTACCTGATCCCGGCATACATGGTGTTGTACGCGGCGGGTGCAGTCTGGCTGGAGCGTGTGCTGGCCGGCCGCCCGCAATGGGTTCGGGCCTCCATCTCCGTCGCGGTCGTGTTCGGAATGTTGCTGGATGTGGCCGCCGTTGGCTGGTGGTGTCTGCCTATGTGGCGCGTAGGTTCCGTTCCCTGGAACTGGCAAATGAAGAACAATGCAGACATGGCGAACGAGGTCGGCTGGCCGGAGTTTGTCGCGCAGGTCGCGGCCGTGCGCGATCACCTGCCGCCTGACGAGCGTGCGCACATGGCGGTGCTGGCTAACAACTTCGGCGAAGCTGGTGCGCTCGATCTATATGGGCCGCCCTTCAGCCTGCCCACGCCGATCAGCAGCACCAACAGCTTCCACGCGCGCGGGTACGGGACGTATGAGCCTCAAACGCTCATCGTTGTGGGCGGCACACTTGATGATCAGCTCAAGAACTTCCGCACCTGCACCGTAGCCGCACACGTGTGGTTACCCTACGGCGTACACAACGAGGAGACCGAGTACCACCCTGAAATCCTGGTCTGCCGGGACCTGCGTGGATTCTGGCCTGAGGTGTGGAGCCGGTCGCAGGAGTTCGGCTGAGGCGGATTTGCACTCGTCAGCGCAGATCGTGATCTACAGGGAGCAGGTAAGGCGGCAGGTCCTCTGCGTCCAGAGCTTCAAGCAGATCGACTTCAATGACCCGGGCGAGTGCGTTCAGGGGCAGGGCATTGCTGTGGTCGCCGAAGGGTTCCTCCAGTTCATCGCCCAGCGCGTCGAGTCCAAAGAACGTGTACGCGATCAGCGTGCAGAAGATAGGCGTGGCCCAGCCGAGCGTTGGTGTCAGGCTAAGTGGCAGCAGGAAACAGAACAGATACGCCGTGCGGTGCAGCAGCAGCGTGTACGTAAACGGCGTCGGGGTCGATGCGATACGTTCGCAGGCGACCTGGATATTCGCGACCGCGCCCATGTGGTTTTCAAGCGCCAGGAACTCGATGTCAGTCAGCGTCCTGTACTGTAGCGCCTCGGTGTAGCGGGCCGAAACGGCGCGCAGGATGCGGGCGGGCGGATTGCCGCTCGCCCGCACTGCAGAGAGCAGATCCTCGGGGAGATAAGCGGCAGCTTCATCGGAGATGGGCTCACCTCTCAGGTTAGACATCAGCGCAAAGGTGTAGCCAATCAGACCGCGCAGAACCGCCTGCTCAACGTTGTGGTTACGCAGCAGTGACGTGCTCAAACGCGCCAGGGTGCGCATCTCGCCCACCATCTCGCCGAGCTGGCGGCGAGCCTCCCACCAGCGGTCGTAGCAAGCATTGTTGCGGAAACCAAGGAAGACCGAGATTGCAATTCCAAGCAGTGTGAATGGTGCAGCCACCAGCGAGTGAAAGGGCTCAGGCCAGAAACTCTCTACGATGACAACGATTACGGCAAACACAAAAACGGTGATGAGCTGCGGCACGATGCGCCGCAGAATGGAGCCCTTGAGCAGGAAGAACAGTTCGAAGAAACGGGGCCGCTGACGCACAATCATAATAGATAGATTCTAGCGTCCAGGAGCTTCGAGAGAAGGAGCGCGGCTCAGGCGTTGGCTGCACGCACCATAGCGACCAGCGCGGTGCGAGTCTGCTCGGCGCTGCTCACAGGCTGCGGGAAGTTGATGCGGCTGTCTTTGCTTCCCTCCTGAGTTGTCAGACGCAGAGTGAAGCCGAGGCGATCGACCGAGGTCATGGCTGCTGCGCTAGCCTCAAGAGCCGAGTGTATGCGGGCAAGCAGAATCATCGCTGGCACATGATCGGAGTTCATGTGCGTGAGAATGCCCGGCGCGTCATCTCGAAGCGGGTCCGGTTGTGCGCTGGCGTATTCCTGCGCCGTGACCCAGCCCATCACTCCAAAGCCTCCGACATAGTAGAGCTCGACCGGGTTGAGGCGAAAAAAGGAGAAGTCGCTGAAGTCCACCCAGTAGCTGCTGCCCGGATGGCGTGCCAGATACCGCTCGCGCGCATCGGCAACATCTTCGGGGGGAATGGGCGATGCATCTGCAACAAGCGTGGCGCGGGCTGCGCCAAGAGGATCGTCTCCCGGCGCAGCGTTCGTGACGAAGAGGCTGGCGTGCGAATCCGTCTTGAGGTTCTGGGTATGCATCGCCATGTTGCTGATCAGCAGCAGCGGACGTCCGGCGTGGTCGAGCGCAAACGGCATCAACGATCCGAACGGAAAGCCAGCGTGCCGGCGCGATTGCGTGGACAGCGTAGCGATCGAGGCAAGTGCAAAGAGCGTGCGCGCGCGTTCAGCGTGGGTGGGTTCAGCCAACGCCGGAGCGGCGGGGCCGGTGCTGGCGTGCTGGCGCGTTGCTGCAGATTCAGATGAGGACATTGGGGCTCCGCCTTCTTACCAAGATGATACGGCTTGGCCGCGCACAGATTTGCTTTCCCTCATGGGTTCGAGACGTGTAGGCTTTCGGGATGAACGAGGTGGCTCAACCGAATCCCTCCGCGCCGCACGCCAGTCTGGCCGAAGTGCCCAGCCGTCTGCTGTCGCTTGATGTACTGCGCGGGCTGACGATCGGTTTCATGATCCTGGTCAACGATCCGGGTGGGCCGGGTGCGTTCCATCCTCTTCAGCATGCAGATTGGAACGGATTTACGCCAACCGACCTGGTATTTCCAACGTTTCTATTTCTGGTAGGAATTTCAACTGTACTGTCGCTCGGTTCGCGCCTCGATCGTGGTGTGGCGCGGAGTGATCTGTTCGGACGTGTGGCGCGGCGTTCGCTGCTGATCTTTGTGGTTGGCCTGGTGGTGAACACGTTTCCATTTCTGCACCTGGACCGGATTCGCTACTTTGGAGTGCTGCCGCGCATCGCGGTTTGCTACTTCGTGGTTGCGTCTTTGCTGCTGATCAGCCGTGGATGGAAGGACAAAGCGGCGCTGCTGGTCCTGGCGCTGGTGGGCTATTGGCTGCTGATGCGTTTCGTTTCGGTACCCGGATACGGCGTGCCCACGCATGACATTCCGCTGCTCGACAAGAATGGCAATCTGGATTCCTGGCTGGATCGCGCTGTGTTTGCCCCGCAGCATCTCTACCGGCAGACGCGCGACCCGGAGGGAATCCTCAGCACCTTGCCTGCTCTGGGGACGACCCTGATCGGCTTACTGACGGGCTTGTGGCTGCGTTCGCAGAATGTGTTAGCCCACAAGATTCAGGCGATTGCAGGCGCAGGTGTGCTGGGTGTGGTGCTGGGCCTGCTTTGGAACGTGTCTTTTCCCATCAACAAGAAGCTTTGGACCAGCTCGTATGTATTGTTTGCTGGTGGGTTGAGTCTGCTGCTGCTGGCCCTGGCGATGCTGCTGGTGGATGTTCCGAGCGCGCGCGAGAGCCCCCACGACCGGGCGCGGCGGTCCGCCTGGTTCACACCTTTCCTGGTGTTCGGCACGAACGCAATCGGAGCCTACGTATTCTCTGAATTGCTGGCCGCCGCGCTTTATAGCTTCTACGTGAAGCCTGGAATGACGGTGCAGGGATTCTTCTGGCTTCCTCTGCACCACGCAGTATCGAACCCCGCGTGCGCATCGCTCATCTTCGCATCGAGCTATGTGCTGGTGTGCTGGCCGGTAATTTACGTTCTGTATCGGCGCAGAATCTTCCTGAAACTTTGAAGATAATAAGACAAGCGTTTGACGCGTTGTCTACACTGCTGCAATGAAGCTCAACTTGACCCGGGGACGAACCGCCGCTCTGGTGGTTCTGCTGCTGGCAATGTTTCTCGTGCCGATGGCGATCAGCGTGCATCGCGAGTCGGTGACGTGGGATGAGGGCGATCATCTCTTCGCCGGCTTTATGAGCCTGCGGACCGGCGATTTCGGCCTGAATCCAGAACATCCTCCCATGGCCAAGATGGTTGCGGCGCTGCCGCTGCTGCCGTTGAATCTTCGTGTTCCGCCGCTCCAAGGACGCATGTTCAAGGATGAATCGTACTTTGACGGACGTGACTTGTTGTTTGGAAACGAACCGCGCTACAGCGGGCCGCAGTTGCTCTTTCGCGCGCGCGTGGCGATGATGGTATTTCCTCTCGCGCTCGGTCTGCTGGTTTTCTTCGCCGGCCGCGACATGTTTGGTGAGCCCGCCGGTCTTCTGGCGCTCGCGCTGCTGGCCTTCGAGCCCAATCTGCTGACGCATGGGCCGCTGATCACAACCGACACTGCAATCGCGGTCATGTTTCTGGCTACCGTCTGGGCCACCTTTCGGTATGCGGTGCGCGGCACGTGGCAAGCGCTTGTACTCGCCGGCGTTGCCCTGGGTCTGGCGCTGGCTGCAAAGCATTCGGGTCTGGTTTTGCTGGTGACATTGGTGCCTCTGCTCGCGGGCGAGGCCGGGTTGCGCGCGCTCGAGCGCCGCAAGCGAAACGGATGTTTCGACCTGCAACCTCTGCGAGCCGACCTGCTTCGCCTGGCGGCCGCATTCTGCGCGATGTGTGCGATCGGCCTGATCGGAGGCGCATGGAATTATGTTGCTCGCACGGTTCCACATCTTTCCGGAGAGCTGGCTCTATGGCCTGGCCGATGTGCGGCTGGTGGCAAACGTCACGCCGACGTACCTGTTGGGCAGGGTGTACGCCCACGGCCTATGGCGTTACTTTCCTGTGCTGCTGCTGATCAAGTTGACCCTGGGAATGCTCGCATTACTGGTGGTCGCGGTGCTTGCCGCGGTCAAAGGCTGGATCGCAAAGCCGCGCGAGCTTTGGTATGTGCTGTTTCCGGCGGCATTCTATTTTCTGGTCGCCGCCGGCTCCGGTCTGAACATTGGCGTGCGCCATATCCTGCCTTGCGTTCCGCTGCTGATCCTCTTTGCGGCTGCTGGCGGCATGGCTCTGGCGCGGCGCGGACGAGCCGGTGCTGCAATCACAGCGGTACTGCTGCTGGCGCATGCGGCCAGTTCGGCGCTTGCGTTTCCGCTCTACCTGCCCTATGCGAATGAGGCGTGGGGTGGCCGCGCCAACGCGTGGCGCTATCTTTCCGACTCGAACGTGGACTGGGGGCAGCAGCTTCCGCAGGTCGCATCCTGGGTGCGCGATAATCGCGTCGCACAGGCCTGCCATTTCGCCTACTTCGTTACGCCGTTTATTCTGCCGGCGAACTACGGCGTGCCGTGTGCCTTACTGCCGACCTTCGACTCCACCGGCGAGATGGATATGGACATCGCGCCGCGAATCAGCGGAACGCTGTTGATCAGCCAGGGTGACCTGAATGGCTTCGAATATGGCACGACAGTTCGCAACCCGTATCAACCACTTGTGGGCGTAAAGCCGTATGCGGTGATCGACGACGGCGTGTTTGTCTTTCAGGGAACGTTTGATCTGCCCGATGCTGCGGCCATTGCGCCCACCCAAAGGGCCACGCGCGCGCTTGCCGCACACGACCCTGCTACGGCAATTGCCGAGGCCCACAAAGCGCTGGCATTCTCGCCCAGTAACTTCGATGCGCTGATAATTCTGGGCAAAGCGCTGACTGCCACGAACGATCGCCGGGGAGCCGCAGAGGCATTCCGTGCTGCGCTGGCGAGAGTCGATGTGATGGAACCGTCGGCGCAGACTCTCTGGCGGCCACAGGTTCAGCATGACTTTGAAGCCGTGGCCAAATCCAATCCACGAACCTGATTCGGACCGGGCAATCCGCACACAACCGTGACTTTCGATAACTCGCCACGTGCATTTACGAGAGAACTTTAGCGACCACGTCGTAGTCGTGCGATTCGGTGATCTGGGCGCGGTAGAAGGTGCCGGGGACGAGCGCTTGGTGGGGGCCGAAGTCGTTGATGAAGACCTTGCCGTCAATTTCGGGCGCGTGCAGTGCGGTGCGGCCTTCCCAAAGGAGATCGGTTTCTTCTGATGGACCTTCTACGAGCAAATCGATCTCGCGCCCTACCCACTTAGCCTTTTCGACCGTGCTTATCGTTTGCTGGAGCTTCATCAAGCGTCGGCGGCGCGACTGAATGGTGCGGTTGGTCAGCTTGGTCGCGTCGTCCAACGTGTAGGCATGGGCGCCCTCTTCGTCCGAGTAGGTAAAGACGCCGAGCCAGTCGATCTTCGCGGCGCGGATAAAGCTTTCGAGCTCCTTGTAATCCGCGTCCGTTTCGCCGGGAAAGCCGACGATGAAGCTGGTGCGGATGACGATGCCCGGAACGATCTGGCGTGCCTTCGCGATCAGATCGAGAAAAATCCGGGCGTTGCCGCCGCGCTTCATCGTCTTTAACACCGAGGCCGACGCGTGTTGCAGCGGAACGTCCAGATACTTGGCGATGGTGTCGTGCTTCGCCATCGTTTCGAGCAGGCGCGTCGTGACCTTGTTGGGGTAGGTGTAGAGGAAGCGCAGCCAGTGCAGATCCGGCAGAACGGCCAGGGCGTCGAGCAGCTGCGCCAGACCTTCCTTGAGACCGAGATCCTCGCCGTAGCAGGTGGTGTCCTGGCCGATGAGGGTGATTTCGCGGACGCCCTGAGCGATCAGATTCTGTGCCTCCGCGATGATCGACCCCATGCGCCGAGAGCGGAACTTGCCGCGCAACTGCGGGATGATGCAGAAGCTGCAAGGGTGGTCGCAGCCCTCGGCAATCTTGATGTAGGCGGACGCGCGCGGTGTGGTCAGGATGCGCGGCGTGGCATCGTTGTAGAGGTACTCGGGCAGTGCGGCCGAGGCTCCGTCCCAGGTGTCGCGGGAGAAGCGGCCCTGCTGCTGGCGGAGATCGCCTTCGGGGCGAGAGGTGTTGCCGGGGTCTATTCCGCGGGAGATGTGGTCGCCGGGGTGATTCAGTTCGTCTTCGCCGTGGGTCGTCCCGGTCTCCGCGAGTGACTGGACGATGCGCAGTTGCGGGGCGATCTCGCGGTCGTGTGCGGGGTCGGAGAGGGGGCGGGAGTGCTGGCTGACGGCGGAGGCGGCTCGGCTGACGAGCTGCTGTGCGGGGATGTTTTGGGCTGAGTCGCTGGCTACGGTGGTTTCGTTAACTAGCGGATTATCGAGGAGGGCGAGGTCTCGCTGGGTGTGGGCTTCAATGGGGGGCTGGGCAAAGTCCTGCGGGAGTATGTGGAAGGGGGAGCTGCTGACTGTGTGACCGGTGGGTGTGAGCCCGGCCGCAGCCAGAATGGCTTCAAGCTCACCTGTGCCTACAACGGCATCAACCTCGGGGATGTTCTTGCGGATCTCGTCGCGGTAGCGCTCGACCAGGCAGCCGGCGACGACAATTCGGCTGGCCTTGCCGCCGTTCTCGCGCTTGTGCTGCACCATTTCGAGGATCGTGTTGACGGATTCCTGCTTGGCGGAATCGATGAAGCTGCAGGTGTTGATGACGATGATTTCGGCGTCTTCGGCGCGCGGGGTCAACTCGGCGCCATTGTGGTGCAGCAGGCCCATCATAACCTCGGAATCGACGAGGTTCTTGGGGCAGCCAAGCGAGACGAAGCCCACCTTGGGACGAGTCGCGGTGGAAGTTTCAACGGAGTCGAGCAGGGTAGAAGACATCACAGTCCATTGTACCGAGTGAGAGCAGATCACTCGTTCCATCCTGAGCGCATAAAATCGGGTACTTGTCTGAGGCAATCCAAACAAATATGACTCCATGTGTCGAAAAGCTTCAGCCGTGGTGGGAGTGGCACCCACCTGTGGGCACGTTCATTGCGATTCTGGCGTTCCTCGGCGTGTTTGTGCCTCTCTATCGGGAGTGGGCCACCATCAAACCTTTGGAGAAAGCTGCGTGGACGTTTCTAATGTTCGCATTGCTGGGGCTTGAGCTGAGAACCCTTTCCTTAGATAGGAAAGAGCACGACGAGCAGCAGTCATTCAACCGTTGTCAAGATCAACAACGCTTCCAAGCGACGGCTGATCGATTAGGTACTGCGATCACGCAAGCCCAAGTTCAGTATTCGTCGACTATAGATCACGTGAATCGCGTGCTTGCCGAGACGCAGAGTGTAGCAAGGACAGCGAAACAAAACCTAGAGAATGTCACGGGAGGAGATTCTTTCGCCTATGTTTACCCGGCGATGGTAGTCGGCGAGAACAGCTTCATGCTGAAGATACATAATGAGGGCAGACAAATTCTTTCCGGCGTTAATGTGACTATGTACCGAGTTGTCGAGGGTAGTTTTACGCCAGGCGTTCACAAGCCTGTTTTCACGGCTGATCGCACCGTCATTGGCGTGGGTACGCTATCTCCGGGCGAGGGAAGGACCATCGCCGACGTCATGCAATTACGACTGAGGCCGGATGGAACGGCTTCCTACCACCTGTGGATCAACGCTCAAAATCCAGGGGTTGAAGAGAACATCGAGTTCAAACCAGCCACAAGCGGACGCGGCTTTGCCTACAAGCTAGAGGTCACCAGGAAACTCGCGGGAGAAGGAGACCCGAAGACGGACGGTTTTGACGGAAAATCATGGTTCAGAAATCTGAAAAAACCGATTGGATCGAACCCTGAGTAGCTGTCCTAGGGCGTGTTCACGCTATGGGGGTAGATTTCTGTTAATCTGTTTCTACCGATGGAACTGACCGAAGCGCAGTATGAGCGGATCAAGAGTGCGTTGCCGGTGCAACGTGGGAACGTTAGTCTGAGC
>JAABUJ010003580.1_pt1 | contig 17280 bp, 19 predicted proteins | sample 5559131 | NCBI WGS metagenome assembly JAABUJ01 (sample SAMN10711875, study PRJNA513366) | rock metagenome | isolation source: Antarctica rocks | place: Antarctica: Victoria Land, Mt New Zealand nord | collected 2016-01-07 | reverse complement strand
ACTACTATCGATAGACGCAAAAGTACACCTCCCGTGAGGACTCCACTTCTCTGTACCACATCTTCACCCACTCCACTGCTTACAGATCTTCGCCAGCGGCGCGATGATCTCCCCACAGATCACGCCCCAAAGCTTCGTATCCTCCCAATCCAGAAATCTCGTATCGCCGCTAATATTCACCCGCAAGCAATGTGCGACCGCCTTGTCGTACAAATCCGGCAGCGGTTCGTCAACATCATCAAGCCACTCGACCGCGCGCGCCATGCGGTCGTAGTAGGCCTTCGGCGCCTCCTCGAGGCCGAAGCGCGCCTCGAGCGTCGTCTTGTGCCAGATCTCGAGCAGCAGGATCCCCAGCTCGAGCAGCGCCACCTTGGGCTCTATGCTGCGCGCTGCCGCCCGCATGCCGCCGAAGGTGCACCGCACGAAAGGGCGGTTGAGGGAGACTTGGCCCTGTGCGCCAGGCTGGACGAGGAAGAAGACGGCGTCCTTGGACCAGGCGCGCTCGAGCCAGCGGGTCTGCAGGAGCTGCAGCAGGCTGGATGCGAGTCGCAGAGCGAGCAGCATGCGGAATTTCCACGGGAGAGGGGTGGATTCGGCCTGGAGGATTTCCTTGAGGGAAATGGTCTGGTTGGGTTCCTCTTGGAGCTGTTGGGTTGGAGGAGCACCGTCCGAGATTGTTCCAAAGGGTTGATGACCCACGAGCGCGAACGAGACGCGTCGTTGCGAGCCGCTGGCTTCTTGGATCGCAGTGCAGATGCTGACGATCGAAGCTATTGTAGGCCTTGAGGGCGATGAGGCTCTCTTCTGCACCGCGAAAGACAGCCCTACCAGGGTGTCTGCGCGACTATCCTGACGAACTAGATTGTCTTCTGAGAGATTGAGTTTGTCGTCGCAGTCATCCTCGTCGAACACTTGCACGCCGGCTTCGTAGAAAACTTGCTCCCTGGGGCGGGTGCCAGCGGTAAACACGAGGTCGAAGATCATGAGAGGGGTGGTGGAACTCGCTTTCCCGACCCTTTGCAAGATATCAGCAGCAATGTCGACCCGGTCGTCAAGATACAGCCTCGTCTCGTGACTGTCATGGCATTCCTCTCGAAAGCCGTCGGTAATGGCGAGATATAAGTTGCTGGCAAAGGTCCGGATATGGCGGAAACCCTTTGCGAGCCTGACCGCCTTTGTGGAAGAATCGCTCGAGATAGTCTGGCGGTTTGACAGGATGAGCCTTGAAAAGCGGTCGAGTGCAGCCGTGCCATCATCAATCTCTTGAATTGTGGCCTTGATATCAGTTATCCCGAGCATTAGCTTCAATCGTGGAGCCAAGTCGGCCAGTAAGCTCGACTTCTCTTGATTGGCATTGATGATGGCGATCAGATTATCTGTCGATTCCTGCATCTGTCTTTAGCGTAGATCCTGATGTGTGGCGATTTGTTCTGGAAGTGGGACTGGAAACCTTACGTGTTGCGTTGGTACAAGACCTGATATATTCTTCGCAACTTTCTTGACAACATTGTTGTTCGCCGTGAGCAGATCAATGAAGGCGATACTACTCTTTGGTCCCAAATATTCCTCTACCCGCTCTTGAACGTCCTTGTTGCTGAAGTATCCGAATGGATTCTCCTCCAAGGCGCCGATATTCTCGCACCCGCATGCGAGAACGACCGACTTGACGGTTTCCTCGAGGATTTGTTGCTGGAGAAGGAGCGCACGTGCGAGTTTCTCGACATGCTTGCGCTTCCGAATCGTTGTTCCGACCCTCCGAATGCTTTGTTTGTACAGGTCGACGGACTGCAGTACAATTGGGAGAACCCCTAGCAAAACGCCCACAATCTCAAACCCTGACATATACGGGACGAGCTCCGGAGAGTAACTACAGGAGATGAAAGAAATTAAGTTGCCGAACCCCTAGATCGTTATGACTTCGTACAATTCTTCAATTATTGAAGCTGCGACCATATTCTCGCTTGCAAAGTCTTCAAGTGTAGGTCAAAGAAGAATCTGATTACCGTGAATTTTGCGCTGGCATTCGTTGTTGTTATTATCTAGTTCTTCCGCAGAAGTCAGCGCTTGATCGTCAGGGGTCTTTAAGGAGTTACTTGTTGTCTATTCTAGGGACGGGAGCGGCGGCTGGTTCTCGGACATAATGCACTAAATCAAGCCCATAATCTGTAGATCTTGGGCGGCACGAGGAACCGCGGGACTGGATCGCCCGGGCCCTGTTCTGATGGGTTGAAGAATAATCTAATGTCGCTACTCCCATTCGCCAAGAGCATGCACGCATTGCAGCCATAAGGTATTGGGAATCGTACAACACGAAACACTAGCGCGGCTGGACCCTGAAACCTGAAACACTTCCTGGGAAGCTGCATACGTATCATATTAGTTGTTGGGTGTAATAGTAGAGAGCATCATTGGTAAAGAAAACAGCGATATTCCGTGGGCTTCGCATGATTCACGACTGCCCTGCAGGATCTACGGGCAGCGCTCGATTCTCAAGGCTGAGATCCCAGAGCCCCACTGTCTTATCGCGCGATCCCGATGCGATTCGCTGACCGTTCCGCGAGAATGCTACGCAATAAACATCCGCTGAATGACCTTGAAGAACACCAATGTTTGTCCAGGTCGTAGTCTCCCAAATCTTGATCATATGGTCATACGACCCGGATGCCATGAACGAGCCGTTGGGCGAGAATGCTACTGTAGTGATGCCTTTTTCATGGGATTCGATAGTGCGAAGCAATTTTCCTGAACCCAAATCCCAAAGCTTGACGGTCCAGTCATTGGATCCGGTCGCAAGTATTTGGCTGTCGGGCGTGAATGCGAGGGTATAGACCACTCGCCCCATGGCCTTTGAGTGTCTGAAGTAGCGCCCCCGTAGCCAAGTCCCAGATCTTAATCGTCCGATCGTTGGACCCTGAAACGACATACTTGTCATTGGGGGAGATGCCTATAGACCATACACCAGCTGTATGTCCCTCAAGAGCGGAACGCAACGTCCCTGTGCTCACATTCCAGAGCTTACACGTCTTGTCGTGAGAGGCAGAAGCTAACAGCTTATCATCTGAGGAGAAAGAGAGACCGCTGACCGCTCCCCAGTGCGCCGGAATTGTACGGAGACATGTGCTCGTACCGACATCCCAAAGCTTGATCGTTCTATCATACGATCCCGACGCTATTATCCGGCCATCGTGAGACCATGCTAGGGATCTGAAGCCGCTTTTGTGTCCCTTGAGGGGTGTAGGCGATGTCCCGCTCTCCAAATCCCAGATTCTGACCACCTTATCGTCAGACACAGAGGCAACAGATCGGTCGTCTTGAGAAAACGCCACCGTGTAGACCGGGGTATTATGATCCTCGAATGCCTTGGCCATCGTTCCAGCCACCATCGAATTACCCCCAGCGTCAGGCTGCTTCGCTTCCTCGGCCATGTCAACCTCACTGCTGATTGCCTGAACCGCTTTTTCAGTCAAGTCGATTTTGAATCCGGGTGCCCTACTGGCTGCCTCAGCTGCTTTCTTATCGGGTGCGTCCGTTACTTCATCAGCCACTCCAATTCTGCTCTCGGGCGCCTCGCTCGCATTCCCACCATCTTCGACATTGGCGCCGGCGCTCTGACTCTTTATATCTAAATCCCCTTCGAAATCATCGTCTCGCGAATCCTCCATGGTACCATCGGCCTTGTCCGAATCAACATTAGCAACATCGTCGTCGTCATCAGTGCCAGAGGCATTAGACCGGGGCAACGAAAAGAGGGAAAATCTCTCTAGATGCAACGCGATGTGGCTTTGCAATACTCTCGGGCTGTCAAGGACTATCGAGCAAATTGGCAAGGTCGGTCGATGGCTGTCACGATGGATTCACTGGCACGGATGATTCGATCCGTGGATGCATTGTCACCATAGTTGTTGTGTTCGTTATGAAGATGAACTTGGTATGCCTCCAGCTGAGTGAATGCTTGACCAGAATGCTCCGGACAACGCCATACCCTCCGATGGCATGAATTCTCGTGGTGATTCCAATCGTGTCGGTCATCGTAAAGTTGGTCGGGATTCCTACAGTCCTCGTACGTGCAGATATAAGGGCTGAGATCATGAATGAGATGGGCCCTGCAAATTGCGTCAACTCGGTTGTAGTCATCAGTGCTTCCAATATAGTTCTCCTTACTTCCACGCCTTAGCGAAAAGAGCCCCTCTTGGGCAAACGGTGAAGCAGTACGGGCACTCGAAGAATTTCTTGTCCGGTTGCGTTGTCGGTGGGGGAGGGAAAGCTACTGCATCTCGAGCCGGCTGCCACGTTGAAGGAGCATACTCGGAGATCGTGACCATCGACTGATTATCCGCGAGTTCGAGTCGGGCCAGGTTAAGGTTTGTAGCTGTTGTGACCGATGCTGCAGGAGGAGCTAATTCAGCCTGCGGTATGAATGAATCGTTGGATACATGCCTGTCAAATGAGGGTTGGGAGGGAAATTCGGTCCCTGGAGTAATTGCGCTTTGTGTAGATATAGAAGCCCGCGCATGCGAGCCAATTTTTCTCGGTGCATTTTTCGGTACGCGAATTGCTGCCTTCTCCGTACGTTTGCGCGGGCGATGCGGCGAATAAGAAAGGAATCGACAGCTCGATGCCAGAACAGAACGGTCCGGATCGGCTCCCAGACACCATCACCATCATCTTCTCCTTCAGTCGCATCATTGGTGGGCTCCACCGTGTCACGCTCCTGAAGCGCCCTAGCCTTTTGGGTACTGGAGGAAAAGCGACCTAATGTGGTCGTAGTCAGCTTGCTCAACAGCGCGGAGGAAGTCGACGCCGGTTTCTTCATCGATCTGCTGATGGTTCGCCGCCTTGGATGAGCCGAGCCTGGATGACGGGTTGCGGATCTTGGTTGACACTTTATAGAGTCGGTCGATTGGATCTCGAACGCTATCTAGAAGGAGGTCTAATTCTGATTCCTCGGTTTCATCGTTGCCAGAATGCTCCAAGTCCGACTCTTCTGCCTCTGCGTCATCACAATGATCACCACCGTCATCATTGCCATCGGCCAACTGCTCATCGTCGCCGCCGCTGATGCGCATCTGGATCACTTTTCAACACTGCATCAGCGATGGAACATGCGTGTTCGGACGAGAACAATTCCACCTTCGGCCAGAGAATCTCTTAGCTCCTGCAAGAATCTCCGGATCGTTTGCGCCAACCTATCCGCCTCCCGAACGCGATAGTCCAGAGAGCCATGGCCTACGACGAAGAGCCCCAAATTCACGGCCCAGAGCTCGAACCGCTCGGCTTCGACGGTGAATGAGGCTGCGGGCCAGTCTTGGGATGTCTTATCGCTATCCACAGTCTGGACGCGTTCGAAGAGACTCAATGCTTCGATTCCGAGGTCAGCTAGCGACGCACTTACAGGCAGGCCGCCCAAGGACGTTGAGGAAATCATGGAAGATGAAAAATGCAGGCACAAGAATCATAACGATGCTGAGATGAACAATTAGGTGGATTCGAAGCTTCTGTAAGAGAAGGCCAATAAGGCTCTTAACCATAAAGGGCCCGAAGAGAAGAGTAGAAGTGAGCGGGCGGGAATGGCGGTCGCGCATCTACCTTAGTTCTCTGTAAACTCAAAGAATTAAAATCGCTTAAACGCAGCGCGAAATTCTCACAGGACGGGGGCCTAAATTGTCCACCCAGTCCCACAGCAGGACAGAAGTGAGTGTACCTTACTTTCTCAAGATGTGCTCCCACCGTAGTCCCCGCTGCTGTCACGCGCGCTAAGCAGCGGGGAAAGGAAAGAGTGATCCGTCCGCCTCACTTCTGGTGTATCATTGGTCGTTCTCAGCGATCATCATCTGTGGTACGAAGTTAGTGGACCACATTGGAAGAAGACCAATCTCACGTCGGTCGTCTATATGATAAAAGCGATGGTTCTGCGTGTCTATAGTAGTAGTGACAAGATAGTACAATACGACGACAGATAGACTTACTTTTCTGATCCTGTTGGCATTTTGCTATATCGCGAGCTTGCTGGGTTGTGAGGTAATCTATTCCTTCTAAGATGCCGTGTGAGTAACCGACTCTTTTATCAGTACCATAAACATATGCGTGTTAAGACTGACCGATACTATCACCCGCTCCTTCCCACTCTGAGGAACCGGAGAATAACTTATGGTACGGGACATCTGACGGCTAGGATCACTTCTCAATGCTATAGATTGCGAAGGCTTTAGGAATGCATCCTCTTCTAGCTTGAGCGGCCGATGGCTCTGAATCTCTCCGCGCGCCAGAAAACTTTGTATGGCACGCCGAGTGAGCCTGTCGCCTTCTTCCAGACGGCCCTTCCTCCTTGATTTTCGCTCGGCACCTCGTTTCATTGTCCTTGTCGCGTGCTATGGTATCTTTACAGTCAGTGGCAATGATGCGAACTATGATTTTGAAGGGACACAGCTGATAGAGACAATGGTTCAGCACTTGTTTTTTTATGGCATGGTCAGCTCGCTCGATCCCACCTTCTTGATCTTTCAAAGTACGCTAACTGTCTCAGCTTGTCCCAGTCACACCAACCGCCTTAATACAGAGAGCTGGGGTGGCCCCGAAAGACTGTACGTTGTGTTGTAACCAGCCTACAGCTTCCGTCCTCGGTCTGTTGACTGATGGTTATCGCGCCCTAGTACAGAAATGGAATTCGATTCTCCAGGCCGTCTACGGCGGCGCAACGCTGGCAACATCCCGTAAGTCCACTGCGCTTGTGCCGTTGATACAACTTGGTCCCTGGCATATTCATTGACCCTTCCAGCGGTCGCTGGCGTGTTCATGGACCGTATAGGGTCCCGTCGTTCTCCTTTCCTGCTTTGTCTGGTCTGTCTCGCAGGTGCCACGGTGCTTCTTGCCGTCGGAAGAAACGTCGGCCTCTGGATTGCAGGACGTCTGCTCCAAGGCGTGTCCGCGGGCATGTTATTGGTCGTGTGCCTCGCGCTTCTCACTGATACCGTTGGCCAGGCAGGAATTGGTCAAGCGGTCGGGATCATTGGCATACCGATGAGCGTAGGACCGATTGTAGGGCCCCTGCTTGGTGGTGTCATTTACGCGCAAGGTGGGTATTATGCGCTCTTCGGACTGATGTTCGCCATGCTGGGCGTGGACGCCCTGCTGCGGCTCCTCATGATCGAAAAGCGGGTTGCCCAGAAGTGGTTGGAGGTCGAGGCTGTTCAAGCTGACACACCCGATGATCATGTCAAGTCTAATTCACCAGCGAGTCTGGTCCCATGTCCAGAATTCTCTGACACCACCCATACGGTGGCAGCGAATGGCAATGAGACGAGTAACGGAGCGCCTTCTTCAAGTCAAACCCTGCGCGACCGAATGCCCCCCATACTAAGGCTTGTACTGTCCTTCCGGATGCTCGTGGGTCTTGCTGGTGGACTACTGCAGTCATCTCTCAATGTCGCGTTCGACAGCACTTTACCTCTGACAGTCAATGCGCTCTTCGGATGGCAGCAGACCGGACAGGGCCTGATCTTCATCACTATCTTGCTTCCTTCCCTCCTGCAGCCCGTTTTTGGCGCGATAACCGACAGATATCAGCAGGGCAGACGATTGCTCGCAGCCGGTGGTTGTCTCCTAGCCACTCCGGCCTACGTGCTCTTACGTCTCGTCACGCAGGATACGTTGAGTCAAAAGGTCCTGCTCTGTGTTCTTCTGGTGGTAATCGGCTTGGCAATGGCCATTGCGATGCCGGCAATTATTGCAGAGATTGGTGCCACTGTTGCAGACGCGGAGAAGGAAGACCCGCAAGCCGTCAAGAGATCCGTCATTGCCACTGGATGGAGCCTCGTCAATGCTGCCTATGCGGCCGGTTGCTTGATTGGCCCCTTGTTCGCGGGCCTCATACGCAATGCGGCTGGTTGGCAAACAACGACGTGGTGCCTAGGATTATTGAGTGCAGTCACGGGGGTGTTTCTGCTGCTGTGTCTTGGGGGCTGGATTGCAAAATTCGGACCGAAAGCGTATATATCCCGGGTGTCTAGATAAAAGCTAAGCCCATTCAGCTGTCCACTGCTTGATCGCCTGTTCATCTCGTTGCGTTGTGAAAACTAACAGGGTTTGCGCGCATGCGTCTTGATAGATTCGAGAAGGGGTGGCTTATTGCCCCCGTTGATGCTGTCTACTGTGAAGAAGTCTCCCCAATTAGTACTGAGATTTGCCCGCAGTGACTGAGCAAAAGTCGTCATTTCTTCTTGTGTGTGGTATAAAGCTGATGCCGATGACGAAGCGCTTACCTGGAATGACGGTAAAGGTGAGAAAGGAGGACAAGCGAGGCTGTTACGCTACGGCAGGAGAAGCTGAGGAGAACGTGACATCAAGTAAAAAGATCGTGGGCATGGGGATGAAGGAAGTATTGGGTCGAGGTGAAGCTAAGTTCGGCACACTCCACAAGGATCATGGACTTAACTTCTAAGATCTATGGCAAGACCCTTGTGGAAGCAACAGGCGTTCGCCCTTGTAGTTGATACGCCAAGCTGATTCCGATGCCGCTAGGGTAGAAGAAGCTTATTAGCTAGCCTCTGTCGACAAGTTGTAGTGTTGAACAAGCCCTCCTCTAGATAAACCCGGTCGAACTCTTCTGTCGATGTCCGAGCCTGTAGCCCAGAGAAAGGCACCAATGGAATTGGTCAGACCTAGTCGCATTATATGAACCGTCTTGGCTATAACATTGTTGATGACAATCGTACTCGACTTACCTTGTGACGCCCAACCCGTATCGCTCCGAAAGCCCAGACTTTCGGTCATACCATCGGTTCGATTGCGCTGTACGACCCTTGATAGGCAATCATTGGCAACGGTGAGTGCAGAGTACCCGACATCGTTGAAAGAAGACACGTCTCTTGGGAAGAAGACCGCCCCAGACGGCAGACCGAGCTCTCTCGGGTCGAAGTAATTTAGCATCACTATTGCCAGTGTGCACGTCTCTTCATGGGAGTAACCGAGCGTGGTTAGCAGATGAGCTTCTCATCGTATGTCCACACAATATAATAACAACTGTACAAGGCATACCGAAGTAGTATTTCCTTGGCGTCAACGCACGCGTGAAGATAGTTTTCCCTGGGGTACCAGGAGCCAAGAATTCAACAGGTACGATGAGACCATGCGAATCAATTATCTCCTGGGCCTGGAATCGGATTAGGACCGAGTAGCAGTCTTTGCGCTTAAAATCCCGCGACGACCACGCTGGGTCGTCGATACATCTGGGATTGGTAGGTGGAAGAGGGTTGGGCGAAGATGCTATTGATGGTACTGAGGTCGCAGCAAAGGCCAAGGCGGCATGAACAAGGACAAGGAGAAAGTAGCTTTGCCAAAATGTCAGCTTTCCCATGATCTTGAGCGAGATTCAATCTAGTAGATGGCGAACTAGAATTGTGAGATGCGTCCTTTAAGTTGCGGTTATTCTCGTTACGTAACTAATAATAACGTATTCCAAAAAGCCTCAAAGGACTTGTCGCCTAGTCGGCGGTAGTCACCGAGGATAGTCGATAGGCGTCGATAGATGATAGGTTCGGCAGCTTAACAGGTGACGATCCAATGAAACGACGATCAGGAATTTTTTTTCGAACAAGTTTTTCGATGTAGAACTCCGTCCATAGCGATGTTAGGATAAGATGAAGATTGGACAGAAGATGGATGAATAGAGCTTTGATGAGAATGGGTCGTATCAAGAGATACTGTTTATCTAGAAAGTCTCGGTTCGATAAAAATTCCTTACCTTCATGAGTCTAATTCCTGGGCGCATAAACCAGGAATCTCGATGATGTATATATGAAATTAGGCGATTACTGCTCCTGTTAGCGACTAGGGGGGGGGCGATCAGTGTTTAGACGCTTGTGATCATTTTCTGAGACCTAGTAAGGGGCTGGAGCTTTCACTGGTGTTTCAGCTAAGGCTTGCATCGCCAGCTCTATATACAGGATCGATGATTGGAGTGACGTGATTCCAAAGTTCCATCTACATATGGTTTTGTAAGTGAGTGAGTTGATGAGGCTCGGAAGCTGGCCCGCAACTTCCGGGCCCGGCGGCACCAGCGGCAATCCTCTCGATTACGCCAGTCGAACCCATAATACGACTCTTTCGTAACACAGCTATGATCATAAGTGCTCTGGTGCAGTATGATGACGCGACCAAATGCTACGCGATACTGCTGTGGGTCAATACTCCATGACAACATCGTGAGATTCGCTTCGCAGAAGCTACTCGGGAATGAATGATGCAAGACGATGTGGTGACAAGACAAAAGAGTATGTAGTTACTGCTTGTGGATGCTATGATAACAATGTACAAACATGCGTTTGGGCGGTATCGGCTGCAACAAGGACTGCTGCGAAGCCAACACAGAACACCCCAAAGCCCCAAAACAGGCCGTCGCCAAAGGCCGAAGGAAGCGCCAAGGCAGCACCAACGGCGACGAAGCAGCAGTCCTGGAAGCAAAAAGAAGGCCACAAGGGCACTTCGCAAACAAAAGCGCGAAGCAACAAGAAGAGAAGAGGGGAGCGAGTTGATCACATACTAAATAGTATGTGAGCGACCCAGCCACACCCCTTAATCTCCGCATCCTTGGCACTAGCCCGCCTGTCTTGCAGGCCTCTTCTTTACCCGAAGCTACATCCTAATCGTCTCTCCTCAGCGTCGGATCCGCTCCGAACTCCCTCAAAATGCCTCTAATCTCCTCCGAACTCTCCGCCATCTCCGCAATTTGCAAGATCGGACGCCCTTCGTCTTCCACCTTCGCCCCTTCCTCGAGCAAATACCGCAAAATCTCCGGATGATTCCACAATACACAATGCTCCACGACCGAGCCTGAATGCCCGTAATGCATATTCTTCAGGGGGGGGGATTTTTCGAGGAGGGCCTTCCATATCTCGACACCGCCGGTTAGAGCGAGCGCTCCGAGGGTCTCGTTGCGGATATCAAGATCTGTGTAGGTGGCCAGGAGGTGACGCACCAGGGCAGCATTACCATGGCAGGCGGCGCGCTCGAGAAGGTGTTGGGCAGGCGTAAGGCTGTCGGGTCGGCGGCGAAGAGTGCCGGATACCGGGTAGAGGGCGGAGGGGTGGAGGCGAAAGAGATAGAAGATTGCGACTTCGATACCGGGGTTTTGGGCGCAGGTATCGAGGAGGGATTGCTCTTGCTGGATGATGAGGCGACTGAGCTCGGTAGATGAGTATGCGAGGCAGGCAGACTGGAGATCGAAGGGCGAGGGTAGCTCTTCGCCGTTTGGACTTGGGCGAGGAAAGAGGAATTCAAACATTGTAGGATGGGTTTTTGCGTGATCTAGCTGTTACGGAATTGTCAAAACAGATTTGTAGACAGTAATCCTGGCGACAATCTTATCCGACTTCGAAGCACAGACAGAACTCAAAGTAATAGTGACATGGAAATCGAAACCATAACAAAACACCGTGTCTCGACCCCATGACCCTGCCCACCTCCAGCACAGCCCACTTATATCAACACCTTCTCCCCAGATCTTTTCTAACACTTCGCCCCCGTCCGCCAAGCCCCTAGCCACTGAGACCTTATCCTAACGACACTCACATTATCATCACGAAGCTACGCCAACAGACAGTAAATCAGGACCCGCAGAGGGCGCAGCGTCCTCGCCCAGGGCTGGGTTCATTGTTGGAAGACAATGACGTTGTATACATGGAGACGAGCTGCATGTCAGGGCGGGAGATGAAGCTGATGATGTAGGGGTTGGTGCAATGGTCGGAGTCACTGGGGAAGGTGGACCGGGAGAACGTTTGTGCGCTAGGACGGAGGTTGTGACGGAGGGCGGTGGGGCTGGGGAAGAGGCGTGAGATGTGCATGCTTGGTAGCGATGGATGGGCTGTGTTGTGGTCATTGCGACTATTTGGTGGAGACGGGTAGAGATGGGATCTTATGCGCAATGTTGAGTGGAAGTCTGAACTCAAGGGGTTAGCTGTGGAGAGGCATGGGGACGGTGAGTCGCTTTCTTGTTTATGAAGGTAGGCGAAAGGAAACGTCTTCCAATTGAGTTGCTGTGAAGGATTGGAGGAGCATAAGTGAACCAGGCAGTCTCTGCTAAGAAAGACAATCGTTTAGGGCAGACAGACACTTAGGTGATTTGATCGGATTTTCCAAGCTGAGAATTCAGCGGATGGAGATTATGAACGTCGACATCAGAGTGGCATGCGTCCAGGATCCGACCGTCGAAGGTCAAGGCCTTGAGACCATTTGCAAACGAGACAAATGTACGATCATATTGGATACATGGGGGAGGGAAATCCACAAAATGTCATTGCTTTATTGGTACAGCAGGTATCTCAGGACTCTTTTCGCCCCTCGGCTCTCATAGCTTTATTGATACATGGGGTATCTCTTGATTCATTTCGCCCTTCTCGGTCCAATTTATTCTTTGCTCTCCATCACCTTCTCATCCTTATCCTTTTGGACGCGCTCATCCCTGTGCTTGATGGCCATCTCCAAGAACTCGGTGATCGCCTTCCTACCTTCCTCTTCCACGGGGAGAAGACCTTACCAGGCTGCAATTCCACCAGTCTTGAAGCGGTCGATGTCGGCTTCTCTGCGCCTCCCATGACCTGTTCGCCATCGGGTACTGGCAGCCATCTGAACAGACGCACTTCAAGCCCAACAGCAAGGAGCACGAACGGATGGTCCACGCCAACAGACTGAACGAGTTGAGGTTTAGGGAATAGGGCAACCGAGGTGTTGTCGCGACTTTCTAGGCTTTCCGCAACCTCACTGGCAATATCATCCCACAAGTTGTTCCAGAACTTACTAGCCCTCTTCATACGTATTGCTAGGTAGTGAAAGGACCCTAGGTAATTCTCACTCCAATCCACATAAGTGCCGAGGAAGCATTTGGTGTTCGGCGGAAGCTCCCAGTCTTGGTGACAGGCATTGCTGTGCTCAATCTTGAAGAATTTCATCACGTAGGTCCAGAATTCTCCCAGGTCTCTACTTGAGCTCTCCCCCGCGATAGGGAAGCTTCCGAGAGAGTAGTTCCATCGTTTGTCGGTTGACTGGGGTAGACTTGCACGTCGAGATTACTGATTTTCAGTCGTATGGTCCACGGAATCCCATTCCGATGGCACATCGAGTCCTTCAAAAGTTATCTCCTGGTCGACGAAAATTTTCCTGTCTTTCTCCGATCCAGCGATAACATAACAGGCTGTTTCATCGTGCAAACGGGGCCCCCTTGAATGGTGCCAGCTCAAAGTTACCTCCATCTGTTTGTTGGCTGAGACTTCTAGAGCAGTAAAGGTAGACTGTTCTTCACCTCCACAAGATTGAGGCTCAAGGAATACCACATTGTCCATGATTAGTGGCCTTCGGAGACACAAGCTCCGGACTCGTCGGGAGACCTTCAAGCACGCATTGTATGTCTGCATGTCTGATACATGGCCTAGGATTGTCTCGTATATTTCGGTTGGAATGTTTTTCCCGTCCACATTCGTAGGCTTCAGACTCTCCCGTACCGAGGCTTCGAAGAAGGCGATAAGAGACTTGAACGTTTCGTATACTGTCAATTCCGGGGCGTCCTTGTTTGCCTCATCTTTGTCCTCTTGAACAGATGTATCTACGTCATCTTTCTCATCACCTGGGTGGGGGCTTTGGCATTTTAGTCCAGGGTCGCCGCTGTCCTCCATCCCTTTTTCTTCCACTGCCATATTGTCGTCCACCGTCTTGTGGTTCTTGTCATCGTTGGCATTATCAGACAGTGAGTTTTCAGTACTTCTCTGAGCGCCAGTATCGGTGTGAGTATTAGGCCTCTGGCTTGAAGCCTCTGCATTGGCAGATTCATTCAGCTTATCCGTCTTTTCGACTTCGGCTTTGTATAATCCATCAACATAATCGCTTCCATACCTCTCTCGCGCGTCCAACGAAAGATGAAGAGCTATGGGAATCAGTGGCAGAGCTTTTGTATGATCTACCGCACCGCTCGGAAAGCTCTTAACCAAGACCACATGTTCGATTGAAATGATGACTGCGTTGACCGTTGTTCGACGACATTCCCTCTTTCCGTACTGAACCACATCGGCAACAGCCTTTTCTAGAATTCCCGGACGATTCAGTCGTGGGACAAGCGAGACAAGGGCTCCTTCGAACCAGTATTTTGTGCACTCCGGGGCACATCCTGTTGGCATTCCTTGTCTATGGTACCCGGACCCCAAGGAACCCACAAGCTCCATTTCCTCTTCAGTATCACTCGCTGTAAGTAGACCCGCACATCCGGCCTGCTGGAAAATTCGCTTGTCGTCCACCAGAGTCAAGTGTTCTCCGCCAGCGGCGAGACATAGGATAAAATATGCGATCTCTCGAAAGGGCATATCGTGAGCTTGCCATCCTAGCAGCGTGACACGGAGAGAATACTTTTGAGTATACTGAAAGAGATCGAAACAAATCCAACGTAGCCGATTGACTGTAGCTTGGGCTGACTCAATGCGAGCAAGGTCCGGTATGACTACCCTGGATTTCAATGTCTTCCAATACTCTGCCGCGTTCGGTGCGAAGTTTTCGGTGTCCACTGTGAGACTAGCGATCGTTTCCTCACCAATAATCTGTGGCAATGCAAGCCGTTCCGAGTCTGCATCCAGAGCTAATGCCTTCATCCAATCGTCGTTCCGAGAGACACGGTCTAGCCGGAAGTGAGCTCCATTATCTACAGAGAACACCTCGGGGTCGAAATCAATGGTATAGGACCATTCGATGGAGAAACTGCACATACCGACGTGAAATGACGTTGGAATACTTTCTAGTCTCTCGTCAAAAGCTGCATGCCAAAGGTTCTTCGAGTCGATCTCAGCCCGAGGGGATCGGAGTTCGGCCAGGTCTTCTGGCTGGATGCACAGAATCTCTTGAAGTAGATCATCCCATTTGGCCCAGAGAGCACGTTGAGTTTGCAGCCATTTCCGATACTCCTCTGAATCGGTCGGAATTTGATGAAGGAGCGACTTTCCCATACCCTTGGGGTAGTTATCATAGTTATTTCCCAAGGACCCAGTGCCTCCCCCGAAAATTGATGCTTCTCAAGCCACTTGTTCCCATGATGGAAGCAAGATATCCGATGGGGGTGGGAGGGATGCGGGTGCGAAGCTGTAAGTCGTTCGATCGTAAAAATGGTTGTGTTGATGTTGGGTGCTGGATCCTTGTTTACTTGAATTAAGGTGATGTGTTCAATCACGTGACTTTGCTGTGACACGCGCCTGTTCCTGTACGGCCAAGATCGCGTCTTTCTGATTGACGTGAAATTCCGGCGGCGCCTGAGTGAAGAGAATATGCTGCCTACTATGGTCAAATCTGAGACGTCATAGAATTGTGCGACGAAAGTGAAGAAGGACTAGCTTCGCTGTGATGTTCTTCAAGCCGCAGTGACATCGTGGGCAGCCAGAGCGCTAACCACAATGGGAAGAAACAAGCCCTAAGCGTTGTTCGCTTGATTTGTGCATTATCCTATCCGCCCGCACGAAGGGGTTGCACCCGACCCTTGGCATTCACGAAAGAACGCACAGGCGGAAAGCTGATGGACTGATTCACCAACAAAGACTAATAGCTAAAGAGGCAAACCGTTGAAGCATCTCTCACACTCAATCAAGATACCTAAACGCGAAGTTCGAAGAAGGTACTGAACTCATGTTTGATACGAGGAATCCTTAACAAGGGCACCGTGCCGGCGCATGGGACGTATGGGATAGCTATATATTTCCACTAGGCGATTAAGCTAGGGAGGGATATCATTGTATAAAGCATTGTGAAAGATATTAGAGGAATCAAGAAGATTGCAGGGAGTAAAACGATAGAAGCATGTTCGATTCGGCAATGGCTACCTCGACCATCCGAACGTATCGATGGGTGTGTGCTTTGTTTAGACAACATAATAGGAAGATTGCGCAGCTCCAATTGTAACAGTGATACAATTGACGAATTACCAGATTGGATTGTAGTTGAAAAGCAAGAATACGACTTGCTCAAAGAGACAATTCGTCAATTATATTATTGTTACAAAATTTGAACCAATAATTCAATTCAAAGAGATTCAATTGACGATTGCTTTAATTGTTTATAATATTTAAACGCAGCACTTTCATATTAAAAGCGACTCGATTTTAACAATTTTTGCATCAATAGAAAGTTTATAGCGAGTTCTATAAATAGTGCGATTATCTTAATAACTTGTACGATAACGCATTGCATAAACACAGTATATAGGCAAAAATAACAAATTATTAAGTTTTGATATTCAAAATGTCGAGTGCGACTTAATTCTTCTTAAATTGTCTAATTGAGACAACTTAGTACAAGATAAAATTACTTCGACGCTTAATGTAAAGTATGTTACAACTTTATAACTAACTCTCGCAAAATTAATTGTATTATTGTTACAATTAAAGTTGCGCAATCTTTCTAATATTATTTGACTAGAGATATTAATTGTTCTAGCAGAAATACTAAACGCTCACGACGTTAATTCTCGTATAATTTTTCAATTTTGATTTTTGTAAAGATGTATTAGGAAGATTGCACAATCTCAATTAAATTAGTTGATTTAATTAAATATTGCTTAATCGAATTAATATTGTTCTAAAGAAATAAATAGATCTAACAACTTAACAATGCAATTAAATTAAATTATTAATTTAAATTTTGTAACAATAATACAATTGCATCGTCTCTTAATTTAATTGCATTAATTGTTTGTTTAAACGTAAATCTTATAATCAAATTGCATTTTCTTGTTGTTGTTCTTTTAATGTCTCACAATGTGTTTAGCAATTAATTGCACATTTTTGATTTAAATTCTTGAACTTGTTTGTAGTAACAAACATTGCAACAATTAAATTTATCTTCGCAATTCTTGTAACAATCAAAAAATATATAATAATTATCTTGTAAATAAAAGAAGATCTTAAAATTTAATTTGCAATCTTTTTAATAATTATTTGCGAAGAGAAGAAGACAAAGCAATAATGCGCAACAAATCAATAATATATATAACTAGAAAAAGAAAAAGATAAATGCAAAGAATAGTATCGATTTTAATTTCGATATATTATTAATTAATAAACGACAAATATTTGTTTTTGTCTCGATTGTTTTTGCAACTTTTAAAGAAGATTTTTCGACAATATTCTTTACTTCTTAAAAGATTAATCGAACAAAAAATTGTTAATTAAATCAAAAAATAATCTATAATAGATAATTGACAAAAAAGAAAGATATTATATTAATTAATATTTGCATAATTAGATTCTTAAAGTATAACATCGA
>JAABUJ010003579.1_pt1 | contig 17283 bp, 18 predicted proteins | sample 5559131 | NCBI WGS metagenome assembly JAABUJ01 (sample SAMN10711875, study PRJNA513366) | rock metagenome | isolation source: Antarctica rocks | place: Antarctica: Victoria Land, Mt New Zealand nord | collected 2016-01-07 | reverse complement strand
TGAGTTTTTATGATAAATCTGAATAGACAGAATTATTATATATATAAAGATCTTTCATTTTTGAAGATTTTATGTATATTGCTTCATAACTGAAAGTGAAATTTATAAAATAAGCAAAATTTACATATAAATTTCTGTCAAAAGCTGCTGCATATTACTGTCAAACTTATATATGAAGATTACTCAATAACATTGTTATTTCTCTATACTTTTCTATAAAAATTTAACAGATGATAAAAATATATATTCATAATAATTCTGTCTATTCAGATTTATAGAAATAAGTGTTTAGTTGTGATTTTAACATCAAAACACTGAATTTGAGTTTGATTTTCAAAAAAAAGTTGCAAAAAGTTCTGAGCGAACTGAGGAGCCAACATTCTAGGAATAGCTGTATGCTCAGTACACAGCTTAGCGGAAAATCATATACTGCTGTTTGAGCTGGATTTAAGACTATTGATCCATCGCTCTTCTCATTATACATGGCAAGGCCTCTTTTGGTGTAGCTATGAGCTGTATATGACTGTCGATGTGTCCCTGCATCACGTTGTTTAGATTCAGACGGATAGCTGCGATTTTGGGCGCTCTGTTGAGAAATATACAACCAATCTTTGAACTAGGGACCCCTAATCTGAATGCCTGCTTACCATGATAGCTCAACCGTGCAACCATGAAGCGGAGGTCTTCTCCCATACGTTTCCCTCGCTGTGGCCACCAGTCTCACGTGTGGAGCTAGGTAGGGTTGTCAGCTCAGCTTCTTCTACCGTCCCGTTGCCCAAGCAGCGAACATCGCCAGCCCCATCTGAGTCCTATCAAGAACCCCAGTCGCGCAGAAATCAAGCCACCGCCGCCACCTCCAATAACCTCCCCCCCAACCCTTCCAGCCTGCCCTTCCCTTCCCCTTTCCCACAAACAATAGCCCTCTCAACCACCCTCTCCCTCCCCCTCTCACCCACCACAACCGCCCTCTCCACCCTCCCCCCCTTATCAACCCTCACCCTCCCCACCCGCCCATTCTCCCATCCAATCCGTATATCCATCCCCTCTGCATCCGTCGCCTCAATCTCCTTAATCCCACTCCTTCCCGGCATCGACTCCGTCTCCCTCTCTCCCGCAGCAGCCTCTCTCGTCTCGAGACCGCACGTCCCGCGCAACCGCCTCAGACAAGCCCCCCTCAAATGCCACCCCACAAGCTCCCTCCTCAACTCGCGCACCAGCCGCGGCAGATCTTGTCTCTGGGCCCTCTTCTGAGCCACCCCTTTGACGGGTGCAGCGTCCGCGTTCGCGTTCGCATCCACGCTCCGTGCCGGGGTCAAGAGGGGTAAATGCCGCGCCACGAGCGCCGGCAGCGGAATGCAGGGCGGGATCGTGTGGCGGTGGATGCGCAGCGCGGTTGAGTCGTGGTGGGGGCGCGTTAGGAGGAGGTAGTAGGGGGTGAGGAATTTGCCTGGTATCGGCGTGTCGCAAGGGTGAGCGAGCGAGCGAGTGGGCATGGGAGAGGGAGAGGGAGAGGGACCGGGAGAGGGAGAGCTAGGGCGACTGAAGAGGAACAGGGCGGACGGGGAAAAAGGGGGCAACATACCCTCACAAAAGACCTCGATCCTCACCCCATAGACGCGACCGCCGTCGACGGCGTGTGGGTCCGGGTCGCGGACGCGGAACATGGTTGCGCCGGCGCAGAGGCGGTGGAGGTTGAGGAGGTTGTGTTTTGCTTGGCGGGCGGCGTGGTGGAGGGCGGGTGTTGTGGGGGTTTGAATAGTGTTGGTGGTGGAGTTTGCGCCACTGGGGGAGGTATGCTGGTGGGTGAGAAGGGATCGCGTGGATTTGGAGGAGAGGAGGGTTGAGCGGAGGAGGGAGCGGTGGTGGGTCAGGGTCGTTACTGAGTAGGATGTGTCAGCAAGAAACGTGTTGTGAGTGGGTTGGGGATGGGGAAGAGGGTGGGGAGGGTGCGAACTTTGCGCGCGGATGGTGGCTATCTCGTTGTCGAGTTGAGAAGAGGGAGGTTGTGAGTCGGAAATTTGGGAGGGGTTTGCAGCATTTGTGGTTTCGATGGAGGCTGCCATGCTGGTGTGATGTTGGAGAGGGATAGAATGCCAGGAAAAGATGTTGGGAACGGGTCAATGATTATCAGCAGTAAGTTGCAGCATTAATCGAAGTTGTTGATACCTGGTGATCTGTTTACAGAAGACGCGCTGCTTAGTAAGATGGTGACAGGACGGAGTAAGGGACTCTACTTCGCATGGAGATACCACCAGCGATTGAGTTGCGTCCTACAATCGAACAAGAGCCACGCATCGTTATCTGCAGTCTGTGTCTGCACGCCCTTCGAGCATCACACTAACTGTAATTCGTGTCATTGATCTCATAACTCAGCTATGCCACCCAAAACCGACCAGAGAAACCACCACTAGCTGGGAGGCCGTCCAGGGTATATACTCGTTACGAAGGTCCTTCCCAGAACGCCGTCTGTCCCCCTTTATACTTTTGTACGAACGTAAACAATCAATCTTCGTCCCAAGCGATTGGTGTAAGAGGCGCGTACTCCTCGCCGGTCTCGACTTCCAACCTCCTTCTGGCGATTGCTTCCGCCAGAGTCCATCGTCTCGCCAACCTTCGCTTCCTGTCTTCGGCGGCCAAACGATCTTCTGCTGTTGTTTGATTGAACGTCCACTCCGACCCTACGAGTTCAGAGCGACACTGTTCGTTCAGGTTCACGAGCTCTTCCTGTTGTCTTGCGATCACACTTTCGACCTGCTTCGCTTGCCTTTCTCTCAACACGTTGATGCGCGAGTCGTGGAGGCTTTTTATACTGTCTCGGACATGGTACTGCTGTGCCAAGCCGCGGAAGTCTTTATCCGTCACTTTCCGGACAGGCATGCCTTGGATTAACATGGGACTGTTGCAGTACGCTTCCATGTGTCGAAGACGTGTTTCGCATGCTTGACGTCCTAGTTCGAGCGTCCGATTTAGGTCAACTTCCGCGGATAAATGGCGGTCTTCCAGGGCTATCATAGCCTGATGATGTCGATCTCTCGTTCTCTGCTCTAGCTGCTGGTAGCGAGACATGACTTCCGTCTTTTGAATTTCATGCTTGGCTTGTGATTCCCTTCTCTGCAATCGTTGAACTTCTGTAAAACTGTTTCGTTCCTCGAGCTGCTTCGCCCTCAACATCCTCAATGCCCCACTCTCGAAGCTCCGTCGTATTGCGCCAGGATCGCAAACGGGGACGCCGAGTGTATACGGTTCACGGACCAGCGTAGCATCTTTCAATCCACCGCGACCTGCCGAGACGGACAATTTCGTCAAGGCAACGACCGTCGCCACAATATCCGGCTCCGATTGTACAGCTGTCTGAACTTTGGGAGTTATCAGCGGCATTATCACAGTTGGGTAACCGATAGCCAGCTTCCTCTTCCTGAACCCGGATATCCTGCGAAAACCTTTCTTAAACCTGAGGTACGAGGACTTTCTCGACGAGAGCGACAGAATCGACGGGGTCGTGGAGGGTACTGAAAACGTTGAAAAGGAAGAAGACTTGGTGACCGGTTGCTGCTCGCTTGAGCTGCATGAGGTAGGAAATGTCGACTGAGAGAACCGCGAGGACACTGACGGCTCCAAGACCAGAGGAGTATGCGCAACACTGGCAGCGGTGTCCGGGACGTCCTGGATGGATTTCAAGGGTATGATCTGGTCGATGTCTATCCCCAACTCAGCGGCTTCAAGTTGCAGCCGTCTGTCTTGCTCTTCCTCGGTTTCGGTTTCGCCATCTTGCAAGTATATGCTACTGATCTCGTGGGTATTATATCTGGGTTCGTCCCTCTCATTCCGCTCATCCACCTGCAGGTCGACAAGTGAGCGCTTCTCAGAAATTGTCATTGCCGTGAGTGGTACTGCCATATTGGAGGGAAAACGGCTCGTCGGAGACAACCTATCGACAATGCGCGGAGCGATTCATCCCATGTTGTGGAGTGCAAGACACCGTCCAGAGAACATAGTAAAAGTAGTCGTTGGCGACGGATCGCCCACAAGAACGAACGGAGAGTTGGGACGATTAGGCGTAAGTTATGGATTAGTACACTGCTCAGAACATGGATACAAGAAGGTCGAGCGGCAGATTGAGGTACTATAACACAAGAGCCTCAGAGACTCAGAGACTCAGAGACTCAGACTCGCACGAGCACTTTGCTGAATCTCGATGAGATGAGATAAGGTACATACAGTAAGTGATCCAGCGGCGGGAACATTAATAATAGTAATGATGATGATTATGCAGACTTTCGTTCGCTTGGCTGCAGCGGATTTCCGGCATTCGACTTTGGTGGCGCGTAAGGCGCGTACCGAGAGATCATTCGAGCTACCTAAGGTAGGTACTTGCATATCCCCGTAATTCGTATTTGGGACCTTCGTGTTTGTACCGTACTAAGTAAGTTACCTTCCAGGTTGTCAATTCCCGGACGATTACTGTCAGCACTTTAAAGGACATCATCGACAGACTCAGACGATTATTACCAAGTAAGTTAATACTGTCTTACTTGCCAATTCGACACGACCTTCCTTGCCCTGGAGTAGGAAGAAGAGTGCGACACACCCAACTCCCGTGACGGGCAAACAATAATATCTGATTAACTTCTATTTTGCATTGAAACCTGTTCTCCGGCACAGTGCAGGATGTGGAGGGAGCTTAGAGTACCTTAGATGAATGTCCTTTGTGAGCAAGCATGGCTTACTGATGCTCCACTTGGACAGTAGCCTCGCAGCTTGACTGCCTGGCGCTCTGTAGTACCGTTGCAGAGTGGGCAATTTCGCAATTTCTGGTTGGCTGGGCGCATGTCAGGTCTCCCAACGCGATCCGTATGTGCTCATTATTGCCAAAGTCCAACACGGCAACTTGTCCCAATGATCTACGAGCCTTGCGGCTCAAATCTCTCTTCGCATCTTCGGGATAATTGAGTCCTGCCTGTAAACTTCGACTCCCCAGTCATGCAGTCACAAGACCCTCTTTCCAATGAGGTCTCTGTCATACCTCCATTCATGTGCCTCCCAATCAACATCCATCAAGTGCTACACAGAAAAGTTCCTCGTCCTTCACAAAGAAGAGGAGATGGTCAACGTCTGGCAATCCGGAAGCTTCGCCGGTTGAAAACCGAATTGCATCAAAGGTCTCGAGTCTCGCATCCTTAGTACCCGCCGGTCTCTCCACTCAGAGGTATCTGGCATAATATATGGAGACAAGGTTTCCATATCAGTGCGCCATACCACTTGGAGAGATGCTCGAACCTAATCAGGCGTCATCTCTTCTCTGTCAAACATCTCAGCATTGAAATGAGAACGGAAGGAAGCGTCAAGTGGAATGATTATCTCGCAAAACACGGCGAAGATATGTGAAGACAGCCAACCAGATTAAGAAGCATAGAGATTATCCTGCTAGGAAGCGAGGCCAGTCTCATGGGCCACGATTGCTATAGGGAAATAGATGACGAACATGTCATAGCTAATAGAATAATAGCAAACGCAACAATTGACCATACACGGGATTTGCTATGAAGAGAAACCAAGGCTTCAATAGGAGCTGTAGGATTCCGTCTCATCCTAGCTAATGAGACTATTGAAGGTGGTGTGTGTACAGGATGTTGGCGGGGCTTTTCTCGTCAGGAGGGTTTGAAACCCAAGGATATAAGCATACGGTTGGCGACATGGTCTGAAGAGCGTTCGGCATCGGTCGTTGCCTTGGGAAGACAATACACTGAAGTTATGACCATCAGCTTGGATCCAAGATTGAGCGGTGTCCGCCGGATAATTAAGACTTTTCGGACCACGCATGTCGGATGGTCTCACTAAAATGTCAGATGATCTTGACAGGGTTTATCAGGAGACCATCTGACCTTCTGAAACACCTCAAGATCAATTGAGGTCCAATTTCTTTGAATATATTACTAATCAATTCACAATATATTAGCCCTAACTTAACCTCTAACACACAAACACATTAATGTATCTGAAATGCATTCTCAATATATTTCATATTGCTAACTCTAACTCCCTAACCCTAATCACCTAACCCCCTAACACTAACCCTTAACCACTAATTAGTTATGAATAGATTCTTCATGAATTTGTAATGAATTATTAAAGAATTATACAGTCACAATTTCAATTTCTTGCTTGTTAGCTTCACAAAAAACTTTAATTTATCGAATTAGCGTAAGATCATCTGAGGTTTTAGTGAGACCATCCGACCTGTGTCCCGGACTTTGCGGCCAATCGGCGTTTCTTTTTACCGAGGCAACCTACAGGTGTAAAGCTACTTTATCTAAGTAATGCAGCAGCTTCAATGCTATTCGCAATCAACACTCCATCTTCGGAATCTCGCGTGGGAAGTGAGCTTTTGCTCAAGTGCCTGCTTCTTGTGTCATACCACAACTGTCCTCATAACCTCGCCCAATGTCGTTAGAGCGTACTGGGCTTGACCCTACAACGAGGATGGGGGCTCGAAACGGGAGACAAGTAGGATCGGATGTCCACTTCACTGTATTCATCCGCGTTCCGGGTCCCAGGGTTGACTTTGTCGACCCTGAACCTGTAGGCCTAAAGACCATCGTATCGACGAGCATTACGCTAATCGCCCCAGGTTGACTGGAATGTGTCGAAAGACCAAGCGTTGTGGAGGTTCCTCTCTCAAACACCCAAAGGGGGCGAGATAGACTGTCAGATGCTCAGACCCAACTTGCTAGTCGGTCGTATCCTTACTCTTGTGCAGGGAGAGCTTTGTGCGTACCACAGCTTGTAAATTTCAAGCTCGACGTCTGATACACGTCACTAGAGCCGCGACATACAATGTCACGTTGCCGTTCTTGCTCCAACAAGCAGCATGGCTATACGAACAGCAACTTTCTCAAGTCCGAGCACAGATGCGGAAGGTGGTTTCCCCACAACCTGCCGCACCAGCGCCGCTACCCGGGTCAGTGTCTGGGAGTGCTACTGTTGGAGGACAGTCTATGAGGAGGCTTGGGAATGGGGAAGCAGGTCCTATCATGCAGTCATAGAAAAGACGAACGGCGTTGACGTCCACTAGGCTCCAGGGCGGCCTCCTCGCTCTCGAGGCGCTCAAACGAGACTCCCGTGCCAAGAAGTGAGCGTGGTATGGCCAGCACCTCCGGCAGGCCTACAGGTCGGTGTGTTCCTGTATCCTCTTAAGTTTCGCATTTGATGGATTGCTAGCTCCGCCGCTATCCGGGCCCTCTTTGATAAATGCCACATCTCCGAGCGGACGGGACGACTTGGCATCAAGCAGACCGCAGCCCACAAACCACCACGCTCATGAGAGAAACACTTCTACCAATGACTCACGGGATCACCATCAGCGTGGTACCACTTCAGCAGAGAATAGTGAGCCACATAACGAGATAAGCGCCACTTTCCCTTCCGCCAAATCGGACAGATCATCAACCTCAACTTCGTCCTCGTCATCCTCAGATTCGGAATTAGCAAAGACAACCTCCAAAAGCCAAGCCTTCCAATGCCGGCCGCACTTCTCTTCCGCAAGAGTTCCATCCCATCAACCCGAGGACGGCGAAGCCGACTCCGACGAAGACGAAGAATCCCCCGCCTTCCTCCCCTTCCCCAACCCAGCATCACCCCCAACCATCCAAGATCCCAGCGCCACACTACGCATCGGCACTCCCACGTATCCCATACAAACTCGAGCTGCGACTCTATCTCCAAACCCGCAGCGCTCTCAGACGGCGCACTCGTCCACCAGTTCAGCTAGCTCGGCGGCCGCAGCCGTCACCAGCACGCAGGCGGACGGGCCCCCAGCCCAGCGGCCACCAGGCCCGTTGAGCCCGCGGCGCGCAGCGGAGCTTTCGGCTTTGAGCCCTCGACGTCGCGCGTTGGCAAGAGAAGGGAGCGACGGGACGCCGAGCATGGGGAGTAGTTTTAGCGATTTGGACGGTAAGGCTCTCTGGCTGTTTACTCTCTATCTCGGTCTACCTTGTCGCCGTGCCTAGTCGTCGTGCCTCTGCAATGAACGGTTGCAATGCAGGGGGTGGAACCGGGCTGTGTGAGAGGGGAAGGAAAGTAGGCTGACTTCGCCGGGTGGGCACACAGATGCCAGCGTGACGCAGTCGGCTCTCGAGGAAGCCCTCCTCAGTAATATGCAGCATGGAGGCGGCGTGGCCAGTCGGATGAGCAGTATCAGTCAGGCGCTCAAGAGTCGCTATCTTTGATGTCGGAGCCGGCTCTCTTGAACAGGGAGTTTCAGGTCTCGGGAGAGATCTCTATGGGAGTCCCTTCATATATCTAGTCCATATGGTGTGCTGTGTTGTCTATTTCTGCCACTTTCGGTCTTGTAGAAGCCTTAAGTAATTCGAGACTCTACAAACACATAAAGAATGCGAAGACTTGAGTGGCGGTCCCTGTGCCATATAAGACCTATACCCCACTCTATGCTATTGCTACATTGAAACCATGCGCATCCACAGCCTGAGCGCCTCATTTCGCGGCGTTCTATGCATCTCGCTCGCAGTCGGATAACAGTCTCAGCGCGTGATTGCCCACTTCGAGCCAGACGCACCGTGAGCATATACTATACCGTGTCCAAGAAGATAGGAAGATTTGCTCCTTCTTCCGGCGCCTTCTATTAATCTACTGCTTTCCCCGGCAGCGTGAATCATGCCAAGGGCTTTGGTGCAGGGTGAGACCCGGCCGTGTTTCTACTCTATTCGTTTCTTTTCCTTTATACTTCCGCTGACAATGCTGCGTTTGTGATCTCCAAGGAGTTGAAGCATCCGGTCGCATAATGATGCTGCTCTGATCTCTCCAAGGAGTAGCGGTGTTGAAGGAGAATGATTGTTGTAAGATATACTTCCATTGAGAGAGCTGACAGGTCTTCTGTGTTTCGCACTCGGTATAGTATTCCATTAGCAAACTGGTTGGGTCCGTCGAAGCAGTTGTTGCATCCGCTCGAAATGGTGTTGGTCAGTCTTTCCCTGTCTGAGAGCTTTGCGTATTTCTGTGTGTTACAGCGAATGTGCCGCCTCTGGGAGGGACATCGGCATCGGGTAGCGGGTCGTTCAGAGATGTTCGCCTTGGATTCCAATTCCTTCGTGAGCGCTCTGCTCCGCCTTCCGGATGAAACGCAAGTGCATGTGCGCAACTTCCGGAACGATCAAGGATTCGATCTCCATTTCCGGCTCGACTTGCATCTCCTCACTACCCTCGTTACTTGGATCTTCTTGCTCCCGCTTCTTGCGTGCTGCAAGGCCGACTTCCTCGACGACACCCGATATGCTCTTCGACCGTCTGTGGCGCGGCACTCTGATCCAGTTCTCCTCCTCGTCAGGCGTGATGAAGACGACTTCCCACTTCCGTGTCGTTAGAAGGTTGCCGATAACCAGGTGGTGGGAGTAACGTTGCAAGGCCATTTGCGCTTTGGACACCAATATGGAGGGGTCGGTCTCGAGCTTGAAGCTGACAATCATCCCTTCCGGCGCCCATCCGTCGACGAGACGCTTCAGGAATTTAGGTACAGGGTCGAGGTCGATAACTAGTTTTGTCCCTTGGGTGCGTGGAGATGGCTGCTCGGAAACTTCAGGGCCACCGTTGGCGGCGTCACCGTTCCCAAGCCGTGCCCCGGCTTCTGACGATTGTATCTTATGTTCGACCATTCTGTCTTTCGGTACGAAGAAGTCTGACACCGCAGCGGCTAGGTAGAATAGTGCCCGTGAGCCCAATGGCCCCATCAGTCTCGCGATCTCGCGGAGATCCCACAGGTATTCCGTTATGGTCGTGAAAGAAAGCAGCAACAGCAAATTCTCTTTCTTAGCGGCTTTATATTTCCTCAACACACTCAGCATCTTCTCTTGATACTCATCATTCACCACCACCTTTCCATCGTCCGCTTCGGTCAAGAAGTCGAGAAAGCAGTTGGTCGAATGGCTGTAGTGGCGCGAGTACGGCAGTAGGGAGAACTGTCGATGGAGGAATATCACTGCGTACCCGGCTTCGAGGAAATACTCGGCCGACGTGGCGCCACGGGTCCCGGCGGAGAAGTTGTCGATGAAGCGGACGGTTTGATTCTCGAGAGGCACGGTGGTGCCGCCGGAAGTGACCAGCACCACGCGGCGTTGGTGGCAGAGGTGTCGTTCGATGAAGGCATTCGCGAGCGTTACGTGGGAGTGGAGAGTCTTCGGGGGAGGGTGCACGGCGAAGTAGTCATCCTCAACGAGCTCGGCGGTGGACTGGCGGCCAAGTTCCGGCCTTGGGACAGGCGTAGGCATCGCTCATGAGGTCCAATGGTAAACTAGAAGGTTGAAGGAGTGTCGGGCTTTGGGAAGATATCATTGCGTCGCATTTGCAGCGCATCATCGACTATCGAAATTGCATGGTTGCCAGAGAGGGTTCTTTAGATGTCCGTAACTTACCCTACCCGACCCCACGCCAAGTGGCGTCAGGCTGAGCTTTACCGGACATTTCTGACATCGCCAGAGCGTTAAATTACCACATGATTACTTTGAGACTGTTACATATGGTTTTTTATTCTCCGTAAGATACACCATACCTCGTACCTCCTCGAGTCACACATCACCGCGTTTCGCGATCAGTATTAAACACTCCTGAGTATTCTTACCGGTACCGTAATATAAGTACCTTTATATACAACTTACGATACTGGACGGATATCGCCAAAAGAGGGGTCTTGATCTGAAGATCTGCTCGCTAAAGTAAGATCCCGACATACCTGGATGGTGCAGCGTAGATTTAGGTACGGCACCTACCTCAGGGTATTTGTTACCTACCACCTTACAACTCTCAGTCTGGAAATTTAGAGGGGGGCGAAATATAAATTCATCCTCTTCGTTCAATAAATTAATATTGGCCAGTCCAACGACTTTTACCTTCGCGTGTCGTCCCCCTCGTCTCCAAGTACACATTCCTTGCGCTACAAGTATATATGTAGAATCGAATCGACTCCACGAACCAGCGTACTTTCTGCTTCACTCTTGCCTCATTGTGCGCCGAGACCTGGTCGAACACCACAGAACGTCCATCCTTCATCACTGCTGGATCGTTCATCTGAACTTTCACAGAGTCTGAACCCCATCATTGTTTGCGGATTGCGCCGGCAGCGCGCAAGGCTCACACTGAATAGTCGCAGGTGTCAGCTGCAGGCAACTTTTGAATGCGGCAAAGCAACCCGAGAACTTGAGAGGAATCGAATCGCCTTGACATTTCTTACAATCATCTCCGTCGCTTCGAAGATTATATAACCTGCTTGTTCCCTCTTGAGCATTCCTGGACGCTACATAGGTGGATTGCGGCACGACACGCAACCGACTTGTGCTCTACCTCCAATTGGCCTGTACTCATCCGATGCCTCATGGCAGACCATCGTCAATATCAGGGTTTCAAAGTGGAGCCAATGCCTTCACGCGGGAAGAAGAGAGCGCCGAGCTCTGCCCACGACTCAATACAGTCCTTTCTGCGACCAACACAACACCCGCCACCATCACCCAGCAACCACCACGCCAATTTCCAAATCCCTTCTCTGCCTAGTCAAGCGGTGCCACAATCACAGATGCAGCATCATCACATCTCGAAAATAGCTATACCTCGGCTGCGGAGGGATAGTGATGTCGGCTCGGCGGCAGGAAGCTTGAAGGGTGGTGAAAAACATCGGGTTAGCCACGCTTGTGAGCCGTGTAGGCATCGAAAGACGAAATGCAGTGGGGAAAGACCGGTGTGTAAGCATTGCGAGGACTTTAAGATCGCATGCGTATACGCAGACGGGAAACGAGATCGAGTCAGAAAGTCAGCGTCCTCCGGACCACGTGTACAAATACGTTGCGCTGACGTGCGGCAGGGAATTCGGCAATATGGCAGGGAAACTCGAGGAATATGAGAAGCTACTTCGTGACTTGAGCTTACGAGTGGATGAACCCGATCAAATAATGATATTAAAGGCGTTGGAGAAGGTGTGTGTATATTTGAGCCTGTCCATGCTGTAGATTGCTCAGACATGCTTAGGAAGCGACTCCGGAGGAAGATGACCTACGTTCTACAGCCGCATCAGTGGTGTCGGCGTTCTTCCGGCCAGGAGAGCCCGACGGCGAACCTGAAGGGGAGACACTAGTCTCCGCTGGGGTGGGCTCAACAGGTTCCCTCGACCGAATAGACGAGGACTTCAATCTAAATGAAGACACTCGTGCGACTGGTTACTTGGGTAAGAATTCCGAAATATCATGGCTGCGTAGCCTGAAGAGCGAGGCCGGGAATATACGTCTTGGCGGCGATGCGAATGAGCAGTATGGACATCAAAATCCCGGCGAACAGTCCACCACCGCTTTCGGGGTACCTACAGCCACGTGGACGGGTGCTGGCGAAGAGGAACCTATTGCTAATGACCATGGTGTCACTCTCAGCGACTCTACATATCACTGCGATGATGTCACCGTGCTCGTGCCTGGTCAAGTCGATCTATACGAGCTTCCGCCGAAGCAGACGGCGGAGGCCTTGTTTCGAACCTACTTGGATACCGTTCACCCAGCATTTGCCATCATTGGTAAGACTACGTTCTCGGCACAGTTTCGGAACTTTTTTGAAAGCGACAAGAAGCCTGGGAACAACTGGCTGGCCATCTTGAACATGATCTTCGCGATTGGCGCCAAATATTCGCACCTGATACAAGCAGATTGGCGGGGTGACGAGCGTGATCATTTGTTGTACTTCACTCGAGCTAGATTGCTCGCCATGAATAGTGACACCATTCTTAGCCACCCGGACCTCCAGCAAGTCCAGGTGGTTGGCTTGATGGCTTTCTACCTCTTAGCAATTAACCAGATAAACAGGTATGGGATAGCCACGACTGCTTCATACATGCCGCTGACTGAGGCAGGGCTTGGATCTTGAGCGGGATCGCGATTCGTTACGGGATCTCTTTGGGGTTGAATCTCCGGAATGACAATAAAAAGATGTCGGATACGTCCAAAGAGATCCGATATCGCGTTTGGTGGTCTTTGAGTTCTACCGAGCGTATCCTCGCCGTCATGACCGGTCGAACGTCCTCGATCAGTGACGGCGAATGTACAGTGCCCCTACCGGTACCAGTCGAGGAAGAAGCGTTCCCCGTTCGAGGTGGGGGCAAACTCTACGGGGATACATCTGGGCGCGTCCCATGCTCATCGACACAGGACTCTCTCTCTTCTGAGAACTCGACATCCTCCCCTTCAAGTATCTCCTCAGGGGCCAAGATTACACCACCGTCTTCCGCATCCCCGCTATCTCAGCCATCAAGCTTTGAATCCTTCAAGTCCATGGCCCCGAACAATGCCTTGTACTTCGTTCACCATACTCAGCTTAGTGTACTAAGTCATGACGTCTGCCGTGCCCTCTACAGTCCCGCGACAATGTCCGATTCGTGGGCTCGGATTCAGTTCATCATCAACACAATGGACGACAAGCTCGAGAGATGGCGCTCCAGTCTTCCCAACCTGTTTGATTTCAGCAAAAAGCAGCGTGATCAGCAGTTCGTTCGCCAGAGAATGAGTCTTGGGTTTTTCTATTACAGTATAAAAACCTTGATCAACCGTCCCTGCCTCTGCAAAGTAAATCGACGGATTCCGAACCAGTCGGGCAAATCCAAGGATTTCAACCGATCTGCTGCCATCAGTTGCGTCCACGCCGCGAAAGCAACGCTGGATCTTTTGCCAGATGAGCCGAACACCATTGGCCTATATAAGATATCTCCGTGGTGGTGCCTCCTGCATTACCTTATGCAGGCAACAAGCGCTCTGATGCTTGAACTGGCCATTAGAGCTGACCATATGCCATTCGAGGCAGAGGACATTCTACTTTGCGCGAAGAAAGCGGTGCGCTGGTTGTATCAAATGGCAGATGAAAGTCTGGCTGCATACCGAGCTTGGAAACTCTGCATTGACTTGCTCACTCGAGTTGCATCGAAAGTAGGGAGAGATGTGCACGATCTCCCAGGAAACTCTCAGGGACCACGGACTGGAGGAACAAACGGTAATGATTTCATGAAGTCTCCGCCTAAGCCGGCTTTCAACAGTGCCAACGAGAACACCTCGTTCGCCCTTTCCAATCGTACCGGAGACTTCTCAACTTCAATCCATTATGGCGCAGGGGGACAAGACGACCCTGCGACCAACTTCTACCCTTCTATATATACTGTGCATGACGAGTTTGTTCCTTACGATCCGTCGGCCATCTCACTCTACGAACCACATTTTGGCTCTATGTTTTCGAACATAGGCCAGGTAGATGCTATGGTTAACGGCGGGTATATCGCTGACGACATGTTTTACGCCCTTGGTCAACGGGGGCCAGAGGATAACCTAAATGGCTGATCGGAGCGAGCGTTCTGGCGTGGGTTCGTCACTATTCGAGTTTGGTTTCTATTCTTAGACACCTATACAACACTGTTCGGCTTCCTGGTTTCTCGACTTGCTTGGGTAGGAGGGCTTCTCCAGGCTCGTAGGGGGTGTTGACGGCAGCACATGGTTTTCTGCAACAGACACCTCGGTCTCACTAATACGGCTCCTGCTATAGCGCTTCGTGTCCGAGCTAGAGGATAAAATTTATAGCGGTATGCTCAATTATTGATGTTACGGTCGGACTGAATTTCTTTATCGCAAGGCTGTCTCTTGGCGTCGAAGTTGGAGATTTTTCACTCCTACCCAGCGAGCCTCGGTAGCCTTTACTAGAGCAGTACTGCTACGTTTGATGACAGGCGTTTCACAGTCTCTGGTCCTAGAGTATGGGAAGCATTCCGAAGCTTGCTGCAAGGGGGGCCTCTGTTTCTCCACATTCCTCTAACCGTGTTTATATCCTGACGCGTCATTTATATACTAGCCTTCAACCTCGTCAAGTCTTAGAACTCATAGCGGTTCTGTCTTCCGTCATTGCTGTGCCACCCTTGACGCAATGCCTTCCTCAAGGCATTTGCAAATGTTCTTACTCGCCGTGCTTGCCCTCGCCACCTTCGTATTAGCTCGACCCAACCCAGGCGACTTTCCGAAAGTGCATCGCGCCAAAGGACTTGATCATGGTATCGCAGGTCGTCGAATTGCTGTGACATCAACGACCATTGCAGCTAATCAGAGTGCGCCTCCTCTGACGGTTCCTGTCTCGGGAACTGCATCAAGGGCGACGACCGTTGTAACCTCGCCTACTGTGTTGCCTTCGGCACACCCGCCTTCGTCTGTTATGCCGTCGCCGATAGTTATACTCCCACCGGATCTGGTGTCGGCGAATCTATCTTCGGTCCTGCCTTCGTCGAGCGTGTCCTCGGTCAGTGGGCCTTCTGCGAGTCTGCCTCCGGCCAGTGCGCCATCAGCGAGCATGTCTCCAGTGGCCGTGTCTTCTCCAGCTAACTCTTCACTCGGCGTGCTTTCGTCTGGTGTGCCTTCGGCTAGTGTGCACACAGCAGGTGTGTCGTCAGCAAGTGTGCCGTCAGCAAGTGTGCCCGTCATTGGAACAGCACCGACTACTGCCTTAACAACCATGGCTTCAGCCGGTCAACTTTCAACGAGTCTGTCTTCACCTGCCGTCCGTACATTGAACATGCCTACGTCCTCGACAACACCGACCCTTGCGCCATTTTCGATAACGCCTTCACCAAGCCTTGCCCTATCGACAGGTCTCCAATCGCAGGTCATCACCACATACAGCCCGCAAGTGACGATCTGTCAAATGGCCGCGATTGCCTATTCCAATAGCTCGAACGTATCCTACCCTGGAACAGCAGGAAACGCATCACAAACCGCCAGACCGGGGATGTTCTCCACGAGACCAGGTACAATCAGCTGTTCGACCATATACTCCGCGATGACCACCAGCATCTGCTCCACGATCCTGACCGGGGGCGGGCAGCTCCTGGCCGTGACCGACTGCACCCAAGACGTCACGTTCTCCACGGATCACACTTACAACCTTAGCACTTCGACCATGTTGGCACCCCAGAGTATTATACAAAAGGGCGATTCCACGAACGACACAGGCATCAGTAATGGAATGCCCATCACGTCCACCACCTACGCCGTACCCACCATCATCTACTACATGGCACCCTGGCAAGACGTAGCCACCGGGGTCCCGACCCAAGTCCTAGCCAAGATGTGCAGCGCCGCACCCGACGGCGGCCAAGATTGCACGAGCGTGATGGAGAAATGGGCCGTGACGACCACGGCCGTGGTGCAGAGCTTTACCAACACCATCAATCTGACCACCACACTAGGCTCGGTGAGTTTTCCCCGATAATCATCTAGAGACAACGGCTGTGTACCACGTGTGCTAAAGGAGTGCAGGGCACACGGGTAATAGTCGACGCGACATCGACAATCGACATCACCGAGACGATGACCACCATCATCATCTCGACCGAAGTGCCCACCAGCTCCACCGTCTCGCTGCCGAGCGTTTCGAGGTCGATCTGGACGCTCGGGCCGGAGACGCTGGCCACCATCTCCACCTCGACCGAAGTGCCCGCCAGCTCCACCGGGCCGGTGACGCTGGCGAGTACCGACTACGTCACCTACACGTTGGAGTTCGTGACGGACACAACGGAACTGTAAGTCTTACCAACGGCGAGATCAGTTCGTATAAAAGTGCTGACGGTGCTGCGGCAGCCATACGACTATCACTCTGACCATTACGAGTACGACTTACGTGACGGTGCCGAAGACGGCCGTCATGACTGGTGCTCTGCCAACGAAGGTATGAGCGATAGTCGACCTGTACGCGTATGTGAGCTTAGTCCCTCCGGATTGACCGCTTCGTATGTGGGCGTGGTCGCATCTACCACTTTGCTTCGGATGTGAGCGCGCTGCAGATGGGGAAGGGGCCGTGCTTGTGGACGGATTGGAGCTTTGCGGGGAGGGGGCGGGAAGCGCCCTCCAATGAGTGTTGGGTTTCCTTCTGGGGTTTGCGAAGGGGCTGACTAGGGTTTTGACCCGGAGGAGCGTGTTGGCAGATACTTAGTTAGCTTATCGTCAGTCACGTGGCCGTTCAGCAATGCGCATCTCTATAATTCTATACCGTCGACCCTGCAACGGACGTAGAGCCGCAAACATCCCCGAAAGGGAGGGTATTCCGAGCGTAGTACGAGCGGGCAACCAACGTCCGCTGAAGCGCACCTCCAACGACCAACCTGCCGTCATATCCCAACAACGAACCCCCTCCACGCCCTCTCCGCGCCCCTCCCCAACCCACGAACCGCCCCAAAACCCCCTCCCCCATCACCTCGGCCTCCCCCTCTCATTAACCCTT
>JAABUJ010003575.1_pt1 | contig 17321 bp, 12 predicted proteins | sample 5559131 | NCBI WGS metagenome assembly JAABUJ01 (sample SAMN10711875, study PRJNA513366) | rock metagenome | isolation source: Antarctica rocks | place: Antarctica: Victoria Land, Mt New Zealand nord | collected 2016-01-07 | reverse complement strand
GCGAGAGACCACAGCCGAAAACCGGAAGTTATTGCTGAACGGGTCCTTAGCTCCGCGAGTCGCGTGCTTCAAGGCGCGTACAAGGTTAGCGGTGGCGTAGGCGGTAAGGGCGCTGGCATACTCTACTGAGATACCTGCCGCTAAGAGCTCAGCGTGGCACTCCCGGATGACCGTCGTCATCGTGGAAAAGTGCAAGGCCTGGCGAGCCACCATCAAATCACCAAAGCTCTGGTAACCATACCCACTCGCGCGAATAGTGTCTTGGTTGCCAGACGGAATTCTCTCGTCTGGAATCGCTGAGAAGGGGCCGATCGGCTTCGCATGTGAAATGTCTACGGACTCAGCGATCTCGACTTCGTGCTGGGTCGGTGCACGAAAGCACTTCCGAGTGGTCTCTCCTCCGTCAGCCACGACGAGAAGTGCGTCACGATATTCTCCACCAAATCCTTTCGCCTTCACTGCCTCAAGGGAATGAAGGTGACCACAGAAGACGCAACGTGCCGTCTTACCCTTGCGTCCAGCAGCGGCGGAAAACGTAGGCTGCTGCTCGGCGATTCCCTCGACGACCTCAATGTACCATCGGTCACCTGAGGTCAGTAGGCGCATTGCTTGGCCTGGGTCATCGGTGCTCATGTATGGGTGCCTCAAGGTGAGGCTGCCGATTAAAGGGAATCGTCTCTTACATTGATCACAGGGCAAAGTAACTGCCCATACATACGCCCATGGAAATCGGCCTTCACTGTCTCGGGGGTAATACATCTCCATCGACATTGCTACCCGCTTGCCTATCTCAAAGAGCAACACTTGCACATCGCTCAAGAGCCGGCTGCCATCCCATGCATCGAAGAGTTCGCTTCGTCCGCCGCTGGCTGACATGGGGCGAAATGGCAGCGATACCTCCTTTGTCCAGTCTCGGAAAGGATAGTCTGCCAAGAGTCGCCCCGCCACGGTGGCTACCGGGCTAAGGTCCGTACCGACAGAGACCACGCCTAACCGAGCAGCTTCCAGTGGAATGATTCCTCGTCCAGAAAAAATATCGAGGACTACGGGGCGGCCCTGTGGGTATTGAGCCGCAATAACCTGGGAGAGATCTGCGAGTGCGTTTCGGTCTCCTTGCTCAACAGCACGCCTCACAGCCACTTGCAACTCAGGCGCGCTTGGTAGAAGCGCTGTGAGCACCGCAGCTCGCGCCTGCGCTATAGGCCGCGACGCAAACCAAGTGAAGAGTGCCTTCTCGCTACGACCCGACCCTGCTGGAGTGCCGACAGCGATGTCCACCGCAGCACAGGGAAACCAGTGATCGATAAGCCGAGAGCTGATATCCGCAAGGCCTTTTGTCCCGGAGCTATTAGATACAGTTGCTGTCATGTCTCACCCATCAGCCGCCTGAGGTCGGCGAGTCTAATCTGGAAGCGCTCGATTCGGCGTGGCCCGGCGGCGAGCTTCCCGGCCGGGTCTTGTGCACGGACGACCACCGTGGGCGCTGAGGCGCACTCAATCACAACATACAGCCAGTAATCGGCAGCACGCTGCTGAGCCTGTGCCCACTCGTGCTGCTCAAGCCAGACGGGTGCAAGAGCGCCATGGAAGCCCTTGACCTCCACGAGTCGCTGTTCCCCAGTGGCCTTGTGCCGGGCGAAGAGATCGTACCCGACGCCCGCAGTCTGACGGTCATCCACAACAAAATCCAGGCGCTCTAGCTCAGCCAGTACCGTGGCAATGGCGAGGGTCTCGCTATCCGGATCGTAGCCAAGGTCAGTCGCTCGGGCGCCCCCAGTGACGTATGCCCACCCAATAAGTCGGGGAGCAGTAGGCGCCACTTTCTCGGCTTGAGCAAGCTGTTGGAGCCGTTCCTCTTTCATCTGTGTAAACTGCACCCGGCGCTCACGTCGGATTTCAAGTGGCAACTCCTCGACTTCTTCAAGGTAGCGGTACTCAACTTGGTCGAGCTGCTGGCGTGCCTTGGACACCCATGCAGTGCGCTCAGCGCGCTGGCGCTCCACCTCTCTCCTTAAAGCGTCACCGGCTTCGCTCAGCCCTTCGCTACGCATCGCGGGAGAAAGAGTCGGCTTGGTCCCGCTCATAGATGCCACTGCGCGGAGGTTGAGGAGGCACTCCCACCCCGTCTCGAACGCGCCCGCGCCGGAAAAGCGGATGAGTACGGGCGCCTTGCGACGCGTGCGGCGGATACCGTCGTGGACTTCCACCTCAGCGTCGTGAAGGAGCAAGGTATAGCTGGTCAGCGCGGCGGTGTCCGTGAGTTGGGTGCCCCGGATGAGATCGGCCTCACCGGTACGCAGAGCTTGGTCCACAAGGTCACTAAAGGCATCCTCGGTGGGACCGAGGACGACGACCTCCTCCAACCCTTGTGCCCCGTCATTGATAGCCTGCCGGACGGATGCCCCATCAGCGGCAACGAGTCGCTCGGCACCGCCGCCTAAGGCCGTCGGCAAGGCGGCACGCCCTCTCAGCCGGCGGATGCCCTTCGCTGGTCCAGGTGCCAGGGCCCATCCTTCCGAGCGGGCGAGTTGATCAAGGAACGCATCAACGATCACCGGATTGATGGCTTCTAGCCGGTCAGTGCGGAAACGAGCCACTGCTGCTTGGGTGTTTGTTGGAGTGTGGAGGCGATCCTCGTCGGCGACCAAGTCCTTTGCTTTCGCGGCCAAATCGGCGGCATCAGGAATAGCAATGCGTGCCAAGGGGTCCCGCTGTGCATCTATGAGTGCCTTGGTGTAGTCGAACGCTGTTCGAGCGGCTGTGGCATCCAGAAGGTCAAAAATGCGACCCTTCAGGGCGGTGCCGGCGGCCTCAAGGTTCTTCAGTATCACCTCTTGGACCCGTCCTTCTCGGGTTTCAGGGGCAACGAGATGATAGATATGAACGGGCTTCTCCTGGCCGATGCGGTGTAGGCGGCCCATGCGCTGTTCAAGACGAACGAGAGACCAGGGGATATCCCAGTTCACCATGACATGCGCGGATTGCAGGTCGATGCCTTCACCTCCCGCGTCCGTGGAGACGAGAACTTGAAAATCACGGGCGAGGAACCGTTGCTGGAGCTTGTCCCGCTCCAGATGGCCGACCGATCCCTCAAGCGTCTCAACGCTGAATCCAGCCTTCGCGAACTCACCGGTGAGCCATCGGGCCGTATCCGAAAATTCGGTGAAGACAAGCACCTGCCCTGTGCCCGGGTGAATGCCGTGCTGCGCCAGGAGCGCCATACTGCGCATCCATTTACTCGAGGGTTCAGCATTCATTGCCTGCTGAAGGACGCGCAGGATATCATCAATGGCAGACAGTTCAGCTGCCCTGTCTTTGCTCTTTGACGCCACAACAGCGGCTTCTGCGCGTTGCCAAACGTCATCATCCTCGACCGCAAGGGAGAGCTCCCCTTCCATGTCTGCAAACTCTTCGGGCGACGCGACACCAGTGCGCGCACTGGCTGGCCCCTTCAGGATTGTTTGGCGCCGTCGTATGGTCGCTGCAGCCGCAACAAACGATGAGGCGGCTCGTTTGCCATAGATTGACCGGGCGAGGGTCGCCGTCTCCCCGTAGTACACGTCGGTGTAGTCCATCACCGCCATGTACGCCGCTTGCTCCAGTGGGGTGAGGTCTACAGAGATCGTTTCGGCGAAGCGAGGCGGAAACAGCGGTTTGCCTTCGAGATCCTTCATCTCCTCCTTCATCCGCCGTAAAAAGGAGAGGGTGCCGGGGCGGAGCGGTGTTTTATACTCGCTCTCGCGCGGATCCCAGGGATAGAGTGCGGAGTCGAGGAGGTTTAGGAGGCCGCGGAAGAAGTGTTCCTTGCCCCGGTGAGGCGTGGCCGTGAGGAGAAGCAGGTGATGGGTTCTGCTTCCAAGCTCCCGTGCAGCGCCGAGATATTGGGATGTTGGAGTGAGCCGATGGGCTTCGTCAAACACAGCCAAGGACCAGGATGCTCGATTCCCCGATACCTTGCGGCGCACGTCAGAGTTGTAGGTATAGAGATCGATGCTGACAACCCAGACACTGACGCGCGGGTCGAGATCCTTCGGGTCACGGGCCACCTCCGGTGTCAGTCGGCCCGCCTCAAGGGCGAAATAGCGCCGTAGATCACGCCGCCACTTCTCCACAAGGTGGGCAGGCACAACAATGACGCTGCGACCCGGAATAAGCCCGCGCCGTGTCCCCTCTGCCAGGTACATGCCGGTCATGATAGTCTTGCCAGTACCAGGCTCGTCTGCGAGTAGGAAGCGCAATCGTGGCTGGGCCAGCATGTGCGTGAAGACTGCCTCGTCTTGGTGGGCAAACGGTCGTAAGGGACGTGTCGCGAGGACGGCGCTGCGGATGCGAGGGACAGCGTACTGCATCCACCGTCCCCACATACCAGTGAGGGAGCGTTCTGGGTTGCCACCAGCATCGTTGACTGGGATGGCTGACCGCACGATATCGTCGCGGCTGAGTGAGGCGTCGGTCAGAGTCCCGTCGCTTCGCCGGATGACAAGATCAATGCCGGCCATGGTCGAGGTGGCGGCCACAATGGTGACCAGCTCTCCGTCGACAGTAATCTGACTGCCAGCAGCGGGCACGCTACTGAGATCGGATGACATCAACGCCTCATCTCATATCCGTCGGGATAGCAGCCTCGATATAACATGCTGCTCAACATACTATGGGTATACGGCATAGACCTTTGCACCACAAGACGACATCGTCAGGACAGGTGGTGTGACAACGGTCAGCGGCTCGCTGCAGCGCCGCCACTCATTTTATGTCACATAAATCGCTCATCTATCGTGATCCTGTGAATGCATGATAGGATCCATTATGGCCTAGAGAGCCCGAAGCTGTCATGGAGGGCACACTAACGTGCTACATCGGCACTCAAAGAGATCTGTCAAGGGCACAATGCTCCATAATGAATGGCGCGGCGGTGTAAGTTCGGGCCGTGTCGGCACGTCCGACGCTCCGACGAGGCGAAGCACGACCAGACGGGCAGTGACAAGAGGACTACACCAGGCGACGTACCACGCTCACACCCGAACGCGGTGATTGTCGGTGACCCAGTTTGCCCGTGGTAGCGGCGTCATTCTTTCTGGACCAGACGGGAGAGGCTCAATTCTCCCTCACTCACGTCGGGACTGTGATCTCTCCTGACGCAATGCCGCTTGCGACGCGCTCAAGGATGTGCGCGTACTGCTGGAAACCAGCGAAGCGGGCGCATAGCGCGTTCATCCCCTCCTCAGTCGTCGTGTCCAGGAGTACCTTGAAGTTGGCCATGTCGTCACCAGACATCTTGGTCATGATCGTCAGGTCATCGCAGCCCAAGCGCAGCCACTGCCGCACGTGCGCGTCAATGCCTGCGGCAAGCGTGAGTTGCTCGTCCGTGAGAGCCGGCTCCGGTGTCCTTGTGGCATCCGCTGCCTGCCCGTCGGGAGCGCCCGCCACAGCCAGAATATACTTCAGGGCCTGGTAGTAGACACGCACGTCACGCGGAATGGAGTCCGCATCGTCATAGATGGCCTGCTGCACGGCCTGGACGATGCGCGCAAGGTTCCGCTGCAGCGGAGGGTCAAGAGCCGGCAGGCCTCGCGCCTGGCACCACGCTCGTGCCTTCTGTGGCTGCACCCTATCGTCCATGTGGCTCTTGTGCTTTCTGTTCGTGCGACTAGGGGCGTAAGCGTCGTCCCAATCAATCCCGCTAGCATAGCACACCCGCGCCTCTCACGCCGGCACAGCGCAGCACCAGGCAGGCAGGCGGCGCTGCGGCGGCGGGTGTGTCGGCCAGCACAACGCCGGTGGGGACGGACCCCACGCCTCCCCGCCCACTCTCTTGGACAGCGGCACAGCCACACACACGCGCAAGCGGCCCCACCGCGCCGTGTCTCTGACCGTCTGTTCCCCGCACCCTCACGGGATCGTGGCCAGCACAATGGCCCGGCGCTGTTGCGGCCACAGATCATCCGGCAACGCATCCAGCGGCCACGGCCGCCAGCCGGTCACCTCCAGACTGGGCCGAAAGGCACCCTCTACCTGCATCCGGTGGTACAGCTGTACGCCTAAGCGCGCAGAAGGGCTGGGTTAAGCGAGCCAGAAGTAGAGTCGACGACTGTGCGCTGTCACGGTGCCCAGAGAGGCAGCCGACGGACCCAGCCGCAGTCCGCGCCCGGAACGTACGGAACCCAGCCCTCCTGCGCGCTTAGGAGGCCACGGCGCGCCTCTAACTCACCGCAAACTTCCCGCAGTGCGGGAAGTTTGCGGTGAGCGGGTGTGGCGAGTTCAGGCGTCTCCAGCGAGGTGGAGGACGTAATGCCGGTTATTGGTCTCCCCGCGCGCTATGACGAGGCCCTGATCGATGAGATCACGCAGGTCACGTAGCGCGGTGTCCTCGGAGATGACCTGCGCCGTCACGACCTCGCGTACCGTGAGGGGCCCCACCGTGCGCAGGTGATCCAGTATCCAGGCCTGCCGCGCCGCCCGGGACTTCCGCGGCGGCGGCGCGGCGGCGATCACCTGCGTCGGCGCCACCTCCTCCCGCATGCGCACGCCATGCCCACGTAGCGTGACGACGAAGGTGGCGTCCGTTTGGCTGAACTCCGGGGGCGGCAGGCCTTCGGCCGCGAACTGCCGCATGACCCGGTTGAGCCCATAGCCCAGCTCCTCCATGATCCCCCACGCCGTGAGCCCCTGCACTAGCGTCCCATTGCGCGACCACCGCTCCGTGAGCAAGTTGTCCAGCCGCATCGGCCCCGGCAGCGTTCCCGGAGAGACGACCTCACAGCGGTCGCTGAACAGATAGATGCGCACTCGGTCGCCCGTGGCCAGATAGTCCCGATGCACCAGCGCATTTAACTATGTTACGTGGAATATGGGTGTGGACGACACCATGACGTGGGGCGCACCTTGGATGTAGAGTGGGGGCATCAATGGCGAGTGCCCCTGGGAGACCATGATGGAAGAGATCGACTGGGCACGCTATCCATCCGTAGCGCAGCTCCCGACCGCCCGCGCCTGGCTCGCTATCCAGGCGGCCTTGGGTCTGGCGCCCAACACCATCGCCGCCTATGGACGCAGCCTGCACGACTATCTCACCTTCTGTCGGGGGCGGGGGGTGAACCCCGAGACGACCACGCGGGCCGACGTCGCCGCGTGGGTGCGTGACTTACGGCAGCGTCCGCACCGGCAGGGTGCAGGGATCACCGGCCTCGACTCCGCTGTGGGCCTATCCAACGCCACGCTCCAGCAACGTCTGGTCGCTGTCCGCCTCTACTATGATCATCTCATGGAGGAGGGCAGCCGCGAGACCAATCCCGTGGGGCGTGGGCGCTACACCCCCGGCCGCAGCTTTGGCAACCACTCGGAACGAGGATTGCTACCGCGCGTCACGCACTTGCCGTGGATTCCCACGGATGAGCAATGGCACGCCATCGTCCACGCCAGTCGGGAGGAGCCTATCCGCAATCGCGTGATGCTCGCCTTTGCCTATGATGCGGCGCTACGGCGCGAGGAGTTGTGCAGCTTACGCACCGACGACCTCGACCCCGCGCACCGAACGCTCCGCGTGCGCGCAGAGACGACCAAGACCCGACGGGAGCGCGTCATCCCGTATTCGGCGACAGCGGGCGCCTTGCTGCACTCCTACCTGCTGCACCGGCGGGCGATCAGCACGGCACGGGGCCCCCTGTTCCTGTCGGAGTCCCGCCGTAATCATGCAGCGCCCTTAACCCTCTGGACCTGGTCCAAGGTTGTCCGCGCCCTTGCGCTGCGGGCGGGCGTGCCCCACTTCAGCACGCATACCCTGCGTCATCTGTGTCTCACGGATCTCGCCCGCGCGGGGTGGGAACTCCATACAATTGCCCAGTTCGCCGGGCATCGCAACCCGGCGACCACGTTGCAGTACATCCATCTCTCCGGGCGTGACTTGGCCGCGGCCATGAGCCGTGGCATGGCGCAGATCCACAGCTGGCGTATGGCGCAGCTCAGCGACGAGACGCAGGAGACGGAGCGTGAGCAGTCCACTCCCTAGCGTGGACAGCCCACCCTGCGCTGCCCTGCCCCTCCCGACCGTTCTGACGGCCGCTGAGGTGGCGGCATTGCCTGCAGCGAGCGACCCCGGAGCACCGCGCCGAGAACGCGCTGCCTCCTGGCGCCTCCTGACGCCTCTCGTGGCGCCGCTTGAGGGCGCGGGGCGTGCCGTCGGATTGTCAGCGATCATCCGCCGCCTCGTCCGCCAGGCCGTGCTGAGCGAGATGCAGCACAGGGGCACAGCGTACGGGGCGTGGGAGGGCGCCGCGTGGGTCGCCGCCTCACGGCATGCAGGAGCCTACGCCGCCAACGTTCTGGCGGTCGCGTACCACCTTGGGGGCGTGACGGGGGCCGAAGCACTCGCCGCAGGCGTCCAGCCGACACCCTTTGCGTGGCACGTCTTTGGCCGGGTCCCCGTCGAAGGGGAGGTCGTGCGCCTGCAGGAGTACCTGCTCAGCCTCGGGTACGGGCGCTGCACGGTGGCGCTCCATCCCCTCCGTGTCCTGCTCACCCGCCTCTTCCTCCTTGTCGGGCGTCCGGCACTGGAAGCCCTGACGCTGGACCTCATTGAGGACGTGTATCGCCAGGCGACGCCCCGTAGTCCCGAGCGGGGCGCCTGCTACCGCCTTGCGCGCGCGCTCCACTTGATGGGGCTGGTCGCGCACCCCCTCGTGGCACGGGCGCACACGGGAGACGCCACGGAGACCGTTGATCCCGTCTGGGCCGCCTGGTGCGCCCGGTGGCGCGCCACCTCGACCCTGGCGCCGGCGTCGCGCCACGTCGTGTACTACGGCACGCTCAAGGCAGGACGGTGGCTGGCGCGCCATCATCCGACGGTGCGGACGCCGGATGACTGGACGCGCGATCTGGCCATCGCCTACGTCGCCGCAGTCGATACGTCGGTGGGCGGCACGGACAATGCCGCCCAAGCACATCAGGAGCGCCGGAGGGGCCAGCCACTCTCCCCGCGCACAAAAGACCGCCTGATTGGCGTGATGCGCACCTTTTTCCGGGATTGTCAGGAGTGGGGGTGGTGCGCCCGGCGCTTCGATCCCGGGCGGGTCTTCGCCACGCCGCGGGCGATCAAAGCGCTGATTGGGCCATCCCCCCGCGTGATCGCCGACGACATCTGGGCCAAACTGCTGTGGGCCGGCATTCACCTGGAGGTGGGCGACCTGACGGTGATCGGGGGCGTGGGCGGCTCTACCCCCACGGGCTTGGTCTTCCCCCACCTGCTGGAGCGGGCCCTGGCGATCACCTGGCTCTTCGCCGGTCTGCGCAGTGATGAACTGGTGCGCTTGCGCGTCGGCTGCATCCGCTGGCAGCGTCCCGACGGTGGTCCCGCAACGGGGACAGAGGCGCGCGAGGGGGCAACGTGCCTGCTCGACGTGCCGACCCACAAGACGGGCACCAGCTACACCAAGCCGGTGGACCCGCTGGTGGGGGAGGCCATCGCCCACTGGGAGGCCGACCGCCTGGCACAACCCCTTCTCCTCGACCCCAAGACCAGCGAGCGTGTGGCCTTCTTGTTCTGCTGGCGCGGACAGATCGTCCCCAAGCGTCACTTGAACGCCACCTTGATCCCCGCGTTGTGTCGCAAAGCCGGCGTCCCGGAAAGTGATGCCCGCGGCCGCATCACCACGCACCGGGCCCGCTCGACCATCGCCACACAGCTGTACAACGCCAAGGAGCCGATGAGTCTCTTCGAGCTCCAGGAATGGCTCGGCCACCGCTCACCGACATCCACACAGCACTACGCCCGGATCACGCCCACGACGCTGGCCAAGGCGTACGCCGACGCAGGCTACTTCGCGCGCAACGTGCGCACGCTCGAGGTCCTCCTTGATCGTGACGCGGTCCACAGTGGCGCTGCGGCGCGTGGGGACCCCTGGCAGTACTACGATCTCGGCCACGGATACTGCACCTTCAACTTCTTTGAGCAATGTCCCCACCGCATGGCCTGCGCGCGGTGCGACTTCTATGTGCCCAAAGGCTCAACCAAGGCACAACTAGTGGAGGCGAAGACCAACTTGCAGCGTATGCTCACCGCCATTCCGCTCACGGAGGACGAGCGGGCAGCCGTCGAGGACGGGACAACCGCCCTTGATCATCTCCTGGAGCAGCTGGCCGACCAGCCCACGCCGGCGGGGCCGACGCCCCGCCAATTTGCCCAAGGCCAGCGTCCCCTGCCGATGCTCGTGCCAGACCCGGTCCACCCGAAACAGCCGTGATCTCCTCCGATATAGGGAAGAACCACCACCCAGGAGCGTGGCGCTCACACCCGCTTCTGGGGCCCCATCGTGTCGTATCCAGGACCCGCCGCAGCGGAAGGATGCGCCACGATGGGGAGTCACGGCGGTGCGGCTCCGACCTCGGCTTCTTTCACGCTGCCTGATCGAACAGATCTTGACAGCTCACTTGATTCCACATAAACACGATCTCGCGCAGGCTATCCAGGGGGTATTCATCGACATCGCGGCGCCCGAAGCCCTTGAGTTCCACCGCGTGCAGCATCGTCGTCGCCAGCCAGGCCGCCGCGGCATCAAGTTGCGCAGGGAGCGGCCCGTCCAGTTCACGGGCCAGAAACCGCTCGCCCATGGTCGGGCCGGCGTAGCGGACCACGGCCACCCGCGCCTGGGGCAGGAACTGCTGCGGGTACCGGCCGAGCAAGAGCAGGCCGGCCACGGTCGGCACGCGCGGCCCGGCGGGATCCGCGGGAGGCCGCGCCAGGAGGTACCGTGCCTCCAGGAGGTCATCGAGCGCCATGTCCGCTCCGGAGGCAAAGCGCGCCGCGAAGGCCCGCGCCCGCTCCTCGTCGAGGTGGGCACGGGTCGCCCCCGGCACGATGGTCATGTCGTAGGCGAAGCGGCCGCGACGATGCAACAGCGCGCGGATCTCGTCGGCGTCCAGCGTGCGCCGGAACGAGCCGCCGCGCGCCACGAACCGTCCCTCCACGCTATAGGCGTCGCGCAGGCCCTCGGGGACCGTCACGACGAGCACGCGCCGGCCCTCGACTTCCACCTGCTCGGGAGGCAGCAGGTCGAAGCGCGGGCCGCACAGGGTCGCCGCCGTGTAGAGGTGGTCGAGCGCCCGCTTGGGATCGGCGATGCCCTCGATCTGGGCTACCGCGCGCCCGGCGATAACGCGTTCCCTGACCCCCATGATCAGGGTGCCGCCCTGCGCATTGGCCAGCGCGGCGAGCGTGGTGGCGAGTTCGAGCGGGCGTGCAGCGCCCGGCTTAAACTCCAGCACCGGACCCTCGCCCGCCTCCACCAGCCGGTGAACCTCCCGCGCGTCGATGGGACACCTCCTTCTCTGTCCAGTGTACACTCCTGCCCCAGCCACAAGATCACCGTCTCCACGGACGCTCCACACCCGCTCAGCACGGGTAGTAGGGGAAGAAGCGGCGGGTGCGCAGGCAGGGGGCGCTACCCCTCATCGTGCTCCCGGCCGCGCCGACCGTCCCGGAGCACTGACACATCCGCAGGGGTCTCCAACCTAATTATGTGCTGTTGTGCCTACCGGGGTGGGGACAGGAGACACGCGCTGCCGGGGTGGGCGCCGCCGGCCCTTTTCCCCGCCCGCCGCGCGGCGCGGTGATCCGCGTTGACCCCTCCTGCCCCCTGCGCAGGAGGGACAGCACACGCGACGACCTAGGCTTTGCCCAGGATACGGTTCATGTTGGTGGCGCACACAGGACAAGTACCCTTGAGCATGCGCCGCCCGTTGGTTGTGACCTCATGAGGGTCCGTCATCACCCGCTTTGTCTTGCACTTGACGCAGTAGCCCTCCTGGGACGCTGTACTCGGAGACGTCGCCGCGGCTGTCTGCGTGGTCGTGCTGGGCACCGCGGCCGGGGCGGTTTCTGCCTTCTTCCGTGCTGCCATATGTCGTCCTCTTCCTCACCCGCGCCTCTGCACCAGGCGCGTTTCCGTGCGCTATCGTACAGGGCAGGCACCGTGCTGACAACGAGGTAAGAGGAGCACGAAGGACCCGTCCGGGTCCGCGCGCCACCCTGCCCTTCTCCCTGATCCATTTATCTTACCCCACGCCTGGGCGCGCGTCGAGCACACGTGCCATGAGACCCCTGCCCTCTCCTCTCTTAGGGACCCGAGTAAGCGCACAGAGGCGCTGGAGTGAAGCTGATCAGGCGATCGACGTGGCGCTTTGGGGTAGCATCTTTGTACAACGCGTCATATAGAAGCATACCCGCGACGTGCTGTTGTAGTACCAGGGGGATTCTCATGATCCTACCATCCGCGGCAGTGGCGCCCCCTAACCCGCCCGAATGCAGAGCGATCTCTGACCCCCACCACGGATCGCGTGCGCTGGTCAGGGCAGAGGATGAGGATGTCGATGCACACGACCCCCTGACCGTGATGACGCGACCCGGGCAGAAGATGAGGAGATGACGTGTGATACCTGATGTGCAGGAGCAATCTCACTGGCACCGTGTCCATCCTTGCTTGTATGCTCACGGTTCGCTCATTTTTGGCCAAGCAAACAAGATTCGCCGGCTCCTATATTTAGCGATCTCGTCTTATCAAGCACAAGATGTGGATTATCCCTCCGGCAATGCATGTTGATCATCTGGAGAATACCTTTGAACGGTAACGTATTTGGCGCTGAAGTGTTACTGTCGTGGGGGTCGGTCACGTGATCGCCGGCGTGTCCAACGTGAATCTTGCGAACCAGCGGAGAAATGAGCGAACCGAGAGTGTATGCTGTGACGGATTCACGGCTCAGAGGGGATAGAGCAGGAGCAGAACACGCCCCAAGAGAGTAAGATTAAGAACACAGGGGCCGAACTGCGTCAGCAACACGGCCCCTGGGCCACGGTTATCGTCTTCACTCGGCGCTCGTCGCCAGCCACATGCGACCTGTGATGGAGGCACACATGAGCCTTACCCTCTCTCTATATCACCCCACATCGCCTCGTGCCGCTATGCAGGCAACCGATGGCTGAGCGTTATCAAGCCGACGTAGCCGGTGACGAGCGTGCGGCGCACCCGGCTGCCGCGCCGCTGTACCCTGGCTTTGACCGTCTCACCTCCCACGACTGTCGGCTGCCTAACATCTGGACCCACAGCACAGTGGGAATGGTGACGTGGGCCGAGCACAAGGCGGTGGAGTACGTGCTGCGCCACACGTGGGGCTACCGCGACGACGGGTTGCGTCGGCGCAGCACGCTCGATGAGTTCCTGTATGGGCGCAAGCGCCCCGCCGGGAGTCGACTCAGTCGGGGCACCGACAAGGGCCAGAAGGTCATCATCGACGGCAGCCGCGCCCCCGTGCGCCAGGGCTACCTTGATAAGGAGAGCGAGGGGACTGACCCCGCGCGCATCCGGATGTATGACGCTCTGAGCATACAGCCCGGGGCCGAAGTGGACGACGATGACTCCAGCAACGGGTGGGATTCGGAGATCGAACGTCCGACGGTCAGAGATCGAACCCCAGGAGTGCGTTCATCGAACAGCAGGAGTTCGGTTTCCGCACAACGATCAGAGAAACGCACTGTAGAGCGACACTTTGAGCAAGAGAAAGGGGCCGTAGTCCCTCCTCATGCACGAACGATGCGGGGCACGCAGCCTCGCGGTTTTGCACGTTACAGCCGGAGGACCCGCGGCGTCTGTACCGCGTGCAGTTGCTATCCCCATGATCCTGATTGTCTGGTCCTGGCTGCAGAAGTGAGGGAGAATCCCACACAGAATCATGCAACTCTAATGCGCGAGAGGAACCGATCATGAGTGTGGCGGAGCGGCTGGTGATCGCCGTCGTGGGGCGCAAGGGCGGCGCCGGCAAGACGACCACGGCGTTCAATCTGGCCGGTGTCCTGGCTGAAAAAGGCGCGCCTGTGACGCTCTTTGACCTTGATCCACAGCAGAGCCTGAGCCGCCTCATGGAGGGTCGCACACCCTGGGGTGCAACTGTGCTGCCGCTGGGACCTGCCGCGGCGTCGCAGGACGGCCGTCAAGTCGCGCCGTGGCTGGGCTCACTGCTCGACCGCGAGCATGGCTACGTCGTGATTGATACGCCGCCCCAGCTGGGCGCCATCATCGAGGCAGCCATCGCCCGTGCTGACCGCGTGGTGATCCCCACGCGCCTGGCCCAACAGGACATCGACAGTCTGCTCGACACGCTCACGCTGTGCCCGGCTGGCGCGCTGATCGTTCCGAATCTCTACGCCAACCGGCGTACCCTACACCGTGCGGCCGTCGCCGCCCTGCGTGAGAGCTACGGCGACGAGGTGGCCAAGAAGGAGATCCCGGATAGCGCCGTGATCGAGGAAGCGCTCAACGCTGGCGCGCCTGTGGTCCGCTTCTCTCGGCGTTCAGCGCCGGCGGTGGCCTATCGTGCTCTGGCAGCGGAGGTGGCCTGATGCCCCGCCAGCGCTCGACCATTCAAATCGCCGGCCGCCCCACCACGCCCTTGCCGCCGGCGCCGGCGAGCGGTACTCTCGTTGTGCCTGTCTCCCAGATCGTCCTGGATCCCAAGCAGCCGCGTAAGGACTGGAACCACGGTGAAGGTCGGCAGCGCCTTAACGAGTTGGCGGCTAGCATCAGCGAGTTCGGCGTCCTCCAACCTCTCCTCGTGCGTGCGATTGATCCTCTGGCCGATGGCACGCCCCAATATATGGTGATTGCTGGTGCTCGTCGACGCACCGCAGCAGGGCAGGCCGGCGTTGATGCTGTGCCTGTGGTTGTGCGCAACGAGGAGCTCCTCACCATCCGTATCCTCCAACTCATCGAGAACCTGCAGCGCCAGGATCTCTCTCCGCTCGATGAGGCGCGGGCCTATAAGGAGCTGATGGACTACGATCAAAGCTCGCCGCAGGCTGTAGCTGAGCGCCTGCACATTTCGGGACAACAGGTCCGCGATCGTCTGCGGATCCTGGCCGACCAGGTGCTTGCTGATGCGGTGGAACGTCGCCAGATCTCCGCGACCGCAGCGCGCGAGATCTCCAAGCTACCTGACGACAAGATCGAAGAGTTTCGTGCCCGGGTGGCCAGCGGCGAGTCCCTGCTGAGCAATGACGTCGCCCGTGCACGGGCTGAGTTGCGCGCCGCTGGGGTTGCTCATCCACGGCGCAAGGTTGATCGCGGACAGGGTAAGGATAAAACGTCGTTTTATCCGATGCCCCCACAAACCATGCTTGGGTTAGGGCTAACGGCCGCTGAAGCTCAGCAACCGGCGAGCCACGACACAGAGCCCCGGCACGATCGTAGCTCTCCGGTGAGCGACACCAGGCAAGAGGGTTCAACAGCACTGCCAGTAGGAGAAGAGGAACTGATGGCCCAGCGGACCGTGCTGGCGGCCCGTCTCAGTGACCTCATTGCGGCACGGTTGCAGACGGCGCCTGACATGCTCTTGGCGCTGGAAGAAGCGCTCGCCCGCCCAGACGCCGGGACGGTCATTCTGGAGGCTGCCACAGGGGCAGTGCGGCGCGTGCGTGAGCGCCTCCGCACTCGCGACGACGAAAGGGTCGTCACACAATAAAGATAACCTCTTGAGCGGATCGTGGCTCTCCTGAGGAGCATGGACGACAGGACTGCGAGTGCCGAGCAGTACGCAAGCGTCGCCGGCAACGTGGATGAGCAGGGACGGCGCGTTGTGGCGGCTACAGAAGCTTTGAGTGTGGGCCGGCGCGCGATCATTGCGGTGTCCCGGTCTACGCGCCTCTTGCACAGGGCCATTGGCCGAGGCGCCCGTGACCGCGGCAGGCCGGGTACGGCGGGCTGGTGCGGGGGCGCACGACGGTGGAGGACGCAGGGCCTCACCCAGCGCGCCGATCTGGAGTAGTTGATCGAGTCCCTCACACGGGGAGACCGCGTTACCAGTGGCCCCGACCGCGACGCCATTATCGTCGAGTCCCTCACGCGGGGAGACCGCGCGTCGCCGCTACGCTGAACCGGCAAGACCCTGTGCCTGCTGGTCGCCCAGGCAGAGCAGCGCCGGCATCAGGTCAGCCATCAGACCATCGCGCCTGTGCTGCACGTGTTGACGTGCAGCCTGCCCGAGGGAACCGCACGACGCGGGAGGAGGGGGGAGGGGGGAGTCACCCTGACCGCGCCGCGCTGTTCGGCTCCATCAACAGCGCGGCGCAGGAGGCGTTGGACATCGTGGACCTGGTGCTCAGTGTGGACACCAAGAAGAAGGAGGTAGTGGGCGACGTCAACAATGGCGGGCACGACTGGCAGATCACAGGGCGGCCTGAGGCGGTGCTGGCTGACCGACTATGGATGCATACTGCCCTAGTAGTGCATCCCACCGATAGTTGACCATATGTGGCCCCAGGATCAGGGCCGCGGCACGCTCCCCTCAGTGGTCGCATATCAAAGGGATGACCTACTAGAGCCCTTCGGCCTAGATTCCGCAGCTACTCCAGGACAGCGGCACTGTCGCGATCTCCCTCGTCGACCGCTGTGACGAACTCTACGCGCAGCTGGGGGGAGCCGACCGACACCAATGTTTGCTCCACCTGCCAGCGCAACCGCTCCCCAATCCAACGCTGGGCAAAGGAATCCTTCACCTCGACCCGCAGCAGATCGCCATCTTGGCTTAGCACACGCGTAGGCACGAACCAGGAGAGGTAGTTATCCACTGTCATCGTCTCACGCAAGTCTTCCATGACAGCCCGCCATACCGGATGAGGCTCGGTCACTGCTGGTAGCTCTTCCCTCTCCAGCGCTGCGGAGCCACCCCTATTCTGCATTGTGGCCACCCTGCTACGTGACCCTGTCCGCGGCCGTAAGCCGGTGGCTCCCCTGGGCGTTGGCTGCTGCCCCGGATCGAGTAGGCTTGCCAGTGTTGCAAAGAAGTAGGGTGTCATATTCTTGCGCGGGCGCGCACCGTTAGCTACCTGTAGCCTGGTAATCGCCGTCTGGTGCTGGAGTGTCAGATCCTTGGCTTTCATCATCAGACGCAAGAAGTCATCAGCGGAGATATCAGCGCCGTGCAACATGTTGTAGGCGCGTGTGACGCTTGAGCGCGGCGCCTCGTCGCCTAACTGGCCGGCGAGTCGGGTTATTGCGTCCACGAGAGCTAGATATGCAGGGTTGCCGTGTGGGGCATCAGTCTCTTCACCCTGCTCCCTAGGCAGAGTATCTTGTGCCTCTTTCTCCGCGCGGGGGCGAGACATGCGTGCCCCCCCCTTTCGGCGTGCTACCGTCGCCAGGGAATCAGATGTGTTGGTGGGGGTAGGGGGCATCGAATCGAATACTGTTTGTTGTTCGACTGTTTGTTGTGAGTGCTGTGGCAGTACTCCACCCTGTACCGTGGCAGCACCCCGGGGAGTACCGCTATGGTACCCCCCGGCT